>CEVI01036835.1_pt1 | contig 63702 bp, 59 predicted proteins | sample 531471 | NCBI WGS metagenome assembly CEVI01 (sample SAMEA2623513, study PRJEB7988) | marine metagenome | isolation source: saline water (ENVO:00002010), including
CAGCAATGCCTGCATCGCTTGCTTTTTATCAATAAAGCTAAGGGAATTAGGCACAAACGCATCAGAAGAGGCTAAACCTAATGGCGCTTCGTTGCTGGGTATTGAATGTAACTTTTGATCGTTTAGCACTTCAACGAGCACATCGAAAAATCGATTTGGGTCCACAGGCTTATTGATATGCCCATCCATTCCTGCCGCATGGCTCTTATCTATATCTTGCTGCATAGCGTGGGCGGTCATCGCAATAATTGGAAGAGTGAGTTTCAATTCTTCGCGAATGCGTTTTGCTGCGGTTAAACCATCCATGATGGGCATCTGAATATCCATCAATACCACATCGAATGTGCTATCTTCGCGTAGCGCCTTTAACGCCTCTAACCCATTATTGACAACGCTAATGGTAGCATGAGTATCGGTTAACAAACCCAGTGCTACCTTCTGATTCAGTGCGTTATCTTCGGCAAATAGAATTTTTATGCCAGTGAGATCGGGTACCTGAATAGTGTCTGCTGCTTTTACATTACTCTTCACCGTAAGGCAGAGCTCTTGAAGCTTGTTGACTAAGTCGCTGCTACCAAAAGGCTTTTTAATAAAGGTGTGAATGCCTAGTTGGTTCGCTTGTTCACGCATATGTGGCGACTCAAAAGCATAAAGCATAATCACCTTTGGCTGTTTATTTGGAAACTCCTGGTTAATGATGGCAGCCACTTCCAAACCATCTATATCGGGCATATTCCAGTCTAAAATAAGAACATCATAGGGGTGGTTACTGGTGACAGCCTCACGCACTCTCGTCACCGCTTCTTTACCGCCGGTGGCTTTGTCGGCGTGAATATTCGCCATGGATAAGGCTTCGGTAATAGCTTCGCGAGACATACTGATGTCATCAGCAATCAGCACCTTAAGCGCTGACAGTTGCATAGATGGTGAGACAATCTGCTGCGCAGGATCTTGCTTCACATTAACCGTGAAATGAAAACTTGCGCCTTTTCCTAGTTGGCTTTCTACCCAGATGTCTCCACCCATTAATGTGGTGAGCTGCTTACAAATTGCCAGCCCCAAGCCGGTACCACCGAAGCGACGTGAGATAGACTCGTCACCTTGGTTAAAGGGCTTGAACAGTTTGGCTTTTTGTTTACTACTCAAGCCTATTCCCGTGTCTTTGACTTCAAATTCAAGCTGAATATTTTGTTCTTCTTTTGTACATCTCACGCTCACGGCAACTAGCCCATCTTCCGTAAACTTTAACGCGTTACTTAGCAAATTACTTAATACTTGTTGAATTCGAAGGGGGTCGCCAACTAAGTTATGCGGCACATCTCTGGCAATGTGTTGAATGAGCTCTATGTGCTTTTCATCCGCGCGGGCTAAATGAAGACGAATGGTCTGATTCACCAAGGCATCTAAATTAAATTGGGTCGACTCTATATCTAACTTTCCGGCTTCGATTTTTGAAAAGTCTAGAATATCTTTGATGATGGCGAGGAGCGTTTGCGATGCCCCTTCTATTTGTATAAGGTTGGTTTGCTGCTCTTGATTTTCTGCAGCACGCTGTGAAAGCTTGGTAAGACCGATAATAGCATTTAATGGCGTACGTATTTCATGGCTCATACGAGCAAGAAAGTCAGACTTAGCTTTGGTGGCTTTTTGCAAATCTTGCGTAAGATTATCCAGCGCTTTACGCTGTTGCCTGGTGCGCATTAACAGGCCAATAACTAATACCAACGACAAAATAACGCATCCGATAAAGTACAGTTGAAAGGTGTTTTGCTTTTGTTGAATGAGATTGCGCTGTTCTTTTAGCTGGTTGTCTTTTTCCAGCAATTCTATCGTTTCTTCTTTTTCGGATATCGCTAGACGTACGCGATTCAATGCCAGAAGTCTTGACTGTTGTTCGTTGAAACTTTGTGTATACACTTCTCTATATTGCTTTGCATAGTTGAGTGCCATGCGATAATTATCTGCCGCTTCATAGAGAGTAATCAACTGTTCTAGCAGGTCTAAAAGTACGACTTTGTCGTTTTGAATAGCCGTTTTATTTAGCCCAGCTTCTAGTTCCGCAATGGCGAGTTCGTTCTCACCTCTCTGCCTATATATCTCGGCTAGTTGAAGTAGGTAAGTGCCTTCGTTGTACCGAAAGCCAACTTGACGATCTACTTCGGCTGCTTGATTTAGCTTTTTCAATGCCTCGTTTAAATTGCCCTGAGCAATGTGAAGGTCTGCCATGGCACTATAAACAATGCTCATAAAGGGATACTGAACCTCGCTTAACAGGTTGTCGGCAAGTAATAAGTTAACCTTGGCTTCTTGGTAGTTTCCCAACCTCTTTTGTGTGTATCCCTGGAAAAAATACGCAATGCCTTCATCTTGACGGCTATGAAAACGTTGGGCGGTAGACAGGTATTGCTGTCCGAACGTCAACATTTGTTCATAGTCTTTCAGCGACATGTAGACATTCCCCATACCACTGTACACAAGCAATACCCTCGAACTTTGCACTTTATTATATAGTTCCAAAGAGCGGTTTAATGCTTCTAACGCATTCGCGTGCTCGCCAGAGAAATCTAAAATTAATCCTTCTAATCGATAGGATTCGGCTAGAGCCAGTATGTTATTGCTGGCATTTGCAAACTCACGAGCCTCTAGAAGGAGTTCGTAACCTGCCAGGTAATTCTGTTTTAGAATGTGGTGGTAGGATTTTAGGTTTAAATAGCGCGCCTGTTCAAAGTCGTTGGTGTTGTTGACAAAGAAGTCTTCTAACTTTGAAAGTGTGTCGTCAACCGAGGAGTCGTTTTCGCGAATTCGATCTCTTAGCCCGTCTAGTAAACTTAGGGGATAGGAAGCGGTATCTGCTAGCGCCTGAAAGGCGAGCAGGGACAATGCCACCAGAAAAAAGATGGCATTTATGTTACGGCAGATACATCGCATCATTGACTGCAGTGTTTCAACTAATAGTTAACAACACGAATGGCTTTACTTGTATCGTCAAAGCGTTTTGCTACTTCGTCCCAATCTTTGTTTTCAATCAGTTTTAGTTCTTCATCCGATAGGCCATAGTCGGCAGCAATTCCTACGGGATCTTTTTTATACGCTTCCATCAATTTACTGTTTGTGTCTAATTCTACTAAGAAGTCTACTATCGATTTTGCCATTTTTATTTCCTGTTAGTTTATGCTTGGGTTTCTATAATTAATCACTTGTTGTTCCGTTAAACCTAACTTGGCTAAACGGTCCTGTCGGTACTCTGGCAAGCCTAGTGACGGAACAACCAGAGTGGAAATCAATGTAAGTTTGGCGAGCGTTAACTCGCTAAGCAGAATCTTTTGAATTTTGGGCTCGCAGATAGGCAAGGTTGCCGCTTCGTAGATAATAAGCTCATGATTGTCGGGGTAATGCTCGCGCAGGATATCTGCCAACATCACAAGTCCTAGCTGATTGTGAGTGGCATCTAGCACGCTTAACGATGCTTCTCCCGCTAAGCCTATTTGCCATATGATTTGCGTCATATAAGGGTCGATGCGGTAATCGCGAAACAAAAATTGCGTGGCTTCATAAGACTGACAGCCAAAGCGCGATGGGTCTATGCCTAAGTCAGCAATTAAACAATCTTCCGCTGACACGCCCGGCAGCATTTGAGCGTTAAGACCAAGCTCTCTTACTCTGCGAATAGCCTCGTGAGAAGGAGTGACGAAAACGCCGGGGTGGCCATAGAATGCCACGCATACTTTGTGTCCTTCAGATACAGCCTGCACAATACGGTCGGCCATTTGGTCATAAGTGACAGCACGTGACTTACCCTCTTGGTAGAGGTCGTCCAAGGAAATACTGTTAGGATTGAGGTTTTTGACAGCATGTTCGCCAACTTTATTCATGATACCCATGAAGACGATGTCAGCGTTTTCGATGTGGCTTTTTGCAGCTAATGTCATTTGCCCTGCCACACTAATCCCTGTGCCCACAACAATCAACTGTCCTTTTTTGGCGGTGTCCATTATTTCCTTAACCAATAACCACGCTTAATCTGAGATTCACTATAAAATAGATTTCAACTATTTACTATGCCGGCAAGTTGAGAATAATGGGGTCAGAGTTAATTAAAAAGTACTCTGACCCCATTATTTCAGTGAAGTGACCTTAAACCGGTGTTTAAAACGGAGTAGTTTGAAAAAGTATCGTATTTTGGTCAATCCGGAACTTTGTGTGTATGAAGCTTGTATAGCCTTCAATACTTCATCTGTAACGCTGTTTTTTACAGTATCACTTAGCACTAAATGATTGGAGTTACTCACTTTGTTATACGCGGTTAAGTTGCTTTCGTCTTCACTGTCCCAATGAATAAAGCTGCCTAATTGCAATTTTGGCGTGTGGATATCTCTTTTTCCTGTTGTCATTCTTGGCTTAAATTGAAGAGCCCCCTCATATTGATCAACCACCGTTAACGTTTTAATTGTTTGAAATGTCGCTAAGGGAGCAAATAGGTTGAGAAAACCCTTTTCCATTCGTTTATAGAGTAACGGAACGGTGAGAACTGCACCGTTGTCGGCCGTAAGTTGAATGAACGTATTTGTTTGAAACCCGTTTACAAAAAAGCCAATTAACTTCTTTTGTGTGGATATCGACATAGTGTGGCCTTTTTCACACTCCAGATATTGTGCTTCAGTTAATGAATTTTTATAGTTTCTTATTTCGCCTTCATTAAGATGGGTTGAAACTATCTCAAAGTTCTTACTGTAATCTACACACTCAGCTCTGTTTGTTATGTGATCATAGTGATGACTAATAGCCACACCTAGGTAATAACCTATTTTATTTGATATTTCATCTTTAGGGTGTGCGGGGTGATTCGAATACACGTCGTCATATAAATATTGATAAACCTTAAGCAGCGATGAAAAATCGATAAACTGAGCGCCAATGTTATTGGCAAGGTTTTCTCTGTCAGTATAAATAGCGGATGGCTTTGCAAAGAAATCGCGAATCGCAATTCCTAGAACAATTAGTTTGGTTTGCGAGGAGATGGTTGAAACGACTTCAAGCAGAATACGCTTATTTTGATTGCTATAAGAGTAACCCGGCGTTTGCAATGCATATTGTTCATCATTTGGTACAGAATCCAGCACCACTAAATCATAGCTAGTGAAGTCCATCTTGGCATATTTAGAAAACTGTATGCCTGGTGAAGCACCTGAAGATAAGCTGGTCCATGACGCATTAGGGAGTGCTCTTTTCAAGCCACTAACATAACCATTTTTCAAAATAGAATTGGATGTTCCCAGTATTAATATGTTCATTCCTGACAGCCTTTATCCTTTTAATAACAACCGCTTAATGTCGATAAGACAATAAGATACTATCATTCGGGGCAAGATATTACTTCATTAAAGTGAGAAATGGGGTCAGAGTACTTTAATGAGAGTACATTAATGAGGGTTGATTAGTGAGAACATTAATTCCTTGAAAATACGCTGTGCCTTTTTATGGCTTATCTAAATTGCTAGGGGCTAACATGAAACTATGGATTAAAATACTTTTGCTAGTGTTGGGAGCGATACTCATTCTTATTGTATGGGGGCTAACATTAGACAAAAAATTCACTGAAGCCAGCACCGCTGCCTACATACAAACTAGCCATGCATTATTTGAAGAAATTGGCATTGACCCTCAATCTCATTTTGTAAATACCCAAGGACCTGTTAAGCGTGTCCACTATTACGAAATGGGGGAGGGCGAACCTCTAATTTTGATCCACGGAGGAGGCGGTTATGCATCTCAGTGGTATACCATTATGGAAGAACTCGCTAAGTCCTATCACATATATGTTTTGGATCGCCCTGGAAGTGGATTAACTGATAATTTTATCTATGGTGATGTAGACCTAACTAAACACGGCGCTGCGTTCATCCGTTCTTTTATGGATGCTCTAAAATTAGATAGTGCACATATAGTAGGGCATTCCATGGGTGGATTATTCAGTGTGAATTTTGCAGGCATCTACCCCCAACGAGTAAAAAAGCTGGTGTTGATTGGGCACCCTGCTGGCGGCACCGAAACCATCCCTCCCCAAGTCGTAATGATGGGCCTACCGGCCGTTAATAAAATACTGTTAAAGCTAATTGGCGAGCCGACAATAAAGGGAAGTAAGGATTTTCATGGCATGATGCTGGTGCATAAACCAGAGCAATTATCTGATATCTACTGGCAAAATGATGTGAATGCTCAACTTATTCCCGGAAGTGCTCGCTCATTTAATTCACTGCTTGAAAACTGCGTGGAGTTTGGCGGGTTCAATGAGGCGTTTCTTATTCAAAATACATTGTTTAACCTGCCCCATCACGTGACCTTTATTGTTGGTGATAAAGATGTTTGGGATACGATAGAAAATGCTGAATATTTAGCATCGAAAATGAATAATGCCACGGTTCATGTAATAAAAAATGCCAGTCACTTGCCATGGCTTGATGCACCTGAAGAAAGTGCACAACTCATCTTAAGTGCCTTAGAAGGGAATTGATGGTACGCCAAAAATGAGGGCAAAAAATGGGGTCAGAGTAAATTAAAAAGTACTCTGACTCCATTATTTCTAGATTAGCTCGCTAACTAGTTGTTTCACATCTGCATAACGGCAGTGTTCACAACTTCCGTAGCCCTTAACTTGCTTCACTTTCAATCGAGTAAAGAGAGGCATGGTCATGGCGGTTAAAAATCGGCAATAGATGGATATCGTGATTGGGTCATTAAATTTTCCCTCTAGGTGTGCTCTTAGTGCTGAAATTGCTGCAGATACTTGTTCTCTCTCTGGTGTTGGTATGGGGTTTGAATAGCTAAGTTTGGCGACCTTGCCTTTGCACACGCTGCAATGGCCGCATTCACGTGGCGCTTGGTTATCATCGAAATAGGCTGATAAGTTGAAATTTAAACAACTATCTTGTTCAAAAAACTGAACTAGCGCGGCAATTCGCTCAACCTCTTTTTGTTCATTTTCAGCAAAATAGCGCGCCAATTTGTCGGCCAATTCACTTTGTTGAAGTAGTGAATAGTCAACACTGTACACATCGGTAATCAAGCGCGACGCTAGCTCAATATGATTATGCTCGTGTAAATACTCTAGTGCAGCCACAACTCTCGAGCGCTCCGCCCCATATTGTGCGTAGATGCTATCGAAATTTACTACTCCCCATACTTTTTTCATATTTGAACGAGTAAAAACTGCTTCTAAGAAATCTCTTCGTTCTTTAGAAAATAAATTAAGGATGTCTACTTGCTCCGTATTGAAACGGAATTTATATTCGGCAAAGTAGGCGTGCAGGGGGCGAATAACGTTGGCTAACTCTAACTGTACCAATAAAGTTTTTAAGGGTAACTGCCGAATGTTGCTTATACTCGATAAGCTGTTAATTTGCGTTTCCCACTGGTAAACGCTGCTACTTGTTGGGGTAGGGGGAGATTTGATATTAGCAGCTTGTAAGTGCGCAGGCGCTTGCGCTGAAATATCATCTATCACCCGCCGAATGGCGCTTTTATCGGGTGTGTCGCCATACACAAAATTTTCAACGGTCACCAAACCGTCTAAGTTTGCCAGCACTGTGCAGTTGGCTGTTCCTCCATCTCGCCCGCCTCGACCGATTTCTTGGCTGTAGTTCTCGATAGACTTTGGCAAATCGTAATGTATAACAAAGCGAATGTCAGACTTGTCTATGCCCATACCAAACGCGATGGTAGCCACAACAACTTGCAGCCTATTTTCCATAAAATCTTGCTGAATACTTTGCCTAACATCATTGTGTAGACCTGCGTGGTAAGCTTGTGCGGCGTACCCATTCTGTTGTAGGTATTGCGCAACTTCTTGCGCGGTGTTTTGAAGGGTGACATACACAATACCCGCGCCTTGCTGTCGTTGTAATTCTTCTAGCAATACTTTGTTTTTATTAGTATCTGCTACAGGTAACACATTTAAATTGAGGTTAGGTCTATAAAACCCTGTTTGGATAATATTTCCATGAGCAATATTAAAACGGCTGGCCATATCTAACTTTACTTTTTGAGTGGCAGTAGCCGTTAGCAATAATACTAAGGGAATGTTCAGTTCTTTTTGATAGGCCGGTAGCTTTAAATAGTCGGGTCGAAAGTTGTGGCCCCATTCAGAAATGCAGTGTGCTTCGTCTACCACTAACATGCTCACTTGGACCGATTCTATAAACTGTCTAAAACGCTCGTTTTTAAAGCGTTCTACCGACACCATTAAAATTTTGCAGCGCCCAGAACGCACGTCATTCATCACTTGCTTATTTTGCTCAGCAGTTAAAGTTGAATCGATGCTGGCCGCTGCAATACCTTTGCTGTGTAAAAACGAAAGCTGGTCTTTCATCAAGGCCAATAAAGGTGAAATAACCAAAGTTAAGTGGGGGAGTTGGGTAGCAACATATTGGTAGCACAACGACTTTCCAGAGCCAGTGGGAAATATCGCTAGTGTAGAACGTGCGTTGAGTAGGCCTTCAACAACCTCTTGTTGGCCTTGTCGGAAAGCAGTAAAACCGAATAAATTTTGAAGCAATTGTGAATGGGGTGATGTCATCGTTACAAGCTTTCCTTACAAGGTTTGAAGAAAAATAATGGGGTCAGAGTACATTATTGAGCATCTGAATATTTAGGTTTAGCTATTCTATTATTGCTAGCGGGTCGGCCAAGTGTTTCATTTTTTAATGTACTGCCAGTTAGCTGTTCTATGTGGTGTTTGAATTTTTTACTTCCTAAAGCTAACTCTTTTCGTGAGCTGGTTTGAATTTTTTCTATGACCGATTGCGGTACGTCGTTTTTGAACAGAGTTCGGTAAGCTTTTAATCGCCGAAAGTCAGTTTTCCCCAATGATAAGTAAACAGGGTGCGGGCTGCATAGCATTGATTTAATACCCAATGCATTTATCCGATAGCTTGACCATTTATATTCTGCTGGTGATAAAACCATATTGGCTCTCACGGGGTTAAGTTCAATGTACCGGTAAACCGCAAGCAGATATTCTTCACTGCTCACCAAGCTAGAGTTAAATCTCCCTTCCCATAACGTGCCGGTGCGGTTGTACTTATGGTTGAAGTACCTTACATACATTCGCCCTAATGATTGCATCATCGCGCTGACGCCACGATTATCTGAGTTAGGCGTGCAAAGTAAATGCACATGAGTAGTCATTAAAACCCATGCGTGAATAGCTACGTTAAATTGCAGCGAAAACTTCTTTAACCAATGGGCGTATGCAATGTAGTCGCTTTCATCGGCAAAGCATATAGAGCGATTATTTCCTCGTTGAATGACATGCTGTGCAAAGCCAGCGGGGCCTAGTCGATGTTTACGAGCCATACCTTTATGAGTTACTTTTTGAGTTTTCTTTTTACTAAGGTGGGCAATTTAAAAACTATCTACAACCCTGTACCCGCTAAAACTGGTCTAATAGACAGTGAGAAAAAGCTGGAAGAAAAAGATGCCGCGTACCCTCGTGAGAAAAGTACTCTGACCCCATTAACTCAGCGCCTTAATTATAAATCATTGGGACTCATATATATTCGCAATATAAATATTGCTGATAGTGGTGTCGTGTTAGCTTAAGAATATATTTAGCGTTTTATCACTAGGGCGGGAAACACCGATATGAATAAATCAAAACAACTTTTTACGCTTATTACCTCAGAAGGCGAGTTGCAAGTATCTCTTAAAGAGGTTGATGTACCAGAGCCTAAGCCCCACGAAGTTATTGTTCGTATGGAGGCCTCACCGATTAATCCTTCTGATATGTGGCCAATGTTTGGCCCCGCTAGTTTAGATAAGGCGTCGTTTAACGCTGATAAGGGTGCGCTTATTGCGCCAGTTCATAAGCCATTGCTAGCTCGTATTAAATCACGTCTTGATCAAACGTTACCTATCGGCAATGAAGGTGCTGGAACCGTAGTTGCCGCTGGCGATAGCTCAGAAGCGCAAGCGTTGATGGGAAAAACCGTATCTATTCTTACGGGAGCAGCTTACACCGAATACGCATGTGTTCCCGTGCAAGTTTGTTTGCCGCATAGGGAAGGTACTACTGCTCAGCAAGCGGCGTCTTCATTTGTTAATCCACTAACAGCACTTGGTATGGTAGAGACCATGCGAATGGAAGGTCACAAAGCATTAGTACATACCGCCGCAGCGTCTAACTTAGGCCAAATGCTGAATAAGATTTGCTTAGAGCAGGGTGTGGAGTTAGTGAACATTGTGCGCAGCCAAAAGCAGGTGGATATGCTTAAAGAAATTGGCGCCAAAATTGTGCTTGATTCTAGCAGTGAGAATTTTAAAGCTGAACTTTACCAAGCCATTGATAAAACAGGTGCAACGTTAGCTTTTGACGCCATTGGCGGTGGCGAGCTTGTTAGCGATATTCTCACGATGATGGAAGCATCTGGCAGCAAAGATGCCAAGGGTTTTAACACGTACGGCTCTGATAGCAATAAACAGGTGTATATTTACGGCGGTTTAGACTTTTCTCCCACCATTTTAAATCGTGCGTATGGCATGACCTGGGGTATCGGAGGTTGGCTGCTAATGCGCTTTTTGGGCAAGCTTGATAAAAAGCGGGTGGGTGAGCTTTACCAAAAAGTAGCTGCAGAAATAAACACCACATTTGCCTCTTCTTACACCAAGGAGCTTAGTCTTGAAGAAGCGCTGCAGCCTGAAAATGTAGCCCTTTACAATGCCAAAAAGACAGGCGAAAAATACCTAATTGTGCCAAACAAAGGGTAAAGAAATAATGGGGTCAGAGTACATTTCCCTTACTCTTAAAAAGGAATGGGAAAGGGGGCGGCTTAACACTTTTGAGGGTCGAGCTTTAACTCCATGAATTGAACCGTAATAGCGCGTTCAAAAAGTACTCTGACCCCATTTTTAGTTTGTTAGAGGAAACTGGCTATTTCGCTGAGTGATTTCTTTTGCTTAGCATGGGTGGGAAGGGTGGCATCTTTAGCAGGATAACCGGCCACAATTAGCATGTAGGCTCTCTCATTACTAGGGCGTTGGCAAACGTCAGTTAAAAAGTTCATCGGTTTCGGAGTATGCGTTAAGGTTGCTAAGCCTGCGTTGTGCAACGAGGTGATAAGCATACCCACTGCAATGCCAACAGATTCATGGACATAGTAGTTTTGACTTCTTTCTCCTGTATCTGTTTCCCCAAATTTTTGGCTGAATACCGCTATTAGCCATGGGGCAGTTTCGAGATAAGGTTTGCTGGCATCAGTGCCTAAAGGTTTTAGGTCGTTTAACCACTGCTGCCCAGCGCGCCCATCATAAAACCCCCGTTCGTGGGCTTCCGCTTGTTCGCGAATTTGCTTTTTTATACTCGCAGAGTGAATGGCAGAAAAATGCCAAGGCTGGTGGTTGGCGCCGCTAGGTGCGGTGCCTGCGGTTAAAATACAGTTTTCAATAATGGCTTTATCTACCGGTTTATCACTGAAATGACGAATACTATGACGGCGCTGCATGGCTTTTAAAAAGTCAGTGCTTCGAGCAAGCATATATTCTTCAGGGTATTCGATGAAATCGTTAAGTGGTGAGTGATCGTGAGGTTGCATTTTTAGTCTCGTTTTACGTCACGTAATTGCAGAATAGCGTAAGGGAGAAATCACAGATTTTCAAAACAAATAATGGGGTCAGAGTACTTTTATCGTGAACTGTCATTTGCTCAGCGAAAAATGCGGCAACGTTATATTTCACGGCCAGGAATGTACTCTGACCCCATTTGGGCTTACTGTGCTGTTTTGCAGGGGCTTAACCAGCCGCTACCACGCAACGCTTAATCGTCACACTCACTGACGTCGCCGCCCATCTTTTCTTTCATTGCCACACAGGCTTCGTGGGCTTTTTGGGCTGCTGCGTCTTTCCATTCACCGGTTTTTTCCGCGGTTTTGTCATAGGCATCAGAGGCCATATCTTTGCCATCTTCATAGGCATCAGAGGCCATTTCTTTGCCATCTTCATAGGCATCAGAGGTCATTTCTTTACCATCTTCATAAGCATCTGATGTGGCATTTTTAGTATCATCCCACGCGTCAGCCGTTTTTTCTTTTGCGCCTTCATAGGTTTCAGCGGTTGCTTCACCAGCCTTTTCCATTTCTTTTTTCATGTCTGTTTTTGCGTCTTCGTTACTCTCAGAACAACCCACTACAGATAATAATAGGGCTAACGCCATTGCTTTAGTTTTCATTGTGAAACTCCTTTTGCCTAATTAGGGGCAAGTGTATAAGCCAGTAAAAGTGTGGTTTTCAATTATTCGCAATCTGCTCATTCAAGTTACCAAGGCCGGATTGCCAACATTCGACGTTTCCAGTCTAGCTTAAATGTTGGTTAAAGTGTAAACAGAAGTTAAGGCGGTGGGGAAGAGGTCGCTTTTTTACTAAGAGGCCGTTCACTCATGCAATAGTGAACAGCCAATGTTGGTAATAAATGATGGCTTAAAAACGTTTGAAAGGAGGGCGCGTCCCCCGTTTTTGCGAAGTATTTTGCGCTTCCAATACTTCAAACTGGGCGACGTCATATACCGGCATCATAGTGACTTTTCTGCGGTACGGCGGTTTGCCACGCATCACGACTTCTTTAACTTCAACGTATTCAATGGCTTCTTGGCCTAGTGTTTCCAGTTGAGCAACATCACTCACGGGAACACTTACCGTTCTACGTTTAAAAGGTGGCTTACCAGAAAAATCGACCAGTTGAACATCAACCATCTCTCGATGAGAAACTTGTTCAGCCTGCGCTGCTAGAGGCAGGGTGGCAGTTATCAGTAGTGTGCCCAAAATATAGCGTAATTTCATGCTGAATCCTCTTTTTGCACCAAATTAGTACCTTTTCATATTGTATTAATGAAAATTTTTAAAACAATGATGATTCATGATAGTCATAAGCTATCAGTTTTTTAGGATATTCGGTTTTATCTTATCAATTGATGATAAAAAGAGGGGGATGATTCTATTTTTCGCCTGAATTTGGTGCGTTTTGATTTTTGTTGCGCATTATTGGTGCTATTGCGTAGTGAGGAAAGGTGGGGACGCTATTGAAATCAAGGGATTAACGCCTTGGTGTCCAATTTGCTGTGTTTTTAGACTCTAATAGCTTGGTGCCTCTGCAGTGAAGATTCTTCGGTTTAGCTTAATCAGCATGATGCTAGTTTTCATTAACGCCGCATTTGCCATTGAACAACAGATCCCCCTCGCGCAAAGTGGTGGGGGAACCTTGTATCTGGAGGCAACCCTCGAATCGAGAGTAAAAGCAAAATTCTTACTCGATACGGGGTCGAGCTTACTCACCCTAAATCAAGAAACCTTTGATGCGCTTACCCACAGAAAAAAACGTGTTGCCATTAGAACCTCTGCAGCCAGACTGGCGAATGGTAAAATACTAAAGGTGGCTCAGTACCAACTCAGTTCAATTCGCATTGGTGATCATTGCGAGGTAGGGCCTGTGGAGGTAGCGGTGATCCCCAAGGGAAGTAATATTCTGGGGATCAACACGTTGCTGCGTGTAGCGCCGCTTACAATAACAGCAAATTCGGTGATATTGGCAGGCTGTGAGTAATCTATTTGCAGTCCAAATTAGACTAGTCACTTTGCCGATATTCCCACGCTTACTTAGAGGAAGCACGAAGGTTTTCCACTAACGCTTCAAGGGAGCGTCGCTTAACTTTTCGTTTGTCTTTCATTAGCTTCTATATTTAATCTAATATCATTTAGCCTTTTTATGAGTTGGCGCGAAATCATGTGGCTTACAATAGAAGACTCTTTTTCACCTTTAAGAATTTTGTCACTCGCGTGACTTATTTCAAATTCAAAGCCGCTACCCTCACGGGCGTCAGCAAAGTGTTCAACAAGCGAATTCCCGTCGTAAAGAAAACATTCTTTTGCACTCCAAAAATCAGGAATTCTAATGGTGCCTTTACTACCAATGAACCAGGCATCATTATTAAGCTGGCTTCTAAAACTGGTATGAAGCGTTGATGTAACCTGTCCCCGTTGGTAAATCCAAGTTACATCGTCTTCCACCCCATTGGGGGCTAAATGATGACTAATGAACTCCGTTGTTGGCTCGCTAATATTGAAAAGCGCATCTAGGGCGATAGGGTATATACCCATGTCTAAAAGGCATCCACCTCCAAGCTCTTTTGCATACTCCCTAGATTTTGGCTCATAGTGAACAGGGAAGCCAAAGCTGGCTTTTATATGCAATAGTTCACCAATTTCCCCTGATTCTACCCATGCTTTAGATTTTAGAATGGCAGGTAAAAAATAGGTCCACATGGCTTCCATAAAGAAGCGGTCTTGCGCGCGAGCTTCGGCAATCATGTGCTCTAATAAAGGCAATGATGTGGTGGCAGGTTTTTCACATAAAACATGTTTGCCGGCCTGCATTGCTTGTATTGCATTTTCGCAATGAAGGGTATGGGGAGTGGCAATGTAGACAGCGTCAATGTTGGGATCTTCTAGCATCGACGTATAACTCCCATACGCATGGGGTATTTGGTGGTTGTGGGCAAAATGTTTAGCATCTTTAATATTTCTAGATGCTACCGCGTATAACTTGGAATTAGTGCAATGCCTTACGTCTTGTGCAAAGGTATTTGCTATGCGAGCAGTTGAAATAATTCCCCAATTTACGATGTCTTTTTGCACTTGTCGCGCCCTCCCTTCTGCAGTGTTAGCGGCACAACCAACCGCAAGTGTTGTAATGCTTAACATGCAAGGCTAGTAGAACAGCACTTGTGTTATTCTGAATAAAGGGCGTTTGGGGTTATCCCTCTGGCCCTTCAGTAGTAAACACTAAGTGTCTGCGCATGCCTTTTAGCACTACGCCTTTTTTAAGCAGCGCTGCACTCAGGCGTTTTTGCCACACTTTCAATTCAGGCTCTGCAGAACGCATGGCATCTTCACTGTCGAACTGAAAACGCAACAGCAACGACCCTGGAAACTGGTGATATTGTACGTCGAACCAACATTGAACTATACCTGGAATCTCTTCTCGGGCTTGCTCTTCTAACCTATTGGCAATGTCAAATACCAGGGTTTGTTGTTTACGTTGAACCGCAGAAAGCTTTTTCATTACATGTGCTTCTGTATGGCGATTTCAACGCTTTCAGTCACTTCAGTACCCTCAATAGTCAACCACATTTGCCCATCTTGAATAGTTACCTGAATTTGCATAGAACGCTGAACCGCATTAGCGAGCGTACCGGCTAATGATTCAGGCAAGGTGAATACCGATAAGTTTTTTCTTGTGTGCAATTTGTTTTGCTCTTTTTTCCACCATGCCTCAAAACTGTTGTCGGCATAAGCATAAATCATCATATGCTGGCTTTGATTACAGCCCTTTTTAATACGTTGCTCTGAAGGTTGCCCTAATTCTATCCATAACTCTATTTCGTCACTAAAGTTTTTTTGCCAGAGATCGGGTACATCGTCATCAGACAAACCTTTGGTAAACTGAAGGTGCTCGTGGGCGTTAACAATAAAGGCAATGATGCGCAGCATCATGCGTTCATCGTTTTCAGACGGGTGGCGAGCAATAGTCAGGTTATGATCGTTATAGTAATTGCGGTCCATATCGGTTATCGATATGTCTGCTTTGAAAATAGTTGCTTTAAGCGCCATGGTCTTCTCGGTTGCTTTTTTGCGGGCTATTTTAGCAGCTAATACAGCCTTTCGCCCTCAAAATTCCCACGCGAATAAGCGCTTATGGCTATTTTCAAAGCAGGGGATTCGTTAGGTCTACGTGAACGAAAAAAACATTTATTGTCTCGCCAGTATGTATTGGCGTCCATGTGCCATTAATCATTTTAAAATGAAAAGGAAATAATGCATGGCGCCGCCACGTTTTCGTTTTACCCATCGCTAAGCGTATTTTACTGATAAGCAGCGAAACAAGACTGAGCGTATGCATGTGAAAAGTAAAAAGGAAAATGCGAAAATCGCGAGTGGGCGTGGCGCCGCAACTAAACGGGGCGTTTCTGTGGCATCAATGAGTGCAAGGGTTAAGGCTTGTTCAAAATCGGCGTAGCTGTTTGCTTGATAGCATTGGCCATCCGCAGTAGTAATATTTTCAAAATAGTAGCCGCTGGGTAAGCAAGCATCAATGAAGTACCCTGGGTCATCCACTGCCAACCCATTAATGGTGACGCCGTTCGCCTGAGCGGCATCACGTGCGGCACCGTCATTATGGTACGACCCATAACCATCGCCTACTACCAGTGCCAACAAACTTGGGCTTTCCCAAACGGTACTGTCCAGCAACCAATCACTGGCCAAGATCATGCCATCAGCTGGAGAGGTGCCTTCGCTGAAGGGGCGAGTTAACGCGCCTATCATTGTACTAAATACGGCGGCATCTGCGGCAGAGGTTAAAAGCATATCGATATCCGCGCTAACCGCACTTGATGAAAAAAAGAATACCTCTACCAAAATACCTTCATTTAAGGCATCGATATTCGCTAAAACTGTGGGGTGATTAAATGCGGTTTCAAAAGCCTGTATTTGAAATTGGTAATCGCTATCACTAACACTGGCTGACACATCAATGACGAGGGCAAGTTTAGAATCGATGAGGTCAGCACGACAAACAGGGGATAAAAAGAAAACAACGAGGCAAGTAGTTAAACAAGATTTAAATGCTTTCATAAACTAATTCCATTTAGTTATTGTAAGGACAATTTTAACGTGAACGAGTCAGTTCACCGGCGTGCACAATCAGTAGAGTATTTATATATCAAAAAGCGCGGTATATATAATTTGCACAATTTGGTTGGTAAATCTACAAATTTATCAGCGCTTTACGATATTTTTACGTTCGTAAATGGAATTGTATCCTGGGACAGTTCGGGGCTAAATAAAGTGTGAAATCGCCATTAACGAACGCTAAATCTGGCGTTTATGAAAAGCGGTATCGCCCGTCATCTATTAAAAAAGCGAAAAGGGGTTGACAATGTCAACTAATGCCACGGTTTCCCCAATGAAATTTAACGACGCCTTATTTAACCTGCTTAACACAATACGCAATGCGATTTTATTAGAAATCAAAAATACATCGTTAATGTTGCCGCCTATGCAGCTGAAAACGCTAAAAATTATTGATCAATTAGAAGGGTGTACAGGGCAAAAATTAGCGGCATATTTAGGCAGAGACAAAGCTCAAATAAATCGCTTAATTAAAGAGTTGTCGGAAAACGACTTAGTACGAAAAGTGCAATGTGACACCGATAAGCGTAGTCAAATTATTTCGCTTACCACAAGTGGCGAGCGCGCCCTTGCCGTGTTTATTCAAATAGAAGAGCGCGTGTTTTCCGATATGCTAAAAAATGTAAGTGTAGAGGATCAAGAAATATTCAAAACATTGGTGCTTACCTTTAAAGAAAATTTAGACAACAGGTAAGCGGCATTCGGCTGATGCTTTCCGCCAACATTTTTTTTGGTTTAGGGTATTTACCTCTGATTTCTTCTCCTTGGCGTTAAAATGAAATACCTATCGCCAAGCCCGCCACCACTGCACTTTTGTGATTTCTGTGGTAATCGTAATGCAGTTGGGGTGATACCGTAAAGCCAGCCCACTCGAATTCATACAGCATACCTAGCCTTCCTACTTCCATTTTGTGGCTGCCGTGAAATTCTACGCCGGGGCCTACTTGAATGATAAAGTTGTGGGTTACGTGAAGGTCTGCAACGAGCAAATAGGTGTAGGCGTCGAGGTCATCAGCTGCATATTCGGCCACTACGCCTACGCCTAAAAAGTTGTTTAAACGGTATTCGTAATCAAGGCCAAGGGTGAAGGCGTTGCCGCACTCTTTTGTATAGGTGGTGCCAATTAAAGCTGATAGATGGTGTGGTGAGGTTTGCCAGTGGTGGTGAGCATTTCCTTTTGCAGCAGCATGGTGGACAAACGTCACTGCTAGCATAAAAACCATGATTGATTTTATTCGCATGTGAAGCTCACTTACATAGAAACGGTGACAACCTAAAGCATGTCTGCTTTAGCATTTCTTTATAGCGTAGTGCGTTAGCGTATTTTCACCAATGAACTTTAGTTTTAGCTCTATCGAGCATAGCTTGGCGACTCGAAAGTTTTCTTTTTACCAGTCGGTCTAGTAGTAGGTAGCGTAATACGCGCGAAAAAATAAATAGGGAGACATATGTGAGAAATTTTATTGTTGTAGCTGTGGTGGTGCTTAGCGCTATATCGGGTGCAAATCAGGCGTTAGCTTTTGAAAGAGGTGGGTTTGCAGAATCTGCGAACGCAGTTACTCCATTGCTGAACGGTCAGTTTGCGCCTAAAACGACGTTAAAAATGGCCGATGGTACGCCGGTTAGCTTACAAGCCTTAACCTTACAAAAGCCGACTATTGTGCTTTTTTATCGCGGGGGATGGTGTCCCTATTGCAGCCGCCAACTGGCGCAGTTAAAAGATATTGAAAAAGAACTCGTTAACCTGGGCTTTCAAATTCTCGCTATTTCGCCCGAAACACCAGAACGGCTTCAAGAACAAAAGCTTGAAACTGAGTTTTTGGTTACGCTTCTTTCCGATGAAAAGCTAGCCACCATTCGTGAATTCGGTGTGGGGTTTTATGTGGATGAATCAACGTCTGAAAAATATCAAACCTACGGCATTAAACTAGCAAAAGATGAAGCAGGCCGTGAAGTTTTGCCTGCCCCAGCTATTTTTATGCTCAATACAAAAGGGCAAGTGCTGTTTAGCTATGTTAATCCAGATTACAAGGTACGCCCTTCTGCTGAATTAGTGCTATCTGTCGCGAAGGTGCTAAAAGCGGAAATGTAGCAGTTACAGTGGTGTGCTGCCTCTCAATGACAAAACACTAAAAGGAGCGTAAGCTCCTTTTAGTATTCTGATGCCTGTGATGTATTCGACGCTACATGGGAGGCAGGGTGTTTTTTGTAGTAATAGGCTCAGGGGCTAGCTTAAAATCAAGCTGAACGAGTAACCCTTTTTGTCTTATTGGCTTACCCCCTTTTGTGGCTGGTTTGAACTCCCACTGCTTAAACGCTTTTAACGCATTTTTATCGAACACCCCTTTAGGTGAGGACTTTACCACCACGATTTTGTCGGCCGCTCCTTTCTCTGAAATGTCGAATTTGAACACGACAAACCCTTCTAGGTTCTCCTTAATGGCTTTTTTAGGATAAATAGGTTCAACACGTTTGATAGGAGCAGCACTATTTATTTGCGCTTTGTTTGACTCTACCGGTTGTGATGGCATGTTGGCCAATGCCGTATTCGCGGCCATTAGTATTGCCACGGACGGTATCGCCATGGCCAGCATTTTATTTCCCTTGCTAGGGGTTTTAATTGCATTTATACGTTTAATCATTGTCGTTTTTTCTCCAAAAGTAGGATACAGCGTTAAGGGTGTAGCACTATGCTCTGCACATTGAACCAATGCTTTCGCATAATTGAGTTTATCGTTGTCTGATTTTAGTTTTAGCACGTTGAAGTCGCAGGCCAATTCCTGGTTTAAACGAAACGACTTAAGCGCTATCCACACAAGGGGGTTAAACCAAAATACGGTGGCCAATACCAATGCCAATGCATTCCACACGTGATCTAGGTGCCGTAGATGCATATTTTCATGTTCTAAAACGAGGGCTTGCTGTGAGTCTGTGAATGTAGAGTGGAATGAATAAGGCAAAAGTATTTTGGGGGCTATAAAGCCAAATAGCATGGGGGTATTCGCTTTACGGGAAAAATGCGTGTTTGGGAATGCTTTCTCTTGTTTATCTATGGATTGCCATAAAGTGAAATGATGCAAGCCAACGTACAAAACGATGCTGCAAACGCCCAATACCCATACAGAAAAATACACAGTAGAAGGTGGGACGGTGACTTCTGTGTTCATCCCCACCACATAACGGCTAATCGTGTTGCTGGCTAAAGCCACCACATCCGAAGGTAAGTTGTTCAATATCAGTACAAGCGGCACTAGCGCCCATAGTCTATAGGTGAACATTGGGTTAAGCTTCACCGCGGCGAGTCGCTCGTTTGCGATGAGAAGGGCAAGGGCAATAGACAGTACGCCTTGCTGCGCTATTATCCAATCAATCATTGTTCTGTTCCCACTGTTCGATAAGTGCTTTAAGTTCATCAACATCTTGCTGAGATAACGCATTTTGGTTAGCAAAGCCTGCCACTAAAGGTGCTACTTTCCCTTTGAACAAGCGACCAATGAAGCTGTTTGCTTCTTTTTTTGTATACTCATCCCGCGCAATAAGAGGGTAATACAAGTACTGACGTTGCTGCTTTTCGAATCGTAATACCCCTTTTTTTACTAGCCGCCCCAGTAAGGTTTTTACGGTTTTTTCGTGCCAATCTTTGTGTTTGTTTAACCTAGCAATCACGTCTGCCGATGTGGCTGGGCTGTCTTCCCAAAGGGCGTCGAGCACGTCAAATTCGGCATTAGAAATATCGGGTTTATCTACTGAATGAGTCATTGTGTTTAATCTGCATCTTAATGAATTACAAGTGTAGTCTTTATTTAAGATTACATGTGTAATCCATTTGTGCAAGCTTTTTGTTTAAATATTAAACATGGCGGTTTGAGGCGTGTTCGCTGGAGCGGACACGCACTTAACGAAGGAAAAATGGATAGGCGAAATAATTAAATGATGAAGTGGGTGGTTAACCCTTTAATACTAATGGGAACTGTTCGAACGTGACACCAGCATGCCCTGTTTGCATGAAATTTCTAATGTTTCCGTGGTCGTCCCCTTCTGGGTGGTTGAGCACATCGTCTCGGTAAAAGCTACCAAACAACGCCAGAGTTTGCTCATTTGAAAGGTCAAGATATTGGCCTAATGCCAATAGCTTACATGAACCATTATTTTGGTTTTCCTGGTTCTTTATGACACCGTTTTCAAATGCTGTGGGGGTAAAGAAAAACGTATTATCAATAAGGGAAATCACATCACCAAACGCTATAGTATTGGGTGCTTCAGAAAGGTGTGCGACTAATTCTTCCAAACGCGTGTACGACACAGTTAACTCCATAAGTAAAAAGTAGACAGTAAAAAATAACCCCAATCTTTCTAACGACTATTCTTCTGCATGACAGTGCAATCATACCAAGCCAATATGGGGTGGATAAGGGCAAAATGGCAGTGAACGTTAAATAGCGTCAGGATATCTACAGCAACTGTAAATTACCGCTAAAGCTATCAACTTACGCATTAAATAACAGTCACTAGGGTACGTAAGGTTATTGATGACAGAGTACCTGAAAACAGTGATTATTTCTCATAAGCACAAATTTATCTTTATCAAAACAAAAAAAACGGCGGGCACAAGCATAGAGGTATTCTTATCGCAGTTTTGCGACGAAAACGATGTGCTGACACCTATTTACCCTGCGGTTTCACCTCATACGCCTCGCGGATACAAAGGATATTGGAATCTCTTTCCTGAACTGGCGAGATCTTCATTGTGCGAGAAATCGACGATTATGTGGCATTGGGTAAAAAGAAAAAAGTTTCGTAATCATGCATCCGCATTAACGATAAGTCATCGTGTGCCTAAGCACATTTGGAATAGTTACTATAAGTTTTGTGTCGACAGAAACCCGTGGGATAAAACCCTGTCTCATTATTATATGGTTAAAAGTCGTCGCTATCCTGAAATGACGTTAGATCAGTATTTTAAACGGGGTAATTTGTGTTTGAATTACCCTAAGTACTGCGATCAGAAGGGTAACATCATGGTAGATAGAGTTTTAAACTACGAGAACCTAGATCACCAACTCGCACAGGTCTGTAAAACCCTTTCTCTCCCCTTTAATGACGGGCTGACGGTGCGCGCGAAAGGCGACTATCGCGTTGATCGAAGGCCCTATCAAGAGGTGTTTACTGCTACGCAGAAAGGTTACGTAGCAGAAGTATTTTCACGGGAAATTAGCATGCACAATTATGGCTTTTAAGCTAGCGGTTAGAAAGGGCTAAGGTGGTAAGCACTAAACATATTGTTATTAACGTCAATGATATCAACGCCCCAGCTTTCGTGTTCATTGCCCCACGATAGAGGACGTTTCTCAGTGGTGGCGTTTGCCCTTTTCGCCATTTAAACGTGCGGTGTGCATAAATAATAGTGCCGGTAATAGATAAACTGCTCATGAGTAAGCCAAACATGAAGTAGAGGGTTTTACTCCAGTAACCTCCCCAAGTACCAAAGTGAAGTGGGTCGGCAGCTTCAGATATTCTTACGTGGGCTGAAAGATCCTCGGCATGACGTTGAGAAAGTAGCGCACCTGATACGGGGTCGAATATGAGGTTGTTTGCACGATCTCGCACTAGAATTTGGTTTTCTTGGCCGTCTACCCTAATGGGTTGCCCCGCTTTAATGGGTAAGTAAATCGACTTTATTTGGAATGCGGGGCGTAAACGAGCAACAGTGTCCAGCGCGGTGTCGAGCACCTGTGGTTGAACACTAACGTGGGTCTTCATGGCCAGCTCGCTTTCTGGCTTTCCATTTATCGGGTAATTTGCACCCAAGCCATATTTTTCCACAAAATACCAAACTCCAGTAACACTAATAATGAGCAATAAGCCACTTGTCCATAGGCCGGTTAAGCGATGAATGTCACCCCAAAATACCCGTTTATTGGCGCGCCGGGGAGCGCGCCAAAGCCCTCGCCACCATTGTGGATGCAGTATTAAGCCTGAGATTAGGCTAAACAGTAAGGGAAGCGCTAATGCCGAGACAATGGTTAAGCCGAGATTTAATGGCATCATCAAATGGCGGTGTATTCGCCTTAACGTTGTTTGCCAATTAAACCACGCCCCATTGCCGGTATATTGGTAGCCATTGGGGTCAACGTATACGCGGTAACGCTGATTTTTTGCGTCATAGAGGATGGCCTCGGCGGCGAATCCCTCATGTAGAGGTGCCGATAACTGATAAATTTTATCGCCGTGGGAGACGCTTTGTACTTCGCGATAGTATTCTGACCAATTAAACGGTTCGGCTTGATGAGGCTGGGTGCGAATGGCGGGGTTAGTTAACCAATCGAGTTCGTGAGACATCACCGCGAGGGTGCCAGATAGCATGACGAAGCAACAAAGCACAGCCAGCGGAAACCCCGCCCAGCTGTGCCATTTGTACCAGTGTTGTTTGCTCATGGGGAATTAGAAATCGTAACTTACCTGCACAACAACTTCTCGTGGCTCTCCAGGGAAGTGACCATTGCGCTCACTAAAACCGCTCACTGCGTATTCTTTATCGAACAGATTTTTCACGTTAATGCTTAACAACATGGCATTCCATTGCGTGGTCCAGCTAGCATCAAAAATGGTATAGGGTTTCACTCGCTGCCCATCTAAGCTTATTTGCTCACTCACATAGTCTACGCCCATGGCAAAAGAAGAGTCGATAGATTCAAGGTTATACCGCGCCCAAAATCCAGCCTGATGACGGGGCGCATTGGCGAAGCGGGTTCCATCGTAGGTATTGCTGGTGCTGCCTTCTTTTACAAGGGTGTCGTTGTAAGCATAGTTGGCAGTAATACTAATATTGTCGGACACGTCACCCACAAGAGTGAATTCAGCCCCGCTGCTTTCGACTAAACCGAAATTAATTAATGCAGGCTCAACATCGTCATTTTCCCCTTCAATATAGTCAGGGTTACTGATAACGAGGTTTTCTTTTTCAATTTGATAAACGGCGACAGTGGTCATAATGCTGCCATTTAACCATGACTGTTTCAGGCCTAATTCCACCTGGTTGCCTGTTTCTGGGTCAAGCGGGGTTACCCCAGCGTCTTCGTAATCAGAGGAGTCTACCGAGTTAAAGCTCTCAGAATAATTGAGGTAAACCGTGGTTTCTTGCGTTGGGGTATAAATTAATCCCGCTCGAGGCGTAATATCCTTGTCATTATATTCCGTGTCCGTATCCATACTTTGTTCATCAAAGTAATCGAATCGCGCCCCTACCATTAGGGCCCACTCAGGCGAAAATGCAATTTTATCTTGAACGTAAATACTGGCTCTGTCACGTTTTAAACCGTCACGATCTAAATCGGTAAGATTGTAAGTGCTAGGATCGGTTTCACCATAATTTAAATCAAAGATATTTAAATTACCTACACCGTCAGCTTCGTAGCGGGCGCGCAAGTAATCGTATTGCGTTTCTACATTGTGCCAATCTCCACCAAACAATAGCTGGTGGTCAAGGCCAAGTAGGGTGGTGTCGTACACAAAATCGAGGGTTAAACTGAGTTCTTCATTTGCGCGGTATTCTCGCTGAATGGTTTCATCATTAATGTCGGCCACCCCATCACCGTTCACATCAACCCAACTACGGGACTCATGATATGCCTGATCGCGTTCGTTATCTAAATATCTCAATGTGCCGTTGAAGGTAAAATTATCATTAAAGTTGTGTTGTAGATTGGCTTGTAAAACCAGGGCTTCTAAGTCTTGGTAATCGCCTTTTTCATTCGCGTTGTAGCTAGGGTCAACTAAGAAGTTACCATCGTCATCCACGGGTACCCCGCGTAAGCGGTTGCCACCCAAGTTTTGAACAATATAATCATAGGTGGTTGTCAGCTGTGTATTGTCACCAAGGGCAAATAATGCGCCACCTGCAAATTCAATGTTTTCTGAGTCAGCATTGTTGCGGAAACTGTCTTGTGCTTCGTAAAATGCGCCGAAACGATACGCCATGGTGTCTGTTACTGCACCCGTTAATTCAGTAGACGCACCTAATAGCGAAAAGTTTCCGCCCGTAACCGTGATGTTCTTTTCTTCATTGAAAGACGGCTGACGACTCACATAGTTAATCATTCCGCCGGGTTCGCCACCACCGTAAAGGGCAGCCGCAGGGCCTTTCAGTACTTCAACACGCTCTACATTAAATAATTGGGGGACCGAAAATCCTGAGAAAGGGTCGCCGCGTACGCCATCGTAAAACACATTGGCGTCGTCTCTGAAACCTCGAAAGGTAACCCCTGAGTAACTAAACTCACTAACACCTGCAATAGAGCGGTACAAATCTGTGATATCACGAGCGGCTTGGTCTGCAATGAGCTGATGGGTTAGCACCTGAACAGACAGGGGAATTTCCATAATATCCGCATCAGCTTTCGTCCCTACTCGAGTATTACTGTCTAAGTAGAACTGCTGCGCGCGCCCTGTAACCTCAATTTTTTCGACGTTTTCTCCGTCGGTTTGTTTTTCAGCTAACGCTGAGAACGAAGCGCCTAAACCACCGATTACCGCTATGGCAAGTGTTGAATATTTCATGAAGCTCCTGCTAACGTAATATTTTTGTAAATGAAAACTATTTGTATTTGTGTTTGGGGGATTGTACATCAAATTCAAATAAAATCATCTACATTAAAATGTCTTTACATTGTCATATGATGGCACCATGAAAACCTAATGGCATGTAGCTATCTAACTTAACTTGGGCAACAGGGCCGTCCGCAATATGTTGTGCATTGAATACGTAGCAGTAAGTATTGCCTGACACGAAATCTAACCCTGTATTGACTAAGTAGCCTTCACCTGGCTTACTGCTCACAGGCACAAAAAGGGGTTCTTCGGTAATAACATTATTGCCAAAGCTAAAACTGTCAAGATGCCCTGTTTGGGTGTTCACACTCGCGATACTGTTATACTCGCCATGGGTAACATGTTTAGACGCGTGAACGCCAAATTGCAGTTGTGTCGCCTTGCCGGTAAAGCGGTTATCGAATTGCACAAATTCCATAGGCGTAGTGCTATTATCCAAGTACGCGGTCTTTTTACTTAAATTGATGCGTATTTGTGCCGCTGTGCTTCTATCGTGTTTACCTATTGTCCCGTCACTAACCATTTTTACGTCATTAAGCATAATATCGGCGTTGTGATACCAACAGGCATTCACGGTAAGCGTGTTGCCTTCTTGCCAAGCATTGCCAAAATGGAAGACGAACCCAGCGTCAAAAGGCACTCGCAATACCGGGGTAAGGGTGTTTTTGTCTACCACTAATAGTTCGCCTGGCTGGTGACCCTGCCAATTCATGCTGCTAATTAATGTCTCTCCTCTGCCTTTTTGGATGGGCGGGAAGTAGAACACTAAATAATTGTCGGTGACCGCGAAGTCGTGAACATAACTTTTGGGCGCATCTACCATGGCGTATCGCGACAATTTTCCCTGGGGCGTAAGCTGATAAATCATCAGTTTTGCATGGCCAAAAAACGAGAGGTCGCCAAAATTCCAAAGGTTACCTGTGCTATCGGCATGAGGGTGAGCTGAAAAGGGCATGCCATCTAATGCCGATTCAAGCGATACTTGTCCCTCGGTGACTAGGCTATTCGGGTTAAGCTTATAGGGCATCGCCGCCTCCCATAATGCCCATAGTTCATTGTTCACCGGCAACAGTGCAATGTTTGCTGTGTTTACCGCTTCGGCGTTTTTAGACAATTTTGAATTCGGGACGATAGATCCAGCCCCGTTATATAAGAAGCGGTTGGCTTTTGTTTCTTCAACAAACTTTTGCGTGCGAACGAATTTTCCCGAATGGGTAACACCTTTAGCGTCGAAGGCATAGCGGTGAACGAACCCGTCGCCATCAAACCAATGTGTGTAGCGCTCGCCACCTAACACCACGCGGGCAGGCCCATTCCTATAAAGGCTTTTTCCTCTAAGTTCCTCGGGGAGTTTACCTTCCCACGAGAAATGGCGAGGGGCAATATCTTGAGTAAGTCCTTCCCAGCCTCGCAATATAGGGTGTTGCTGTAGTTGTTGGTTGAACGCTTCGTTGAATGAAGGCCGCTGCTCAGCAAACGCATGGAGGCTGAAAGAGGGGGCTAGGGTACTGCAACCAGCAACACCAAGTGCTTTAACAAAGTCTCGACGGTTCATCTTGGTTACTCCATATTTATTGTGAGGTGTACGGGGGTGGTGGCGACATCAAATTGAATGTCGGAAAAGGACGGAGGCCCCATCACTCTGGGGTTGGTACTAAACCCGTAGGGTTCCGTTGGAATGCCAATTAAGTTCGAGTTTAAATCGCGGTTGCCATCTAAATCTTGAAACACCATCACACCATAGTGGCCGCTAGGTAAATCAGCCAATACCGCTTTTTGATCAGCTTTGTGGACCGTAATAATTTGACTTTGAATGGCCTTGCGAGATTTCATGTCTTCTTCCGATGCATACACCGCCAGGTAAAGCTGACCAGAGAGGGTATTTACTCCAGCAAAATTTACTGTCACATCGGCTGCTTCTGAAAAAGGCGTCATCATAGTGAATAGGGTGAGTGCGGTAAGGTGAGTTTTCATGTTTTTTCTCCTGTTAAGTTAATAGCAACTTTAAACAGCAGACATAAACGTGACATGTGCCAAAAGTCATGGCGATAAAAAACATGACTTTTGGCACCTGAGTAGGCAAAGTGGGCCTTGTATTCTGCCGTTACGTTCAATAAAGAAAAAAACTATGCCTAAGGAAGATAAGCAAATAACGTTACTCATCGCTGGCGTTCTCGCTTGGTTTGCAGTACTCATGATTACGCAAGTAAGAGCTTCATTTTTATTGGCAAATGAGGTTTATTTCGCGGGGTTCGGTTTTTTTCTCGCTGGCTTTTTGGCGATTAATTTTTTAACTAAAGCTAAGCAACGAACATGGTTGGCCAGCGGGTTTATTTTGCTTCAACTCATCGGGTTTGTTTTTGTCTTCATGACCTCTCGAACCTCTGATGCATTAATTCTATTGGTTGTATTTGCAGGTCAATTGCCTTTTTTTCTGTCACAGAGGCAATCTATCGCTGTATTGGTGCTGATTGATGGGCTGTGCCTCGCGACTTTTCTTTTAATGTGGGAGCGGGGGGTTAACGCATCCCTAATTGCAATAACCTTGAATTTGGCATTCCAGTGTTTTGCACTGTCGGTGGCGCATATTGCAGTACGTGAAAGCAATGCGAGGGTGGCGTTAGAGCAAGCGAATGCGGAACTGGTATCCACGCGATCGTTGTTAGAGCAAACCTCACGGCAGGCCGAGCGCCTTAAATTAAGTCGAGATTTACATGATATTTGTGGCCATCAACTCACCGGCCTGCTGCTTAATTTAGAATATTTAAGCAAAACCGTGCCTGAGCCTCAGCAAAGGGGGATAGATGAAACAAAACAGATTGCAAAAGATTTGCTTAATGATATTCGTGCCGTGGTCAGGCAAAACAAACAATCGGCACAATTAGATTTAAATGCCGCCATCGATAGTTTGTTTGCCCATTTACCCCATGTCAATGCTACCTTTAATCAGCGGCTAGCTGCGCCTTTATTATCTGTGCACCATGCAGAGGTCTTGTTGCGAATTTGCCAAGAAGCGGTGAGCAATGCATTGCGCTACGGCAGTGAGAAGCGCCTGGCTATTTCACTCACCAAGCTCCCCGATACCATATTACTTGACGTGACTAACCCTTATAAGGCGCGCACTCAACCTCGGCAAGGTTCGGGGTTGCAAAATATGCAGGAGCGCGCCACCGAATTGGGCGGGAAGGTGACAATTGAAAAGGACGAGAACCAATGGAAAGTCAGTGTAAGCTTGCCCTACAAGGAGCAACACTATGATTAATGTCGCCATTGCCGATGATCAAATTTTGGTGCGCCAAGGTATAGCAAGCTTATTAACGTTATGTGCGGATATAAACGTGTGTTGGCAAGCTGATAACGGTGAAGATGCACTGCAAAAAATAGCGGCGCAGCCCATCGATGTAGTGTTGATGGATATTCGAATGCCGTTAAAAAGTGGCATTGAAGCGCTCAGTGAATTGCGAGACGCAGGCAACGATACAAAAGTGATTATTTTAACTACGTTTGATGATCCAGCCCTTTTTACCCAAGCTATGCACGCTGGGGCGAATGGTTTCTTACTAAAAGATGTGGATGCCGAAAAGCTTGAGAGTGCCATTAATATCGTGTTTAACGGCGGCATGCTGGCCGAGCCCGTTCTCTTAAATCAGCTGAGTCACGACCAGCTAAGCACCTTCGCCGACCCCGATATCGAGCCATTAAGTGGGCGCGAATTAGACATTTTAAAGCTAATTGCAGGAGGCTATTCGAACAAAGAAATTGCAGAAACGGTGTTTTTAGCAGAGGGCACAGTGAAAAACCATGTTTCGAATATTTTATCAAAACTAAACACCCGAGACCGAACCCGCGCCGTACTAAAAGCACTAAGCGCAAAACTGATTTAGGTGGCTAAGTATCGCGTAAATCAGCTGGGGTGTTGTCGGCAACGACGGCATTTCTATGCCCCATAGGCTTATCTTCCCCCACTGTACTGTCGGCGGTAGTTTGTAATTCAATGGATGAATTGACTTCAGCGCCAATCAGTATGATATAGGCACTTAAATAGAGCCACATTAGCAGCACGATGATACCGCCAACAGAGCCGTAGGTTTTATTGTAGGAAGCAAATTCATTCAGGTAAATTGAAAACCCATAGGAGGCTATTACCCATAATATTGTGGCAAATAGAGAGCCTGGGGTGACCCATCGCCATTGTGCTGAGCGACGGTGAGGGGCATACCGATACAACGCCGATAACCCTAAGTTAAAAAATATCAACATGGTAGGCCACGATACCCATGCGGCTTGTTTAGTACTTACTGTGTTGTTTGATAACCAACTGATTAATTCAGGTAATATGGTAATGGTTGCAAGGGCAATAATAACGGTGGCTATGACGCATAAGGTTCCCGTTAATCGGGCAAGTAGCCCTTTAAAAAAGCCCCGCGCATTGGTTTCGTTATAGGTGATATTGCAGGCTTTAATAAGGGCATTCGCGCCTTTGCTGCTGCTCCACAACGACAATAATAATGTGAGTAAGAAGCTCCAGCCTAGCGCTGAATTTGTTTTTTCCGTCAGGTTGGTTAACTGTTCTTCAATGATGTATCTACTGTCTCTAGGCACCACATCCACTATCAGTGCCATGTGCTTTTGTAACTCATCAGCCGACACCACTAGTCCGTATAGGGCAATGGTTGCCCCCAATAATGGGAAGATAGCGAGCAAACAATAAAATGCGACGCCTGCTGATATAAGAGGGATATTGTGCTTTTGCACATTTGTCACAATACGTTTGCTGATTGACCACCAACTGCGCAACGACATTTCCATGGCCGATTGCGCCTTACTGATATGCTTTTGCTTCATGGTAATAAGGTTGTTCCTAATATCTAATGTAGATACTAGGTTTAGCGTATGAAAGATTACTACTGATGTGAACAAGTGAGCTAAGGTGTTCGGTATGTCATTTAAGCGTCAAAAAACCTTCATAGTGTTTATTGTCCCCCATTGACGCCTTTTTGCGTCAATAAAGATGAAACCGGTTGCCCCTCTCTATGTTTATTCCGATGATGGGGGGAACCTCTGAGTGAAATGAATTTGTCATATAGCAAAGGTACACTAAAAAGACTCTACGCCAATGCATTCAATAATAAAAATGAAGCCTTCAGATGATTTAAATTGGCACGGCCTATCACGTTCAGAGGCCAATGTGCTTTGGACATCCTTGCGGGCATTTATTCGAAGCTTAACCTTTGACAGTGCTCAGGTTGACGACATTTTTCAAGAAACGGTGTTACGCACCCGTAAAAGTAAATGTTTATCTGAACTGGACTCACCGCTTGCTTACATGATTACGGTGTCGAAGTCGGTGCTGTATGATTTTCAGCGTAAATCAATCCCTCAGGCCGACGATATTCAAACGCTTGAGCTGCAATCTGCGGATGAGTCTCCTGACGTTGCTTATTTGAATCAGCAAAAATTAGACGAAGTAGAGCGCATTTTGTCTGCGATGGCGCCGCTGCGTAGACAGGTATTTTTACTACGGAGAATAGACGGGTTATCGCGGGACGAAATTGCAGAGAAGCTTGATATAAGCCTAGAGGCGGTAAAAAAACACCTTACTCGTGCTATGGTAGAACTCACCGTAAAGCTTGAAGAAGCGGGCTGGTCGAAAGACCACTAACACCCAAGTAGCCGAAGAGACGTACGCCATTAATGAACGCTTATACTAATCAATCCTCCCCCAATGCATCTGTTTTAGAAGAGGCCGCTGATTGGGTTGACCGCTTTGACTCTCTTTGTGAAGCGGAACACCGCGCGTTCACTGAATGGCTGGAAATTGAGCAAAACAAAAGGGCGTTTGAGCGGGTATCTCGCATCATGGGGCAACCTGAAATTGTTGCCAAAGGGCAAGCGCTTCTCGCAGAGCACCGAGCGGCCAGCCGTTTAGCGCAAACGCCCACGTCATTACAATGCAAGGCTAATGTAAGTCGCTTTCCTCACCTATCTAGTTGGCTTTATGCCAGTGCGGCGTCCTTGCTGGTGGCCGCAATCTTTATTACCACAAATGTATGGCAGCCATCTGAATCATCATCACCGGGCGATGGCCTAGTTAATCAGGTACCAGTAAATCAATGGCAACAGGAAGACGTCACCACGCAAATAGGTGAACTACGCTCTACGGTACTCAACGATGGCTCCATTGTTTATTTAGGCGCAGACACTGCATTGGTAGTGTCACACACGGCAGACAAAAGGGCGGTAAGGTTACAACAAGGCCAAGCTTACTTTGATGTTGCCCATGCCCCTCATCGTCCATTTGAAGTCGAGGCCGGGGATGTGGTTATTACAGTAGTTGGCACCGCATTTGACGTAGAGCGCTTAGGCAGTAAAACCGACATTCAGGTTTACGACGGTACTGTTAACGTGGCTGCAGATAAACGATTAACTTTGTACAAAGGGGATGGGGTGGTTCTTGAAAATGGGCGCGTCATACAAGAGACCCACGTCAATAACCGACAACTGCCCACGTGGCGCACTGGATGGCTTGAAGCTGAAGGTAAGCCGATTAAAGATATTGTGGCAACATTAAATCGATACCTGAAAAAGCCCATTTCGTATACCGGTGATGAACACTATGCGGTATCAGGTCGCTTTCCACTGAACAATCCGAAACGTGCACTTAAGCTACTGGCTTCCATAGACGAATTGCAATTACAAGAACGCCAAACTAGCTATACGCTTACTCTCACTGATTAGGTGCATACATGGCACTTAAGCATTTAGGGTGGCGAGCGGGTTTATTTGCCCTTTCATTGGCAAATAGCGAAGCCATTGCCAACGTTAATCACGATAATGTGCCGCAGTACCTTCATATTCAGGAGGTAACCTTAGACAAAGCCTTACAGCATGTTGCCGAACGTTTTGCCTACGCCTATGTCGCCAACCCCAAGTTACTCAGCCATTCTGATACGGTTTCACTTAACGGTAATTACGGGCTGCATGAAGCCTTAGCTTACCTTTTAAAGGCCACCCCGCTTACCTATATTATCAACGATCAGGGCATTGTCATTAAGGCGAAACCTGCTGTTGAAGCAACGGCGATAGAAGAGGTTAGGGTGAAGGGTATTCGGGGGTCCTTAAACCTATCTCGAAAAGGCAAACGAGAAAGCAAGGCAATTTCCGATGTGATTGCCGCACAAGACATTGCTGCTTATCCTGACAGGAATTTAGCAGAGTCTTTGCAGCGTATCTCGGGCATGTCTATTACCCGTGAAGCTGGCGAGGGCCGACAAATTATTCTGCGAGGGCTTAATCCAGACTTTACCCTTGTTACGTTAAACGGCATGCCCGTACTTGCTAATAATGACTCACCCATGGACAGTCGAACCCAACGAGATAGAGATCGTTCTTTCGACTTAAACCTGTTTACCTCTGATTTATTCAATCAAATACAAGTATTAAAAAGCTATTCCCCCACACTTCCAAGTGGTGGAATGGCTGGGGTGGCCGCGTTGAGTACGGCGCGACCGTTTGCAACGCCCGGTGTTCATGCCACATTCACTCAACAGGTGGGAGCAAATCAGTACGCCAATGGGGTGTCATCGCGCTCTTCTGCGGTGGTGTCTGCCACGAAAGGAAACTGGGGCGGACTATTTTCCATTTCCTACGGCGCTAGAAACTCTCAAGAGCAGGGCGCGAATACCTTTAGGTGGCGACAAATCCCCCCTGATGGTGCGGATATTTCATTGCTAGACGATGATATAGCCGCAGCCTGGGAAGCGCAGACACTTTGGATCCCCCGAGGAAACCGCTATTCAGTTTGGCGCAGTGATATGCGCAGGTTGGGGGCGGGGGCAGCTCTGGAATACAAAGATACCCAAAGCCACATTACCCTCGATTGGATATATGGAAAATTAGCCAGCACACGGCAAGAAAATCATCTCTATCCGAGAGGGTTTAATTCTACCCCTATCATTGAAGATAAAACCCTTGTGACAGCGCTAGAGGTAAATGAGCAAAACGAACTCGTGTTTGGCAAATTCGAAAACGCGAGGGTAGGTACCGAAAATCGATATCAGCAGGTTGCTACTCGGTTTGAGCAATGGGTGGTTAATTCCGAAAACGCCTTATCCAATACATGGCGTGGCCTGGGAGTTTTTGGTGTTCAGCAGGCCAGTTATGACATGCCAACCAGCATTCGCGCCTACATGCGCGGCGAAAGTGATGTCACATTAGATTACACTCAAGATTACTATTTTGCTGATATTCGCTATGCCGACGACCTCACTCAGGGAGGTTTTTGGCAAATGAATGAGCTTGATGCTGAGCAGTATGGGTCAAGCTCTCATTTTGTGTATGGGAAGTATACGCTTGAATATCAACCAAGCAGCCATAGTGTGTGGCAGATGGGAATGGACAGAGTCCACTTTGAAAGTAAAACTAACTACCTAGACATTCAGGATATGCTGAAGGAAGAATGGAAAACGACTGCTGTGGAGGTACCGTTAAACGCAAGCTATGGGTTTTCAGCGCACCCTAAATTGTCTTGGCTCGCATTGCGCCCGCGCGCTGCATTTGAGGCGTTTGATGTTTCTACATCAGCGCAAGCACTCACTTCCTCTTTTGAAATTGACCGCCAAGAAGACAACACCGTGAAGGAAATACGCACGTCGGCGTTTGTTCAACATCAGTGGCAGTCAAACCGTTGGACTTTCCTAGCCGGCATTCGAAGTGAGCTTGATGAAACTCACGTACAGGTGGTTCAAGATGACATCAAACGTAGCTACACGATGAATAACTTTATTTGGCTGCCTCATGTAGCTGCTAATTTGCGTCTTCATGAAAGTGTGTATAGGTTAAGCGTCAGTCAGTCAGTAGGTTATCCACAGTTAGATACCTTAACGTCGCAGGTGGTTTATAACCCTCTCACGCAAATGCTGTATTCACCTAATGAGAATTTATCGCCCTTTACGGCTTACAACATCGATTTAAGTGTTGAGCGATACCTTGCGGGTGTCAATAGAGTGTCTACCAATGTGTTTGCCAAATTAATCGATGATATTGTGGTGAGTCAGCGCGCAGCGTTAAATATAGATTCGTTATCGGCGTATGAGCAGTTTATTATTGCTGATATTGACCCTGACACGATTAGGGGTAAAGTGACACCGCAAAATGCAGAAGAGGCATTTATTTACGGTATTGAAGGCACCTTGCAATGGGAAATGCCGGTGGCAGAGGTGTTGCCGCTAGCTTCACCTTATCATTTAGGCCTAGTGATTAATGCCAGCTACACCCAAGGAGACGTGCGCTACTACAACGAAAACACGGGTGAAGCATTAGAGCGAAAAGCCCTACCGTATCTATCGCCTTGGCTTGCCAATGTAACGGGCTATATAGAAGGATACGCATTGAGTCTAAGGGTGTCTGCCACCTATCGTGATAGTTATATTGCCCGGGTAGATAGCAATACATTAACTGATGAAGACGAAACGGGCTTTGAACCAAGTTTGTATCTAGACGCGGTTTTCGCTTATCAAATGGACGATCACTGGGAATGGCGTATAGAAGCGACCAACTTAACCAACGAGCGCGAAATTCAATATTCCAATTCAAATCATCGGCCCTACAACACAACGGTAAGTGGCAGAAACTATACGCTTTCATTGTCTTATCGATTATGACCAACTACCTAAGGGTAGTTGGTCACTGATTCACTCATCCCTTAGAACTCGTAAGTTACCCCAAGGTAGAAGGTTCTGCCGCTTACCGTGGTGTTATATAAACGGTCGTCAGAGTCACTGTACTGTTCTTCACGCTCATCACTTAAGTTAATCCCTTCAAAGGAGAGTTTGATTTTCTCACTGACATCATAAAAGGCTGAAAAGTCCCAATACGTTGTGCCATGAAAACCGGCTTCATCTTGATCAGAACTAGAGGTTTCTACCTGAGTAAGGTAATCATCACGGTGTGCCAAGGATACACGCATACCCCAATGACTTGTTTCATAGTATAGGGTTGCGTTGTACGTGTTTTCTGACAGCCCATAAAACGGGCGATAAACTTCAGTACTTTCGCCATCAACCAGCACATTGTGAAGGGATTCACCTTCAGCGTAGGTGTAGTTTACGATGGCGCCCATATTGTTAAACGGGGCAGGTAAGAAATCGAAATCACGCTGAAATGCGAGCTCCCAGCCAGAAAAGTCGCTGTCATCAAGATTTTGCGGTTGGGAGAACGTATACAGGGTACTGGCGGTTTGTGGATTGCCATCTTCATCTACCATACCTTCGATAAGGTCGAGAGGATAACCGGTATCACCATAAGCAACCGGTACGATGGTGGTGGCAATAAAGTTATCAATGTCTTTTTGGAAATAGGTTACGGACGCGTATCCCACTTCGTCAAAATAATACTCTGCACTGACTTCCATATTGAGGGTTTCAAACGGTTGCAAGCCGGGATTACCCGCATTAATGTTTAAGCCGCTAGAACCAAATAACGGGTCGGTATTCACAGTACCAGACACTGACAGGCTGCCTAATGTAGGGCGCGTAACATTTTTACCCGCGCTAGCTCGCAGCACCAGCTTTTCTGTTGCATACCAGGCTAGGTTGAAGGTAGGCAGTATGTCGTCGTACTGGCGTTCTACGGTGACATATTCAGTGCCGTTCACTAAGCCGCTAGATTCAATGTCGGTATCAAAATAGCGCAAACCAAAACTGGTTCGTACTTCCGAGTTTTCAAGTAAGAAGTCTTTTTCGTAGGTGATGTACAGGGCTGTAGTTTGTTCTGTGACTTCGTCGGGTTGGTCAGAGTACGAAAGGTTTCTGTCTACATTAAAGGTAGTTAAAACACCGGTGACGTCTGTGCTTAACCAGCTTTGTTTTTCATGCACATTATTAACGTAAACTAAATCGGGGTTAATGACGTCGCTTATTTCGCCACTTTGCCATTCGCTTCGTAACGCATTGCCAATCTGTTCAGAGTTATTACTATGCTCGAAGTCTTTAATAGACACCCCAAACTTTAAGGTGCTGGTGTCAGAAAGTAAGTAGTCGCTATCGAGCTTCGCGATAGCGAAACTGTTATCCACCTTGTCTTCGGCTAAATCAATTTCGTGGAAGCGGTATTCGTCAATATCGGTAGGATCAAAGCCGTTTACGTAGCTGTTAGTGCCGTAAAAACGGTCTTCGCGGTAGTCTATTGTCATGTCAGCAAATGACTCTAAATACACTTTGGCACTATTACTTTCGTACTCACTCTTCATATAACCGAGCAGGCCAGAGACAGAAAGCGCCTCTGTGACTGTCCAATCGGCGTTAAATACCATCTGAGAGATATCGGTAGTGGCGCTTTGATCGCGGCTTTCCGAGTGCAGCGCGGTGTTTTCCCACGCCGAGTAAATCACTTCGTTGTTAGCGTTAAACTCAATGTCGGTTAGGCTAGAGCAGTAATAACGCGCACCCTCGTAATCGGCGCCCGTACACCCTAAAGCTGTAGAGCTTGAGCCTCGGCTTTGGAGGTGAAACTCACCTCGATCACTATCTAACGTGCCGTAAAGGGCGTCTAGGCCAAACGAAAGATTGGCGCTTGGGCGATATTGCAACGCCACGGTAGCCCCAACACGGGTTTGTTCGCTGTTAAATTGGGAATAGCGGCTGCCGCGAGAGAATCTTAATTCCCCACTGTTAACAGCATCTTGGTCGGCAGCTGAAAGGGCTGATATGTCAGAGCCTTGCGCATCTCTTGGGCGCCAGCGATAGGTGTTATAGCCTTGCTCAGCGGTGTCTCGTTTACTATAAGCTAATGAGAAAAGTGCGCCGAAGTCGCCCCACGTATTTGATACCAATGCGGCTAATCGAGGGCTGGTGTCTTCCGTGAGTGAGTTGTCACCCGCTTGCGCGCTCACCACCGCTTTCATGCCATCGTAGTCGAAGGGTTTTGCGGTATAAAGTTTCACAGTGCCACCAATACCGCCTTCATCCATTTCGGCGGAATAACTCTTTTTAACATCAATTTGATTAAAGAGTTCAGAAGCAAATATATTAAAATCAAAAGAACGAGAGCGGTTAGTGGTGCCACGACTGTCCATGGCTGAAGACGACGTACCTAAGGCTTCCATTCCGTTAAGTTGTACCTGGGTAAAATCTGCGTTTAGGCCTCGTAGTGAAATTTGTCTACCTTCACCGGCTTCTCGAGTAATGGTGACACCAGGAATACGCTGAATAGATTCGGCTAGGTTGAGACTAGGAAAGTCAGCGATATCTTCTGCAAGAATGGAGTCTTGAGATCCTAACGCATCTTTTTTCAAATCTTTCGCTTTAATCAAAGAGCTTCTAAAACCACTGACCACAATTTGCTCAATCATGTCGTCATCGGCTTCTTGTGCTAAAGACACCTGTGGCAGCGAGGCGAATGACGAGGTGACCGCAACGGCGATCAGGGCTTTTTTGAATGTGTGTTGCATGTGTGTTCCTTATTGCGTGTTAATTGACGTTATTGTTTAAAAAAGGATGACTTCGTACGAAGGGGGGGGACTCAAAAGAGACCACATGACCCCTTTGCCTTGACAGCAAAGCGCCTGCGTAAAAATCGGTAGAAATAAACTGTGCACCGCTGGCGAATGCCGCTTGCTTTTGTAATGCCATGTCGTCAGTGGTGGCACTTAGGTTGGCATCTGCACGGGTGCGCACTAAAAAACCTTGCGCCACCAAAGCCCGAATATCGTCTAGTTGGTTGCGGGGGTTGTTGCGGATAAAAATAGCCGCTTCGTCCCACTCCTCAGGCACCGAGATAAACATGCTGCGTCCTTTCAGTGAGGGGGCGTGTTTCACGTATTGCGCGCGCTGGTGGGTGTTGGCGTCGAAGATAAATAAAAACTTACCGCGCAGGCTGTCTAGTTGTGGCCAACCTTGCGTTAGCACTGCCCGCTTGAGGGAGTTAAATTCACCGCGAATCTCGTCGGGCGTAACCAGTTTATGTTTAAGTAACTGCGCTATTTCGTCATCTAGGCGCTTATAGGCTTGTGCTGAAAAGGGCGCTGGTGAAGGTCGAGAGATAAAGTCAGGCTGGGTTTCTTTCGCGTTCACTAAAATGGTGATGGGGAAATGATTAGGGTGCGCATTGGACCAAGTCACAAGACGCGTCAAACAGGTGCTAAAGAGAACGCAGTGAGTTTGCATATCCAAATGAGGGATATGCATAACCTTAAAACCGGATTGTGCCAGGTGTTCTCGCTGCTGATCATTGAACCAGGTGTCGTTTAACAGTAACTCTGTTTCAGGAGCGTGGTATTGCCCGCCTTGGGGGTCGTTTACCACATCGATTTCAAGCTGTCGCAACCCCATATCAAGTTGCTCGGTAAGCGATGGGTGGCTGTAGTTGAGCTTTGTCCACATACCTGGGGCACGTTTATCTAAAAACGCCAAAAGCGAAACAGGTAATGGTTTTTTGTAGCTATTGTGGGATCCAATAACCTGATATTCATTAAGAGAAGCCGCCTTAGCACTTAAGATAAGACAGCACCCGAATACAAAAGACACGAAACGCATAAACTCACTTCTAAGCAGTATTTTTGAAGGTAGAGTGAGTGAGATTTAAAACGGGGACGAGAAAAGTTGCGGTAATGATAAATTTAATAAAAGTGTCATAAACCTGCTGATTTATTTAGGAAAAAATTTATTTTCTTTGTCCCCGTTTCGCGGTGAACGGTGTCTTCTTTGTGTGATGTTGTAATTTTGTATTAGGCAAGGATTAAACGAGAAAAGAATGAAAAATCGCCAGCGGTACACAGTGGTTAGCGCCGTATTTCCCCGTCTTTTATTTATCTTTCTGCTTTGGGGAGCCTGCTTATTGCCCTTGGCTAATGCGCAAGCCAAGGCGCTAGAAAAAAAACAGCAAATTGCTTTTATCGCCGATATTCATTTGCATGCGCCAGTGGCTGCGGCTAAAGGGATCCATAGTGCGCTCTTGCCTAAGGATCCCGCGACGCAACAACCCGTATTGTTACGTAGTATGCAAGCACAGCTTCATTCTACTCGGTTATTTAATGAAAATAGTGTGGTGTTGCGTACCGCGTTAGAGGATATTGCTGAACAAGGTATTCAACTTGTCGCCCTGCCAGGTGACTTCTCAGATGATGGTCAACCAGCCAATATCGAGGCCTTAAACGCCATTCTCAATGAATATGCCGAAAAATACGGAATGCGCTTTTTTGCCATTAATGGTAATCACGACCCTGTTCGTCCGTTTACCAGGCCTGGGGGAAAGGCCAACTTTTTAGCGGCTGAAGGGAATGAAATTCGTGTTGTTAGCCCACTTCACAAAGACTGCATCAGTGGCAAGGCTGTTCATTGTAGCGAAGGCGTCAAAGAGTGGGGATACAAAGAAATTGCCAACGCGCTGGCCGCCCATGGGTTTCAACCTCACAGTAGTGACATTTTGTATGAAACGCCTTTTGGTACTGCCGATTTAGCTAAACGGGCATGGCAATGGTGCGATGATAATGTCAACTGCATCGCCATGCCTGATATGAGTTACCTGGTGGAACCCACCGAAGGGCTTTGGCTATTAGCCATAGATGCCAATGTTTATATTCCAGAAAGCGACAGTGGAATGGGAAAATTTAAGGGGTCTAGCAATGCCGGTTATAACGCATTGCGAGAATATAAACCCCAACTTATTGAATGGATAGCGAATCTTGTACAGCGTGCCAAGCGAGAAAACAAACTTTTAGTGAGCTTTAGCCACTTTCCCATGGCTGATTTCTATGATGATCAAGGAAGCGCAATGGCGAGGGTGTTTGGGCAAAACACTATGCAGCTATCCCGTTTACCTACAGCAAAAACTACTGCAATACTTGCCAATACCGGGCTTAAGTTGCATTTCGGGGGGCATATGCATCTGTTTGATATAAGTCGCATACAACCCCAGGGTTTATTAAATGTGCAGGTACCGTCACTCGCGGCTTACCAACCTGGCTATACAGTGCTGAAACTGGCCCCTTCTGGAGAGGCGCTAATAGAAACGAAAGTAGTGAAAAATGTGCCACAGTTTACCCGCTGGTTTCCCATTTACGCAAAAGAGTGGCAGTTCCGTCGAGCTCATAACTTGAACGTTTGGGATAAGAATATTCTTAACGCACCAGATTACTTATCGTTTACCGATGAGCACCTAAAACAGATTATTCACCATCGTTATTTAGTAAAAGAATGGCCTAAAAGTGTGGTTAACACATTAACCCAATCAACGATTGGCGATATTGTTGCTCGTTTGGGGTATACCCTGAGCGGCCCGCAATATGACGAGGTACTATCCCAAGACGCTATCACCTTGGTTTATGATTTCTATCGCGCAAGGAATGCGGGTAGCTTTGCCAATTTAAATGGAAGGCGCGCCTTTTACCGCGCGCTCGACCGAGTCTTTAGAAATCGACGACCTTCACTCTCCATCGCTTCACAAGCTGCGAATGCGAGAACAACAGAGCAACTGGAAGCCGTGATATCAATGATTATCGAAACGGTTGAACGCGCGAGTAAAGACACAGCAATACAAACCCTAAATTTAAGGGACTAACAATAAAGCACCCTAGGTAGGTTTAATTTCGCCGTTCTTAATTTCCACTTCTGTGCCTGTGAATTGATTAAACTTAAATACCAGGTTTTCTTTTGCATTATGGGTGAGTGTTTGCTCCTGTAAAATGCCTATCGCAATTTCCTCACCCATTAATAGTGACTCGCGATAGTCACTGTAGTAATGCACGCCTGCCCAATCGCGTCCAATTGAAATGTTAGCGGCCAGCTTGTTGAGCTCGCCTTCTAAGGTGAGCGAACGACTCACTTCCACAACCCTTAAACGTTTTCCATCAGGGGAGGGCACAAAAGCGTAATCACTTTGGTAACTTTGGTCATCCACGCTAATGCTTTCCCCGTTTTTTGAAACATGGAGATAGTTTGCACCATTGAAAAACGCTTTTAGCATGGTGACACATGCACCCGCTACGGTAGCGTGGCCAGCACCATAAGAAGGGTGCATGGGTGACCCTTCCGCAAAGGCCATAGGTAACAGCAAATTGCCTGAGGCGTGCTGTAATTTTTCTGCAAGCCCAGCGTTGTCTATTTCACTCCGCATAGCCGTAAATTGCGGCTTTACTTCGTCGGGTAATATATCGGCTTTTTCAATACGCGCAGCCAGTGCTTCGGGGCGTAAGCGCCGGTGTACATTAAATTTTTGATATCGAACGGCTTTAAGTGCGCGGGTTGCCACCTCTGTCACTAAGGTGAGTATGTGTGGGCCACCGTAAAGGGCAAAGCCCTGCTGTCTGTCTTGTTCGTCACTTTGGGTATAAGGAATTCCTTCACTCAAAGGCGCTTTGATATTCAACAGTAAAATACAGGCATTCAAGTAGGCTTGGTAAAGTGCGTCGTAATGCACGAAGGTGGCTAGGTCTCTTGGGGTAGTGATAAATCGCCTATTGTTTCCTTTGTAATGCTCTAAGCTTCCGGTGTCTCCTCCATTTTGAACATGAAGCCATTCGTCCCAGTCGGTAAGATAATTTTCCTCGCTGGCTTGCCGAACACGCTGATCGATTATTTGTGCGCCGTAGCGAATTTTACCGTCGCTAGCATCATGCTCTGGGCTAGTGTCGTTTTTGTGGTTTAAACCGGTATCACCACTTAGCAAAAACTGCGAAAGGTAAGGGCCATCAATATCCCCATGAGTCATCCCCCTAAATGCGGTTGTTAATGTGAAAGGCGCAGCGGCAGCTCGATTTTCAAAGGAAAATTGATTAAGCATAGAAACAATGCTGTCAGCGTTTTGCTGCTCTCTTTTTAACGAACGGTAATGCCGAGAATGCTCGCCAACAAAGGATAAAAAGCTCTCTTTAGGCATAGAGAAGGCCGCGAAATGTACATCTCGCAATAAAGCTTGCGCGTAAACCTCGGCCATTTCGCCCGTTAAAATCGCTTTTTTATTAGATAACCCCGGAGGAGGGCTCATGGTTACAGCATGGCTGTCTGGGCCTTGTAAATCGAAAGTTAAACCGGCTGAAGCACTTTCCCAAGCTCGCCATTTGTATTGCCCCGGGTCGCCCACATTGATGGCTTTGAAATCTGCTGGGTCGCCAGAGTCAATAGCCTTCACCAAGGCAGCGTAGTCATCGGTATTAGCCACTAACCCTGTGTTGCCGTGGTGTGATAATCCTTTGGTGAAATTCATTGCTTTGCAAATGAGTAACTCGTCACCATTGGTGTTATGGATAGATTCACCGCCGGAAGCAGCTAACGCTGCGTCGGCTCGGCTTTTCGCGACATCTGCCGCTTTCACTCTGGTACTGAGGCTTTTAAGAGTACGATTGACTTGCGCATTGTAATCATGTGGATTAGCCATGACATCTCCTTATTAATGGTAGGTACAGCCTATTTAATGGTTGCTTTCATCGTTGTTCTATTGCTTGCTAAGAGTGAGTGCTAAGAAAAGGAAATTTCTCTCATTAAGTCTAAAAATTAATCGTTGATATGCAAAAGTGCTTGTATGTCTTAGGAGGAGGTATGAAATGGTGGGCAGCAATTAAAAAGTCCGAACCCGAAGTGCATTTGACCCGTCATTATATAAAAAGAAGAGGGCGCTCAATGTTCATAACACTCCTATTGCTTTTGGTTACCTTTCTAATAGAAGTATTTGAGACTGTTGTAAATTAATGACAAATGCAGACATAGAGTTACTGGTGATAGAACTTCAATTTGGCGATAGGGCTGCGCTTGGCAAACTCTATCAGCATTTTCATGTTGCCATGCGAAAATACGCATTAATGCGGGTTAAAGACAGTATGGTGGCAGACGATCTTGTTCAAAATGTATGGGCCAAAATTGCCAAGCGCGTAACGCGATTGAACGACGTATCGCTGTTTAAAAGCTGGTTATACAAAGCGCTGCGGTGGGAAATAATCGACTGGTATAGAGCATCACGCAATGAAGTATTACTAGACGAAAATATCCCTGAAAAAACCATAGAGCTGGTCTTCAGCGAGCCCCTTTCACCCTTAAGGCATTTATTTACACTACCGGCGAAAGAACGAGATGTGGCAGAGCTGTTTTACCTTAACGATTTAAATATTAAAGAGATAAGCCTAGTGGCAGGAATACCACTAGGCACGGTTAAGTCGCGATTACACCGCGCACGCACCTTATTAAAAAAACGCATTTCAGATACGGAGTAAAGCCATGACGACTAATTCAGACGATGAGATTAAGCGCTACCTAAAACAGCAGTCGCAGGAGCTAGACAGCATGCTAGGTGAAGGTTTAACCGATTACCTAAAACTGGGGTTTGACAGTCGCTTTTCTGGCTTGATGAAGCTAGGCTATGCTATAGCGATAGCACTGAGCATAGTGCTATTTTACTGTGGCTATCAGTTTTTCACCGCGCCAGGTGCAGACCAAGGATTTTGGGGGGTATTACTCATAGTGAGTTTTAACGCACAGGTAGCCACCAAGCTTTGGATATTCATGCAAACCAACCGCAACATGCTTTCAAAAGAAATGCGCATGATGGAGGTTAGGCAGCGGGCATGGGTTGAGGCCAAAGGGTTGCAGTAAGGTGTTAGGTCACGCTGCACTACCCAACACCTTTTCATGCTAATAAAAACTACTTATTCAGCGCGTTTTTACTTCCCCCTGACGTTTTCATCCACGCATTTCTGCGAGCAAAGAGCGCGGGGGCGGCAAGATTGACTTGCTCAATCAAGGTTTGGATATCGTGTTCTAGCAGCTTTCCGTTTTTAACCAGTACCTTTCCCGCCACCATGGTCATGTTCACGTCTTGCCCTTGTACGGCATGAACCAAATTGTGGTGAATATTCATTAAGGGGCCTGAGGTAATGAGGGGCGTCATTCTTGGGGTGTTCAGGTTAATACTGATCATATCTGCTGATTTACCTACTTCTAGTGAGCCTGTGGTTTGCGCTAGCCCTAAGGCTTTTGCGCCATTAATAGTGGCCATTTTGCACACATCCCAAGCATCCAAGGTGGCGGCATCAAGTTTGACAAACTTCGCCAACAGCGACGCAGTTTTCATCTCTTCAAACATATCTAGGTTATTGTTTTCTTTTTCACCGTCAGTGCCTAACCCTACGGCAATACCGGCTTTTAGCATCTCAACCACGGGGGCAGCGCCAGACGCGAGCTTCATATTACTGATAGGGTTGTGCGCAACGCCTATGTTTCGGTGCGCCATAAGGGATATTTCACTTTCATCCACCCATACGCAATGGGCAAGTAACACCTTGGGAGCTTCTAGCAAACCTTGTCGCTCTAACGCGTGTAAAGGGCGGCACTGATAGCGCGCTAACGTTTGTTCTACGTCAAATTGACTTTCATTGCTGTGAGTGTGAAACCCTACGTTGTAGTCGTTACACATTGCCGCTATTCGGGTTAATGCGTGTGGCTCTGCGTAAAACAAATGTTCTAACCCCACCCAAACTTGAATGCGACCATCACCTTTTTCATGCCATTGATTGATTAACTGTTCATTGGTATCTAACGTTTCAAAATAGTTGTGGTCGGGGTGTTCGGCGACATACGGCACTAAACACGCGCGAATGCCTAGTTGCTCTGCAGCTTCGGCGCTGCCATGCATGTATCGCCACATATCCACTATGCAAGTGGTGCCAGACAATAAAGCTTCTGCATAGCATAACCATGAAGATAACGATGCGTCTTCAGGCAATAGCACACGGTGCATAGGGTCAATATACTGTTGTAACCAATCCCAAACAGGCAAGCCTTCCGCCGTTCCTCGCAGCATGCCAGAGTGGCAATGCGTATTAATTAAACCCGGCATTAGGAGTTGATTCTCAAGGTATACAACCTCTGCATGAGGAAAAGTTACGGTTAACTCTTCTGAGGCATCAATGGACTTAATTATGCCGTCTTCAACTAATATGCCTCCGTTTTCAATTAAGGTATTGTCATCGTCCATGGGGAGAATATAGTCGGCTATATAAATTGTACTTTTTTTCATTTTTTTGCCTGAGGGGAGTGATGTGAATTTGAGTTAAGCAGTGCGTTCAACAACACCGCAGTGATGACGCAAAGAATAATGCCGCTATCGGTTATCATTTTGCTCCAAGCTGGCATGTGCTGGAAAAAGTGAGGCGCAATGGTAGGGGTGAGGCCAATGCCAACACTGGAAGAAACAATAAGAATATTCGAACGGTGATGGGAAAAATTCACGTTAGATAGAATTTGAACGCCCATTAACGCCACGGTGCCGAACATCACCATGGCGGCAGCACCCAACGCATAGAGCGGAAGCGACGCAATAATAAACGCCATTTTAGGGAAGCACCCAAGTAAAATCAGAATGAACGCCCCGGAGGAGGCCACATATCTACTCGTTACGCCGCTAATGGCAACGAGGCCAATGTTTTGAGAAAACGAGGTGTAAGGAAAAGCATTGAATATGCCGCCGAGTAAGGTACCAAGCCCGTCTGATCTTAGACCCCGAACTAATCGCTTTTCGTCAATCTCTTGATCTACCATTTTGCCTAACGCTAAAAACATGCCGGTGGATTCTACCATGGTCACCAGCATGACGAGGCTCATAGACACAATGGCCCAAATATCGAAGGTAGGCAGGCCGAAGCTAAAGGGTTTAATCATGCCAAACCACGCTGCTTCATCAAGCCCTTTTAGTGAAACGTCACCCAGTGCGGTTGCACAAATAAAACCGCAAATCATAGCAATGAGAATTGACGTGTTGGCTATTAATCCTTTTGCATAGCGGTTAATAAGTAGAATAAGGGCAAGCTGAAAAAAGCTAATAGCAAGGTATATGGGCTTACCAAAATCAGGGTTAGGGCTGCCATCTGGCAATCTTGGTTCGCCGCCTGCTGCCCATTCTATGCCCACTTTCATTAAGCTAAGACCAATGACCAAAAGCACTGAACCTGTTACCACGGGCGGGAAAAAGCGAAGTAATTTTCCCATAAGTGGGGCGCAGGCAATTCCAATTAAACCCGAGGCAATAATCGCCCCGAAAATACCAGTAATACCTAAATCGGGATTAACGCCAATGGCTATCATGGGGGCTACGGCGGTAAAAGTAACGCCCATCATAATAGGCAGGCGAATGCCAAAAAAGCGGTTACCGAAACATTGGACAAGTGTGGCAAGTCCGGCTGCAAACAAATCGGCGTTGATAATAAGTGATAGCTTATCTTTCGGTAAATCCAGTGCGGCGCCAAGAATGAGTGGAACAATAATACAGGCTGAATACATCACTAAAACATGCTGTAGTCCCATAACAAAGGTTGGCCAAAGCGCTAATTTTTCATCTACGGGGTGAACACGACTTTTTATTTTTATTGTGCTGTCCATGGTTTTTGGTTTTCCATTACAGAGAAGTACAGAGGGCTAGCGAATTAACTTCACTGTTTTGCAGCGCAAGTTGAAGAATAATTTACGCCGCTAGTACAATTATGCAAAATGGGACCTATTGAAAAAATTAATAGGTCGGAGAGAAAGTTGAGACTTTCTATAGAACAGTTAAACGCGTTTTACGAAGTAGCCAGTGAGCGATCATTTTCTGCGGCGGCTCGAAAATTGAAAAAATCTCAATCTGCGCTGAGTATTGCGGTTGCAAATTTAGAAACTGACCTGGGGGGTAACGTTATTCGACCGAACTGGGCGATACCCTGTGCTAACCCATAACGGTAAAAGCCTATTGCGGGATGCTGAAGCTATCTTGCAGCAATGTGCATCTATGGAAAATCGCGCTTATGGATTGGCTGCTGAATTAGAAAATGAGGTCACATTAGCCATAGATGACACCATCCCTTTTGCGCTATTGGCATCAAATTTAAATGAATTTGCTCACCAGTTTCCTTTTGTTGACTTAAATTTACTACACCCTTCATCATCCTACGTACAAAATCTCGTTGAGCAAAAAAATGCGGGGCTAGGCATTATGTGTGCCGGCGAAAACTATCCTGCACATATTAATTTCAAACGGCTCGGCTATATTGTATTTGCTAATGTGGTGCATAAAGATCATCCGTTAGCTAAATTCGAGGAAGTCACCTTTGAGCAATTGAGCCAGTACAGAAATTTAGTGTACAGCCCGTTACAAAATGTGCTTCCCACCAGTGAGTATTTGAGTGGACCTCGACAATGGCGAATGGAAAGCTACCTTAATTTGATACATATGCTGAGTAGTGGGTTAGGGTGGGCTACAGTACCTAAGCAAGTACTGAGTGATAGCAAAGTTAAAGGAGAGTTAGTGGAACTTCATTTAACGTCTTACCCCTTTACCGAGTGGATGGTAGGGGTGGATTTAATTTGGTCTACTGAACATCGCTTAGGGAAAGCGGCAGAGTGGCTAAAAGGCGCATTAGGGAATACGCCTTTATAGCCAGTATTGCCCGCTAGGGGGTTTCTACGTAGGGGATAAAGCGGCCTAAAATAATCACGCTTGACCATAGCGCTAACGAAAGCCAGGCCACCACTTGGGCTTCTGAACTTGGGGTTTGCCCATGGGAATTGAAGTGCAATTTAGGTTTAACTCGCAGTAAAAAATAAAGGGTGTTAAGGCCAGCAAAGACAATCATTAGCATTTTTAGCCCAAATGCGAGATTAACCAAGTACCGGTCTGGATCGCCCGCCACAAACAACGCACCTGAAATAAGGTTGATGGCAAAACCAATAAGCGCAAAGCGAAGAAACGCCTCTACTTTTTCTAACGGCAATTGTTTAGCTATACCGACGAGTCTCAAATCCACGATGAGTAGCGCCCCAAAAAGTAAACTTAGCCCGAGAAAGTGCAGCATTTCTAGGGTGGGGAACACCACCGCATTGTCCATCACAAAATGGTTCAGTTGGCTATTATTCAGTGCGTCTATAATCCACGAAAGGCATGTGTTCATTGTCTAAAACTCCTTAGGATAAATAGCCGATGAGACGGCCGGCTACAATGGCTAGAACCCAACTCAATAACGTTACAACGGCAAGGGGCTTGTGCGACGATGAAACAGAAGGTGTCTGCATTATCGCTTTGTTAACCAACCGCCACGTTAGCGCTATTCCCAGTGCTACCAGGAGAATCTTGCTTCTAAATGCCCAGTTGTAAAATAGCTCAGACGCATTTCCAAAGAAGAGGGCGGTACCCGACAGTAGATTGATAGCAAAACCGATTAATGCCACATGCCAGTATGGGGCGAGTGAAGAAAGTGCAATAGACGACGCAAAACCTAGTGCTCTTATGCATATCATCAAGGCTACACCTACCATGGTGCCCATTCCTATGGCATGCAGCGATAGTACAATGGGGTAACCCCATTGTGTACTCGATATCGCCATGCCCACGCTGGAGTCTTCTAGCCAGTAAAGAAATGCATTTTCATGGTTATTCATGTTGTTTGAGGGTGAGGTCGCTCGCGTGACTCCTATGCCGCCTAGACTGTCTGAACCGCGCTCTGCCGTAAGATCTTCACACTCGTAAGCCGTAAACTTGTCGTGGGTGAACGTAACTTCGTCCGATCCTGTCATAGGCGACTTAAGATAGAGAGGGTCGGTAATAGTATATCCACGTTTCAAAACCGTTCCGTCGGCGTTTAAAGAGAAACGCTCGACAATGGTCATTTCGGTGCTGTTTTTGGCGGGTGAGGGAGGCCCACGTCTGCCTTTAGGGCGTTCACCTTTCATACCTGGAGGGGGGCCGCCAGCATTATCAGGGCGAGGGGGGCGCTCACTTTTTTCTCCCCGCTCGCCTTTACCGCCAGGGGGCATGCCACCTGGGTTTCCCCCCAACGGCGCCATAATCCAACCCTCGTCAAAACCGGTAGTGGTTACCACTAAGGTATCGCCTTCCCACTTCCCGGTAGAAAACCCGGCTCTGTTGCGCTGATAGTCACTAGGCATTCGCGTACCATCGAGATAAATGGTTCGCTTCAGGCTCATGAAGCCATAGCTTAAGGTCATCTGGCTACTCGACTGCTCAATTTTATTCACCATTAAATCGAACCACCAATCCATAATGATATTAGTGGGTTCACATTGAAAGCGAGGGTTATCCGCAGAGCTAGCGCCGGCAATGGCGGCCTTACCAGCTTGGGTGAGTTCTGCCATTTCGCCCCCTGCGCCTGGAGGTGCGCCCGCTTTTCGAACCATAGCCCAATTGCCGGCAAAGTTAGGTGAACCATCTTCGCGCACTAAGCTACGTTTTTTTTCACTCTCTTCATCTTCATGGGTGTAGTGGAATTCTTCGTGATCGACGTCATGATGATCCTCGTTTATTGCTTCTTCTTGCATGTCGAGGGTTGTACTGATGTGGCCGTCGTCGTCAAACTCACTGTTGCGCGTGGCAGTCATACCATTTTCAAACGTAATTTCTTTCATATAGCAGGTGGTAGGGTCGGTTCTATCTGGCGACCCTTTGATGGAAATTTCGCTGCCAGTTTTGAATAGGTCGGCTGTCCAGCCTCTGCGTTTAAGCAAAGAACCTGATTGCAGTTCACAACGCATGTTGGTAACAGTTCCGTTGGTATCTACGGCGTCAAAATAGACATAGGCATGGGGGTTAACCAGCCTAATGCGCGTGATTTTCCCGCTGAGTTCTACGGTGGCGTTGGTATCAAATTGACCGCTACTTCCGTGATGAGCGTTGACGGTACAAGAAAATAGCAATGCTACAAATACGCAAAGGCATCGTAGGTTTCCCATTGTGTTATGTCCTTAGTTTACAAAAATTACTGTAGCCCTCAGTGGCGATGAAGTGCGAAGTGAGTGGCATACAATATGAACCTTGAAAAGAGGTAGGGAATGATAATGAAAGCAAGGAAATGTCGCTACTAAGCAAATGTAAAGACCGTTTAAATTTTTCTCAGAAAAAGCTAAAATTTAGCCGCCCTGCGTTTTCTGTTTTTATCCCTGCTTTCATTTATGCCTTGTCGAGTACGCCAAATTTTTCGGTGTGCAGGGTGTAATTCTTTCATTACAGACTCGTTTCTTCACTCAGTGTATATCACTCTCTAGGTGTATTTCTGGTTTTTTGTATTTTAATCAGCTGGTTGTGATAGTTTTTCTTTAGGAGTGAAAATTGCTTCGTTAATGTTACTGAAACGATGTCAGCCTTTATATCAAGGTACTCGTTGCACTAACCATGAGAGGAGTATTTTTACATGAGTGACAATCAAAACCTTTTTGGAAAGAAAATCGCTATTTTGGCCACCGATGGATTTGAACAAATTGAACTCATCCAGCCTAAAGACATGTTAATGGAAAAAGGGGCGCAAATTGACATAGTCTCAATCGACCAGAAAGACACCATTCAGTCATGGGATGAAGACAACTGGGGAGACAGCGTGAAGGTTGATGCGCAAGTCACCGATGTGAGCCCCAGCGATTACGATGCCTTAATTTTGCCTGGCGGCCAAATTAACCCCGACTTACTTCGTGCCAACGATGAGGCGGTGGCTTTTATTAAGCAGGCCCATGATGAATCTAAAGTGAAAGCTGTGGCGGCAATTTGTCATGGCCCTTGGCTGCTTGCCGAATCGGCTCTCATTGATGGCTGTGAAGTGACGTCTTTTCCCAGTATTAAAACCGATCTGATAAATGCTGGCGCAAAATGGGCTGACAAAGAAGTGGTGACTGATGGAAAATTGGTGACCAGTCGCAACCCTGATGATATCTCAGCCTTTGTGGCTAAAATTACCGAATTGGTTGCGTAACTAAAAGACTAAGCAGGGGCGCGCTCGTGCCCCTGAATGATTATTTTCAGTATTCAAGTACCACTTGCTCACTCGTTAATTAAGCAGTGCTGCTAATCTTGCTGCCCACGTATGGTTTTTCTCAATTTCGTTCTCCGTTGACTTTCGGTGCTCGAGAGGCACGTCAGTTTGCACCTTATTACTTGGATAAACCGCAGGTAAACCTTGCAGCATTTGACGTTGGTTAACATTGGCGTCAAACAAAATCGGCGTGCCTTTAGCTAGCGGGTAAACCATTCGCTCGTGTAGCGCGAATTCGAACCCTGGTGAGTTATGAACCACAAAGCTGGCGTTAGCCATTTTTTCAAGCATGTCTTTGTACGGTACTTCGTCATGATAACGGTGGAATGGGTAAGCTTGCTGGTATTGTTTTACATTTCTACCATAAACATCTAAAACGATATTTTTTTCGGTGTAAGATGCAAGAATTCTCTCTCGAGCGAGTGCACGTATGTATAAATCAGCTTCGCAGGTTATTTTGTAAATAGCTTCATTGAGCTGTGCTCTTGCAGGCTGGTTGCCATTGGGTAACACCCCTATCGCCATTAAAAATTCATTGATGCTTCCCACGGCGGTAACCACTGGCTTCAACTGGTCCCACACGCCCATTTCCTGTAGCTTTTTCTGTGCGTTATCTTTATTGATATGGCTTGCAGGAAATAAAATCTCCCCCGATTTTGCTTCATTTAATGAACCGGCTGAGGCGATATCTGCCCTAGAGACGGCATGAAAGAAGTCGCGTGCGGGAATATTAAGAAGCTGAGCGAACGCGGTATGTTCTTTTGCAACGCATAGAAGCTCGAAACCTTTGTATTGCTGGAGGTGAGGCAAGATAAGAAGAGGGTGGTCGACGGCAAGCGCATAGGCTTTTCCGAACGTTAATGCGGTATCGAGGCCAGACCCATTAATACATAGACTAAACTTAACGTCTTTCTTCGATATTTGGTTCAATAATTTAGCTGCGGTTACGCCATCATCAACGGGAAGGACTAAACAGGTTTCTCCCATTGTCTCAAGGTCGTGCTTAATACCTTCGCTGAAATGGGAAAGTACGCCATATTGATTGACCACGCCAAAAATTAATATCATAAAACATCCTTGTGGGGTGTTGAGTAATAAAGTTCTGTAGCATTATAGACTTGCATGATGAAGAGTGTATCGACTGATCGTTTTCTTTCATGAATTTTCTTTAGTGACCAATGAAATTTTAAAGGGTAGCTAAGGAAGAGTTAAAACAAGTTATTTACATTTGAACTGAGGATTGCTATTTTACTCCCGCAAACTTAATCGATTAAGTTTGTGTTGGTAAAGGTAAAGATACGGCGTTTCTTAAAAGCCTAAAGGCGCCACGTTTACCGTATTTTGGAGAAATTTTCATGTCTATACGCAACGGCGTTCAATTAATCACCTATGCCGATAGGTTAGGTGATGGCAATATAGAAAGCCTTAACGGCCTTCTTAACGGTAAGCTTAGTGGCCTATTTACGGGTGTTCACATTCTGCCGTTTTACTATCCTTACGACGGCGAAGATGCTGGTTTTGACCCTATTGATCACACCATTGTGGATGAGCGTTTAGGCGATTGGAATCACATTAAGTCGATAGGCGAGTCAAAAAATATTATGGCCGACCTCATCGTCAATCACATGTCGGCACAAAGCGCTCAGTTTAAAGACGTGCTAGCTCATGGGCGTGAGTCAGAGTTTTGGCCGCTTTTCCTGACTAAACAAGATGTTTTTACCAGTGATGATGACGCTGAAACCGCGGCGCAGATCGCGCAAGTTTTTAGACCTCGCCCCACTCCGTTTTTCAGCGACTATGAAGTAGCCGGAAAAGAGATGGTGCCCTTTTGGACAACGTTTACATCTAACCAAATTGATATAGACGTAGAGTCAGATTTAGGCAAAGCGTATCTTTCTTCTATTCTTACTTCGTTTACGCAAAGCAATGTAGATTTAATCCGCTTAGATGCTGCGGGTTATGCCATTAAGCGCGCCGGATCGAATTGCTTTATGTTAGAAGAGACCTTCGAATTTATCGAGTCTCTTAGCACTCGTGCCAGGGGCATGGGAATGCAATGTTTGGTTGAAATACATAGTCATTACCAAACGCAAATTGATATTGCCGCCCGTTGCGACAGTGTTTACGATTTTGCGCTACCTCCATTAGTGCTTCATACCTTATTTACGAAAGATGCGAGTGCGCTAGCGCATTGGCTATCCATTTCCCCACGAAACTGTTTTACTGTGTTAGATACTCACGATGGTATAGGCATTGTGGACGTTGGGGCAAGTGGTGATAAGCCGGGTTTGTTAAACAACGACGAGATCAACAATTTAGTTGAGCAAATTCACACTAATTCGCAAGGAGAGTCGAGAAAGGCTACCGGCGCAGCCGCTAACAATGTGGATTTGTATCAAGTTAATTGCACCTACTATGATGCCTTGGGGCAGAACGATCTTGAATATCTAGTAGCCAGAGCTATCCAGTTCTTTAGCCCAGGTATACCTCAGGTGTATTATGGCGGATTGCTCGCTGCGGCAAATGACATGTCATTACTCGCTAGAACCAATGTTGGTCGAGATATTAATCGTCCCTACCTATCCAGTAGCGATGTAGACGAAGCCTTTGAAAAGCCCGTGGTGCAAGGGTTGATGACGTTGATAAAATTAAGAAACGATTCGTCTGCCTTTGACGGCGAGTTTCGTGTTTCTTATACACACAATCAGCTAGAGCTTACTTGGGAAAATGGTGAAGATTCTGCACAATTGGCAGTCAACTTTGCCGATTTTGATGCCGTTATTTGTATGGTGAGCGCGGAAGAAACCACCGCCTTTTCGCTATCGTCACTGCTTTAACAGTAAAAATGTTATTCTAAAAAAGAACGCCTCCGTACTGAAGTACGTGGGGCGTTTTTCAGTCGTTTATTCAAATCACTGCTATCCTCTCGTTTTTATTCAGTAAGTTTACGAAACTTATACCTACTTTTCCGTATTCTTGACGAATTTTTTCTTCGCGGATGACTCAAAGTCACTATCACATTCAATCGTCTAATTTGTTTTATTTCGATGTGAGCTTTCAATTTTTGGCAAGGAAATTATTATGAATTTACGATTATTATCGGTATCGGCCTTGTGTGTCACCTTAATGGCTGGATGTGCTCATTCTCCGCGGGGTGGGCATGTCAGAGTTAGTGGGCATGGTGGCGGCGTGGCGGCGGTTGCCGTGGGTATTGGTATAGGGGCATTGGTGGCAAATGTCATTAGCCGGCCCAAATATGAAGTAGGCCACAAGCCAGCCGAGGTTCCGCGTGACGCGAGAGATATTCATTTTCACGGTGCCACTTACCGTTATCATGACGGGGTTTATTATCGAAAAATGGAGGGGGCTTTTCATGTTGTTCGCCCGCCACTGGGGATAAGAGTGCATACCCTTCCTCCTAAACCTGACGTAATAGTGATCGATGGTGAAACTTATTACGTGGCCGAAGGGGTTTATTACTATAAATCCGGTGACGATTACATTGTGGTGGATGAACCAAAAGTAAGCGCCCCTCGGCGTCACACAACGTATGTTTCAGGCCAGTTTTACAGTGATTTACCTAGCCAGGCAAAGCCGGTGAAAATAAATGGTATTCAGTATTTTACCTATGAAGGTTTGTTCTTTTTACCCCAACCAGTAAATGGCAGTGTGCGCTATTTGGTTGTAGAACTTAACGATTAAAGTCGTTTAAATAGGCTCGTTAAGGTACGCGCCCTTCAGAAAAAGGGGGCGTTTCATCTTGTTTAATTGATTATCTGCGCGTTTTATAGGTAGTGTTAAATTGCTGGTATAGCCGTTTGTTGGGTTGCCCCTTGCGGCAATCGTTGAGAATGTAACCCTACCCCAAAATAAAACGCAGGTTGATTATGACGAAAGCAAAAAATGAAGCAGCAGAGTCTCGCATTCCCATTCCTCAAGAGGCCTTTGATTGGTACGACGAATACGCCCATGGTGATATCGATAGGCGAACCTTTTTAACGCGTATTGCGTCGCTTTCCATTGCGGGATTGTCTGTTGGGGTCATTGGAAACGCCCTTCTCCCTGATTATGCTAAAGCCGAGCAGGTGTCGTTTAACGACCCTGCTATTAAGGCGACCTATGAAGAATTTGCGTCGCCAGAAGGCCATGGTACAGGGGGAGGGTATTTGGTGATACCCAGCTCCCTTAGTGCAGACCAAAAAGCGCCTGCCGTACTTGTTGTGCATGAAAATAGAGGTTTGAACCCTTACATAAAAGATGTTGCTCGCCGATTAGCTTCTCAAGGTTTTATTTCCTTTGCCCCCGATGCTTTATTTCCACTTGGCGGCTATCCAGGTAATGATGATGATGGCCGAGCAATGCAGCGAAGCTTAGACAAACAAAAAATTGAAAATGACTTTATAGCTGCTGCTCGTTGGCTTCATTCTCATAATCAAACCACAAATAAACTGGGTGTGGTGGGATTTTGTTTTGGTGGATACATCAGTAATTTTCTTGCTGCCACATTGCCAGACGTCATTAGCGCCGCAGTGCCTTTTTATGGCACACCGGCAAAGGGTGAGTTGCAGGCTCGGGTTAAAGGACCTCTTTTGCTGCACTTCGGTGAAAAGGACAAGCGTGTGAACGCGACGTGGCCAGAATATGAAAAGGTATTGAAGGACAATGGTGCAGAATACTCAGCCCATGTTTATGCACAGGCTCAGCATGGGTTTCATAACGACTCAACTAGCCGCTATAGCCCGAAAGATGCTGAATTAGCATGGCAGCGTACCTTGGCGTTTTTCAACAGCCATTTACGCTAAAATACACGCTTCGCCGAGAACGTTTCAGGCTTGCTTCACGTTCCCTGTGAGGAGTTAGAAAGCAATTTTAGTGCTTAAGAAAAGGTATCATCCAAACAATCAAGAAGCTGTTGGTCCCATTGCTCATCGAGTTGGTTATGAATTAGTTCTATTCTGCTTTCTAACGTATCGTTCAGTTCTTTTTCGGTAAGCATGTCATCGGCGAGGTTATAGCCAAATATACCCTCGCTAGTGATAACCACTGCTTTCAGTCGTGTTGCTCTGATTGATTTTATCCAAGTAATTATCGCCTGACGACTAAACACATTTACTGGGGAAAAACGCCAGCCGATTGATTCGAACCCTTCTCCCTGATTTTTAACCGTCAACCTACCATTTTCAGGCAGTGCTACATTGTCAGCTAGCTGAGGGTACCCATGAGCGTCATCGTGTGAATGATCATGTTTGCGTCGATTCTTAACCATATTGAGTTGGTCAGATGCTCCAGAAAGCCTATCGATATTTAAACGGCCATTATCGGTAAAAATGACCGGCAAATGTGCGTGATTACGTGTAGAAAGGTAGTCTAAAAGCGCCTGATGATCACTTTCTTGATATAAGTCTTGTTTATTGCCAACGACAATATCGGCAATGTCAATTTGTTGATTGAAAGTGGCGTGATTCGTGTAGCGAGGATCACTTAGCTTGCGGGCATCAATGAGCGTAATAGTCTTTTGTATATGAAGTACATCACGGTAATGAGGTTGATCTAACGTTTCTAGTACCTCAATAGGGTGGCCCAGGCCTGTGGGTTCAATGAGTAATCTATGGGGTTTGGCTCTTGCCAATAATTGGTTGAGCGCTATCTGCATGGGTAGACCTGCCGCACAACACATACATCCCCCTGGAACTTCTTTTATAAATACCTGCTGATCTTCTTTAAGAAAGCCTTGCACCAGACTGCCATCAATACCTACCTCACCAAATTCATTAATTAAAATAGCCCAGCGTTCGTGTTTTGGCTTTTGCGCCAGTAAATCTAAAATGGTTGAAGTTTTACCTACGCCTAAAAAGCCAGTAATAATGTTCGTGGGAACGGCTGCAATCATCTAATTATCTGATAGTCACTTAAGTAATAAATGTTATAATATAACATTTATTGTTTTCAGCCAATGAAAGCAGGCTAGATGATACTTTCGAGCCACTCAATAAATACGTTTACACGGGCGCTGTATTTCCTGTTTTGTGGGTACAACAATGTAAGGGGGGAAGGGGATGGGGGGACATGAGTCAAAAGAGTGACTAACCTTCCTTCCTTTAGATGGGCTTCGATATGATAACGAGGCACTTGTACAATGCCCATACCTTGCAATGCTAGAGCAACTAACGACTCTGCTGAATTTACAGATATCGATCTGGGTATGCTCAACTCTCTTATAGTGCCATTATCTTCACAAAATTCTAAGGGCATAGGGGCACTCTGATCTGAGGCATAGAATCCGATCATTTTGTGTGTATGCAGATCGTCAATACAACAAGGCAAACCTGCTTTTTTTAGGTAGCTGGGCGAAGCTACGGTCACTTCTTCGAGTTGGCAAAGAGGCTTGGCAACCAAATGCTCGTCGGCGAGTCGACCGACCCTTAACACACAATCTATACCTTCGCTTACAATATCCCTTAGCGCATCGCTTTCACTTATGAACAACTTAATGTCTGGGTACTTTTCAGTGAAGGTGTGAATTTGGGGTAGTAGGAAATGCCTAGCAATCGTGCCATGGGTATCTACCCGCAATAATCCTTGGGGAGTGGAGGTAGAAAAACCGTGCTCCGCTTCTTCCACGTCATTAATTATGCTTATACATCTGTGGTAGAAGGTTTCTCCATCAATGGTGGGGGAAACACGTCGAGTTGTTCTTTCTAACAGCACCACGCCTAAACGTTTCTCCATCGCCTTAATCACCTCAGTTACGGTGGACGCTGGAATATTCAAGTCGAGGGACGCTAGTTTAAAGCTCCGTCGTTCATATACGCGAGTATACACCCGCATAGCCTCTATTCTATCCATTATTATTCTTAAATCCTGAATAATGAAGTCAATATTTACGTAATTGTTAGCTCGATGCTAAATTATAGAGTGGCCTGTATCAATGTTCATCACCCTTTTAAGGAGCATTTAATGACACAAAAAACGAAAGTAGCACTAGTAACGGGAGCGTCTCGTGGCATTGGGGCAGAAATAGCTAAGCGTCTTGCATCAGAAGGATTTTACACGGTGGTGAATTACGCCAATAGCGCTGGAGCCGCAGATAAAGTTGTGGAAGAAATTAAGGCTGCAGGGGGGCAAGCTCAGGCCTATCAAGTAGATGTTAGCAATGCAAAGCAGGTAAATAGAATGTTTGCTGATGTAAAGGCATCTCTGGGTAGTATTGATGTGTTGATCAATAATGCAGGAGTGATGAAACTTAACGCTTTAAGTGATGCCAAAGATGAGGACATCGACGCTCAACTAAACGTGAATTTAAAAGGTACGATCAATACCCTAAGAGAAGCATCGGTACACCTATCCTCAGGCGGACGAGTCATTAATCTGTCATCCAGTGTAATAGGGCTAAAACTGGAGCGTTATGCTGTTTATGCCGCTACAAAAGCGGCAGTGGAAGTAATGACTGGGATCCTCGCAAAAGAGATGCGGGGTAAGCAAATTACCGTTAACGCGGTGGCGCCTGGTCCAACTGAAACCGAATTGTTCTTGCAGGACAAGTCTGAAGAAATGGTGACAAAACTGGCCAATATGAGCCCAATGGAACGTTTAGGACAGCCTAGTGATATTGCCTCTGTGGTCGCATTTTTAGCCAGCGAGCAGGGTGCTTGGGTCAACGGTCAAACCATAAGAGCAAACGGTGGAGTGGTTTAGCTATTAGTCGGATACGCTGTGAGAAGCGCCTCCACCAGTTGCTCAAGCTTTTGCTGCACGCTGATGCTGTCTTTAGACTCTAATTCAGCACTGCCTGCAGCGCTGTATATAAATTCGTTGTTGTGCACCATATCAATTTGTAAGTTTTGATATTGGGTGACCTGTTCGCCCACGGGTAGGCTAAAAATACTGCCTAAAGATAAGCCACCAGAGCGGCCAAAAATGCCCGTGCCTAGCCCTAAATTTACTCGTGTGCCATTTTCTTTTGATGCGGTAGAAGGGAAAAAGCCAACAATAATGTCTGCGTCCTCTTCTGATGACGGCGTTAACCCTTTCGATTGCAGAGTGCGGGTAATGGCGTTAGCCACCTGATTTTCTATCACTTCGTTGATAGCATTTAATGGGGGCGTTACATAAAACGTATTGAGAGCGGCAAAGTTCTGCGACTCACTTATATTAATTTCAGGTTTGTTGCTGGCACAGCCAGCTAGCGCAACACAAAAAAGAATCGTATAGGCGGCATGTTTGAATACAGTGAATGTTGGATGATTAATTTGCATCGAGCGCTAATGTCGTAATGAATAATGTGTTTAAACGAAGTGACCCAGTGAAAGGGATCGCTTTTTAGGTTGGGCTAATTATTCTTTACGAAATACCTTTAACTTAATGGCGATTTGCGTGCACACAAAACCCACAAGCAATATTACCGCGATGATCATGCTTATTTCAGCCAACTCTCCCATTTCCCAGTTCGCTTTAATAGCGCGAATAAAGGCAATGCTTAGGAAAATGATAGATAGCGCGTAAATGACATAACTTAAAACAGCTTTAATATTAGGCATGAAAAAAATCCTTTGTTTAGGAAAGGAGCGAAAGCTCCTCAACCTATTTCGTTATTTTAATGAGAAAGAGACGGCGTGGAAGAACCTACATTCGTCGTTCTTTCAGACATTTTGTCACCTATTGTGCTACCTGCGTAACCTAGGCCACCGGAAAGTGCGCCTAAGCCTATAGCAGCCGGGCCGCCTCTAAGGCCGCTAATAGCGCCGGCGAGCAAAGATGCGCCAAGTCCAGCCAAACTAAAATCTCCCCAGCAGTGTTCAGCACATCCGCCCGAGACTCGTTCAATGTCGTTTAACATCAGTTGTTTCATTTTACATTCCTTATGTTTTCCCCCTAATTGGGACACTAAAATTAACCTGAAATGAAAAGGAAAACAGCTGTATCAAAGGCCAGTTATTGGTCATTAGCGGGTGAGCTTTTTGATTACGTCGGCATGCTGTGGAAACGCTGACAACATGGCACTTCTTTTCCCTAACTGCATATCTGTGTATTCAAACCCCGGCGCAACCGCTTCACCGATGAGCCCGTATCCATAGGGCCCTTTTTGTGGAATCACCGATGCTTTCCAAGTTCCCCCTTTTACCACCATTTGCAGTTTGTGACCTTGAGTTGGGTCAGGCCCTAAAATATGGGTTTCTAGGCTACCGTCCTCGTTTATCAAATAATAGGTAATGGGGTCACCCATATGAAAATAATGCATGATGTCTGACTGGTTCATATGAAAATGGCCAATGGGAGATTCGCCTGTAAGCAAATAATAGATAGATGTCATCGTCACCCTGTCACCATGACTGGTGGATAACATGGGGCGATGATCGGCCTTAAATGTTTGCTTAAAATAACCACCTTCTACATGGCCTTCTAGTTTCAATGCGTTTATAAGCTGATTAGCGGTTAGCATTCTGGAGGAATGGCTGCCTTTCACTTTGATTGGTTCGCCAGCGGTTTTGAAATAAGGTGTCGAATTTTGACACCCCGTTAAAACCACACTGAAAGCAAATAGAGGCAGAAAAGTAAGACATTTAGGAGAACATTTGAACACTGTGAGATCCTTAGCGATTCGCGATAAAATTTAGCATACCCAGTTCCCGCATTTTTACCAATCCTTTGCGCTTACAATTTCTTACGTATTAGCGCATGCACGTGGTGATGTTTGCTTGTATGTTAGACGTGAAGTCAATTTAGGTGCTTTAATAAACAACACAAGATGCTGCATATGGACAAAAAAAAGCGGAAAAAATACCTCACACTGATCATGCCTCTAATTGGTATTGCCATTGGGGTGATAATAGCGCCTCTTGATCTTCTGCCGCTATGGCTTTCCCCTCAACCTAACACCATAGAAAAAGTATTAGAAGAAGGTATAAACGCTGATATTGATGGCATCTTGCTGTACGTTGAAACAAGCGATAAGCCACCAAGTATTTATAGCGCAGGCGTTAATAATAAAATGGCTGGCTCATCCTTACAGGCTGACACTTTGTTCAAAATCGCCAGCATTAGCAAAATGTTTATGGCAGTAAGCATTGTTAAATTAGTGGATAATCAAAGCCTCTCTCTGGATGATACATTAGCCACCTTATTGCCTCAACGAAGTCAGATTATCAACAATGCGGATAGTATTACTCTCAGCATGTTGGTGCAGCACACAAGTGGTATTCCAGATTTTGTTAATCAACAAGGGCATCATTGGTTTGAGCCAGCCTCGCAGGCCAGTGATTATTTTGCCTTGGTTGCCAATAAGCCGCCGTTGTTCTCACCAGGCGAGGATTATCGCTATTCCAATACCAACTACCTGCTGCTGGGTGAAATTATGGATCGAGCGCTTGGGTATCATCATAGCCGTTTTATTCAACAACATATTCTTGCCCCGCTTTCACTTTCCGATACCTACTATTCTTTATCTGAAGTAGATAATGACGCCGTGGCGAGTGGTTATTGGTATGGCTACCAAGATGATCTCAAGTCATTAAACTTCGTGGCACCCGGTGGGTCTATGATTGCTAGCGCAGGCGATGTCGCTACGTTCATAAGGGCACTAAACAAAGGGGCATTACTATCCCCCAGTGAGCAACAGCTTTATGAACGGCTCTATCCTTTAGAACATGATGGTTGGTTACCTGGCTATCACAGTAAAGCAAGATACTATGCAGATATAGATACCGTAGTGGTGCAATTTACCAATACCACAGGCGGTGAGACATGGGGGCTTGCTAATGTGGTTGGCGGGAAAGCAACCGCCATGGCTAACATCTTGTTTGAACGTGCCGTGAATGTGGTTGAGCGAGAATCGCAGCAATAATCTTTATGGGGCTATTTCGTTCCAACTGGTAACAGAATTCCGACCTTTGTGCTTGGAATGAAATAGCGCAGCATCAGCCTGTTCAATAAGTTCCGATGGCGTGTTAGCGGTAAACGCCATTGATGAAACGCCAATACTGCACGTCACCTCTATGTCGCCATGTTTGTATGTGCTTACTTTGTTTTTGATAGTATGAGCAATATCAATTGCACTGTTAATGGTTGATGTGGGTAAAACAATACAAAATTCTTCACCGCCGTAGCGCGTAACAATACCCGTGTCATTGACGGTGTGGGTTAAAATAGCGGCAATCTCTTCCAGTACCTTGTCACCGGCGGTATGGCCATACGTGTCGTTAATTGCCTTAAAGTGGTCAATATCCACCATGATTAGGCTGTAATTTTCAGCCAAGGGAGGATTGGCAAAGTCTTCGTTAAGGTAATCGAATAAATAGCGTCTATTATAGCAACGGGTCAACGGGTCTTGGGTGGCCAGTTTATCAAGCTCAGCATTGCGCTTCTTTGCAGCGCTAAAGCTGCGATAAATAAAGGCACTAAACAATAAACACACCGCAAGCATAAGTGCCAGCGCTAAACTGGCGTATTTGTTCTTGGTTAATTCGAGCTCGGCAATGGTTTTTCTCTGGTTCGCAATTTCAACTTCATCACTTTTCTTGTCTAATTCTAGCTGTGATAGCTTCGCGTCTTCTCGCAGATCGTTAAGTTCCATCTCAAGGGTTCGGGAATACAAAGAGGCGTTAGACAGCGCCATTTGCTTGGCGATTTCTTCATCTTTTAAGATCGTGAGCATTTGAATTTCTTTTTCAGCATACGCCAGCGAGCCGGCAATGTTGCCTCGCTTTTTGTCTGCTTTTCTAAGTGCACGATAGCTGTAAAGTAAGTAGGCGGTGTCGTTAATTTCTGCTGCTAATTGTTGGGCTCTTAACAGTAAGGGCACGGCCGAGGCTGCCGATTGGTTTATCAACAATTCACCAAGATGCACAAGTGACTTGGTTTGATTTAACTTATTGCCCGATGCTTCAGCATAGTTAAGTGATTCTTCATAACGGGTTTTAGCGAGTTTCGGCTGCCCACTGTCACGGTATATATCTGCAATAATGCGCGTCGTCAATGACAGCTTTTCTACTTCATTTTCAGCCTTGTAAATATCATTAGCACGTTGGGCAAAATTCAACGCCGTTGAATAATCGGAACTGTGCCATTTTGAAACGCCCATTTCTCGTAAGGCTGTGGCCAGTGTTCTGGGTTCTAATTTATCTTTGGGCAACCCTATGGTGGTGAGATAAAAGCGCTCAGCGTTGTCGAATTGCATCAGTCTGGTGTAAACCAGGCCCATTTCATTGGCTGCTTTCGCAATACGGTTTGGCGCGTTAACACGTTTGAAATACTGATACGCCTTGTACGCATGTTCAAGTGATGCATCATAGCGACCTATGTGCCGGTATATGATGGCTGCGCCCATGAACGCCTTCGCTTCCCCTTCAGGATCATCAATTTCGCTGTGAATACGCAAGCTCAACATAGAGCATTGGAGTGCTTTTTCAAGTTCGTTAATATAACGCTCCGCCTCCGCTAACGTATTGAGGGTGCGAGCCATATATTTCTTGTCGTTTAATGCAGTGAAGATAGCCAGTGCTTTTCGATAGTAGACGACGGTTTCTGTTCTTTCTTTTAGGCGCTTATAAGACTGTGCAACATTGGTATAGGTAGTACCAAGCAAACGTTGATCGTTTTTTT
>CEVI01003504.1_pt1 | contig 62245 bp, 59 predicted proteins | sample 531471 | NCBI WGS metagenome assembly CEVI01 (sample SAMEA2623513, study PRJEB7988) | marine metagenome | isolation source: saline water (ENVO:00002010), including
TAGGAAAAGACAGGAAAATCACAAGTCACTGATTTTAAACGAATTTAAAAAGTTGGCACGCGGAATGCTTTATATCTGGCACAACAACAATAAAAACCAAAACACATAACAAAAATAACATTCGACTCCACACACAATAAAAACAAGACGTGAGAGACGCAGCAAACTGATTTTTTTGGAGAATAGCAGTCAGATCGTGAGCAGGATGCTCAGTTGGATGAAGAAGAATAAAAGTTGCCCAAGCAACCCGCCATCCAGAGCCATACGCAGGCCGAGCTGAACCTACGCTTCCAAAGCAATCCGTTTGGTTTAGACAACCCGAGATGGGTCAGTCGGCAAGCGGCACTTGCCGCTTTGAACAAAAAAAGAATAGCTCTCATAACAACAATAATAAAAAACCATTAGGGGGAGTGTCCTACTCCCCTTGAGCTTTCCTTCTCCGGCAACATCCCCCCTTTCCTTACCTTTGTTCACAAATCAAGCTAGAATGCTCGGCAACCGTGGCCTCTCGCCACCTGCGTGCCAGGCCAGGCATACCGCCAACCCGGCTCACTCACCTTGCGCTGCCGTGACGATGCTAGCTTGCTGACAACCCTGCTGCATCCCCGCACTGCCGCCGGAACCACTGCCATCTATGATTCGAAAGCTGTTGCAGAAAATGCCCTCTCCCTTCGGCCTACCCCAGCGCCGGCGCACCACCCCGTCCGTCATTCCCGCCAGCCAGCACCAGGTGCGGCGAGAGCGTCTGAGCCGGCACGCGGTGAGCGTAGTGGAAAAACTGCAGCAGGCCGGCTATGAGGCTTTTCTGGTAGGTGGCTGTGTTCGTGACCTGATGCTGGATATCACGCCAAAGGATTTTGACGTCGCCACCAGCGCCACGCCCGAGCAGGTGCGCGCCACCTTCCGCAATGCGCGCCTGATCGGCCGGCGCTTCAAGCTGGTCCATGTGCACTTTGGCCGCGAGATCATCGAGGTAGCCACCTTCCGTGCCAACCACGAAACTCAGGCCTCGGAAGAACAATCCCGCCAGAGCGAATCCGGCCGCTTGCTGCGTGACAATGTGTACGGCACCTTCGAGCAGGATGCCCAACGCCGCGACTTCACCATCAATGCCCTGTATTTCGACGTCAGCACCGGGCAGATCCACGACTTTGCCCACGGCGTGCACGATATTCGCAATCGCCTGATTCGCCTGATCGGCCACCCCGAACAGCGTTATCAGGAAGATCCGGTGCGCATGCTGCGGGCCATCCGCTTTGCCGCCAAGCTGGACTTTGAGATCGAGCCGCACACCGCCGCGCCCATCGAGGAGCTGGCCCCGCTGCTGCACGACATTCCCGCAGCGCGCCTGTTCGACGAGTCCCTCAAGCTGCTGATGAGCGGCCAGGGCAAAGCCACCTTTGATCTGTTGTACCAGTTTGACCTGATTGCACCGCTGTTCCCGGACACCGATGAGGCGATCCTGGAGAACCCGGAGTACACCCTGCGTCTGGTTCGCCAGGCACTGGACAACACCGATGCGCGCATCGCCCAAGACAAGCCGGTAACCCCGGCCTTCCTGTTTGCAGCCTTCCTTTGGCCGGCTCTGCCCGCACGCGTTGCAGCCCTGGAAGAGCAAGGCATTCCGCCGATTCCGGCTTATCAGCAGGCGGCCCACGAGCTGCTCGCCGAGCAGTGCCTGCACACCGCCATTCCCAAGCGTTTCAGCATTCCCATGCGCGAGATATGGGACATGCAGCCGCGTCTGGAGCGACGCAGTGGCCGACGCGCCGATCAGTTGCTGGAGCACCCGCGTTTTCGCGCGGCGTATGACTTTCTGCTGCTGCGAGAAGAAGCCGGCGAGCAGACCGATGGCCTCGGCCGCTGGTGGACCCTCTACCAGGACGCCAGCGCAGACCAGCGCCGCCAGATGATTCGTGAGCTGGGTGACGCACCGAAGAGCGGCGGCAAGCGCGGCCGTTCACGCTCGCGCCGCAAGCCGCGCAAGCCACAGTCGAACGACTGATGCCTCAGGTCTATATCGCGCTGGGCAGCAACCAGGGCGACCCCGTCGCGCAGGTGCGCGCTGCCTGTCAGGCCATGGCCGCGCTGCCGGGCAGCCAGCTGCTGGCCTGCTCGTCGCTCTACCGCAGCGCCCCCATGGGGCCGCAGGACCAGCCGTCCTACGTCAATGCTGTCGCCTGCCTGCAGACCACACTGGCCGCAGAGCCACTGCTGGATCACCTGCAGGCAATCGAACAGGAGCACGGCCGTGTGCGTAAGGCCGAACGCTGGGGGCCGCGTACGCTGGATCTGGACATTCTGCTCTACGGCACAGAGGTGATACACACCGACCGGCTGCAGGTACCGCATTACCACATGCATGCCCGCGCCTTCGTGCTCTATCCCCTGGCCGAGATAGCGCCAGCGCTGCAGATGCCCGACGGCACACAGCTCGACACCCTGCTGCAGAACTGCCCGCGTGGTGATCTGCAGACATTGCCCTTTTTTATACAACAGCCTGATGCGCGATCAGACTTGACACCCCATGACTGACACGTAGGATGCCGATTCCGGCAGGGCTCTACCCCGGCTCTGACGGACAGCCGCCTTACCAAGGCTATACTCTCGCAGCAGTGACCCTGCGCGGGAGTCCGGACTCAACGGCGCCGCTGCCATGCAGTTGCGCACAGCAAAGGCCACACACTGGAAACAGCCATGCCTGACGTTACTCTGACCACACTGAACAAGCTCAAGCAAAGCGGCGAAAAGATCGTTTGTCTGACAGCCTACGACGCGACCTTCGCCCATGTTGAAAGCGAAGCCGGTGTCGAGGTGATGCTGATCGGCGACTCCCTGGGCATGGTCCTGCAGGGTCACGACAGCACCTTGCCAGTCAGCGTCGACGACATGGCGTACCACACCGCCGCGGTCAAACGCGGCAACAAGGGCGCGCTGATCATGGCCGATCTGCCGTTCATGGCCTACGCCACCCTGGAACAGGCACTGAGCAACAGCACCAAGCTGATGCAGGCCGGCGCCCACATGATCAAGCTGGAAGGCGGCCGCTGGCTGGCCGACAGCATTGAAGTGCTGAGCCGCAACGGCATCCCGGTCTGCGCCCACATGGGGCTGACGCCGCAAACCGTGAATGTGCTGGGCGGCTTCAAGGTACAGGGCCGCGACGAGGCCCAGGCCCGCGCCATGATCGAAGACGCCAAGGCGCTGGAAGCCGCCGGTGCGGCCATGCTGCTGCTTGAGTGCGTGCCTCCGGCACTGGCCAACGCCATCACCCAGGCGGTGAAAGTGCCGGTCATTGGCATTGGCGCCGGCAGTGGTACCGATGGTCAGGTGCTGGTGGTCCACGACATGCTGGGCCTGTCTCTGAGTGGACGTGTGCCGCGCTTCGTGAAAAACTTCATGTCCGGCCAGCCCGACATTCCGGCAGCAATTCGCGCCTACGTCGCGGCGGTCAAGAACGTCGAATTCCCAGCAGCCGAACACGAGTTCTGAACCCATGAACACCCTGCATACCATCGCGCAAGTGCGCGCTGCGGTTGGTCGTGCCCGCCAGGAAGGCAAGCGCATTGGTCTGGTGCCCACCATGGGCAATCTGCACGCAGGTCACGTTGCCTTGGTGGAAAAGGCCCTGCAACGTACCGATTACGTGGTGGTGAGCATCTTCGTCAACCCGATGCAGTTCGGCCCCGGCGAAGATCTGGACAGCTACCCGCGCACCCTGGCAGAAGACCAGAAAAAGCTGCTGGAAGTAGGCGCCCATCTGGTATTTGCCCCCAACGCCAACGAAATGTACCCCGATGGCATGGACGGCCACACGCGTATCAGCGTACCCGTAGTCTCCGAAGGGCTATGCGGCGCCAGCCGCCCAGGGCACTTTGAAGGCGTGGCCACCGTGGTCAACAAACTGCTCAACATTGTCGGGCCAGATGTCGCCGTGTTCGGCCAGAAGGACTACCAGCAGCTGGCGGTGATCCGCAAGATGGCCCAGGACCTGAGCCTGCCGGTGCAGATCATGGGCCACCCCACCGTGCGCGCCGAAGACGGCCTGGCGCTGTCCTCGCGCAACGGTTACCTGAGCGCCGAACAGCGGGCCATTGCTCCCGTGCTGCAGCAGACCCTGCAGCAGATCGCCAGCGCCGTACAAAGCGGCCGCACGGACTACGCGCAGATCATCAACGAGGCCAGCCTGCGCCTCAGCGAAGCCGGGCTGCGCCCCGACTATCTGGATCTGCGCAACGCCGACAACCTGGCTCCGGCGAGCGACGACAGCACCGATCTGGTGGTGCTGGCTGCCGCCTACCTGGGTACCACCCGCCTGATCGACAACCTGGAATTCAGCCGCGCCTGAGCGGCTGAACCTCTCTCCTGCGGGCCGTGGGAAGCACTGATTAATTCCGCATGCCCTGTGGGGCGAGCGCTCAAGCAAGCATCCGGGGCATTGCGTTGCGTTGCTTGCCAATAGAGCCAGTATCTGCCCCCTTGAGCACTCGCAGAGGGCGTGTGTAGTTGATCTGTGCTTCCCCAGCCGCCCGCCAATAAGACGCCCCCCTCTCATACCAAAGAAGGGTTGTCTTGCCCCCTCTGATGGCCGACGCTAATTAGCCTAAACTGACCGACCAACCCCACGCGGTTTCGTCGGTCCAGATTCTCTACTGCAGTACCGGATACCCCGCAGGGCCGGCTGACAAGAGACTGCCTGATTCAATAACAAGAGGGGAATTCCCATGTACAAGATTGAAAACCACAAGGTATCGGACGCCGCCCGCGCGCATACGCACCTGGACGACGCCGGCTACCAGCGCATGTACAAGCAGTCACTTGAACAGCCCGATCAGTTCTGGGCCGAGCAGGCCGAACGTTTCCTGACCTGGGACAAGCCTTGGAGCAAGGTTCACGAAAGTGATCTGAGCAAAGGCCACGCTGCCTGGTTCATCGACGGCAAACTCAACGTCAGCGTCAACTGCATCGACCGCCACCTGGCCGAGCACGGCGACGATATCGCCATCATCTGGGAAGGCGACGACCCGAGCGATGCCCAGCGCATCAGCTACAAGCAGCTGCACGACAAGGTCTGCCGCCTGGCCAACGTGCTCAAGGCTCGCGGCGTCAAGAAAGGCGACCGGGTCTGCCTGTACATGCCGATGATCCCCGAAGCGGCCTACGCCATGCTGGCCTGCGCGCGCATCGGCGCGGTGCACTCTGTGGTGTTTGGCGGCTTCTCGCCCGACGCCGTACGCGACCGCATTCTGGATGCCGACTGCCAGGCCGTGATCACCGCAGACGAAAGCGTGCGCGGCGGCAAGCGCGTACCGCTGAAGGTCAACGTCGAAAAAGCCCTGCAGGAATGCCCCAACGTCCACACCGTCATCACCGTCAAGCGCACCGGTGCCGATGTTGCCTGGACCGAAGGCCGTGACATCTGGTACGACGAAGCCACCGCCAACGTCAGCGCCGACTGTGCGCCCGAGCCGATGGACAGCGAAGACCCGCTGTTCATCCTCTACACCTCCGGCTCCACCGGCAAACCCAAGGGTGTGCTGCACACCACCGGCGGCTACCTGCTGATGGCCGCCATGACGCATTACTACGTGTTCGACTACGTGCCGGGCGAAGTCTACTGGTGTACCGCCGATGTGGGCTGGATCACCGGCCACTCCTACATTGTCTACGGCCCGCTGTGTAACCGCGCCACCACGCTGTTGTTCGAGGGCGTGCCGACCTATCCGGACGCCTCGCGCTGCTGGCAGGTCATCGACAAGCATCAGGTCAACATCTTCTACACCGCGCCCACCGCCCTGCGCGCACTGATGGCCAAGGGCGACGAGCCGGTGAAGTCCTCCTCGCGCGCCAGCCTGCGCCTGCTCGGCACTGTAGGCGAGCCGATCAACCCGGAAGCCTGGGAGTGGTACTACCACGTGGTCGGCGAACAGCGCTGCCCGATTGTCGACACCTGGTGGCAAACCGAAACCGGCGCCGCCATGATCACCCCGCTGCCTGGCAGCACCACCCTGAAGCCCGGCTCAGCTACCCGTCCGTTCTTTGGTGTGGAGCCAGCGCTGTACGATCCGGAAGGCAACGAGCTGGAAGGCGCCACCAGCGGCAACCTGGTGATCAAACGCTCCTGGCCCAGCCAGATCCGCACGGTCTATGGCGATCACCAGCGCCTGGTCGACACCTACTTCAGCACCTACAAGGATGTTTACTTCACCGGCGACGGTGCGCGCCGTGACGAAGACGGCTTCTACTGGATCACCGGTCGCGTGGACGACGTTCTCAACGTCTCCGGACACCGCATCGGCACCGCCGAAGTAGAAAGCGCTCTGGTACTGCACGACGCCGTTGCCGAGGCAGCCGTGGTTGGCTGCCCGCACGACATCAAGGGCCAGTGCATCTACGTGTACGTCACGCCGATGAACGGTGTCGAGCCGAGCGAGGAGCTGGTCAAGGAACTGAAAGCCTTTGTCGCCGACCAGGTGGGCGCATTTGCCCGCCCCGAGTTCATGCAATGGGCTCCGGGCCTGCCGAAAACCCGCTCGGGCAAGATCATGCGCCGCATCCTGCGCAAGATCGCCTGCAACGAGCTGGATAGCCTGGGCGACACCTCAACCCTGGCCGACCCGACTGTTGTGCAGGATTTGATCAGCAACCGCATCGCCCACGCCTGAGAACAGGCACTGGTGCAGCCACCCGGCTGTACCAGTGTCGAGACAGCTTGTTCTGACCAGACCACCCCTCTATGCTTGTGCACTCGAAAAATAGTGCCTGTGTAGAGGAGTCTGTTCATGCAAGAGGTCGTGATTGTTGCCGCCACCCGTACCGCCATCGGCAGTTTCGGGGGCCAGTTTGCCAAAGTGCCCGCCCACGAATTGGGCGCGACCGTTATCCGCCGCTTGCTGGACGAAACCGAAATTGACCCGGCGTCGGTCGACGAGGTTATCTTCGGCCAGGTACTCACCGCTGGCTGTGGCCAGAACCCCGCCCGTCAGGCTGCCATCCACGCCGGCCTGCCGCACAGCGTCCCCGCACTGACCCTGAACAAAGTCTGTGGCTCCGGCCTCAAGGCCCTGCATCTGGCTGCCCAGGCTATTCGCTGCGGCGATGCCGAGATCATGATCGCCGGCGGTCAGGAATCCATGAGCCTGTCGCCCCACATCATCCCCACCTCCCGCACCGGCCAGCGCATGGGCCACGGTCAGATGATCGACACCATGATTCAGGACGGCCTGTGGGACGCCTTCAACAACTACCACATGGGCATCACCGCCGAGAACCTGGTCGACAAGTACGGCATCACTCGCGAGGAACAGGACGCCTTTGCTGCAGCTTCCCAGCAGAAAGCGGTTGCTGCCCGTGAGGCAGGCGTCTTTGATCAGGAAATCACCCCGGTGAGCATTCCCCAGCGCAAGGGCGACGCTGTGCTGATCACCCAGGATGAACAGCCGCGCGCAGGTACCACCGCCGAGAGCCTGGGCGGGCTCAAGCCGGCCTTCAAGAAAGACGGCAGCGTCACCGCCGGCAACGCCTCCAGCCTCAATGACGGCGCCGCCGCGGTGCTGATGATGAGCGCTAGCAAGGCCGCCGAACTGGGTCTGCCGGTGCTGGCCCGCGTCGCCTCTTACGCCAATGCCGGGGTTGATCCGGCGATCATGGGTATTGGCCCGGTCTCCGCCACCCAACGCTGCCTGAGCAAGGCCGGCTGGCAGGTCGCTGATCTGGACCTGATCGAGGCCAACGAAGCCTTTGCCGCACAAGCGCTGGCCGTCGGCAAGGAGCTCAAATGGGACGCCGACAAGGTCAACGTCAACGGCGGCGCCATTGCGCTGGGCCACCCGATTGGCGCTTCCGGCTGCCGCGTGCTGGTCACCCTGCTGCACGAAATGCTGCGCCGTGACGCTAAGAAAGGCCTGGCCACCCTGTGCATTGGCGGCGGCCAGGGTGTCGCCCTGGCACTGGCCCGCGACTGATCTCCCCGCCTGCAATGGCGCCGCCCGGCGCCATTGCATTGCTTGCTCGCAAGCACCTGCACTGCCCCCTACACTGTTGAACTGACCGCCCGCAAACCGGTCATAGCCTGCGCAGCACCTGTCGCAGGTGCTTACCTGTGCCACTTCAATCTTGCGAGCCTTGCATGGACAGCCAGAACAGCCCTTCCGCCCCCCTGCCGCCCGGCGCCTACCTGCTTGAGGGCACCCGCACGCCCGGCCTGAACAGCGCCAGCCGAGCCCGCGCCGGGTTCAGCGCACTGGATCTGGCGGTGCAATGTGCCAACGCCCTGTTACTGCGCTGCGGCCTGGCCGCCAACGCACTGGACGGCGTAGTACTGGCCACTGGCGCCAGCCAGGCAGCAGACAAGGTACGCCTGCGGCTGCAACTGAGCCCGGTTACGCCACTGCAGCAATGCACCCAGGGGCTCAATGCCGTCGCCCACGCCAGCCAGCAGATCCGCAGCGGCGACGCCGATCTGCTGCTGGTCATTGCCAGCGACGCAGCAACTGCGCATGGCTCGAGCGCCATCAGCGAATCAGCCAAGCGCCTGGCAGCCCTGTTCGAGGTGGCCGAGGAAGACGCCGAGGCCTACGACCAGGCCTGCCACCAACGCCACAGCGAGGCCGAGCAGAGCGGCCTGTTCAGCCCCTACCGCATTACCCTGTTTGATCGCCATGGCGAGGCCTACGACAGCGATCAGACCACCCCCGACAGCGGCGCCTGCGCCTTGCTGCTGGCCTCTGCCAAAGGCTGCGCACAGCTCAAGCAACGCCCGCTGGCCCAACTCAGCAGCCAGGCCTTGGCCCGCGCGCCGGCAGACTACCCCAGCCTGGCACCGCTGCTGGCCAGCACCCGCCTGCTGCAGGTAGAGCGGCTAAGCCTGAACGACATTGATCTATGGGAGTTACCCGACGCGCCCGCACTGTCGCTGCTCGCCAATCTGGCCGCCTGGCAGGACGCGCGCTTTTGCGAGCGCCAGCTGGAGCTGGAACAGCCCATGGGCCGCCTGGACCCGACCAGCCTCAACCCGCTGGGCGGCTCTCTGGCGCTAGGCGCTCTGCCGGTCAGTGGTGGCTGCCGACAACTGCTGCAACAGGCCGACACCTTGCATCGCCATGCGCTTGGCCGGGCGCTGGTGTGCGAACAACAAGATACCGATCAGGCCCAGGCCTGGCTGCTGACCCGTGCAGAGGAGGTGCAGGCATGATGGACGCGCTCAACGACCTGATGCAACGCGAGCGCTGCTACGGCCCCTTCCGCCAGCAAGACCTGGAGCAGCCGAACGAGGGCCCATGGCAGCACTGGCGCCTGCGCCGCGACGACAGCGAGGTCGCCTGGCTGCTGTTCGATCAGCAGGGGCAATCGGCCAACCTGCTCGGCAGCGCCGCGCTGCGTGAACTAGGCGACGTGCTGGCCAGCCTGCGCCGGGAAATGCCACGCGCGCTGGTCCTGCGCTCGGCCAAGGCGAGCAGCTTTTGCCTGGGCGCCGACCTGCACGACTTTGCCGCTGTCGACAACGAAGCCGACGCGGTGCGCCAGCTGGTGGACGCTCACCTGCTGGCCCAGCAACTGATTGATCTGCCCTGCCCGACGCTGGCCGTCGTGCACGGCGACACCCTTGGCGGCGGCCTGGAACTCGCGCTGTGCTGCGACATGCGCCTGGCCGCACCGGATGCCCGGCTGGGCCTGCCGGAGATACTGGTCGGCCTGCATCCGGGGCTGGGCGCCACCGCGCGCCTGCCGGATCTGGTCGATCCGCTGCTGGCCATGCGCATGATGCTCAGCGGCAAGCCACTCAAGGCCGATGCGGCGGCGCAGGCCGGGCTACTGGACGGCGTGGCAGCGGAACATGCCCTGCCCAAGCTGATCGACGACGCCGTCAACGGTCGCCTGACACTGCAGCGCCGCAACCTGCGCGCCCGCCCCTACCGCCTGGACTGGGTACGACGCCTGGCCGCCATTGGCTTGCAGCGCCGCGCCGACGCGCTGGTGGACCCCGCTCACTACCCGGCGCCCAGCGCACTCATCGACCTCTGGCGCCGCCACGGCGGCAAGCCGGACCTGATGCTGCACCGCGAGATCTACTCCTTTGCCCGCCTGCTGGCCAGCGGCACCACCGGCAACCTGATTCATCTGTTTTTCCTGCGCCAGCGCCTGAAGGCAGAGGCCGCGCCGGACCCGCGGCGGCGCGCCAATCACCTGCACCTGCTGGGTAACAGTCCGGCAGGGGTTGAGCTGGCCGCACTCGCAGCGCAACGCGGCCTCAAGGTGAGCATTGGCGATCAGCAGGCGATGACGCAGTGCATCCGTCAACTGGCCGGCAGTGAAGACCTGCAGGCCGCGCTGGATCGCCTCATCTTTGACCCGGAGCACCATGGCGCAGCCCTGGCTGATGCGCTGATCGACGCCCAGACCGGTGATCTGGAAGCACGCCGTGCCAAGCTGGCTCGCCTGGAGCCGCAGATGCGGCCACAGGCGCTGCTGCTCAGCCTGCACGATGCGCTGGAGCCACTGCGCAGCGCACTCGGCGACGCCGGCCGTATGCTCGGCGTGCGCTTTGCCGGACCGGTACAGCGCGGCGCGCTGGCAGAGCTGGCCAGCCACAGCACCGGGCGCACCATCAGCCAACAGCACGCCCGTCAATTACTCGGCCAGCTGGGCTGCCTGCCGGTTGCGGTAAGCAGCCAACCCGGTCTGCTGCTGCGCCGGGTGCTGGCGCCCATGCTGCTCGAAGCCCTGCTGCTGCTGGAAGAAGGCCACGAGGCCAGCGCCATCGACCAGGCGGCCCTGGACTTTGGCTTCGACAAGGGCCCGTTGGCGCTACTGGATGACTGGGGCCTGGCCGGCAGCCTGCAGCTGTTCGAGCAACTGCACGCCGAGCGCGACACGCCACCGATCGAGCCGCCAGCGTTGCTGCGCAATTGGGTGGAACAGGGTCGTGAACGTATCCGCCCGCATCAGGCTGGGCGCTGGACGCTACCGGGACGCAAGCAGCCACGCCTGCCCGCCGAAGAAGGCGACCGCATGCTACTGGCCTTGCTCAACAGCGCGGTGCGTGCCTGTCGCCAGGGCATCGTGGCCGACGATGAAATGCTCGACGCCGCCATGACCCTGTCCGGCCACTTCCCGGCGTTTCGCGGCGGCCCACTGCGCTACGCGCGCAGCTGCGGACATGCAGCGCTGATTATCCGCCTGCAGGACCTCAGCCAAAGCCAGGGCCCACGCTTTGCGCCAGACCCGGGCTGGACGCCGGCAGAGGACTCAGAAGCCGGGCAAGGGTGAGGTCTGCTGCTCGGCCTTGCTCAGCTTGTCCTGCATCTCGGCGCGCATCTTCTCAGCCAGGGGCGCGGCCAGCAGCTGGCGCAGAAAGGTCGGGTTCGCCCCCTTGCTGTGACAGTAGCGGAACACCTCGTTGATGGTCGGAAAGACCGCGTCACCGGCCAGTACGGTGACCTCATCACCCGCCTTTACCTCGCCCGAGGTCAGCACGCGAGCGTAGGCGCCACAACGCTCGGCTCGTACAAAGGCCTTGGCAAAGCGGCTGTCACCTACCCGCGCGGCCAAGGTGGAGCAGGGAATGCGCGGCGCGGTAATTTCCAGCAGCAGTTCGCCAATGCGCAGCCGATCACCAATGCGCAAGGCAGGCCACCAGTGTGACAGGGTCAGGTTTTCGCCAAAGAAGCCGGCGGCCAACGGGCGCTGCAGCTGCTCACTCCACCAGTCGATGTCCTCCTGGCTGTAAAGATAGATGGCCTGGTCCGGGCCGCCGTGATGCTTCAGGTCACCAATAAAGTCACCGGGCACACCAGCCTGCTCAACCGTCACCGGGCCATCCAGAGGCTGCTTGAAGTGACCGGTACGCGCAGTGCGCACCCCCACCTCCAGGTTTTGCGCCTGGGCGGCGTTAATCGACAGCAGACAAGGGGGACAGGGCTGGCTCATGGACATACTCGCAACGGGGAGGAGAGACAGCAGTCGACCGGAAGTGGCGACCGCCTGTCAAGACGGAGCGCGGGCGGTCAGATAGCCGCGCGCCAGAAAGAGAAAGTGGGCACTGCCCACCAACGGCAGAAAGACCAGCATAAACGCGGCCGACGGCGTCAGTTGCCAACGCCAGAAAAACCCAAGCAGACACACCAGCCCGACCAGCAACATCAGCACAACAGCCTTTGGCGATACCTCCTGGCGCTGCGGGCGCGTCAGTATCAGCAGCAGCTTGGTGAGCGCCCACAGACCACAAAAGCCGCCAATCAGCAACGCCGTAAACAGCCAGGCGAAGGCGCGCGGCTCACCGGCGGCAAAGACCAGCGGCAACTGCACCAGCCCCAGCCCCAACAGCACCACCAAAGGGCCAAAACACACCACCGCCTCCAGCAGATAAACGCGACGCGGTGAGCGCAGTAGACGGCGCAGCGGGCTTTCGCTCACGACATCAGACTCAGCGCAAGGGCGTGACACAGAGTGGGCAGGCAGGGTGCGTTCATGGCTTACCTTCGCCATACGGCGTTGCGGGCAGGGGTCAGTCTCCAGGGGCCTCAGGAGCACGGTAACGCTCGCGTGCCTGCCTGTCCACCCGGTCAACGGAGGCCAGGTCGCAGGCACCAAATTCAGCGAGGTTCTGACGCGCCGTTGCCAGGGTCGCCTGGTTGGGCCCGCTGACGGTGTGCTCGTCACGCACGCCGTCGTCTTCCCAGAAACATACCGAACAGATCTCGTAGCTGGCGCTGCTGCTCAAGCTTAAGTAACCGCAGCACGGGCAGGCGAACATCGGCTCGGGGTTACCCTCTATCTGCGCAACCGTAATACCGCGCTGGTTCAGCGCCTGCACCAGATAGGCATTGGTCACCCCGTAAAGATCCTCAACCAGGCTGACGTGCACCAGCGGGTCCAGATCCGGGTCTGCGGTATCATCCGGCTCCACGCCACGCATCACCGCCATGCGCAACGCTGGCGGCAACGCCGCCAGCTGTGGATCGGCCTCGCTGAAACCACAAAAAAACCAGAACGCGATGCGCTCACGGCGTGACTGTTCATCCAGCTCTTTCAATAACCAGCCGGCCAATTCCTGCTTTGCCTGTTCCCTGTGCATGCCACGCCCTCCCCTGCGCCAGTTCGCCGCTGCTCAGCCAGTGAGCACCTTGTCCATGTCACAGCGTAGCAGGCTGACACCATCACGCTGCACCGTCTGACGGGCGATCAGACGAAAGCCCTGGGCCTGAAAAAAAGGCAGGGCCGCCAGACTCGCTTCGGTCCACAGGCGCGTTACCCCGGCGCCACGCAGGTGCTGCTCTGCAGCCAGATAAAGCTCGCTGGCAACACCCTTGCGCGCTGACTCCGGAGCGCAGTACAACAGGTCGATGTGTCCATCCAGGCTGTAACCGATAAATCCCGCGAGCTGACCATTATCTTCCAGCAGGCAGAGCTGCAGTGTTGCCAGGCGACGATGCCAGAGGGATCGGTCGGGTTCGGGCGGCGCCCAGGCACGGCGCTGCTCGGCGTCATAGTGCTCTGCCGTCAGTTGATCTACCGAACGCTGGAACAGTGCGATGCAGGCGTCGTAGTCGCGCGCGCAAGCCCTGCGCAGGCAGCGACTCATGCAGCAGCGCCGTACAGCGCGGCGCGCCCGTGGCGGGCCTCAAGCCCGCGCCGGGTAGCCGCTGGCAGGCCCCTCACTACCAGCGCGTAGGATTGGTCGATCAGGCGTTGCAACTCCCCGTCCGGCAGGCTGCCATCGAGCCGCACGGTGTTCCAGTGGCGCTTGTTCATGTGATAACCGGGGCTGACCGCCGCAAACAGATCGCGCAGCCCCACCGCCTCAATGGGGTCGCACTTGAGATTGACGCACTCACTGCCGCCGCGCTGAAACAGCAGGGCAAACATCTTGCCCTGTACCTTGAACACAGCGGCATCGGGGCCAAAGGGGTAATCCAGTTCTGCCTCGGGCTTGGCCAGCAGTCGATCAGTCAGCGGCATGACTTGGCCTCAATCCGCCAGGCGCGGCATGTTGACGAAGAAACGTGTGCCCTGCTCCGAGGAAACAAAGCCGACCTGCCCGCCCATCTGCTCAACCAGCGCTCGGGTAATCGCCAAGCCAAGCCCGGTGCCCCCGCTGCGCCGACGACTGGAGCCATCGGCCTGGGTAAACCGGTCAAAGACCTTGTGGTAAAAAGCGGGCGGGATGCCCTCCCCCTGATCGGTGACACTGATGCACCACAGGTCTTGCTGCTCGTCGGCGACAACACTGATACCCACTTCTCCACCCTGCGGGGAAAACTTGACGGCGTTGGACAGCAGATTGTCCATCACCTGCTTGAAGCGGGTCGGGTCAGCCAGAATACGCGCATCGGGATGCGGGTTAAGGTAACGCCAGCGCACCTGACGCTGCTCGGCGTAGCCCTGGTTTTCCTGCATGGCTGCGTGCAGCAAGGCGTCGAGATTTTCCGGCCGTACACTGAGCTGCATCTGACCGGCGACCAGCTTGTCGATATCCAGCAAATCGTTGATCAGCCTGAGCAAGTGCTCAGCGTTGCGCATCGCCACCTCAACCAGATGCTGTCCGCGATCTGGCAGTGGTCCAAGGGCGCCGCCGCGTAACAGGCCCAGAGTCCCCAGGATGCTGGTCAGCGGCGTACGCAGTTCATGGCTGATGGTCGAGACAAACTCGCTCTTGATGCGCTCATTCTCGGCGCGAGCGGCCTCCCGTTCACGCTGCTGGCGGATGGCGTTGCCACGGGTGTAACCAACCAGCAGCAACACCAGGATCAAGCCGCCGTAGAGCAGGCTTCTGGGCGCGCCGCTTCCGGCCTGCGGCGTGCGGTACTGCACCTGCAGCTGCCAGACCACGCCCGGCAGCTCTATGTCCAGCACCGCCGCAGGCCGCTCCGGCGCCGGGGGAGTCCCCCAGATAACCCGGGCTTCGCCCTCTGCCTGAGCGCGCAGCAGCCGGATACGCAAATCCTGCCAGCGGGCCTCGCTATCGAGCATGCCCAGCAGATGGTCTGCATCCATGACGGTGCTGACCAGCCCCCAATAACGCCTGTTGATATAGACAGGCGCACGGTAGATCAGGCCGTTACCCCCTTGTACCAGAGTCAGGGGGCCATCCAGCACCGGCTGCGCCGAGGCCATCATGCGCTCAACCGCAGCCCACTGCACTGGTGAGCTGGTGTAATCAAAGCCCAGCGCAGCCTCGTTACCCTGCAAGGGATAAATCAGCTCGATGCGGTTGTTCGGAGCGACGCCGATATTGCGAACATCACTGGTGCCCTCCAGCATGCTGGCCATCCACAAACGAATACGGCGCGGGTCATCCAGCCCCTGCTGACTCTGCAGGTAAGACACCAGCCCGCGGCTCAGGTAGATGCTGTGATTCAGCCGCGTCTCCAGACTGCTGCGCACATCGGCAGCACGGGTGAGCAGCGCGTGCTCGACACCCTGGCGCTCGATGCGGGCAAGCTCACGCACCGCGACCTCAATGACCACCACGCCCAGCAGCAGCAAGACCGCCAGGCTCGTCAACAGGCCGCGATAAGCGCGCAGCAGGTCCCGATTCATTAACTCCCTCCCCGTTTACGCAGCCACTGCTGCACAGTCATCCTTCGCGCCTACTCTATACCCAAAGCAGCCATGCCCGCATGCCGACGCCGCCATTGCAGGGGCGTCGTGCCGGTCCACTGCCGCCAGGCGCGGTTGAACGCGCTTTGCTCGCTGTAGCCGAGCAGCAAGGCGATCTCGCCAAGCTGCAGTGCGCTATCGGCCAGGTAGGCCTGCGCCAGTTGCTGACGCGTGCGCTCAAGCAACTGGCGCCAGCTTAGTCCACGTTGCTGCAGGCGTCGCTGCAGACTGCGTACTGACAAGTGCAAGTCCGCAGCGGCCCGGGCAAGACTGACCTCCCCCTCGGGCAGACGCCGCACCAACGCCTGTTGCAGCGCGCGGTCCAGCGCGTCTGCCACCGGCAGCGCCAGCGCCAGCGCATGGGCCTGCTGCTCCAGCAAGGCGCGCATGGCCAAATCAGTGTGCGCCAGCGGCAGCGCCAGCAGGGTTGCAGGCAGCATGACGGCAGTGCAGTTATCGGCATAGCGCACCGGGCAGCCAAAGTGCGCCACAGCGGCCTGTTGCTGCCGGGCATCAGCTGCAAAGGCAAAGCACACCTGATGCAGGCGCGCCTGCGGCAACAGACGCCGCAGCATCCGCCACAAGGCCGCGATCGCCACGCTGTCCGCCAGTGCGCCGGTGGAAGCTGATGCAGGCCAACGCATCGCCAGTATGCCGTCCTCCAGGGAGACGTTGACCAGCTGTTCGCCGTAGAGCAGATGCTCGTAGCGCTGATACGCCTGCAGCGCCTCTGCCAGAGTCGCACTCGCCAGACTGAGATACCCAAGCAAGCCGGCGTGCCTTGGTTGCGCGCAGGCGCCGATCTGCAGTGCTGGCGCTGCCTCATGCGGCACCAGTTGCACGGCGTCGGCCAGCATCTGCTGCCAGAGCTGCATGGGCACCGGCTCATCAGGCCGGCGACTGTCCAGCCGCAGGCGCAAGTCAGGGGCCGCCAACTGGTGCACGTCCAGCCAGTCACTCAGCAGCTGCGTCCAGGCACCGGTTACCCGTACAGGAACGGCCATAGCTCTCTCAACATTGGCGTATTTGGTCAAAAATGCGGCATATATCGTCAATAAGCAAGCCCGCTGGCCGACGCAAAATAACGCCAAAACAACAATGGAGCACGTCATGGACAGCCTGAGCAGCCTGTTCACCCAGGTCATCGCCGACAGCGGCCTGCAAGGCCTTCTTCAAAGTCTGCCCGCCTGGTTGGCACTCGACGAGCGCCAGCTGATCTTTGTGCTGGCAACACCGGTGTTCATCGGCGTGTTCGTTTGGGAATACCTGAAAATCCGCCACGATCACAACCTGGTCGACACCCAGGAATCGATACGCAACTTCATGCTGGGCGCGGGCTATCAAACCACCGAGCTGCTGTTTGCCGGGCTGATCGCCTTTCCGGTGCACGCGCTGGCCTATCAACATCGGTTGTTCGACATCCCGTTAACCCTGACCAGCGCGTTGGCGCTGTGGGTGCTGACTGACCTGTGCTTCTACTGGATGCATCGCAGCTCGCACCGGGTGCGCTGGTTCTGGGCCGCACATGTGACCCATCACTCCAGCGAGCGCATGAACTTCTCAACCGCCATGCGCCAGAACGCGACCAACATTTTCAACGGCGGCTGGCTGTTCTATGCGCCGCTGTCGCTGCTGGGCTTCAACCCGGTATGGATTGGCGTGTGCTACGCGCTGTCACTGGTCTATCAGTTTTTCATCCACACCACACTGGTCGGCAAACTGCACCCGGTGATCGAGTACCTGTTCAACACGCCGAACCACCATCGGGTTCATCACGCCCGTAATCCGGGCTACATCGACACCAACTACGGTGGCGTCTTTATCATCTTCGACCGGCTGTTCGGCACCTTTACCAGCGAGCGCGCCGAGCAACCGATCGAGTACGGCATCACCCGCCCGGTCTACAGCAACAGTCTGCTGGTGAACTGGTTGCACGAATACCGCGACATCGCCCGCGACATGCGCCAACCTGGGCCGCTCAGCCAACGCCTGCAGCATCTGTGGCGGCCACCAGAGTGGGAACGACCGGAACACAAGCAGTGACTGATATACTCCGCGGCCATGAAACTCGACCGTTTTATCAGCAACAACACCCCGCACAGTCGGCAGGCCGCGCGCCTGCTGATTGCCAGCGGTCGAGTGACGGTCGCCGGCGAGCGCGTCTGCGACCCGCGCTTTGAGGTGGATCAGTTTGTTGCGATCAACCTCGATGGAGCGCTGCTGCAATACCGTCCGGCGTTGTTTTTCATGCTGCACAAGCCCGTTGGTTATCTGAGTGCAACCAGCGATCCGGAGCACGCCACCGTACTTGAGCTGTTTGCACCGGAACTGCGCGATGAGCTGCATATCGGCGGCCGACTGGATCGCGGCTCCAGCGGCCTGCTGATTCTGACCAACGACGGCAGCTGGTCCAGGCGATTGACCGAGCCAAAGGTCAAACTGCCAAAGACCTACCACGTAACCACCCTGCGTCCCATCAGCAGCGAGACTGCCGAGCGTTTTGCCGCCGGGATTTACATGACCACCGAGCAGCTGACCACCTCACCCGCGCAGCTTGAGCAGTTGGCTGAATGCGAGTGTCGGCTGACCATCTACGAAGGCCGCTATCACCAGATCAAGCGGATGTTTCATGCGGTCGGCAATCAGGTGATGTCACTGCACCGCGAAAGCATGGGCGCAATTCAGCTCGACCCGGCCTTAGCACCGGGGCAATACCGCGCGCTGACCGCTGCCGAGATTGCTTCGGTTGATCAGGCGTCTACATCCTCATAGCAGGCGGGCTCAAAGCGCGGCGTACAGATCGCCAGAAACACCAGCGGCTGCTCACCAATACAGCGGATACGCTGCGGGCAGCCAGCCGGAATCACCACCACGTCTCCCGCTGATACTCGCTGTGGCGCCTGCCCTCCCAGCTCGACCATCCCCTCGCCTGCCTCGATCAAGTAGCGTTCGACCACATTGTGCAGCCGGTGCCACCGCGTCTGCCCGCCCAATGGCAGGCGAGCGCGGGCGACCGACATCAGCGGATCATCCGGGCTGTTAGACAACTCGTGGATATAGCAGCCTTCTTCGAAGTAATACTCGTCGGCCGCATCAAAGCGACGAATCAACGGATTCATTTACTCTCCAACGGATAACGCGCCAGCACCGAGTAGCGCGAGCCGCCCGGCCCCGCATCGCTGGCAAACAGACACAGCTCCGTTACCTGCCACGGCGCCAGCAACAATCCGCGCTGCGCCTGCAGAAACGGCTGCAGCGAACCGCACTCCGAGCCACAACGGGCGAGAGTGACATGGGGGACAAAGCGCTGCGGATCGGCGGCGCACCAGGGTGAGATAAGCAGGTCAATCTGTTCACGCAGTGCCTGCAGCGGTGCCGGCGTAACAACACCGGCCCACAAGATGCTCGGGCGTAGAGGGGAGCCAAAGTAGCCCACACCACCCAATCGCAGTTCGAACGCCGACGCCTGCAGCCGGCGCAGCGCTTCAGCCAACTGCGCGGCTTGGGCATCAGGTAACTCACCGATAAAGCGTAAGGTCAGGTGCAACTGGGCTGCTGATTGCCAACGCAAGCCCGGCCCAGGCTGAGCAAGCGCCAGCAGGGCCTGCGTTTGCGCGGCTGGCAGTTCAAGCCCGATGAACAATCTGGGCATCGCTACTCTCAACATGGTGATATCGGGCCTGCGCGCGGCGCAGGTACTGCCCGGGTGTCACGCCAACCACGGCTTTGAAGTCATGACTGAAGTGCGCCTGATCGGCATAACCCGCCTGGTAAGCCACCTCGGCCAGCGGCTCCGGAGCGCCTTGCTTGAGCAACTCGCGGGTAAAAGCGACCCGGTGCAGGCGAGTGTATTGTTTGGCGGTCAGCCCCAGATAGCGTTTGCACAAACGCTCCAGTTGCCGCTGGCTCAGCCCGCTGTGTGCCAACACCTCAGGCAGCGGCTGCCTCCCCCGATTCACGCGCAACCGCTCCAGCGCCGGCGCCAGATCACGGGCCGCGCCATCACTGGTTGCCAGCGCCTTGCCCAACGCAGCCTCCAGCAACAGCACCCGCGCGAGCATATCCGCCGCCATTTGCAGCTGCTCAGTCACAGCAGGCAAGTCAAAACGCAAGTACTGAGCGCAGTCGAGCCCCATCAGCTCATTGGCAAAATCACTGGCCGCCGCGCGCCAGAACACGGCCCCCATTCCCGGGCGAAAACGCACGGCAAATACCTGCACACCGGGCTCCAGCACCAGCGCACCAGACTTGGCGGCGGCCGCGTTGAAGACAACCCCTTGCCGCGCCGGCTGCGCATCAACTCTCAGGCACCCCTGCAGTTGAAACAGCAGCGAAGAACCACCATCGGGGTGCAACAGCTCCCGATGCTGCAGGCCATGACCAGCAGGCAACGACAGCTCCCAATAGTGCTGCACATAGGGCGCCAACACCGGAGCAGGCGCTATCTGGCGGTAGCCAAAACCCGCCAGGCTGCGTTGCCAGGCGGGCGGGCTGAGCTGCTGAAAAAGAGGGGTAGTCATGGCCGCAGAATAGCAAAGCGCCGCCCAGCAGATGTCGAAAATCTACAATACCGCCAGCGCGGCCACGGATAGATTGGACCCACATTCAACAGCCGGAGAAACACCATGCGAGTCGACTACTTCACCGTTGCACCGGGCGTAGCCCGCGCCATGATGGGCCTGGAGGGCTATCTGCACAAAGAGGCCACAGGGGACGACAAACTACCCAAGCGCTTGCTTGAACTGGTCAAGATCCGCGCCTCACAACTCAATCAGTGTGCCTATTGCCTGGACATGCATACCAAGGACGCGCGGGCGCTTGGCGAAACCGAGCAACGCATCTACGCCCTCAGCGCCTGGCGCGAAACCCCATTCTTTGACCTGCGTGAGCGCGCGGCCCTGAGCTGGACCGAGGCGCTGACCCGCCTGGAGCCAAGCGCAGTGACAGAGGCCCTGTTTGAGCAGGTGCACGCCCAGTTCAATGATCGCGAACTCAGCGATCTGACCTTGGCCATCTGTTCGATCAATGCCTGGAACCGCTTTGGCGTCGCCTTCGAGCCAGAGGTGGGCAGCTACTCCCCCGTATAAACAGCGCTGGCAGGCAAACTGATTGACAGTGTCAACCAAAATGCAATATGGTTGACACTGTCAACGTAATCGAGCCCCCACGCATGCAGCGCCCCTCACTCAGTCACGCCCTCCAACAAGTCGCACACGCCTACCGCGGGCACATGGCGCAAACCATCCGCGAAGCCGACTTGCCGCTTCCCGGCACCCATGTTCGCGCACTCAAGGCCGTCTGCTACATGGAGGGCTGCACCGCGCAACGCATCGCCCAGCGCATGCGTCGCGACAAGGCGCAAATCACCCGCGTACTGAACGACCTGCTCCAGAGCGGTCTGATCCTCAAGGCCAGCAACCCGGCCGACAAACGCAGTCAGTTGCTGCACCCAACGCCCGCAGGCGAGGCGATGATGCAACGCATTCAGGCGCTTGAGCAGCAAACGTTGGCGCGTATGACCCGTGACCTGACCCAAGAAGAGGTCGAGCACTTTATCCGTATCGCCTGGCATATGACCCAGAACCTGGAAGGCGACCTGCCACCAGACAACTGATTGGAGACTCAACCATGGCCAGACCCACACCACGCACCCTGCACGTCATCGGCAAACAAGCGGTCAGCCGCAACATGCTGCGCGTGACCCTCGGCGGCGAAGGCATGCAGGCCTTCCCGGATGACCAGGCCGGTGCCTATATCAAACTGATCTTCCCGGCCACGGCCGAGCAGCCGCAGTTGATGCGCACCTACACCGTGCGCGCGCAGCGCGAGCACGAGATTGATGTCGATTTTGTGCTGCATGATGACGGCGGCCCGGCGTCGCTCTGGGCCAGCGATTGCCAGCCGGGCGACAGCATTCTGGTCGGCGGCCCGGGCCCGCGCAAATCGCTGCACGAAGGGCCGGATTGGTACCTCATTGCCGGCGATATGACCGCGCTGCCCGCCATCAGCGTCAACCTGGAAAGCCTGCCGCAAGACGCACGCGGCGTGGCCGTTCTGGAAATACTCGATGAAGCCGACATCCAGCCACTGCAGGTGCCAGCAGGTATCGAGCTGATCTGGCTGGTCAACAGCCATCCTGGCGACGAGACCCACCCGCTGGTCGAGCGCATTCGCCAAATCGACTGGTCGCCGGGCAGGGTTCAGGTCTGGGCTGCCTGCGAGTTCGGCAGCATGCGCGCGCTGCGCCAATTTCTGCGCGAAGAGCGAGAAGTCGCACGGGGCGACCTGTATATCTCCAGCTACTGGAAAAACGGTATCAGCGAAGACCAGCACAAACTGGCCAAGCGCGCCGACGCCGAGCAGGCGGATCAAAGCCCGGCGTAACCGGGCAGCGTCTACGCCAGTGAGGTGCGTAACGAGGGGCGCAACTGCGCCCTTTCGGCGTGCAGCACAACCACCTGCGGCCTGGCTGTCAGGTCCAGCTGCCACGGCCCCCGCGCTGGGCCAGGGTTTCAACACAGTGATCAATAAAGGCCCGCACCGGGGGCAGCATGCCCCGTGGCGTGGTAAAGACCATGTGGATCTGCCCCTCCAGCGCATGCCATTGCGGCAGGATATGCACCAGACGACCGCTGCGAATTTCTGCCTCACAGATATGCTCAGGCAACAGCACCACCCCGCGCCCGGCCACTGCCGCCTCGCAGATCAACTGCAGATCACCGCTGCTGAAATGGGGCACATGGTGGTGATCGCAGGTTTCGCCAACGTCGTTCGCGAACTCCCAGCGATCACGCTCCAACATTTCGCCTACTGACAGGGTCGGAAACCGCGCCAGATCATCCAATGTCTCCGGTGCACCGCCCAGACGCTGCAGAAGTGCCGGACTCGCGGCCAGAATTCGCGCCCCCACGCCGAGCGACCTCATCGCCAGCGATTGATCCGTATCAAAGCGGGTAGCCACCCTGAACGCCACATCGATCCGCTCATTGATCAGGTCGACCCGCTGGCTAGAAAGGCGCAACTGCAAACGCACCTCAGGGTAGCGACTCATAAAGTCGACCAGCGTCGTTCGTCCAAGGTACTCGAGCATGCCGGCAGACATGGCGACCCGCACGGTTCCGCGCACCTCGTCCCTTGCGGTCATGGCCAGCGCTTCTGACGCCTCCAGCCGCTGCAGGATGACTTCGCACTCCCGGTAGAGCTCGCGGCCGATATCGGTGACCCTAAAGCTGCGCGTTGAGCGCTCAATCAACCGCGCGCCAAAGTCAGTCTCTAGCCGCGCCACTCGCTTGCTCAACTTCGACTTGCGCTCCCCCGTCGCACGCTCGGCTGCAGCAAATCCGCCGTAGCGCACCACGCGGGCAAAACATAAAAGGTCATTCAAATCTTGCATCACACCCGCCAATAGTTTCCAAAAGAAAACAATGAATACGCAAAAACATGGCTACAGGCCAATAAACACAAGGCATAAAATAAAAACCAAGCCAACAAGGCCAAAAAAAAAGCGCCATCAATCAAGACCAAATCAGAAACAGTGATCTTACTCTGGCGCTCACCACCCAATCTGGAGATACCGCCATGAAATACCTGCTCCCCCTGCTACTCGCAATTAGCGCACTGACTGCACCTCTGGCCAACGCCGAAGATGGCAGCAAACGCTTGAGCCAAATGCTCGATCACCAACAAGGCCAGGTTCAGCAAGACGCGCAACCGGGCCAGCAACAGTAATCACCACCCCAGCGACGCGCCCTGCCCACCCCCTTACAGGGCGCTTTACCCTCCCAGTCAAAGTACTCGCCGCCAGTAAAACACAACACTGTTTCCCTTTCGGAAATTCTGTATCAACAGAATAGGCGCTACTGCGACAGTTTGTCACCCCCATATAGTGACTACAACGGCCTGGAAACAGCAGCTACCGGGTATTTCCATGGCACTTGCCAACAGGATGACCGGAAACAGTTGCAGAATATTTCAACACAATCTTGCCAGGCCCGCCTTACCTTCAGGAGATGCAGCCATGAAAAACCTTTCAGCCTTGATCGTTGCCTCGTTTCTCGCCTCCAGCCCCGTCGTGCAGGCCGATGATAGCCGGCACCGCCTGAGCACCAATGACCGCCTCGCCAGCCAAAGCACATCAGACTACCTGCAGGGTCTGATCGAAGCCCAGGCCCAAGCCAACCGCCACGAAGACGAAGAGCAGGACGTCTGAGCTACTGCATACTGCAGCCTAACCCGAGATATCAGCCGCGGCTGCTACTGCACCTGACACGCGACTCCGCTACAGTTACCAAGGACACGCCCGCAAATTGCGGGCGCCTGGGTCAACCACAGGAGTATCGATACGTGAAAGGATTTGCCGCGCTGCTAGCCATACTGGTCAGCCTCACCTGCCAGGCTGACACATCGCCCCTCCCCTCCTGGCAGAACACCGCCAGTCGCCAGGCCATCATCGCATTCGTCGAGCGCGTGACCAGCCCGTCCTCGCCCGACCATGTAGAGCCGAGCGCACGTATTGCCGTATTCGATAACGACGGCACGCTCTGGGCTGAGCAGCCGCTGTACACCCAGCTGCTGTTTGTCGCCGACCGCATTCAGGCCCAGGCCGACGACAACCCTACCTGGCAAACCCAGGAGCCCTTCGCCTCGGTACTGAAGGGCGACCTTGCGGGCGCATTTTCGTCCAGTCACGAAGCCCCCATCCAGCTTGTGCGAGCCAGTCAGACCGGACTGGATACCGACACCTTCGATCAGACTGTCCGCGACTGGATGCACACGGCCCGCCATCCCACCACCAACAAGCCGTTCACTGGCATGGTCTACCAGCCCATGCTGGAGCTGCTGACGTACCTAGAGGAGAACGGATTCAAGAACTTTATTGTCTCGGGCGGCGGCATCGACTTTATGCGCCCATGGACCGAGGCGGTATACGGCATTCCGCCGGAGCGCGTGGTAGGCAGCCGCGTCAGCAAGCACCTGGAAGTGCACGACGGCGTGGTGCGGGTGATGCATGAGGGCACGCTGGAATTCAACGACGACAAGGAAGGCAAGCCCCTTGGCATCAGCCAGCACATTGGCCGTCGCCCCATCGCCGCTTTCGGCAACTCTGACGGCGATCTGCAAATGCTGCAGTGGACCACCGCCGGAGAGGGCCCACGTCTCGGCGTCATCATCCATCACACCGACGCGGAGCGCGAATGGGCCTACGATAGAGACTCAGCCATTGGCACCCTGAATGAAGCATTGAATCAGGCGCCGCAGCGCGGCTGGACCGTCGTCGACATGAAGCAGGACTGGAAACAGGTTTTCCCCGACTGAACCGGCGCATGTCGCATGGGCATAAAAAAACCCGGCCAGAGCCGGGTTTTTTTATGCATCACAAACGGGTTATCAAACCCCGCTTGCCTCCGCAGCTTCTACGTCCTTCATGGACAGCTTGATACGACCGCGGTTGTCCACGTCCAGTACCAGCACCTTCACTTCCTGACCTTCTTGCAGCACGTCGGTCACCTTCTCGATACGCTCGTTGGCGATTTGCGAGATGTGAACCAGACCGTCCTTGCCCGGCAGGATGTTGACGAAAGCGCCGAAGTCCACAATACGCTCGACCTTGCCGGTGTAGACCTTGCCGATTTCCGCTTCAGCAGTGATGGCATCAACGCGCGCTTTGGCCGCGTTGGCAGCATCTTTGCTGGCCGCGAAGATCTTGACCATGCCGTCGTCGGTGATGTCGATGGACGCACCAGTCTCGTCGCAAATGCCACGGATGGTCGCGCCGCCCTTGCCGATCACGTCGCGGATCTTCTCAGGATCGATCTTCATGCTCAGCATGGTCGGTGCGTTGGAAGAGATTTCCTTGCGCGACTCAGGCAGTACTTCGTTCATCTGCTTGAGGATGTGCAGGCGCGCTTCGTGCGCCTGACCCAGAGCGATTTCCATGATCTCTTCGGTGATGCCGTTGATCTTGATGTCCATCTGCAGCGCAGTAACACCCTTCTCGGTACCGGCAACCTTGAAGTCCATGTCGCCCAGGTGATCTTCGTCACCCAGGATGTCGGTCAGTACAGCGAACTTCTCGCCTTCTTTAACCAGACCCATGGCGATACCGGCAACCGGTGCTTTCATCGGCACGCCAGCGTCCATCAGTGCCAGAGAGGCACCACAAACGGAAGCCATGGAGCTGGAACCGTTGGACTCGGTGATTTCGGAAACCACACGGATTGAGTACGGGAACTGCTCCATGTCGGGCATGACAGCCTGCACACCGCGACGGGCCAGGCGGCCGTGACCGATTTCGCGACGGCCAGTGCCGCCCATACGACCACACTCACCCACAGAGTAGGGAGGGAAGTTGTAGTGGAACATGAAGGGCTCTTTGCGCTCGCCTTCCAGCATGTCCAGCAGCTGAGAGTCACGGGCAGTACCCAGGGTGGTGACAACCAGCGCCTGCGTTTCGCCACGGGTGAACAGCGCAGAACCGTGAGTGCGGTCCAGCACGCCAACCTCGATGTTCAGCGGGCGGACAGTCTTGGTGTCACGGCCGTCGATACGCGGGTTGCCGTTAACGATGCTCTCGCGAACGGTGCGGTATTCGATCTCGCCGAACACGTCTTTGACTTCACCGGCAGCGAACTTGCCTTCCTCTTCGCCAGACAGCGCAGCAACAGCCTGGTCGCGCAGCTCGCCCAGACGAGCGTAACGCTCCTGTTTGTTGACGATGGTGTAGGCGTCAGCGATGCCAGCACCGAACTCGCCCTTGATGGCGTTGATCAGTGCAGTGTTTTCAGCAGGTGCCTGCCAGTCCCAGGCCGGCTTGCCAGCTTCGGCGGCGAATTCCTTGATAGCGGCGATCGCGCCCTGGAATTCCATGTGGGCAAACAGTACGGCGCCCAGCATCTGGTCTTCGGTCAGTTCCTGTGCTTCGGACTCAACCATCAGTACCGCTTCTTCGGTACCGGCAACGACCATGTCCAGGCGGGAGGTGGCCAGCTCTTCGTAGTTCGGGTTCAGCACGTAACCGCGCTGATCGTCGAAGGCAACACGGGCTGCACCAATCGGGCCGCCAAACGGCACGCCGGAGATAGCCAGGGCAGCGGAGGTACCGATCATGGCAGCGATGTCCGGATCGGTGGTCTTGTCGGTGGACACTACGGTGCAGACAACCTGCACTTCGTTCATGAAGCCTTCGGCGAACAGCGGGCGGATCGGACGGTCGATCAGGCGCGAGGTCAGGGTCTCTTTCTCGGAGGGACGGCCTTCACGCTTGAAGAAACCACCGGGGATACGGCCAGCGGCGTAGGTCTTCTCGATGTAGTGCACAGACAGAGGGAAGAAATCACGACCAGCTTCGGGCTGCTTGGCGGCCACTACGGTGACCAGAACGCTGACAGCGTTGTCGATGCTGACCAGAACGGCACCGGAAGCCTGGCGAGCAATGCGGCCTGTTTCCATGGTAACGGTGCTGTTGCCTAACTTGAATTGCTTAATAACCGGTTTCACGGTGTCTTCTCTCTCTTCTTTGCCTTTGGGGGAAACTCTGGGCATGGCCGGGAATCGGACCCGGCCATGTCCAAACGGGGCTGGTCTTAGCGACGCAGACCCAGACTGCTGATCAAAGCGCTGTAACGAGACAGGTCTTTCGACTTCAGGTAGTCCAGCAGCTTGCGGCGCTGGTTAACCATGCGAATCAGACCACGACGGGAGTGGTGATCCTTCTTGTTGTCCTTGAAGTGGCCTTGCAGCTTGTTGATGTTTGCAGTCAACAGAGCTACCTGGACTTCCGGAGAACCGGTATCACCTTCACCGCGCTTGTACTCGGCAACGATTGCAGCTTTTTCTTCAACACTCAGTGACATCTCGTATTTCCTCTGAGGTAACAGGCCGGGAGCAGTTCTCCCGTGTTTTAAATCGAGGCATGACCGTGCCTGTTGACAGCCACCCTCGTGGTGACCCGTTTTCGGGTCAACTCCAACGCCGAATCATACTCCCGAATGACCGGGGATTCAGCCCAATTCTGCATTGTCGCCTGCGCTGCAGGCGACCGCTCGTCAGGGCTCGAAACGCAGCAGGCGTTTCGGTGCCACGCGAGCATCATCCGTCATCTCGCCAATACCCAGAAAACGACCACTGGCATCGCGTAAACGCACCTTGCCAAAGGCAGGGCTACCCGGCACCCGCACGGCCTGGCCGTGGTTCAGGTAGTAGGCAGTCTGCTCGGTAAGGTCCAGCACCGGCCAGTCTTCCAGACCGCTGTCCATGGGCAGCAGCAAGTGGTCCAGTGCTTCGGCGCCGCCCTCGGCGTGCAGCGCCTCAAGGGCTTCAAGGGTAACCGATTGGGTCAGGTCAAAGGGGCCTGCCTTGATGCGGCGCAGCGCCGCAACGTGGGCGCCGCAACCCAAGGCTGCACCGATATCCTCAACCAGGCTGCGAATATAGGTGCCTTTGCTGCAATGCACTTCCAGCTGCAGGCGATCGCCTTCGAGCCCAAGCACCTTCAGATCGCTGATGGTGATGGTGCGCGCCTTGCGCTCAATGGTTTCGCCAGCGCGGGCCAGCTTGTATAGCGGTTGACCTTCGTGCTTGAGCGCCGAGTACATCGGCGGCACCTGATCAATCTCGCCGGTAAAGCGCGGCAACAGCGCCTCGACATCGGCCAGAGTGACGTTGACCGGTTTCATCTCCAGCACGTCGCCTTCAGCATCGCCGGTCGCCGTGGTCATACCCAGGCGCGCTTCGGTGATGTAGGCCTTGTCGGCATCCAGCAGATATTGGGAGAACTTGGTTGCCTCACCCAGGCACAGCGGCAACACGCCGGTCGCCAAGGGGTCCAGACTACCCGTGTGCCCGCCTTTGGCGGCATTGAACAACCAGCGCACCTTTTGCAGGGCCGCATTGGAGCTCATGCCCAGGGGTTTGTCGAAAATCAGGATGCCGTCAATCGCACGGCGCTTGCTCTTCGCTCCGGCCACCCGTTACTCCTTGTCGCCGTCGCCGTGCTGGCGATCTTCCGCTACCGCACGCTCGATCAGCGAGGACAGGTGCGCACCGCGGCGAATGCTCTCGTCATACTGAAAGTGCAGGCTCGGAATCGTCCGCAGCTTCATGGTGCGACCCAGCAGCATGCGCAGGTAGCCCGACGCATCCTTGAGGATCTCCAGATTGAGTGCAATGTCTTCCGCGCTATCGCGGTTCATCAGGGTGATAAACACCTTGGCATGGGACATGTCGCGACTGACTTCAACCGCCGTCACGGTCACCATTCCCAAACGCGGGTCACGCACCTCACGCTGGATCAGCTGCGCCAGTTCGCGCTGCATCTGATCTGCCACCCGCTGGGTACGACTGTATTCTTTTGCCATAGTAACCATCTCAAGCAACAAACTCCGGGCTGCCAGGCAGACCGGAGTTTGTCGCACATATCAGGCGGCGCCCGGATGGGCCACCGCTGTCACATTACAGACTGCGCTGTACCTGAACACGCTCGAAGACCTCGATACGGTCGCCGGCACGCACGTCGTTGTAGTTCTTGACGCCGATACCGCACTCCATACCGTTACGGACTTCGCCAACGTCGTCCTTGAAGCGGCGCAGGGATTCGAGCTCGCCTTCGTAGATAACAACGTCTTCGCGCAGTACGCGAATCGGGCGGTTGCGGTGCACAGTACCTTCGATGACCATACAGCCGGCCACCGCGCCAAACTTCGGCGAACGGAACACGTCACGCACTTCGGCAACACCCAGAATCTGCTCGCGAACGTCGCTGCCGAGCATACCGGACAGAGCCTTCTTCACATCATCAATGATCTCGTAGATGACGCTGTAGTAACGCAGGTCCAGACCTTCGGTCTCGATGATCTTGCGGGCAGCGGCGTCAGCACGGACGTTGAAGCCGAAGACCACGGCATTGGAGGCCAGTGCCAGGTTGGCGTCGGTTTCGGTGATACCACCCACGCCGCCGGAGACGATCTTGACCTGTACTTCGTCGTTGCCCAGCTCGGACAGCGAGCCTTGCAGCGCTTCCAGCGAGCCGCGTACGTCGGCCTTGATAACGATGTTGAGAGTCTTCTTCTCGTCCTGGCCCATGTTCTCGAACATGTTTTCCAGCTTGGCAGACTGCTGACGCGCCAGCTTGATCTCGCGGAACTTGCCCTGACGGAACAGTGCCACTTCGCGGGCCTTCTTCTCGTCAGCAACCACGTTCAGCTCGTCACCGGCGTCCGGCGTGCCATCCAGACCGAGGATCTCGACCGGAATGGACGGGCCTGCTTCCTTGATCGGCTGACCGTTCTCATCCAGCATGGCGCGCACACGGCCGTAGTTCACCCCGGCGAGCACGACGTCACCCTGACGCAGGGTACCGTTCTGCACCAGCACGGTAGCGACGGGGCCGCGGCCCTTGTCCAGACGAGATTCAACCACCACACCGCGACCCGGAGCAGATGGCTGCGCCTTGAGCTCAAGAACTTCAGCCTGCAGCAGAACCGCTTCGAGCAGCTCTTCGATACCGGTACCGGCCTTGGCCGAGACGGGAACGAACATGGTGTCGCCGCCCCACTCTTCCGGAATCACATCACGGGCTGCCAGATCGTTCTTGATACGGTCCGGATCAGCCTCTTCCTTATCGATCTTGTTGATCGCAACCACGATCGGCACACCGGCCGCCTTGGCGTGCTGGATAGCTTCTTCGGTTTGCGGCATGACGCCATCGTCGGCGGCAACCACCAGAATCACGATGTCGGTAGCCTTGGCACCGCGGGCACGCATGGCGGTAAAGGCCGCGTGACCGGGGGTGTCCAGGAAGGTCACCATGCCGCGATCGGTTTCTACGTGGTAGGCACCAATGTGCTGAGTAATACCACCAGCCTCACCGGAAGCCACCTTGGCGCGACGGATGTAGTCGAGCAGCGAGGTCTTACCGTGGTCAACGTGACCCATGACGGTAACAACCGGTGCGCGGCTCAGCTCTTCACCCTCGTGGTGCATGGACTCGACCAGCTTGTCTTCCAGGTCGCTCTCGCGAACCTGCTTGACCTTGTGGCCCATGTCTTCTGCAACGATCGCAGCAGTATCCTGATCCAGCACCTGGTTGATGGTAACCATGGTGCCATTCTTGAACATGTACTTGATGACCTCGGCCGCCTTGACCGACATCTTCTGCGCCAGCTCGGCAACGGTGATGGTTTCACCAATCACCACTTCACGCACGACCGGACCGGAAGGCTTCTCGAAGCCATGCTGATTGCGCTTCTTGGCCTTCAGCTTGCCACCACCACGACGGCGGCTGTCGCTGTCATCATCGACCGACATGCGCGGTGCGTTGCGGGCCTTGTCCTTGCCACCGTGCCCACCGGCACGCTTGCGGCTGCGCTGCTCTTCCTCATCACGAGATTTGCGACGCGCTTCTTCTTTCTTCTTGTGATGCTCGGCCGGAGCCGGGTCTGCAGCCGGGGCCGGCGCCGGAGCAGCTTCAGCCACAGCAACCTCCGCCTCTTTGGCGGCAGCAACAGCGGCAGCATCGGCCTGACGCTTGGCTTCAGCCTGAGCTGCATCAGCCTCGCGCTGGGCCGCTTCTTCGGCTTTGCGCTTGGCTTCGGCTTCGGCCGCCTGCTGGCGCGCCTCTTCGGCTGCACGCAGCTGCTCCAGCTCGCGCTGACGCTCGGCTTCGAGGTCCGCCGGCTCGCGCTTGACGTAAGTACGCTTCTTGCGCACTTCTACGTTTACTGTCTTGCTGCCAGCTACTTTCAAGGTGCTGACCGTTTTGCGCTTGAGGGTAATCTTGCGCGGCTCAGAGCCGGAATCACCATGGGCGTTCTTCAGATACGCCAGCAGCGCCTGCTTTTCATCATCACTGACTGCCTGCGCAGGACCGGTCTGGGACAGACCTGCTTCCTGCATCTGTTGCAGCAGGCGCTCTACCGGAGTACCTACTTCATCAGCCAATTGTTTGACCGTCACTTCCGCCATTCACTTCTCTCCTCAGTCGGGTCCGTGCGTCACCGCAGGGGGAATCTCGTCGAGTCCGACCGGTTATTCAAACCAGGGGGCGCGGGCTGCCATGATTAGAGCCGCAGCACGCTCTTCATCGATACCTTCGATGTCGAGCAGATCGTCAACAGACTGCTCGGCCAGATCTTCCATTGTCAGGATGCCGCCAGCGGCCAGCTGGAACGCCAGCGCTCGGTCCATACCATCCATGTTCAGCAGGTCGTCAGCCGGCTGGGCATCTTCCAATTTTTCCTCGTTGGCGATGGCCTTGGTCAGCAGGCGATCTTTGGCACGAGCACGCAGCTCGTTGACGATATCCTCGTCAAAGCCATCGATCTCCATAAGTTCTTCCATCGGTACGTAGGCCACCTCTTCCAAGGTGGTGAAACCCTCTTCAACCAGCATCTGTGCGACTTCTTCGTCTACATCCAGCTCATCGACAAAGTTGCGCAGAATGTCGCCAGTCTCGGCTTCTTGCTTGGCGCGGATGTCATCCTCGGTCATCACGTTCAGGGTCCAGCCGGTCAGCTGGCTGGCCAGGCGAACGTTCTGACCGCTGCGACCAATGGCCTGCGCCAGGTTGTCTTCAGCGACAGCCAGATCGATGGTCTGGGTGTCTTCATCGAGAATGATGGAGGCGATTTCCGCCGGCGCCATCGCGTTGATCACAAATTGCGCCAGGTTGTCGTCCCACAGAACGATGTCGACGCGCTCACCGCACAGCTCGCCGGATACCGCCTGAACACGCGAGCCGCGCATGCCGATACAGGCACCCTGCGGATCGATACGCTTGTCCTTTGAGCGAACGGCGATCTTGGCGCGCGAACCCGGATCGCGGGCAGCACCCATGACTTCGATCAGCTCTTCGGCAATTTCCGGCACTTCGATACGGAACAGCTCAATGATCATTTCCGGACAGGCGCGCGACAGCACCAGCTGCGGGCCACGGTTCTCGGTGCGAATATCCTTGAGCAGGGCACGGATACGGGTGCCGGAGCGGAAGGTTTCACGCGGGATCATTTCTTCGCGTGGCAGCACTGCTTCGGCGTTGTTACCCAGATCAACGATCACGCTGTCGCGGGTAACCTTCTTCACGGTGCCGCTGATGATGTCGCCCAGGCGATCGCGATAAGCGTCTACTACCTGCGCCCGCTCAGCCTCACGCACTTTTTGTACGATGACCTGCTTGGCGATCTGGGCAGCAATACGACCAAACTCGACCGACTCGATCTTTTCTTCGGTGACGTCGCCAATAGTCAGAGCGGCGTCACGCTCCTGCGCCTGATCCAGGGTCAACTGGATATCCGGATCATCAAAGTCTTCGTCAGCCACAACGGTCCAGCGACGGAAGGTGTCGTAGTCGCCAGTGTGCCGGTTGATCGACACGCGCACGTCTACTTCGTCTTCGTAACGCTTTTTAGTCGCCGTCGCCAACGCCAGCTCCAGCGCCTCGAAGATAACTCCGGGTGGAACACCCTTCTCGTTGGAAACGGATTCCACAACCAGCAACACTTCTTTGCTCATCGTATGCCTCGCCTAACGCCATCCATTGGGCTGTGCAGCCCGAAATTTGCTCAAAAACGCGGAATGATATTGCCCTTGTCGATCCAGTCGACAGGCAGCAGGTACTCGTGATCATCTACCTGCAAGACGACTTCATCACCTTCCACGCCGCGAATTACACCCTGAAAATTGCGCCGCCCCTCATAGGGCGAGCGCAGTCTGATCTTGGCCTGCTCTCCTACATAGGCTGCGTACTGCTCCAGACGAAACAGCGGCCGATCCATACCAGGAGACGAGACTTCCAGGGTGTAGTCACCTGAAATCGGGTCTTCCACGTCCAGTACCGCACTGGCCTGCCGACTGACGGCAGCACAAGCCTCAACGCTCACCCCTTCCGGGTGATCTATATAGACGCGCAACAGGGTGTGCTTACCCTGGGACAGGTATTCAATACCCCAGCAGCTGTAGCCCAAGGCCTCGACCACCGGGACCAGCAGGGCCTCCAACTCAGTGACTTTGCCGGACACATTCACCGCCTGTTTGTTGCATGAATAAAAAATGGGCCTAAAAGCCCATCGTTGAGTCTGGCCACTTCGCACAAGCGAAGCCCAGAGACCAATGCCGAAACCGACATATAGCTAACAAAAAGCCCCTGAAAAGGGGCCTTTTGAGACTGGTTGCGGGGGCAGGATTTGAACCTACGACCTTCGGGTTATGAGCCCGACGAGCTACCAGACTGCTCCACCCCGCGTCGAATCTAGGGCGTGAATTATACGCGCAGAAGCCTCACAAGACAACCGGCGTAAACCACCCCTGAAAAGAACAGGGCCTGTTGAACCAGGCCCTTATTTTGATTGGTGCGGAAGATGGGACTCGAACCCATACACCCTAAGGCACTACCCCCTCAAGATAGCGTGTCTACCAATTCCACCACTTCCGCAAAACTTTTTACTACCGCAGCCAGTTCTTACTCAGCTGCCGGCGGCACTTCCTCGCCCAGCGTCTCAGGGACGTCACTCGGCGCCGCATCCTGCTCCAGAACCGGCACATCTTCGTCCAACACCGGTGCAGGCTCAGCCTGCTCAATCTGCAGCGCAGGTGACGGCAAACCCGCCTCAACCGCTGCATCCGCCTTGTGACTGGCGTAGTAAGCCAGACCCAGGGAGGTGAGGAAAAACACAGTCGCCAGAATCGCGGTAACACGACTCAGGAAATTGCCAGCCCCCTGACTGCCGAACACGGTCCCGGACGCGCCAGCACCGAAGGACGCACCGGCTTCGGCACCCTTGCCCTGCTGCATCAGAACCAAACCAACCAGGGCAATAGCCACCAGCAGGTGCAGTACTACAATCACGGTCTCAATCATTACACTCGTCCAGCGGCGCGAGCGATCGCGCCGAACTCTTCTGCATTGAGAGAGGCTCCACCAATCAGCCCCCCATCGATATCCGGCATGGCAAACAACGCTTCGGCGTTCTCGCCTTTCACGCTGCCACCGTAAACTATCTGCACCTTGCGCGCCTGCTCATCATCAAGCATGGCGAGCCGTGCGCGAATCATGGCGTGCACATCCTGAGCTTGCTCAGGGGTTGCCGTCAAGCCGGTGCCGATCGCCCAAACAGGCTCATACGCCACCACACCTTCAGCCAAACCACCCACACCAAACACATCCAGTACTGCCTGCAACTGACGACCTACCACTTCAGCCGTTTGCCCCGCATCACGCTCAGCCTGGGTTTCACCAACACAGAGCACAGGACGCAAACCACTGGCCAACGCGGCAGCAAACTTGCGGCAGACCACATCATCAGTCTCGCCAAACAGCGAACGACGCTCAGAGTGTCCAACCAGAACGTAAGCGCAACCTGCGTCGCGCAACTGGGCGGGCGAGATCTCACCCGTCAAAGCTCCAGGCTCAGCCTGAGCAGCACACACCTGACCACCCACCTGAATTGGCGTACCCTGCAATTGCTCGCAACAGCGATCAACATACAGCGCCGGAGGAGCAACCATCAGCTCAACCCCTTCAGGCCATTCTTGCGCAGCCAAGCCTTGCAGCAGGGCGTCTACAGACTGCCGTGAACCGTGCATTTTCCAGTTACCGGCGACTAGTGGACGTCGCATGCCATACCTCTCTGCCCAAGCGGGCGCCAATCTTAACCAAGTTGCATCAGCGACACAACCGACTTTTTTACCCGCCGCACACCTGGGTTACAACAGCCGCCAACGCGCTCGCTTCCTGCTCGACCTTGGCGGCATCCTGACCCTCGATCATGACCCGTACCAGCGGCTCGGTACCAGACAGACGCAACAGCACGCGCCCCGCACCCGCCAACCTGGACTCCGCCTCGGCAACAGCCTGCTTCACCGCCGGATTTTCTGTCGGCGACGCCTGGCCTGGCGCATAGCGCACGTTAATCAACTTCTGCGGGCACTTCTGCATGCAACTGCGCGCCTGCGCAAGACTTTGCTCGCTACGCTGCAGCGCCTTGAGCACTTGCAGCGCGGCAATGATGCCGTCCCCGGTCGAGGTATGGTGCAAACAGACTATGTGACCTGACGACTCACCACCTACCAGCCAGCCGCGCTCACGCAGCTCAGCCATAACGTAGCGATCCCCGACCTTGGCGCGCACAAAGGGAATACCCTGCTCCTTCAGCGCAAGCTCCAGACCGAGATTACTCATCAAGGTACCCGCTACGCCGCCATTGAGTATCCCGCGCCTCTGCATATCGAGGGCGATGATACACAGCAGCTCATCGCCATCCACCTCTTCGCCGGCGTGATCCACCATCAAAACGCGATCACCGTCACCGTCAAACGCGATACCCAGATCGGCCCCTTCACGCAAGACAGCCGCCCGCAGCGCCGCCATATCAGTCGAGCCGTGCCCCGCATTGATATTCAACCCATCCGGACTGGCGCCAATCACCACGACTTCTGCCCCCAACTCCCGAAAGACGCTCGGCGCCACCTTGTAGGTCGCACCGTGTGCGCAGTCGAGCACCAGCTTCACCCCCTTGAAGCTGGTACTGGTTGGAACACTGCTTTTACAAAACTCGATATAACGGCCAGCGGCATCCTCTACCCGGGTAACTTTGCCCAAGGCAGCCGAGTCGACCACGTTCATCGGGCTGTCGACCAGGCGCTCGATTTCAAGCTCAAGGCTGTCTGGCAACTTGCTGCCGGCACCCGAGAAGAACTTGATGCCGTTGTCGTAAAAGGGGTTATGAGAGGCGCTGATGACAATGCCCACATCAGCCATAAAGGTACGCGTCAAATAGGCAATCGCAGGGGTAGGCATGGGGCCAAGCAGCTGAACCTGGGCACCCGCCGCCGACAACCCTGCCTCCAGCGCCGACTCGAACATATAGCCGGAGATCCGTGTGTCCTTGCCGATAATGACTCGACAGGCACCGTGATGCCGAAAAGCAGTCCCAACAGCCCAACCGAGCTTGAGCATGAACTCAGGCGTAATCGGCGCATCACCGACACGCCCACGAATGCCATCGGTTCCAAAATAGCGTTTTTCCATGGACTGACTCTTATTATGAAAGTTGTGACTGCCGGGCCTGACGCACCGCTTGCGCCATAGCAACGACATCCCGGGTAGCGGCAACGTCGTGCACCCGAATAATGCCCGCGCCCGCATCTACCGCCAGGGCAGCCAAAGCCAGGCTGCCGTAAAGGCGCTGATCGACGGGCCGGTCAAGCACCTGACCAATCATACTCTTGCGCGACACCCCGACCAGCACCGGCAACCCTTGTGGGCGCAGGTCAGACAGGCGTGCAAACAACTGCAGATTGTGCTCCAGCGACTTACCAAAGCCGAACCCTGGGTCCAGCACCAGACGCTCACGGGCAATACCGGCACCTTCGCACACCTCGACCCGCGCCTGCAGATACGCATTTACTTCGTCGAGGACACTGGCATAACGCGGCGCAAGCTGCATTGAGTCAGGCTCACCCTGGCGATGCATGAGACAGACCGGCAACCCGGTAGCCCGCGCTGCCTCAAGCGCCCCCTCGCGCTCGAGCGCGCGCACATCATTGATCAGCCCGGCACCTGCTGCGGCAGACGCGGTCATGACCTCAGGGGAGCTGGTATCGACCGAAATCACCACATCGAACTGCGAGGCAATGGCCTCGACCATTGGAACCACGCGCTCAAGCTCCTGCTCTACCGGCACAGGCACCGCACCCGGGCGGGTGGACTCACCACCGACATCAATCAGAGCGGCTCCATCCGCGACCATCTGCTCCACGTGCCGCAGCGCAGCGTCGCGCTGGTTGAAGCGCCCGCCATCGGAGAAAGAGTCCGGAGTGACATTGAGAATGCCCATGATCTGGGCGCGAGAAAGGTCAAGCTCCCGATTGCCGCAGAGCAACCGGGAGCAGCTGGAGCTTGAGCTCATTACAGAATCAATGCTCCCCGGCCGGCCCACCGATCGGGCCTGCGCCCTTGGAAGCCTCATCGGGCTTGCTGTCGCCACCCTCGTCGCTGGTGACAATAGCGCCCGGACCGGACTTGCCATCACCCTGCCAGTCTTTCGGCTCGCGGGGCGCACGGCCAGCCATGATGTCGTCGATCTGCTGGGTGTCGATGGTTTCGTACTTCATCAACGCTTCAGCCATCATATCCAGCTTGTCGCGGTTCTCGTCCAGCAGGCGTCGCGCCGTGCCGTAGCACTCATCGATGATGCGGCGCACCTCTTCATCAATCTGCTTGGCCGTTTCACCAGACACGCCAGACAACCCACCACCGCCAGAGCGACCCAGGTAGCCCTGATCTTCCTCTTCAGCGTACTGCAGCGGGCCAAGCTTCTCGGACAAGCCCCACTTGGTCACCATATTCTTGGCCAGCTGGGTTGCCCGCATGATGTCATTCGATGCACCGGTGGTCACACCGTCAAAGCCCAGCGTCATTTCCTCGGCAATACGGCCACCGAACAGCGAGCAGATCTGACTGGTCAGCGCGCGCTTGGACAGGCTGTAGCGATCTTCTTCCGGCAGGAACATGGTCACACCCAGCGCACGACCGCGCGGGATAATGGTGACCTTGTAGACAGGGTCATGCTCAGGCACCAGACGACCAACAATTGCGTGGCCGGACTCATGGTACGCCGTGTTGAGCTTCTCCTTCTCGGACATGACCATGGATTTGCGCTCGGCGCCCATCATGATCTTGTCCTTGGCCATCTCGAACTCGCCCATTTCCACCAGGCGCTTGTTGGCACGCGCGGCGAACAGTGAGGCCTCGTTCACCAGGTTGGCCAGATCAGCACCGGAGAAGCCGGGAGTACCACGTGCAATCAGCGATGGTTTGACATCATCACCCAGCGGCACCTTGCGCATGTGCACCTTGAGAATCTGCTCGCGGCCACGAATATCCGGCAGACCCACTACAACCTGACGGTCGAAACGACCGGGACGCAGCAGCGCCGGGTCCAGCACGTCGGGGCGGTTGGTCGCAGCAATTACGATGATGCCGTCGTTCGGCTCAAAGCCGTCCATCTCGACCAACAACTGGTTCAGGGTCTGCTCACGCTCGTCGTGACCACCACCCATTCCCGAGCCACGATGACGGCCGACCGCGTCGATCTCATCGATAAAAATGATGCACGGCGCATGCTTCTTGGCCTGCTCGAACATGTCGCGCACACGGGACGCGCCAACACCCACGAACATTTCGACAAAGTCGGAACCGGAGATGGTGAAGAACGGCACCTTGGCTTCGCCGGCGACCGCCTTGGCAAGCAGGGTCTTACCGGTACCCGGCTGACCCACCATCAGTACGCCGCGCGGGATATGGCCGCCCAGGCGCTGAAACTTGCCCGGATCACGCAGAAACTCGACCAGCTCCTGTACGTCTTCCTTCGCCTCGTCACAGCCGGCGACATCAGAAAAAGTGGTTTTGACCTGATCCTCGGTCAGCATGCGCGCCTTGCTCTTGCCAAAGCTCATCGGGCCGCCGCGGCCACCGCCGCCGCCCTGCATCTGGCGCATGAAGAACATGAAGATGGCGATAATGATCAGGATCGGGAAACTGGCAATCAGCAACTGAGTCCAGATGCTTTGCTGCTCGGGCTGCTTGCCCTCGATGATGACGTCGTTGTCGAGCAGATCGCCGATCAGGCCATTATCCTGAATCGCCGGGCGCACGGTTTTGAAGGACTCACCACTGCGCTCGCGCCCGGTGATGATGTAGCCATCCACCGTCACCCGCTCGACCTGGCGGTTCTCTACCAGATCAAGGAACTGGGAGTAATTCAGCGTATCCGGTTCCTTGGTACTACTGAAGTTGTTCATCACCGTGACCAGTACGGCGGCAATGATCAGCCACAGGATGAGGTTCTTCGCCATATCGTTCAATTCACTACCCTCTTGCTCCCAGCACCATTGCGGGAGCCTTGCTGAGTCTGTTGTCCACCCTGCCCACATTACACCAGTTTAGGCCAACTCGGCAGTCGACGCTGTGTAACGCCCTGTGTCGCTAGACACCACAGACTGCATCGACAACGCCGGGTTCCGGCAGCGCGGCCAAATCTACTCTACCCGCCCCTTGAATCCGCGGGCCAGCAGGTAGGTCTCTCGCGAGCGCCCGCGTGAAGCGTCGGGCTTGCGAGTCACCAACTTGTCGTATTGTCCGCGCATTTCACGGAAATACTCGTCAAAGCCTTCACCATGGAACACCTTGATCAAAAAATCGCCACCCGGACGCAATACTCTGGCGGCCATATCCAGCGCCAGCTCGCACAGGTACATCGCCCGCGGCTGATCTACCGCAGGTGTTCCACTCATATTGGGGGCCATATCTGAAATAACAAGGTCTACCTGCGAATCACCAATGGCCGCCAGGATGGCCTCGAAGACATTGTCCTCGGTAAAGTCGCCCTGAATGAAGGTAACATCGGGGATGCTGTCCATGGCCAGAATATCCGAGGCAATGATGCGCCCCTTCTCGCCAATCAGCCGCGCAGCGACCTGGGACCAGCCGCCGGGCGCAGCGCCTAGATCAAGCACGGTCATGCCCGGCTTGAGGATGCGGTCACGCTCCTGAATCTCCAGCAGCTTGTAGCTAGCGCGCGAGCGGTAACCGTCCTTCTGCGCCTGCTTTACGAAGGGGTCGTCAAAGTGCTCCTTGAGCCAACGCTTGCTTGTCTTGGACTGTGCCACGGAATACCTCGTGCAGCGGGCCACGCCGCCGGTTAAACTAGTGCATCACACACTTAATGAATTTTCATACGGAACATTATGGCGCTCAGCTCCGCACAGAAAAAAGATCTCAAGCGCATCGGCCATCATTTGAAGCCGATCGTCATTATCAGCGAACAGGGTATCAGCGAAGGCGTCCTGGCCGAACTGGACCGCGCGCTGAACGATCACGAACTGATCAAGATTCGCGTCACCGTCAGTGACCGCGACGCCAAGCAGGCCCTTATCAACGAGGCCTGCCAGCAAAGTGGCGCCGAGCTGGTGCAGGTCATCGGCAAGATGGCTATCCTGCTGCGCCGGGCCAAAAAGCCCAACCCCAACCTGTCCAACCTCAAGCGTTTCCAGGGGTTCTGAGCCGGTAACGCGTCAGCCCCGCACCTCATCCGGACGGGGCTGTACCGCCAGCACCAGGCCTGCAAAGGCAACGACCAGATAGCAGAAAATCCCGTACAAGGGGTTCGGCTGCAGACGAAAGCCAAAAAACGCCCCCGCCGCCAGCAACACCAGCACCAGCATCTGCACACGCAGATCTCGCCAACCGGCACGCCGCATCCCGAGCTGAAGCAACTGCAACGCTCCTGCAACCAGCGCGATCAACATCACCGACGGGCGCAGTACCGAAGCAGCCTCTTCAACCAGCAAGGGTGCCAAGCCCATATGCTGCAGGCCGGGCAGCAGAATGAAGTGCAAACTCCACACCGCGCCCACCCACAGGGTCAGCAGTAGCTGCCAGGCAATGCGTCCGGCACCGTGCCGCGCCGACCCACCTGAACTGGCAGCCTGCTCCGTCACAGGTGCTGAACCTCGACGATTTCGTACTCAACTACGCCACCCGGCGTTTTGACCGCCACGATTTCGCCTTCTTCCTTGCCGATCAGAGCGCGGGCGATGGGCGAGTTGACCGACAGCTTGCGCTGCTTGATGTCCGCCTCGTCATCACCAACGATCTGATACACCACCTCTTCGTCAGTATCGACGTTGGCGATAGTCACCGTAGTGCCGAAAATGACCTTACCGGTAGGGGCAATGCTGGTCACGTCGATCACCTGCGCATTGGACAGACGACCTTCGATATCGCGAATACGCGCTTCAACCATACCCTGCTGCTCACGCGCAGCATGGTATTCGGCGTTTTCTTTCAGGTCACCCAGCTCACGCGCTTCGGCGATTGCCTGGGTGATCTGCGGACGCAGCTCGGTCTTGAGGTGCTTGAGTTCGACTTCGAGGGCTTCTGCGCCCTGCTTGGTCATTGGGTACTTCATGTATCAGATACCTTTGTGCAGATCCTGGAGGCGGCGCACGGCACGCTCCGGACCGAATTTCAGTGCAGTGCAGACGGCCTCGCCACCGGCCAGCGTTGTGGTGGAGTAAACCTTGTGCTGCAGCGCGTTGCGACGGATGGAATAGGAGTCAGCAATCGACTGACGACCCTCGGTGGTGTTGATCACCAGATCAATCTCGTCGTTCTTGATCATGTCCACGATGTGCGGACGCCCCTCGGTTACCTTATTGACGCGGCGCACGGTGAGGCCTGCGGCCTCCAGCACCTTGGCGGTACCGGCAGTGGCAACCACTTCAAAGCCCAGCTCGATCAGATCGCGGACGACATCAACCGCGAACGGCTTGTCATCTTCGCGCACGCTGATGAACACGGTGCCGCTGGTCGGCAGCACTTCACCCGAGCCCAGCTGAGACTTGGCAAAGGCCTCGCCGAAGCTGTCGCCCACGCCCATCACCTCACCAGTGGACTTCATTTCCGGGCCGAGGATCGGGTCAACACCCGGGAACTTGGCAAACGGGAATACCGCTTCCTTGACGCTGTAGTACGGCGGCACCACTTCTTCAGTGAAGCCCAGCTCTTGCAGCGACTTGCCGGCCATCACACGGGCAGCAATCTTGGCCAGCGACTGACCAATGCACTTGGAAACAAAGGGCACGGTACGCGAGGCACGCGGGTTCACCTCAATCACGTAGATGGTCTCACCCTGCACCGCCATCTGCACGTTCATCAGGCCGACCACGCCCAGCTCCAGTGCCATCTTGCGCACCTGCTCGCGAATGTCGTCCTGAATGTTGGCTGGCAGCGAGTACGGCGGCAGGGAGCACGCGGAGTCACCGGAGTGAACACCAGCCTGCTCGATGTGCTGCATGATCGCACCGATCACCACGTCTTTGCCGTCGGATACGGCATCGATGTCGACTTCGATAGCGCAGTTCAGGAAGTGATCCAGCAGTACCGGGCTGTCGTTGGACACCTTAACCGCTTCACGCATGTAGCGCTTGAGCTCTTCTTCCTGGTAAACGATTTCCATCGCACGACCGCCCAGTACGTAGGACGGACGCACAACCAGCGGGTAACCGATGCGCTTGGACAGGGCCAGTGCTTCGTCTTCGCTGCGCGCAGTCGCGTTCGGCGGCTGACGCAGGTTCAGGCGCTCAACCATCTGCTGGAAGCGCTCACGGTCTTCAGCGCGGTCAATCGCTTCCGGGCTGGTACCGATGATCGGCACACCGGCCTCTTCCAGCGCGCGCGCCAGTTTCAGCGGAGTCTGACCGCCGTATTGAACGATCACACCCTTGGGCTGCTCAACGCGGACGATTTCCAGCACGTCTTCCAGGGTCACCGGCTCGAAGTACAGGCGATCGGACGTGTCATAGTCGGTGGAAACGGTTTCCGGGTTGCAGTTGACCATGATGGTCTCATAACCATCTTCACGCATCGCCAGCGCGGCGTGTACGCAGCAGTAGTCAAACTCGATACCCTGACCGATACGGTTCGGGCCACCGCCCAGCACCATGATCTTGTCACGACCTGACGGGTTGGCTTCGCACTCTTCCTCGTAGGTCGAGTACATGTAAGCCGTATCAGTCGCAAACTCGGCAGCACAGGTGTCAACACGCTTGTACACCGGCAGCACGTTCAGCTTGTGGCGGTGACGACGCAGGTTTTTCTCGCTCACAGCCAGCAGCTCAGCCAGACGCTGGTCGGAGAAACCCTTGCGCTTGAGGCGGAACATCAGGTTGTAGTCGATATCGGCCAGACCCAGGGTTTTGACCTTCTCTTCTTCCTTGATCAGATCCTCGATCTGTACCAGGAACCAGGTGTCGATCTTGGTCAGATCAAACACCTGCTGCAGAGTCATGCCGGCGCGGAAGGCATCGGCTACGTACCAGATGCGGTCGGCACCGGGAACGGTCAGCTCACGGGTCAGCTCGGTCATCACATCGCCAGCTGCCGCATCGACCTTGGGATCAAACCCGCTGACACCCACTTCCAGACCGCGCAGTGCTTTCTGCATGGACTCCTGGAAGGTGCGACCGATCGCCATTACCTCACCCACAGACTTCATCTGAGTCGTCAGGCGCGCATCGGCATTGGGGAACTTTTCAAAGGCGAAACGCGGAATCTTGGTAACCACGTAATCGATGGACGGCTCGAAGGACGCCGGGGTGCGGCCACCGGTAATATCGTTCTGCAGCTCGTCCAGGGTGTAGCCCACAGCCAGCTTGGCGGCGATCTTGGCGATCGGGAAGCCGGTCGCCTTGGAAGCCAGAGCCGAGGAGCGAGATACACGCGGATTCATCTCGATGACAACCATGCGGCCGGTGTTCGGGCAAATACCGAACTGCACGTTGGAGCCACCGGTTTCGACACCGATCTCACGCAGTACCGCCAGCGAGGCGTTACGCATGATCTGGTATTCCTTGTCGGTCAGCGTTTGCGCCGGCGCGACAGTGATGGAGTCACCGGTGTGCACACCCATCGGGTCGAAGTTTTCGATAGAGCAGACGATGATGCAGTTGTCCTTCTTATCGCGGACCACTTCCATCTCGTACTCTTTCCAGCCGATCAGCGATTCATCAATCAGCAGCTCGTTGGTCGGCGACAGGTCCAGACCACGGTTGCAAATTTCTTCGAACTCTTCACGGTTGTAAGCGATACCGCCACCGGTGCCGCCCATGGTGAACGACGGGCGGATAATGCACGGGAAGCCAACCTGCTCAAGCACGCCGTAGGCTTCCGCCATGCTGTGCGCGATACCGGAGCGCGGGCACTCCAGGCCGATGGCTTTCATTGCCTTGTCAAAGCGCGAGCGATCTTCGGCCTTGTCGATGGTGTCGGCGTTAGCACCCACCATCTCGACGCCGAACTGCTCCAGCACGCCGTGCTTTTCCAGGTCCAGCGCGCAGTTCAGCGCGGTCTGGCCACCCATGGTCGGCAGCAGCGCATCCGGGCGCTCTTTTTCGATGATCTTGGCAACGGTCTGCCATTTGATCGGCTCGATGTAGGTCGCGTCGGCCATGGCCGGGTCGGTCATGATGGTCGCCGGGTTGGAGTTGACCAGAATGACGCGGAAGCCTTCTTCCTTCAGGGCCTTACAGGCCTGGGCACCGGAGTAGTCAAACTCGCAGGCCTGACCGATCACGATAGGACCGGCGCCGAGGATCAGAATGCTTTTGATGTCTGTACGTTTTGGCATAGTCGTTTACAAATCCTAGGGTGTACCGGGGTTCAGGCGCGTTTTTTCATGGCGTCGATGAAACGGTCGAACAGCGGTGCCACATCGTGCGGGCCCGGGCTCGCCTCAGGGTGCCCCTGGAAGCTGAAGGCAGCCTTGTCGGTACGCTCGATACCTTGCAGGGTGCCATCGAACAGCGACTTGTGGGTCGGACGCAGGTTGGCCGGCAGGCTGGTTTCATCAACCGCAAAGCCGTGGTTCTGACTGGTGATCATCACAACGCCAGTGTCCAGATCCTGAACCGGGTGGTTGGCACCGTGGTGACCGTGACCCATCTTCACTGTCTTGGCGCCAGAGGCCAAGGCCAGCAACTGGTGCCCCAGGCAGATGCCGAAGACCGGGATGTCCGTTTCCAGAATGTCCTTGATTGCCGCAATGGCGTAGTCGCACGGCTCCGGGTCACCGGGGCCGTTGGACAGAAACACGCCGTCCGGATTCAGCGCCAGCACCTCGGAGGCAGGCGTCTGCGCCGGCACAACGGTCAGGCGGCAGCCACGCGCGACCAGCATGCGCAGGATGTTGTATTTCACGCCGTAGTCAAAGGCGACAACGTGGTGCGGCAGCTCGGCATCAGCCAGCTCAGGGTGGCTGTCGGTTTCCAGGTTCCAGACACTGGAGCGCCACTCATAGCTCTGCTTGACCGACACCTCTTTCGCCAGATCCATGCCTTTCAGGCCCGGGAAGCCGCGCGCCAGCTCCAGCGCTTTTTCTTCAGAGATATCATCACCGGCCAGCAGGCAACCGTTCTGGGAGCCCTTCTCACGCAAAATGCGCGTCAGGCGGCGGGTATCGATGCCGGCGATGGCAACAATGCCGTTCTCGCGCAGGTAGTCATCCAGCGTTTGCTTGCAGCGCCAGTTGCTGGCGAGCAGTGGCAGGTCGCGGATAACCAGACCGGCGGCCTGAACCGCGTCGGACTCGATATCTTCGGGAGTGACACCGGTATTACCGATGTGGGGATAGGTCAGCGTCACAATTTGACGCGCATAGGAGGGATCGGTGAGGATCTCCTGGTAACCGGTCATGGCCGTGTTGAACACGACCTCGCCAACACTGGAACCGTCGGCGCCGATGGACTCACCGCGAAAAATGCTGCCGTCGGCGAGTGCGAGAATGGCTGGCTTGGACAAGAAAACCTCCGAAAGAACTGACACATTTCACTAAACGCGGGCTGCACAAAAGCGGGAATGAAGTGTTGAACACAACATCCCGCTCGCAAAGGCATTGTCAGATACGCGCTGAATAGACAGATTAGCGCAATAGTTTAACGACTCAAGGCTGAAATATCCACTGCCGTAGCCCGCCCGACCGCCGGGCGCCGCGCCCATCACGCATCTTCAATATCCGCCCCGTCTGTGTTACAACACGACTTGCTAACCGCCGGGCAGGAGCCCAGAACAGACGGCAAAGACCGTCACCGGAGCGCACTTGCGCCCGGATAACACAACAAGAACAACACAGGACTCGGGGACACCTAATCATGCATATGCACTTGAAACGCATCCTTGTGCTGCCGTTGCTGCTCATCGCCTCTCTGGCCCATGCCGACCCACTCCGCCTGCAGGCCCTGCATGAATTCCGCAGCGAAGGCTTCGAGGCAGGCACCTACCTGCTGATCGACAACAACCTGTACGAGCGCGTGCGCGAGCCAGGCAACCGCGAAATCTACAATACCTCCCTGCGCCGAATGGACGCCCTGCTACGCCAGATGAACAACCCGGGCGACCTGCGCCCTCTGTACAACGACTTCGTAGCGTTGATCCGCGAACTCGAAGGCATGGCCGAAGATCAGGCCCATTACAGCCTGGCGACCGTCAACCGCATCATGATGGCCCACGGCAAGCTCGAAACCGCAGCCGCCGAACTGTATGCCGCCGAGGCTACCGACGCCCCGGAGGACCTGCTCGCCCTGCATCGCCAGAGCATCGAAACCCATCGCATTCTGCTGCTTTACCAGAACAACATGTTCAGCTCAGTCGGGGTTTACTTCCTGCCGAGCAAGGAAGGCATCTTTGATGAACTGGATGCACGCATCCATGCCGGCTCGGGCGAATTGAAAAAGTTGCTGCCGGAACATGAGGCCACCTTCGAGCAACTGGACAAGCAGTACAGCTTTATCCAGCCGCGCCTGATCAACCATCACGCCGACTGGGTGCCCACCATTGCCGCGTTCTACCTGAGCAAAAATACCGAGACCCTCGACGAACTGTCCCGCGAGAAGGCCAACCTTGCCGAGGCCAACGCCGGCACCCCGTAACGCAGCCACAAAAAAAGGCACCGCAGCTAGCGCTCGCGGTGCCTTTTTTCTGCGCCCAACGGACTCAGTCTTTCAGGCCCAGCACGTCCTGCATATCGAACAGCCCCTGGTCACGACCAGCCAGCCACATGGCAGAGCGCACCGCGCCCTTGGCAAAAGTCATCCGACTGGAGGCCTTGTGGGTAATCTCCACACGCTCGCCCTCGGTAGCGAAGAGCACCGTGTGATCACCCACCACATCGCCAGCACGCACGGTAGCAAAGCCGATGGTCTGCGGATCGCGCGCACCGGTCTGCCCTTCACGGCCATACACAGCCACCTTTGACAGATCACGACCCAGCGCATCAGCAACCACCTCACCCATACGCAACGCAGTGCCGGAGGGCGCATCGACCTTGTGACGGTGGTGCGCTTCGATCACCTCGATGTCCGCGTCATCCCCCATCACCCGAGCCGCCATATCCAGCAACTTGAGGCAAAGGTTTACACCCACGCTGTAGTTCGGCGCAAAGACGATGGAAATGTCCTTGGCCGCCTCGGCGAGCAGCGCTTTTTCTTCTTCAGAGAACCCGGTCGTGCCAATCACCATCGACTTGCCCGCCTCACGGCAGACTTGCAGGTTGACCAGCGTGGTTGTCGGGTGCGTGAAGTCGATCAGCACATCAAAGTCGTCGACCACCTGCGTCAGGTCACCACTGATCGCAACGCCAAGGCGACCGACGCCGGCCAGCTCACCCGCGTCAGCGCCGATCAGGGAACTCTCGGGGCGCTCAATCGCTGCGGTCAGCGCAGCACCTTCAACCTGGCCAATCGCCTCGATCAGGATCTTGCCCATGCGCCCGGCTGCACCTATTACCGCAATACGTCTCATGCTGCGCTCCTGCCTCAGAATTTCATGTCTTCAAAGAAGTTTTTCACGCCATCAAACCAGCTCTTGGCGCGCGGCGACTGGCTGGAGCCTTCTTCCTCAAGGGTCTGGCGCAGCTCTTCCAGCAGCTCGCGCTGACGCTTGGTCAGATTGACCGGCGTCTCGACCACAACGCGGCACAGCAGATCGCCGGGCGAACCACCACGCACGGGCGTCACGCCCTTGCCACGCAGACGGAACAGCTTGCCAGTCTGTGCCCCTTCCGGAATCTTCAGCTTGACGCGGCCATCCAGCGTCGGCACTTCCAGCTCACCACCCAGCGCAGCATCAACAAAGCTGATCGGCACTTCGCAGTACAGGTTTTTGCCATCGCGCTGGAAAATCTTGTGCTCGCGCACCGAGACAACGACGTACAGGTCGCCCGCCGGGCCACCATTGACACCCGCCTCGCCTTCACCAGCCAGACGAATGCGGTCACCGGTATCAACACCGGCCGGCACCTTGACCGAGAGATTCTTCTGCTTCTCAACGCGGCCTTCACCGTGACAGTCGTTGCACGGGTCGGTAATCATCTTGCCGGTACCATGACAACGCGGGCAGGTCTGCTGCACAGAGAAGAAGCCCTGCTGCATGCGTACCTGACCATGACCCCCACAGGTGGTACAGGTCGCCGGCGTAGTGCCCTTCTTGGCGCCAGTGCCATCACAGGTTTCACAGCCAACCAGGGTCGGCACGCGAATGGTCACCGAGGTGCCGCGTACGGCTTCCTCCAGATCCAGTTCCAGGGTGTAGCGCAGGTCGCTGCCGCGCTGCACACTGGACCGGCCACCACGGCCGCCGCCGCCAAAGATGTCGCCAAAGACATCGCCGAAGATGTCGGAGAAGTTGCCACCGCCAAAGCCGCCGCCTCCGGCACCCATGTTCGGATCGACACCGGCATGACCGTACTGATCATAGGCCGCGCGCTTGTTGGCGTCGGTCAGCACTTCGTAGGCCTCGGTGGCCTCCTTGAACTTCTCTTCGGCCTTTTCGTCATCCGGGTTGCGGTCTGGGTGAAACTTCATCGCCAGACGGCGATAGGCCTTTTTCAGTTCGGCCTCGCTGGCGCCCTTCTCGACCCCCAGCACTTCATAATAATCACGCTTGGACATGTGTTCGATTTCCCTCAGAGAGACACTCGGCACAAACGGCAACGCGGGAGAAGCTCCCGCGTTGCCAGGCAGAGTGGTCAGGCGGCGCGTTCAACGCACCGCCCGGCCCGGTTCATCAAGGACTTACTTGTTGTCCTTGACCTCTTCGAACTCGGCATCGACCACGTCGTCGGCATCGTTGCCAGACTCCGCACCTGCCGCTGCGCCATCAGCCTGACCGGCCTGAGCCTGTTCGGCGTACATTTTCTGAACCAGCGGACCAGACGCTTCGGACAGGGCGTTGATCTTGGCTTCGATCTCTTCCTTGTCACCGGTCTTGATCGCCGCTTCCAGATCGCTCAGCGCGGTTTCAATGGCAGCCTTCTCTTCGTCGGTCGCCTTGTCGCCAGCCTCGGTCAGCGTCTTGCGAGTCGCGTGGACCAGCTGATCGGCCTGGTTGCGAACGGTCACCAGTTCTTCGAACTTGCGATCTTCCTCGGCATTGGCCTCGGCATCACGCACCATCTTGTCGATTTCGTCATCCGACAGACCGGAAGACGCCTTGATCACGATGGACTGCTCTTTGCCAGTCGCCTTGTCTTTGGCAGACACGTTCAGAATACCGTTGGCATCGATATCAAAGCTGACTTCGATCTGCGGCACGCCACGTTGCGCCGGCGGAATGTCGGCCAGGTCAAAGCGGCCCAGCGACTTGTTCTGCGACGCCTGCTTACGCTCACCCTGCAGCACGTGAATGGTCACGGCGGTCTGGTTATCGTCAGCAGTGGAGAACACCTGCGACTTCTTGGTCGGGATGGTGGTGTTCTTCTCGATCAGCGCGGTCATCACGCCGCCCATGGTTTCGATACCCAGCGACAGCGGGGTCACGTCCAGCAGCAGTACGTCTTTCACGTCACCAGCCAGAACCGCGCCCTGGATGGAAGCGCCAATGGCAACCGCTTCGTCCGGGTTAACGTCTTTGCGTGGCTCTTTGTTGAAGAACTCGGCAACGGTCTTCTGTACCAGCGGCATGCGGGTCTGACCACCCACCAGAATCACTTCGTTGATATCGGACACATCCAGGCCAGCATCCTGCATTGCGATGCGGCAAGGCTCGATGCTGCGCTTGATCAGGTCTTCAACCAGCGATTCCAGCTTGGCGCGAGTGACCTTGACGTTCAGGTGCTTCGGACCGGACGCATCTGCAGTGATGTACGGCAGGTTAACGTCAGTTTGCTGACTGGAAGACAGCTCGATCTTGGCCTTTTCAGCCGCTTCTTTCAGACGCTGCAGAGCCAGCGGATCGTTGTGCAGATCAACGCCGTTCTCTTTCTTGAACTCGTCTGCCAGGTAGTCGATCAGACGCATGTCGAAATCTTCACCACCCAGGAAGGTGTCACCGTTGGTGGCCAGCACTTCAAACTGGTGCTCGCCGTCAACTTCGGCAATTTCGATCACGGACACGTCAAAGGTACCGCCACCCAGGTCGTATACGACAACGGTGGAATCGCCACGCGCCTTGTCCATACCGTAGGCCAGAGCAGCTGCGGTCGGCTCGTTGATGATGCGCTTGACTTCCAGACCGGCGATGCGACCGGCGTCTTTGGTGGCCTGACGCTGGCTGTCGTTGAAGTAGGCCGGTACGGTGATAACCGCTTCAGTGACCGGCTCGCCGAGGTAGTCTTCGGCGGTTTTCTTCATCTTCTTCAGCACTTCGGCCGACACCTGCGGCGGTGCCATCTTCTCGTCATTTACCTGAACCCAGGCATCACCGTTGTCGGCTTTGACGATCTTGTAGGGCACCAGCTTGATGTCTTTCTGTACGACGTCTTCTTCAAAACGGCGACCGATCAAACGCTTGACCGCGTACAGGGTGTTCTGCGGGTTGGTGACTGCCTGACGCTTGGCAGACTGGCCAACCAGAGTTTCGCCGTCATTGGTGTAGGCGACGATGGACGGCGTGGTGCGCGCACCCTCGGCGTTCTCGATAACCTTGGCGGAACCGTTTTCCAAAATGGCGACACAGGAGTTGGTGGTCCCCAGGTCGATACCGATAATCTTGCCCATATGCTTCTCTCCGAATCTGGCTGCCGCGTTCAGTCAGCGGCGCTGTTTATCTGTGCATGAACCCTTGATGGGGTCTGCAAAATCAATTTCAAGCCTGCTCGTCAATCGACTGAGTGCCGGCGGCTGGAGCCTTGCTCACCACAACCATTGCCGGGCGCAACAGGCGACCACTCAGGGTGTAACCCTTTTGGAAAACCTTGAGCACGGTGTTGGCTTCAACGGCGGCGCTTTCTTCCATCGCCATGGCCTGATGCAGCTCCGGGTTAAAGGGCTCACCCTCGGGTACGACCGGCACCACCTGGAAACGGGCCAGGGTGTCGGCGAACATTTTCAGGGTCAGCTCGATACCTTCGCGCATCGGCTTGATGGCTTCATCGTCGGCATTGGACAGCTCCAGGCCACGCTCCAGGCTGTCGACGATCGGCAGCAGGTCATTGGCAAAGCGCTCAAGGGCAAACTTGTGCGCCTTTTCTACGTCCTGCTCGGCACGGCGGCGGGCGTTCTGCACATCAGCTACGGCCCGCAGAGCCTGATCCTGAGCGGCAGCAAGCTGTTCTTCCAGACTTGCCACACGCGCCGCAAGATCGCCCTCAGGCGTTTCAACGGCTGCCTCGGTAGCCGCGTCCTGATCCTGCAGATCCGGTCTCTGTTCCTCTGCCATGTCTTTCTCCTGTCATAGGGTTATGGCGCTGCGGCGCTGGGCTCACAGCCTGTCAATGATGATCCGCCAGCGTCACTGGCGTTGCCTGGCAACCTATATGGGGCCATTCCCACAACCTTCAAGGGGAGATCAAAAGACAGATTGAGGGGGCTTGTAGATACCGGGAAAACTACTGTATAAACAACCAGAACAAACAACAGGAGCACGCGCCATGCTGGTCCATCTCGCGGTCAACAACTACGCCATCGTCGACAACCTGGAGCTGGATCTGGGCGGCGGCATGAGTGTGATCACCGGGGAAACCGGCGCCGGCAAATCGATCATGCTCGACGCTCTGGCCCTGACCCTCGGCGACCGCGCCGACAGCGGCGCCGTGCGCCCGGGCAGCGACAAGGCGGACATTCTCGCTACCTTCGACATCAGCGACATCCCGGAGGCACGCCAGTGGCTGGATGAGCGCGACCTGACGCAAGACGACGAGCAGGTCATCCTGCGCCGCGTCATCACCGCAGAAGGCCGTTCACGCGGCTATATCAACGGCTCGCCCTGCCCTCAGCAGGATCTGCGCGCCCTTGGCGAAATGCTCATCGACATTCACAGCCAGCATGAACACCAGTCGCTACTGAAAACCGACACCCACCGCCGCCTGCTCGACGAATACGCAGGGGCCGGGGAGCTGGCGCGCCAGGTTCAGCTTGCCGCACAGCGCTGCCGCCAGACTGAAAAGGCCCTGTTACAGGCCAGCCGCCAGAGCGAAGAGCAAAGCGCGCGCCAGCAGTTGCTGGCCTACCAGCTGGACGAACTGGACAACCTCAGCCTGCAGGACGGTGAACTGGAAGAGCTGGAAAACGAACAGCGCCAGTTGGCCAGTGCCGACCAGATACTGCACTCGTGCCAACAGGTCATCAATATCTGCAGTGAGAACGATGCCGGCAGCGTGCTCGAAGCTCTGACCGCCAGCCTGCAGCGTTTGGACAGCTTCAAAAGCCACAGCAGCCAGCTGGGCGAAGCCAGCGACCTGATCGCCAGCGCCCAGATTCAGATTGAAGAAGCCGTGGGCGAGCTGACCCGCTATCTGGATCATTTCGAGGCCGACCCGGAACGCCAGCAATATGTAGAAGAACGCCTGAGCGCGATCTTTGAGCTGGCCCGCAAGCATCGCATCCAGCCGGCCGAGCTACCGGTTTTGCAGCAGCAGCTGATTGACGAACTCGAAGGCCAGCAACAGCAGGCCGCCGACGCTGAGCGCCTGCAGGAAGAGCTGACCGCCTATCAGGCGCACTACCGTCAGCTCAGCGAGAAACTCTCGGCCCAGCGCAGCAAAGGCGCCGGCAAACTGGCCAAGGCGGTTACCCAGGAGATTCAGCGCCTGGGCATGCCGGGCGGACGCATCGAGCTGCAGCTGACACCGCTGGACGCAGACACCTACCCGGTCACCGGCCTGGAAAACGTTGAATTTCTGGTCAGCGCCAACCCGGGCCAACCCGCCAAGCCGCTTGCCAAGGTCGCCTCCGGCGGCGAGCTGTCACGTATCAGCCTTGGCATCCAGGTGATCACAGCGCAAACATCCCGCGTGCCCACGCTGGTATTTGATGAGGTGGATGTGGGCATCGGCGGGCCGACCGCAGAGATTGTCGGCCAACTGCTACGCCAGCTCGGCGCCCGCGGGCAAGTGCTGACCGTTACCCACCTGCCGCAGGTTGCAGCGCAGGGGCACCAGCATCTGTTCGTGCGTAAACAGCAGACCCGCAACAGCACCCGCACCTGCATCGACCAGCTGGACACCGATGCCCGCATTCAGGAAGTCGCCCGCATGCTGGGCGGCATTGACCTCACCGATGAATCGCTGGCCCACGCCCGCAAGCTGCTGAGCGCCACCGCCGACTGACCTTGGCGCAGGCACAAAAAAACCGGGCACCAGGCCCGGTTTTTTTGTGTGGCGATGCACTTATTTTTGCGGCTTGCGCACGTACAGCACCAGATTATGGTCGACCAGCTCAAAGCCGTGTTCCTTGACGATCTCGCGCTGGCGGCGCTCAATCTCTGCATCAAAGAACTCAACGACTTCACCCGAGTCGACGCACACCATGTGGTCATGGTGCTCACCGTCTGCCAGCTCGAATACAGCATGGCCGCCATCAAAGTTATGGCGCACCACCAGACCGGCAGCCTCAAATTGGGTCAACACACGATAAACAGTGGCCAGGCCAACGTCTTCGCCTGCCTCCATGAGTGCTTTGTATACGTCCTCTGCGCTCATGTGGCGCTCAGTCGAGCCGTCCAGCATCTGCAGGATCTTGACCCGGGGCAGGGTGACCTTGAGGCCGGCTTTGCGGAGTTCTTGATTTTCAAGCATGGCTAGTATTCTCGTTCAGCGCTTCGCAGGGCGGGATGAGTCGGGTATGATCGGCCTTTTCAGCCATTCCACGATAGCGGATGTTAGCACGTGACGCGAAAAAGCTTTAATCGAAACCTTTGCATACTGCTATGCAGTGCATCTATCACTCTGCTTTCCGGTTGCGGCATCATCCCGGGCATTTACAAAATCGACATTCAGCAGGGCAACGTCGTCACCCAAGAGATGGTTGATCAGCTGCGTCCGGGTATGACCACCCGCCAGGTTCGCTTCATCATGGGCACGCCGCTGATTCAGGACACCTTCCATCCCAATCGCTGGGACTACCTGTACAGCATGGAATCCGGTCACAACGATCGCGTGCAAGAGCGCATCAGCCTGACCTTTGAAGACAACCGCCTGGTCGGCCTGGCCGGCGACTTCATGCCGGGCAAAAGCTCAGACGAAGAGATCATGAGCGGCAGCGGCGTCGAGACCTACCCGGTCGATCTGGGTGCCCCGCTCGGCACCGGCGAGTAACCTTCCCCAAGGCAGCGCAATCATCACAGCGCTGCCCGCCTCCGCGCTTAATCCTCCGCCTTGGCCGCCTTGGCCTTGGCAGCGCGCTGCTTGCGCACCTCCTTCGGATCGGCAATCAACGGGCGATAGATTTCCACCCGCTCCCCTGCCGCCAGCACCCGCTCATCCGGCTTGGGCACCGCCTTACCGAATATCCCCAGCGGACACTGCTGCGGATCAATCTCAGGAAAGTGCTGCTCAATCCCCGACTGACACACCGCAGCGCGCATGCTAGTGCCTTCCGGCACCGTCAACGACAGGATCTTCTGCTTATGCGGCAGCGCATAGGCCACCTCCACCACAACACTTTTATCAGCCACGCCAGGTCTCCTTGGCGCGCTGACAGAAGGCATCCACCATGGCATTGGCCGCCTGATTGAACAGCGGCCCCAGGGTTGCCTTGACCAGGGCTCCGGCGTACTCGAAGTGCAGGTCCAGGGTGATCTTGCAGGCAGAGTCGCTCAACGCCTTGAACTCCCAGACCCCGCGAAAATCACTGAACGGTCCGTCTACCAGTTGCAGAGCGATGCGCTCGCCCGGCACCAGGGCGTTGCGCGTAGTGAAAGACTGACTGACACCCGCCTTGGCGATGTCCAGCCGCGCGCACATCTCATGCTCGGACTCACTGAGAATGGTCGCCCCGGAACACCAGGGCAGAAATTCGGGGTAGTGCTCCACCCGATTTACCAGCTCATACAAATGGCTCGCCGGGTAAGGCAGCAAAGCCGAGCGCTGAATATGCGTCATGCCGTTTTCACTTGCTCAGTTCAGTTACGAGAATGATCAGAATGCCCGCAGGGGCAACATAGCGTAACAGCGAATAGACCAACGAGAACAGGCGCTGATGCCGCAGCGCCAGCTCATCCCGGAACACATCGCGATCCAGCACCCAGCCAGCAAACAGTACAAACAGCAGCCCGCCCAACGGCAACATGATGCGGCTGGTGAGGTAATCGATAGACTCAAAGAAGGTCATGCCGCCCTCACTGGTCCAGCGATACAGGTGCCAGCCGTCAGCATCTGTCACAAAGAAACGCGCATCAGCCAGCAGGTTGAACGACAGCACGGTGCCCAGGCCAACCACCCAGCACAGCAGCGCAATAACGGAGGTCACCTGGCCGCGGCTGCGCCCGGTACGCTCAACAAAAAACGCCACCGCCGGCTCCAGCATCGAGATCGCAGAGCTCCAGGCAGCCACGGTCACCAGCAGAAAGAACACCACACCGAACACGTTGCCACCGGCGATATTGCCGAAAGCAATCGGCAGCGTGACAAACATCAGCCCCGGCCCTTCATTGGGCTGCAACCCGGCGGCAAAGACCACAGGGAACAACGCCATCCCAGCCGTCAACGCCACCACGGTATCCAGCAGCCCGACAGTGAGCACGGTTGAGCCAATCGACGCCTTGCGCGGCATATAGGCACCAAACACCATGATCGAGCCGACGCCGACGCTTAAGGTAAAGAAGGCGTGTCCCATGGCGGCAAGAATGCCGTCCGGCACCTTGGCCAGATCAAAATCAAACAGAAAGCGCACGCCTTCCATAAAGTGCCCGGTGGTCATGCTGTACCCAAGCAGCGCCAGCAGCAGCACAAACAGCAAAGGCATCAGAATGCGCAGCGTGCGCTCCAGCCCCGCCACTACACCACGGGCAATCACCCAGGCAGTCAGCAACATAAACAACGAGTGCCAAATGGTCAGCCGCACCGGGTCGCTGGTCAGACCATCAAAGCGCTGGCCGGCACCCGCGCCATCAATGCCGCTGAACTCACCGCGCACCATGCCAAGGATGTAATCCAGCGCCCAGCCGGCAACCACACTGTAAAAGGACAGAATCAGCAGCGCCCCGATCATCCCCATGACCGCCGCCCAGGACCAGCGCTCGGAAGCACCCGAGCAGCGCGCCAGCGTACTGAGCGTATTAACCGGGCTCTGCCGGCCGCGACGGCCCAGCAGCGTCTCAGCCAACATCACCGGCAAACCGATCAGCGCAATGCACACCAGGTAGACCAGCACAAAGGCGCCGCCGCCATACATGCCGGTCATGTACGGGAACTTCCAGATATTACCGAGGCCTACGGCTGAGCCGGTCGCCGCAAGAATGAAGACCCAGCGACTTGCCCAGATCCCGTGAATGGAGACAGTGTCTTTGCTCATGAGCGTTCCCGGTTAGCCCTGAAAAAAAGGAAGGCATTGTCCAGATTTTGACCAACGCCCACAAGAGCCTGCTTATTAAGCAAGGGTAGGCCCGCAACCCGAAAACTCCACGCTATAACCCCGCAAATACAGGTATAATCGCCGCCCATGAGCAAACCAAAGAAACCAGCGGCCAACAGCGGCACCATTGCCCTGAACAAAAAGGCCAAACACGACTACTTCATCGAGCAACGCTTTGAAGCCGGCATTGCCCTGACAGGCTGGGAAGTAAAAAGCCTGCGCGAAGGCAAGGTGCAACTGGTCGACAGCTACATCATGCTCAAGAACAACGAAGCCTTTCTGCTCGGCGCCCACATCACCCCGCTGAAAACCGCCAGCACCCACGTGATTGCCGACCCGACTCGCACACGCAAACTGCTGCTGCACGCCCGCGAGCTAGACAAGCTGATCGCCGGCGTCCAGGCCAAGGGCTTTGCCTGCGTACCGCTGGCGCTGTACTGGAAAGGCCACCTGGTCAAATGCGAAATCGCCCTGGTACGCGGCAAGAAAGACTTCGACAAGCGCCAGAGCCTGAAAGAGCGCGACTGGGATCGCGAGAAGCAGCGGGTCGTACGCGAAAATAATCGCTAATTTTTTCACCGTCGCGGAACCAACCCGATAACACCCGGTCACAGGTTATGACAGGCAGGTCGCTCCACCCGCCTGTTTATGGTTTAAAGCATGTAACGCCCTATGCCCTGATACGTCAGGGTATTTTTTTGCCTGCATCACGCCCTGTTCCGCACGGAACCTTTCGCGTACAATCCCGTCTCAGTAACAAACCAGCAAGATTTGGGGCCGATTTGGATTCGACGACGGTTACAAAACTTGAGGGGCATGCCGAGTTGGTAGCAGATCTCGTAAATTCGCTGCTGCACATTTATAGTTGCCAACGACGACAACTACGCACTAGCCGCTTAAGCCGGCTAGCGGTCACCAGGGGATGCCTGTAAACCCGAAGTTGACCGACAGATAGAACAGGATCGCCGCCAAGTTTGCTGTAGACGTAACGGCTAAAACTTATACAGCTCGCTCCAAGCACCCTGCCACTCGGGCGGCGCGGAGTTAACTAAGTAGAGATGGCTAAGCATGTAGAACCGATAGCGGAGGACTGGCGGACGGGGGTTCAAATCCCCCCGGCTCCACCAATTTGACAAGAAACCCGTCTAGAACGCGGGTTTCAGCGAAGGAAGGGTTTGGTAGATCGCACAAAGTCCATTTGGGACTTAAAAGAGGCGCTCCACCATGTCCAACTCACGCAAACAGCAACATCTTACCACCTCGCCCAACGGGGTGTTTCAGTATTACCTCACTTTGCCGGCACACCTGAGCAGCGAGCCACGCTTGCCCGCTCAGGTTCGCTGGTCTCTCGGGCGCGACGCATCCCTCGCACGCACCCTCGCCCAACTGCTCGACGCCGAGCTCTCCTTGATCCTCAAACCAGGCGCCACTCTGGTTACGCCAGAACTGGTACGCGAGCGGCTCGAGCAGGCTAAAGCTTGGCTTAAACGCACACTGGATAATGCAGCCAACCCTTGGGGAGCCCTTCCCGAGCCCAGCCACCTCGGCAAGCAAGACCTGACTGCAGCCAAACAGAAACTGGCAGAAGCTAGCGCCAAACAGACCACCCTTTATAGCGCCAAGCCCGGCGGTGAACTGATTTTGTCGATTACACCCAGTGACACCCTCCAGTCAGCACTGGGCCTTCGCTTTCACCGCCTTGACTGGCCCCTCGGCACATCAGAGCAAGAAAAAGCCCAAGACGCCGCCGTCTACGCATTCGCCGCTATAAGCCATCTGGAGCAGCACACCCCCGACGCCGCCTTACAGCACCCCGCCACATTCAACGCGCTCGCGCTGCATGAGTACCTTCGTAATGCCAGACCAGACGGTGGCGCTCATGTTGCCGACATCCCGCCCGACCTGCCCGGCTCGCTCGCGGCATATCGCATTCACAGCACACTCACATCACTGAGCTGGCCCAAGCCCCGCTATTCAGCTTTTGTCAGCCGACAGCTGGAGTCTGGGCTCTACACCCTCGAGCTCGCGTCATGCACGCTCAAAGACAAGCACCCAATCCTGGCTAGCCGAGGATTTTCGCTCACCCTGCCGACCACCTCCGCGATCATAGCCACGCTCCTAAACGAGCGCTTGACCTCTGCCGTCGAGAGCACTCTTCAAATTCATCTGCGTCGCGCCCCAATAGACGCGTCGCTGGAGCAAGCGAGGCAGGAGCTTGAAGCCCTGACCCGTGGTTTTCTAGGCAGCATGTTGGAGCAATCCCCACTACCAAGCCTACCCAACGCCAGACCACTGACTGACAGCAACCCAACCCCAGTCGATCCAGCGAAGCACGCCCTGGCAACAGCACTCGCAGCATTACTGCCAGAAGACCAGCGCGGCCAGCTTGAAGCGCTGGTCAGCAACACCAAAGTCACCGTCATCGATAGCAAAGCGGAACAGCTCAACGGCATCACGTTCGGTGAGCTAGCGAAACGCTTCCAGCAAGCTCAGATCGACGAGGGCGCCTGGACACACGTTAAAACCACGCCACAGCGAATAGCGCGCCTCAAAATCATCGTCGAGCTCATTGGCGCACACCGCCGGCTGAAGACACTGCGCCGCACAGACTTCCTGACACTACGCCACCTACTACGGTTTCTGCCGTACGGCGCCCCTCAGCTTGCAGCTCGAGAGCGAATATCAATCAAGCAGCTCATTATCGAAAGGACAGCACCGGCGATCAATCCGCGTACAGCCAAATCGTACTTTGAGCTCGCCAAATCACTCATTCGGTACGCGCAAGACCAAGAGCTGATTGAGCACGACATCACCGCCAACCTGACATTCAAAACCCGCAACGCGCCCCCACCACGGCGGCGCACCTATACCCACGAGATGCTCACCAAGCTAGTCAAAGGGCCAGTCCATACCGCCTCACAACTGCCCTCATGGCGCATGGACGAGTACAAGTTCTGGCTGCCACTGCTTGGCCTCTACACCGGAGCACGCCTAGGGGAGCTTTGCCAATTGCAGCTGCGCGACGTTCGATGCAGCAACAACATCTGGCTTATCAATATCGACAACAGCGACGGCAAGCGAATCAAAAACACCCAGTCGATACGACAGGTTCCGCTGCACGAGGAGCTCATCAAATTTGGGTTTCTAGACTTCGTCAGCCAACAGAAGAAAAAAGCACCCCATACCGACACCCCGCTCTTCGACTCACACCGGCAATACTCCCAAGTACCCGTGAGCCACGTTGCCAGCAGATGGTTCGGCAGCTACGTGCAGCAGTGCGATCTTGCCGAGGAGAAGGCGACTTTTCACGGCCTGCGGCACACCTTCATCCAGCAATTTCGCATGCAACGTCTGGATATGCTGATCGCCAAGGCGCTTGTAGGGCACGTCGATACCAGCACGACCGGCGGCTATGGCGACATCTATCCGCTACAAGTGCTAAAGGAGGAAATCGACCAGCTCGACTTCAGCCTCGACCTAACGCACGTCTCCTACGCCCGGTACCAGTCCCTGCGGGCAGCGCAAGCCGGTAAGCAGATAGGTAGACCCGCCAAGTAACCCACCAAGCTGACTGGCCGCACAGCACACCATGCGTGCGGCCAATTTTTTCAAAAAAATATGGTTACAGCACGAAAAAATAAAAGACATAAAAGACAAGAGCGCCGCACCACGTCAAAAGATCTCAAAAACCCCAAAAACAAATAACAATCCCAATAAAAACAACTGACAAATTGACAATTGGTCAATTTTCAACCTGATACACAACAAAATAAAAACGAGGTAAAACGGTGGAATTAGCAAATTTTTAATATTTACCTATAACAAAACTGGCAATAGTATTGCGCCATAACCAACCACAAGGGCACAGTATGACAGCGACAGTTTCAGCAAAAAAGTTGGTACCACTACTCGAGGGATTTGAGCTTCAGTACGACCCCAAGTACGAAAGGTTCTACCCGACCCTGCTGAAACAACTGCTTCCGGTCACACAGCTGCTGCAACAACTAGATTGCTCACCAACTGTCCATTCGTACTTCGATGAGGTGTGCCAACGGTTCATCGACGCAAATAACTACTCAGTAAAAGGCCGCAACATGCTTATCGCCCGCATGGGCAAGCTAAAGAAGGTGGTAAGCGACAACGACCCTAAGCGACGGATGGCCGAGCTTTCGCCACAGGACATTGCAAGAGTAAAACGCGCCCTGCCCAACGCGCTGGTGAAGCAAAAGCGCTCGAAAAGCCAGGGCGAAAGCATCCAGACTTACTACCAGCTGTTTAATCGAGTAATGGCAGAGGCATTCAACGATCACTTCATCTCGACCCAGCTAAAACTGAGCAACCCGAGAACAAAGAAGGCTGATAACACTAAACCGTTCAGCACTGACGAGATTTGCTCCCTGTTGCAGGGCTGGCCATATCAGACGCATACCGACGAACAGGCGCAGGCCCTCAAATTCGACGCCCAATCGTCCAGGTTCTGGCTGCTTCCCCTTGGTTTTTTTACCGGGGCGCGACTGAACGAACTGTGCCAACTGAGGGCACACGATATACGCCCGGACGGATACGGCATTCACGTCATCAGCATTAACGATGATGGCTATAACAAGAGCCTCAAAAATGAGCAGTCCCGAAGGGAAATCCCGATTTGCAACGCCCTGATCGATATGGGCTTTCTGGAGTTTGTGCAAGAACGTCGAGATCAGGCCGGCAGCACAGCTCAACTATTCGCGGAGCTATCATTCTCAAGCGAACACCTCTATTCCAGGGTTGCCAGCCGTTTTTTTTGCGGCAACGCGACCGGAAAGGGCTACATCGGCGCACATTGTGAGCGCGCCACAGAGGGCTCTCTCAATTTTAAAAGCTGTCGCCGAAGCTTCGCTCAACGGCTTCAGGCCTCGGGGGTAACCGACAGCCTAATCTCGCACCTGTTAGGGCACAGGAGCAGTGCCCATGAGGTAACACAGAGGCACTATCTGGATACCCCGCTAAGCGCATCTCTCAAGGCGGCGCTGGAGCAGGGCCTACAGTATGGCGTTCCGCTATCGCACTTGAAATGGGCAAACTACAAGCCACTCGTGGCGGCACAGCGCGGACGAAAAAAGCGCGGACGACAGCCAAAAGCAGCCTGAGGCGGATACCACACTTTGGCGCTCACATCCGGCCCGAGCCGGCTACCGAATTTGATGTCAAACAGAGCCAAGCAGCACGCTGCTGGAGCGCGTACCCGCGGTACGTGCTCATGCGCACGAGTACGTGCGCACACCCCATACCCGCGCTTCGGGTATGGGGGCGCAGTGGCGGCATGGTGTTG
>CEVI01060839.1_pt1 | contig 61472 bp, 60 predicted proteins | sample 531471 | NCBI WGS metagenome assembly CEVI01 (sample SAMEA2623513, study PRJEB7988) | marine metagenome | isolation source: saline water (ENVO:00002010), including
CCGTATTATGAGGCCAGGAGGTGTCTACGAAACTAGGGGCGATTCACCCACTAACGAAGAGTTAGAGTTCAACGCACGAATCACTCGGGTAGCGGCACATGAGCATGCTAATGATTTACGAGAGGACGGTGTACGCTGGATTCCTCACGTGAATGGTGACTTTGACGTTCCAGTGCTAACGATGCATACCTTGGGTGACTTTTACGTTCCTTTTTTGCATCAGCAGCGGTACCGAGAAGGGGCAGAGCTATATGGCAAACAGGATCTTCTGGTACAGCGAGCAATAAGGGCCGCCGGTCACTGTGAATTTTCCGCAGAGGAATACACACGAGCGATCAACGACTGGCTCACGTGGGTAAACGATGGGATAAAGCCTGCCGGTGATGAGGTGCTGGACGCATCGGTTGTGGCAGACGCCAGTTATGGATGCAACTTTACAATGCCGGACCGAGCCAATGTGGCAAGCTGCACTCCGTAAAATATGTAGGCCCGCTATCCTCTTTTTTTGCGGCCTAGGGCAGGCTCTACTTAAGCGAACTGTGTAGCCACCAGCGACCTATATTGGCGCTGCGGGGTATCGGACCAAAACCGGTTGTTAATTTAACGCCGGTTTTGCCGCATAGCTTCCTTTCTGACTTACGCTTGAACGCGTCCTCTCGTCTGGCCGGTGTGCAAATTGTGTGTCGAGGCGGACTTGATTTGCGTGCTCGAGACACTGCGGCACGACAGCCCGATAATGCGATGCGCGCCAGTTAGCAGCCGTCTTCTCTCGGCAAGGGGTCATCCAGGCTTTCCAGCAGACGGGGCACCTCACCAAGCGACTTTTCAAAATCTGCTTGAATTGATGCCGACAATCCATCACGAATTTCCATGGTTCTGGCTCCTTACTGATAGGCCCTAGTGGGTAAGAATGAGGGTCTCAGTACAGCGGGCAGGGCAGCCTTCCATCAGCTGTCACTACCCGCCTCAATGTCTGCACCCTCCAAACGCATGCCGTTGGCTGGGTCAGTGAATGCTCATAATGGCGTCCAGCGATGTTGTTTTACGTTTGCCTTCACCTATCAAGACATAGACCGTGTTTCGGGTTTCAAAAAAGCCAGGTGGAGTAAACCGTATAAGAGGTGTGGTCCTTACCCAATTGCCGGGTTCGAAGCGGGAAGTGCTGTCGTACATGACATCATGCGCATAGACCATCACCGGGTTGATACCTCGTGACTCCAGATCCAGGGCGATTTTCTCGCCCACATCCAGATCAGCCCATATCCAGTCACGGACAATCCTGAAGGGCTTGTGCGTGGCATAGGACTTGGCTTGTTCAATCGCCTCTTCCAGCGAGAAGGTGGCGCCCTGCATTGGCTCTCCATCACCGAACAGCAGGTTAGTCATTTCATTGAGAGTGGGCATATTAAGCTCCGTTAGGAAACTGATAGCGGGCTAAAGGCTTACCTTTCGCCATAAAGCTGTATGGATAATCAGTATTTATACTGGCATGGCTTTCGCCCAAGTCAAGCTCGCGGCTGATGTGAATCCATGGCAGCACTGATCTCCCTTAGTCAGCATGCGGTGGCCTTGGCAGCCAGAAGGTACTTTCGGGGCCAGGTCCATCGCATCGGGCAAAGGTCTGCCAGACAGGCTTATCACTGAAGACTTTTTGCCGGTTATTGGCGGCAGCACTCATGATGTCTGCCTGCTTGATGGCCAGGGCAACGGGCAATACTGGTCGTTGCTGCTTTGGCTTGATCAGCCACTCAAACAGGTAGCGAAGCCCATTGGCACCGTCTGGCCATTCTTTTTCCAGCGTGTTTAGCGCCGGAAGAGCCAGCTCATATCCCAGCAGCTCGTGACTCACCAAATATCCAGTTTCTGTTCGTCGCCCATCTGGCTGCATGCTTCGTACTTTGCCGAGGTCATGGAGCAGGCCAGCGAGTGCGGCCAGCCAGCGCTCATGCTCAGAGAAGCTGCTGCTTACGGCATATACTGATTGAGCCACCTCCAGGCTGTGCTCAGCCAACCCACCCGGATAGCAGTGGTGGTGGTTAGCGCTCGCTGGGTAGCTAAAAAATCGACAGCCAATATTGGGCTCTCCAAGTACCTGATAGGCGAAGCGTTGCAGCGTTGGGTATGGGCAGCTGTCTATCCACCGCTCAACGTCCATCACGGTCGTGATTGAGCCCACTTTGCTGGCGGGTAGATGGCTGAGTGATTGAAAAGCATGCGTTGTTAATAGCTTCTGATCTTCAACGGTCAAAAAGCCCCCATGGGCAGTGACGAGCATTGAGACGGCTACTAATCCATTGGTTGGCCATGACCCCGGGTGGTTATCTAGGGCTGCTAGAACCTCATGGAGTCCTGCAAGGTTTTCCAAAACGAGGAAAATACAGGATTTTAGAGGCGATACCTGATAGGCCTGTTGAGTTTCCAGGCAGCCAGTCAACCAAAAGGCATCTGCATCTTTATTTGAATAGGTGGATGGCACTGAGTTGTTCATCAGGCTGCCCCCCACTGATCCATAGTGCTTTCCAGGCGATCGAGCAAATAGGGCAGTACCGCCTTGCCACACTCTTCCTCCAGCTGTGGCAATGTTTCAGTGACCCAGGTCTCCAGCGCATCCAGATTGGATGCTTCGTGGCCGCGTCCAATCAAAAAGACTAGCGCATCTCCCTCGGGGATTCGCAATGCAACCTGGATGGCTCTAGCAAGGCGGCGGCAGGTGTTAGCGGATATCTTAAGCATGTTCTTTCTCCTGAGCATCGGAATGGCTGGCTTGGTTGAATTCACTGACCAGCAAGCGTTCCATGGCAGAGCCGTCACGGCGTGTGAGGTTGGGCACATAGCGGGAATAAACGCGGAACAGCATTTCGGTGGTGGTATGGCCCATTTGGCGGGCAATCCATTCCGGTGACTCACCTGCCGCTAGCCAGAGCGTTGCTGCGGTATGACGGGTTTGATAGGGCCGCCGTTTACGTAGTCCCAGGTGCCGCAACAAGGGATGCCACACCCGTTGGGTGATATTGCGGTGGGCGATAGGCTTGCCGTTGCGCGTGCAGAACACGTAGTCGAATTGACCGGTCGCTTTATGCTGCTCTTGCAGTGCGTCATAAACAGGGCCAGACATATCGATGGTCCTAAACGAACCATCATTTTTGGTATAAACCAGTTCATCCTTCACCAAAGCCTGGCGCACCAAAATTTGTCGGCGCTCAAAGTCGACAAACTGCCACTGCAGCCCATCAATTTCACCGGTGCGCATTCCGGTCAGAAAGCGCACGGTGTAATAGTTTTTAAAATCGGCCCTCACCGTTTGCAGGATCAGCTTGACCTCGTCGACGGTAAACGGCTCAACATCAGTCCGCGGTACCTTGAGTGATTTGATGCCCTGATAGGGTGAGGTAAACTCATAGCGGTCGGCTGCTTCGTTAAGGATCATGCGCAAAGGCGTCATGATGTGGTTGATTCTCTCTGCTGACAGCGGTTTGTCTTTACCGTTTCTGACTTTGGCGAGCTGGGAACGGAAAGACAAAATCTCTGCCTTGGTGATGGAGCCGACCTCTTTCTCACCAAATTCTGGCTTCAAGTAGGCGCGCAAAGTGCCTGCCACCGTATCAATGTGCGAGCGTCGCCACTGAGCCTGCATTTCGGCAAACCAGGTATCGGCAAAGTCACTAAAAAGTGGCGTTGTGTGGTGCTTGAGTGGCGCCTGAGCTGTCGCGGTCTCAGCAAACTTTTGGGCATTCTTGCTGCCCGGAAAATACCGGGCATACTCGAACGTCCCCAGAGTGATTTCAGCCTCGATCTTTTTCAAAATCCCTTCCAGCTTGCGCCGGTTGGTAGGTGTGTCATCCAGGGCCGTTTGCTCACGGCATCGTTTGTTACGGTAACGGAAATCGAAGAACAGTTTTCCTGTCTGTTCTCGTACACGGATACTAGCCATGCATGACACCTCCGTTGGCCATGGGGATGGCAAGAGGGCTGTTGGATGTGCCGCCCATGTCTCGCTCAATGGCTTCCCAGATATAAAGAATTTTGCGCCCACCAAAGGGTCGGATGTAGTGAACGCCCTCAAGCAAAACGCTATCCTTGAGTCGGTCGCGAATTGTTCTGGCGTCATATTTGATGCGAGCTGCAAGCTCGTCGGTGGTTAGGTATTGAGTAGTCATAACGTTCTCCTCGGGCTTCATATGTAGCTAATTGGCTACATGTGTATATGTATAGCTTCGACGGGTTCGTTAGGCAAGCTTTTTTTGCAGCCAATTGCTAACATTTGAAAAATATAAGTAACGGATGTAGCCAATATGCTTCGTTTCAAGATCAAAGAAATGATCGCCCGCAGGGAGTTTGAGGAGGGGCGCCGCATTACCATCGCGGAAGTGGCGGAGGGTGCCGGCATCCACCGGGTAACCTTGTCGAAGATGATCAATCGGCGGGGATTCAGCACCAGTACTGAGCATATTGATGGGCTGTGCCGTTACTTTGATTGCAAGATAGAAGACTTGGTTGAATACGTTCCTAGCGAGCGAGTCAGTGACCTTGATGACCAAGGCCGTAGCAATTGAATGGCATAAACTGCGTTGTGATGGCTGAGCTTTTCAGGTTGTAGTGAGCTGAGCACTAAGCAGTTCTGTTGGCTTGTGTAGTGGACAGACAAGAGTGGCTGTTTGGGGGCATGGATGGTGAAAAAGCAGTTGCCGATTCTGGTGAGCTGGATTGGCGGGAATGACCTCAAGGCGCTGGCTGGTGGCCTGCCTGGTCCGGTGCTTTCTACATTGCGTGCTGACAGCTTTGCCAGGGCTGAACTGCTTTGCTCCTATCCGTCAGACCAGTTGGATAGCTACCGCGCCTGGCTGGCGGAGAATACCGAAACGCCGCTGAATGTTTACCACGAACCCCTGAGTTCACCGGTCAACTTTGCCGAGATTTATCAGGCTGCAGAGCGTCATTTGCGCAGGCTGCAGAGCAGCGGTGAGCCATTGGCCATTTTGCTCAGTCCGGGTACGCCGGCGATGCAGGCGGTATGGATTCTGCTGGGCAAGACGCGCTACCCCGCCACCTATTACCAATCGTCGCTGGAACAGGGCGTTCAACAGGTCGACATACCCTTTGAGATCGCTGCTGAGTATGTGCCGGCCGCTGCAGAGATCAGTACCAGCAGTCTGAACAACATGGTCATACAGGCTGCTCCGGTAAACGCGGCCTTCGACAACATCATCACGCGCAATAAATCCATGCTGTTGCTCAAGCAGCAGGCCGAAGTGCTGGCGCACAAGCTGGTGCCCGTGCTGATCTATGGTGAAACCGGTACAGGCAAGGAGCTGTTCGCCAGGGCTATCCACAATGCCGGTCCGCGTGCGGCCAAGCCCTTTATCGCGGTGAACTGCGGTGCAATACCCTCCGAGCTGATCGACTCGACCCTGTTTGGCCATAAAAAGGGTGCCTTTACCGGTGCCATTGCAGACCGGCTAGGCGTGTTTCAGCAGGCGGATGGCGGCACCCTTTTCCTTGACGAGTTTGGTGAGCTGACGGCGGATGTTCAGGTCCGGTTACTGAGAGTGTTGCAGGAAGGTGTATGCACACCTGTGGGTGCGTCGGTAGAGCAGCGGGTGGATGTGCGACTGATTGCCGCAACCCACCGCAATCTGATGGTTGATGTAGCGGAAGGGCGTTTTCGTGAGGACTTATTTTACCGGGTTGCGGTAGGGGTGCTGCATCTACCGCCTCTGCGAGAGCGGGAGGGTGACTTGCTGCTGTTGTGCGAGGCGCTGCTGGATGCAATCGCCAGACAGGATGCGGCTCTGGCCGGTAAGAAAATTTCTGCTGAAGGAAAAAAACTTGTACTGCAGCATTCGTGGCCAGGCAATGTTCGTGAGTTGCAGGCGACGCTTTTACGGGCTGCGCTTTGGTGCCAAGGTGATACTATCGAGCATCAGGACATGACCGGCGCCGTATTTGCTATGCCTGCCAGAGGAGATCGTAAGGTTCAGGTGGATGTTGCGCAAGGTGTTGATATACAAGTGTTACTTTCCGAATTTGTGCGCCCTTACCTAGAGCAGGCACTGCAGCAGACAGCAGGTAACAAGACCCGGGCAGCCAAATTACTGGGTCTGAAAAGCCAGCAAACGCTGACTAACTGGATGGAGAAGTACGGCATTGAATAGTGTTGGCACGATCTTCGCTATTCAACCAGCATGGACACAATAGCCTTTATGACATCAGTGAATTTTGAATTTCTGCGCCCCGGCAATGAAGTGCTGGCCAATCTTGGCGGGCTGGCCGAAGCGGTACTGCATGTCGACCCCGGCAGCGCGTTGACCCGGTTGCGCAGCTTTGCCGAAGAGCTGACCAAAACCATCTACAAGGAAGAGACGCTTCCACGTCTGCCCCAGGCCAGCTTTTACGATCTAGTGAAAAGTCCGGTATTTGCCGACTGCGTGAGCAAATCGCTGATCCATCAGATCAATTTTTTGCGTATCCAGGGCAATGACGCCGCCCATGGTGCGGAAGGCGACCTGCGCAATGCCCAGCTGGCACTGAAAACTGCCCATCAGCTGGCCATGTATATGGCCGTCAAATACTACGGTGTGCAGCACGACACCATTCCCGAGTTTGTTGAGGTTGCCGACCCCACGGCGGCCATCAAGGGGTTGCAGCAGTCGGTATCCGCTTACGAAAAAGAACTGAACCAAAAGCAGGAAGCCCTGCAGCAGGTGATTGCCGAGCTGGAACAGCAGCGTACGCGCAATATCGAAATGCTCGAGCCACCGGCCCGGCCCGATCAGCAGAAACGCCAGCGCGAGAGCCAGCAGGTAGCCGACAGCCTGCAGTGGAATGAAGCCAAGACCCGAACCCTATTGATTGATGCGATGTTGCTGCAGGCCGGCTGGGATGTGGCTAACCCTGCGCAGGTGGGGCATGAAGTCGAGGTGGATTTCCCGGATAACCCGTCCGGTAAAGGCCGCGCCGACTATGTGCTGTGGAGCGATAACGGCCAGCCACTGGCCGTTATCGAAGCCAAGAAATCTGGCAACGCCAGCCTGCAGGCCGGGCGTGAACAGGCGCGCATGTATGCCGATGGATTTGAACGCATGGGCATGCAGCGCCCAGTGATTTTCTACAGCAATGGCTATGAAACCTTCATCTGGGACGATACCCAGTACAACACCTATCGCCCGGTGTACGGCCTCTATAGCAAGGACAGCCTGGAATACCTGATTTACCAGCGCCAATATCGGGTCCAGGCGCTGGAAAAGCACAACCCGCAGTTGAGCATTGCCGATCGGCCCTACCAGATCGAAGCAATCAAGACTGTCGCCGCGCACTTCCAGAGCCAGCGGCGCAAGGCGCTGATCATTCAGGCCACCGGTACCGGCAAGACCCGTGTTGCCATCGCCCTGGCGGAATTACTGCTGCGTACCGGCTGGGCCAAGCGCGTGCTGTTTCTCTGTGATCGCAAGGAGCTGCGCGTGCAGGCCGATGATGCCTTCAAGCAGAATCTGCCCAGCGAGCCGCGTTGTGTCATTGGTGAAACCAGCAAGGTGGATCAGACTGCTCGTATCTTCATTGCCACCTATCCGGGCATGATGAACCGCTTTGCCCAGCTGGATGTTGGCTTTTTCGATCTGATCATTGCCGATGAAAGCCACCGTAGCATCTATAACAAGTATCGGGACCTGTTTGACTACTTCGATGCCATGCAGGTGGGGCTGACCGCGACACCGGTTAAATTTATCAGCCGTAACACCTTCGACCTGTTTGACTGTGAAACCACTGACCCGACCTTTGAATTCGGGCTGGATGCGGCCATCAACAACGAGCCGCCCTATCTGGTGCCATTCCGTGTCAAGGACCTGACCACCGATTTTCTGCGTGACGGCATCCATTACAGCCAGCTCAGCGAAGCACAGCAACGTCAGCTGGAAGAGGACCTGGGAGAGGAAGAAGCCCGGCAGACCACCATCGCCGGCAAGGACATCGGCCGCAAGATCTTCAGTGAAGACACCGACCGCATCATCCTCGAGAACCTGATCAATAATGGCATCAAGGATGACACTGGCTCACTGGTGGGCAAGACCATCGTCTTCGCCCAGCGCCAGGATCATGCCGAACACCTGGAAAAACTGTTCTGCAAACTGTATCCGCAATATGGCAGCAAGGTCTGCAAGGTGATCCACAACGCCATTCCGCATGTGGAAACACTGATCAAGGAATTCAAGAAACCGGACAACGACTTCCGTATCGCCATCTCGGTGGACATGCTTGATACCGGCATCGACGTGCCCGAAGTGGTCAATCTGGTCTTTGCCAAACCAGTGAAGAGCTGGGTCAAGTTCTGGCAGATGATCGGCCGGGGCACCCGCCTGCGTCCCAATCTGTTTGGGCCGGGCAAGCACAAGAGCGAATTCCTCATTTTCGATCACTACGGCAACTTCGACTACTTCGAGCAGGAATATAAGGAACCGGAGGACACCGGCAGCAAATCGCTGCTGCAGACCACCTTCGAAGCGCGCCTGCAACTGGCGCAGGCCGCGCTCAAGGCCAACCACGCTGACGCCTTTGATGTGGCCGTCGAGTTGCTGCAGGCAGACATCAATGATCTGCCGGACACCAGTGTGGCGGTCAAGCGCGAGCTGCGGGTGGTGCACCAGCTGCAACAAACTCCGATGCTCAAGACACTCGACAGCAAAACCCAACACCTGTTGAGCAACACCATTGCCCCGCTGATGTCCGCCCGGGTGTTGCGTGACAAGCACGCGACCGCCTTCGACAAGCTGATCGCCGGTATTCAGTGCTGTCTGGTAGTGCAGGCCAGTTGCTTCGAGGACGGAAAGACCGAACTGCTGGCCGAGCTGGATAGGCTCGCAGTGAACATCAATGCCGTGCGCCAGAAGGATGCAGTGATTGCCGAAGTACGCAGTGCTGCGTTCTGGCAGCAGCCGAGCATTGCCAAGCTGGAGCATGCCCGCAAGGAGTTGCGCAGCATCATGAAATACCGCCAGAGCGGCACGGGCCCCGGCTACGACATCGGCAGCACGCGCACCCGTGATGGCAACATCCAGAACAATGAGCGTCAGGTGTATATCGCTGGCGCCAACGAAGCCATGATCTACCGCCGTCGGCTCAAGGACATCCTTGACGCCATGCTGGCTGCTAACCCGACCCTGCAGAAAATCCGCCAGGGTGAGCCGATTGCCGAGCCGGAGCTGAAAACACTTACTTCGACCATCCTGACCAGTCATCCGGGCGTCAGCCTGGAGGTGCTCAATGAGTTCTACGGGCGCACCGCTGATCAACTGCACCTCACCGTGCGGGAAATTATCGGCCTTGACCCCGAAGCCATTGAAGAGCACTTCAAGCAGTTCCTGCACCAGCACCCGAACCTCACCGCCCAGCAGGTGCGTTTCATGAACCTGCTGAAAAACTACATAGCCCAACACGGCAGCATCGTTGTCGACAAACTCTATGAGCCTCCCTTCGACAGCATTTCCCATGAGGGCATCGACGGTGTGTTCACGCCGGATGACGTCGGCGATCTGATTGCAGTGCTTGAACCATTCATCAAGCAGGAGGCTCAGCATGGCCAGTAAGGATCTGGTGCCGGGCACGCTTTATCAGGCCATAGCAGAAGTCATTGCCCAGGCCCGCCAGCAGGTCAGGCAGGCGGTCAACCAGCACATGGTTCAGGCCTACTGGCATATCGGCCGCTTGATTGTAGAGCAGGAGCAGCAAGGGCAGCAGCGGGCAGAGTACGGCAAGCAGCAGCTCAAACAGTTGTCAGAGCGCCTGCAGGCCGAGTTTGGCAAAGGGTTTGATGTGGGCAACCTGCGCAATATGCGGCAGTTCTACCTGACTTTCCCAAAACACTACACACTGCGTAGTGTTTTGAGCTGGAGCCACTATCGAACCCTGATGCGTATTGAGAACCCTGCTGCCAGGCAGTGGTATGCGGATGAGGCGGCGGATGAGAACTGGAGCGTCCGCGCACTGGAGCGCCAGATCGGCACGCTGTATTACGAGCGCCTGCTCGCCAGCAAGGACAAGTCCACTGTCGAGCAGGAAGCACAGGAGAAAACCGAGCCGCTGCAGGATGATCCCAAACATTACCTGCGCGACCCCTACATCCTCGACTTTCTCAACCTGCCGGATAAAACCTGGCAGGAAAGCGACCTCGAACAGGGCATCATCTCCAACCTGCAGCAGTTCCTGTTGGAGCTGGGCAAGGGCTTTGCCTTCGTCGAACGCCAGCAACGCATCCGCACCGATGACGGCGACTACTTCATCGATCTGGTGTTCTACAACTTTCATCTCAAATGCTTTCTGCTGATCGACCTGAAAATGCACAAGCTCACCCACCAGGACGTGGGCCAGATGGACATGTATGTGCGCATGTATGAAGAACACAAACGCCGCCCCGACGACAACCCGACCATCGGGCTGATTCTGTGCAGCGAGCGCAATAACACCGTCGCCAAATACTCCGTGCTCAGCGAAAGCAAGCAATTGTTCGCCTCCACATACCTCACAGCCCTGCCCACTGAAGAGGAACTGGCACGGGAACTGGAGCGCGAACGGGAAAGAGTGCTGCGCCTGAAGGAAGCAGCCGCCCGATACCAATCAGATACACCACAACAGGACAATTGAAACACCCATGCTCACTGGCAAAATCCGTAACGACATAGACAAACTCTGGGAAAAATTCTGGACCGGCGGCATCACCAACCCGCTGACCGTGATCGAACAGATCAGCTACCTGATGTTCGCCCGCATGCTCGACATGCAGGAAGACGTCGCCGAGCGTAAGGCCAACCGCACCGGCAAGGTCTTTGACCGGCTGTTTCCCAATACCCCGGAAGGCCAGCTGCTGCGCTGGAAAAACTTCCGCAACATGAGCGGCAAGGAGCTGCACAGCCACCTCCGGCACAAGGTTTACCCCTACTTTGCCAAATTGGGCAAGCAGTCTGACAACGCCGATGGCCTGGGTGATGAAGGCAGTGCACTGGAGGGGCTGGGGCATATCGGCGAATACATGCAGGACGCCGATCTGGAGATCAAGAACGAATCGGTGCTGACCTCCGCCGTGGAGATGGTCAACGACCTGCCGCTGACCCAGAGCGACGTAAAGGGCGACATCTACGAATACCTGCTGAGCAAACTTACTACCGCTGGCATCAACGGTCAGTTTCGCACGCCCAGGCATATCATCGACGCGATGATCGAGCTGCTGGACCCGCAGCCCACCGATATCATCTGCGACCCCTCCTGCGGTACTGCAGGCTTCCTGGCCCGCACCATGGAATACCTCAATCGCGTGTACTCCAGCGCAGCAGGTACCTATAGCGATGAAGAGGGTAACCAGCATTACTCAGGTGATTTGCTTGAGCCCTTCCGCGAACACATCAACCAGAACATGTTCTGGGGCTTCGACTTCGACACCACCATGCTGCGCGTTTCCAGCATGAACATGATGCTGCACGGGGTAAATGGCGCCAACATCCTGTACCAGGACAGCCTCAGCAAATCGATCAAGGAGCACTACCCCGAGCAGGAAGAAAACTTCTTCGACGTGGTGCTGGCCAATCCGCCATTCAAGGGCAGCCTGGACGAAACCAACACCAACCCGGACGTACTCGGCCTGGTGAAAACCAAAAAGACCGAACTGCTGTTTGTCGCCCACATCCTGCGCTCGCTCAAGCTCGGCGGCCGCGCCGCCGTGATCGTACCGGACGGCGTGCTGTTCGGCTCCTCCAAGGCCCACCAGCAACTGCGTCAGGAGCTGCTCGACAACAACCAGCTGGAAGGCATCGTCAGCCTGCCCAGCGGTGTGTTCAAACCCTACGCCGGCGTCAGCACCGCCATCCTCATCTTCACCAAGGGCGGCAGCACCGAGCGTGTGTGGTTCTATGACCTGCAGGCCGATGGCTACTCGCTGGACGACAAGCGCACCGAGCTGAAAGGCGAGGGCAGCAACGACCTGCCCGACGCCATTGCCCAGTGGCACAAATATCGGCAGATGGTGGAGGGCAATATCAGCGGCAGCACCATCAACACAGTGTTCGGCGACAAGCGCAAAAAGGCCTTTGTCGTGCCGGCTGAGGATATCGCCGCCAACAAATACGACCTCTCCATCAACCGCTACAAGGAAGTGGAGTACCAGCAGGAGCAGTACGAAGACCCCAAGGTGATTCTGCAACGGCTGAAAGGGCTGGAGCGGGAGATTCTGACGGATCTGGATGAGCTGGAGGGGATGCTGTGAGTTGGCCGGTGGTGAAGTTGGGTGATGTGGCCGAAAGAGTTGATTATGGTCTCACTGCATCGGCCAAAGAAGATAATGAAGGTCCTCGATTTCTTCGTATCACTGACATGCAGGATGATGCTGTCGATTGGAGTACCGTACCGTCTTGTGAATGTTCGGAGAAAGAGTTCAAAGAGAATGAGCTCTCGGTCGGAGATATCGTATTTGCTAGAACTGGGGCGACAACGGGTAAGAGCTTTTTAATCAGGCATTTACCAAGGCCTTCAGTTTTTGCATCGTACCTGATTCGTGTGCGCCCCACGGATGAAGTAGATTCAAAGTACTTGGCATACTTTTTTAAATCTCCGCAGTACTGGTTTCAAATTACAGCGATGGCAGAAGGTGCTGCTCAGCCTGGGGTAAACTCAAGCAAACTCAAGGAGCTGGAAATCCCCCTCCCACCCCTGCCCGAACAAAAGCGCATCGCCGCCATCCTCGACAAGGCCGACGCCATCCGCCGCAAACGCCAGCAAGCCATCCAGCTCGCCGACGACTTCCTCCGCGCCGTGTTTCTGGACATGTTCGGCGACCCGGTGACCAATCCGAAAGGTTGGGAGCTAAAAACACTGGGTGAGCTGTGCACAAAAATAACAGATGGAGAGCATGGCACTGTTAAGCGTCTGGAGTCCGGAAGACTCTACTTGATGGCAAGAAACATTGATCGAAAAGGCAATCTGGATCTATCAGATGTCTCTTACATTAGCGAAGCTGATCATCAACGCATCTATAAAAGGTGTGGGCCTGAAAAAGGCGATGTGCTTTTGGTTTGTGTTGGAGCTACCATCGGCAAAGCACTTGTGGTTCCTGATATTGGGGAATTCAGCTTGGCGCGAAGTGTTGCCTTGTTAAAGCCAGGCAAGGAGATTGTTTCAGAGTACTTATTGTCATTGATTAATACTGATGCATTGCAGCGTCAATTTGTTTCCTCAGGAAACTCTTCTGCTCAGGCTGGGCTTTATTTGGGGAAAATAAAGGAAATCATGGTTCCTGTACCTGGCTTAAAAGAGCAGCTCCGATTTAAAGAAATCGTCAATTTTGTCAAAGAAAAGTTTTCCTCAAAAATTAATGGCGGAAATTTAGAGTCGGATTTTGTTTTAAGCCTCAGCCAAAAGGCCTTCTCCGGCCAGTTGTAGATAAGGAAATCCCCATGCGCCTCAAGTTCGTCAAGCTCAGCCATTTTCGTGGTTATCGCACCACCACGGTTATCCCCATCGACGAAGCCATGACCGGTAGCGTCGGTCGTAATGACGATGGCCAAACTATCGGTCACGGCCGAAGCGGGTCAGCGGAAAGGATGAGCATATAGATGGGCATTGTGAGCGCCAGCCACCTTGCGGACATCTCACCAGCCAGCACTTGGAAATAAGCTCTCACTTCACGTCGGCCGGGATTGAGGTCGTCACAATCCAGCTAGATCTGCCTCCTCCAATAAGTGCCGCACAAATCCCGGCGGGTGCAGATTTCCGGGAGGTTTGCGCCAGATCAGTTGGAGACGCTTTTCAAGCCCCGGGATGGGAAGAGCTACCAGCGCGCCACTGCGAACTTCGTCTTGTACTGCGGAAGCCATCACCAACGACACGCCGAGTCCCGCCCTGACCGCTTGTTTGACTGCCTCGGTGCTGCCTAGCTGCATACCGCTGCGAGGCACGCCCAGCTCGCCAAAGTATTCGGTCAGAAGCCGTCCGGTACCGCTACCCGGTTCACCTCCCAGCATCGGCAGGTCCACCAGACGATCACGTTCTATGCACCCTGCTTCAGCCAGCGCATGGTCGGGGCTGACGATAAGCACCAGCGGCTCGACCCGCCAGAGGCGGTGTTCGAAGTCGGGGTGAGGTAGCCACCATTCCATGATCGCGGCGTCGAGCTGGCCCGCCAGTAGCTGGTCGGCCACATCCGGGTTGGCGGCGATGCGCAGATCCACCTCGCCCCTCTCATTTGCGGTCGTCAGATAGCTGCGCACGAATGGCTGGAGAAGGTAGGTGCCGATGTTGGAGCTAGCCCCGACGCGCTCACGATTGCCATGCAGGGCTTCTAGCGCCCGGGCGTGCATGTCGAGCAAGGCGGTCGCATGCGGCATGAAGGCCAGCGCCCGTGTGGTAGGCTGGCAGCCGCTACGACTGCGCTGCACCAGCGTTACGCCGACCTGCTCTTCAAGCTTCTGCAAGTGCTGCGACACCGTCGGCTGGGCCAGCCCCAACGCCCTCGCCGCGCTCTGAAAACTGCCTGTTTGAACGATCGCTACCAGGCTCTTCAGCCAGACCGGATTCAACATGAGGCAGGCTCGGCCTGGGGCAGACGGTTCGCAGCGTTGATTGGGCGCGCACCTGCCAATGCCTGGATGATGTTCTGCGCTGCACAACGTTCAATCTCCAGGCGCACCGCGCGCACTGCCGACCCTATGTGCGGAGTGAACAGCGTATTCGGATGCGCGAGCAGCGCAGGATCGATCAGCCGCGGCCGGTCCGCGCGAGCCCAGTCTTCCATTTCGAATACATCCGCCGCATACCCGCCGAGCTGGCCTCGCTCAAGCGCCGCGAGCACGGCGGCTTCATCCACTACCGAACCACGACAGGGGTTTACAAGCAGAGCGCCCGGCCGTACGAGGGCAAGCAGCTCGGCGTTGACCAGATGCTGGGTATCGGCATTCAAGGGAAGCGCCAGCAGGATGAAGTCCGAGCTGGCGAAGAGTTCGCTGCACGCCACCTGGCGCAGGCCGAGCCGTTGCTCGGTGTGTGTATCCAGAGCCTTCGCCTCGTGGTACTGCAGGGTCGCGCCCCATCCCTGCAAGCGCTCAGCCATGGCCAGTCCGATGGCGCCCATGCCAAGGATGCCGACCGTAGCGTTATCCAGCCCCGTGCCGTAGAACTGTGGTTGCCAGCCCTGGAACTCGCCAGAGCGGACGAACGCATCTGCTGCGCGCAGATGCCGCCCCAGCCCCACCGCCAGTCCGATCGCCAGCTCGGCAGTCGGGACGGTCAACAGATCAGGCACGAAGGTCAGCCAGACCCCGCGGGCAGTACAGGCGTCCACATCGAAATTGTCGAAGCCCTTGAGCGCGCAGCCGACTACACGCAGCTCAGGGCAGACTTGAAGAAAGTCTGCATCGACCCGATCGGGCATGAACGCCATCATCGCCTGAGCATCGCGGCAGCGGCGTAGAACTTCCTCGCGCGTCAGCGTGCTGTCGGTCTGGTTGGTCACCAGCTCGCAATGTGGCGCCAGCAGTTGCAGGATCTCATCGTGTACCCGGTGAGTTATAACGAGTTTCGGCAGCATGGTTTCTCCTATTTGAAACGTTTGCGCAGCACGCCACTGAAGGCGTCTACCAGCGTGACCATGGCCAGGATGACCAGCAGGATTGCTGCGACCTCCTGGTACTGCATGATGCGCAGCGAGCCCATGAGTTCGAAGCCGATACCGCCGGCGCCGACCATGCCCATCACGGTGGAGGCGCGAAAGTTGTATTCCCAGCGGTAGATCGCCACGTCGGCGAACTGCGGCGTCACCTGTGGCAAAACCGCGTGCAGCAGCACTTGCATCGGCGTAGCCCCCGCAGCCCGAGCGGCTTCCACCGGCGCTTCGTCGACGTGCTCGATGGCCTCGGCGAAGAACTTGCCGACCATGCCGATCGAATGCAGACCCAGCGCAAGCACGCCTGGCAAGGCGCCGAATCCTACGGCTGCAACGAAGATGATGCCCATGATCAGCTCCGGCACCGACCGCAGGGCATTGAGCAGCACCCGGGCAACACCGAATACCAGGGGGTGCGGCGCCGTGTTACGGGCGGCGATGAAAGCCACCACCAGCGAGAACACCACTGCGATGGCCGTACCGGCGATGCTCATCGCCAAGGTGTCGATCAACGGGCGAATCCAGCTTCGATAGCCCGAAAAGTCTGGCGGCATCGCCTCGCCTGCCAGGGTCGCGATGGAGGGCAGGCCGTTCAGCAGCGTGGTGGCATCGAGCAGCCCCACGTACCAGCAGGCCAGCAGTACCACTCCGAGTATAATCGCCACCTGCCCCAGCTGGCGCCACCAACCGAGGCCGAAGCCTCGGAGGATGTGCTCGCGTTGCTCAGCAGGCAGCGCCTGCACGTCGTAATGAGTAGACATATCGGTGCTCACATCGTGGCGAAGTCGAGGCCGAGCAGTGATCCCATGTTACGGATCACATCGTAGTCGGCGTCGGTGATGGGCGCGAAGGCCTCGGCCTTGAAGTTGCGCAGCACTTCGGGATCGTCGATACCGACGAATACATCCCGCACCTTGGTTTTCAGCTCGGGGCTCAGGTTGGAGCGCATCGCCCAGGGGTACTGGGGATATTCGCCGCTGTAACCGAGTACCTTCACCTTGCTTGGATCGATCAGGCCACGTTCGGCTACGAGATCGAAGATGACCTCCGACAGCCCACCCGCATCGGCGTTGCCGTTCGCCACATTGACGGCAACGGCGTCATGCGTGCCCACAAAATGCTGTTCGTAGTCCTGCCCACCCGTCAGCTCGGCCGTCTCAAGAAGCACGGTTTTGGGAATCAGGTGGCTGGACGTCGAAGCCCGGTCACCATAGGCCATCTTCTTGCCTTTGAGGTCGGCATACTCATTCACGCCTGACGCGACATTGGCGATGATCACCGAACGATAGGTCGGCTTGCCGTCGATGACCATGGCAGCGAAGGGCTCGATGTCGCTTTTGCTTTTGGCCATGACGTAGGACAGCGGACCAAAATATGCCAGGTCGATACGGCCAAAGCGCATCGCCTCGATCATCGAGGAATAGTCGGTGGTCACGATCAGCTGCACCTTCTTGTCCAGATGCTGTTCCAGGTAATCCTTCAGCGGCTGGTTACGCTTGATCAGCTCGGAGGCGTTTTCGTCCGGCAGCAGGGCAACTTTCAGTACATCTGGATCGGCATCGGCCGCTACGGCGGACAAACTTGAAACAGCGGACAGCAAGCAAGTCAATAAGAGCGCGGATAAGCGTTTCATCGGGACATCTCCAGTGAAGGTTCGAGCATGACAGGTGGTTCAGCCGGAGCATTCGCTGGCTGAGTCGTAGAGCGGCCTGCATAGATGCGCTCAAGCTGCGCATCGGTGAGTTCCGAGGGCGCGGCATCGAAAGCGATCTGAGAATCGGCCAGCCCGACGACGCGATCGGCGAAGCGGCGGGCATATTCGAGTTGATGCAGCGAAACGATGGCGGTGATGCCGTCTTCCTTACAAATGTCGCGCAGCAGTCCGAGAACGCGGACCGAGGTTGCCGGGTCGAGGCTGGCTACCGGCTCATCGGCCAGAATGATCGCCGGCTGCTGCGCTAACGCACGCGCGATGCCTACCCGCTGCTGCTGGCCACCGGACAGTTTGTCCACTCGGCTCAGCGCCTTGTCTGCCAGCCCGACCCGGGCGAGGCAACTGAGTGCAATCTCCTGATCGGCACGCGGCAAAGGAAACAGCGAGCGGAGCGTGCTGTGAAAGGCCAGCCGGCCGGTCAGCACATTAGCCAGTGCGCTTTGACGTTCGATCAGCTGGTGGTGCTGAAAGATCATGGCGGTACGCCTACGGTGCTGACGCAAGGCCGAGCCGCTGCCGAGCTCACCGAGTTCGCTGGTGACGCTGCCGCCAGTGGGCGTGACGAGTCGATTGAGACTACGGAGCAAGGTCGACTTGCCCGCGCCCGAGAGACCAAGCAGCACGGTGAACTCACCACGCCGGAATGCAACCGAGGTATCGCGCAGGGCGGTCACGCCGCCTGGGTAGACGACGCTCAGCCGGTCGACCCACAGCACGGCGTCCTGTATCGGGTGGGGTGTCATATTATCACCTTTTGCAATTTTACGGGCCGCAGAATTGCGGTTCGCAATGCATAAGGTAGGCATTTTTTGTTAATTCACTGCTTCAGAATGATGACGATTCAATGAAAGCTGTGGATTTCCTCGCGAGAGCGAGAATGGCTAGGTCTACAGGCCAAATTTGTTCTCAGCGCATCAAAATCATTCAAGACCGCAGCAGAGAACCCTGTCATTCATACAACCAGGCGGCGGCGTGTACTCAGCACGTGGACGCAGCTATAGGTATGAACCGCTCCATCGGAGATACAGCTGCCCGTGTTTTTTCATCGCAGTTTTACTCGGCAATTGGTTTTGGGAAGTCAGTACCAGTCGCTTTTGAGCAGGCTAGAAATGCATTGATGCTTGAAGGCATACCTGAAAGCTCAACTCCAGTGCTTTACTTGCGAGAAGGGGTAGAGGCGGATGATTTGATATTGGTTAAGCCCAGAGAAAAACTACGATCGGCTCTATAAAGAAAATAGCCATTTAACTATTTGCTACCTACGCGGGCGTGAGGCAGAGGGCCGTTACAACAACCCGAACGAAGTGTGGCATCCCCGAGTGTGCTCTGTATCTATCAGGAAAAGTAGGGCAAGACTAGTCCGGCTGGGGCCTCATGTGAAAGGCGCTCCTTTGCTCTTATCGGAGGTGTTGTTTGGGCAAGGCATGGACCCGGAGGGCAATACTCAAAATCCTCGCTGCTGCGTAACGCGCAAAAATCATTGGGCACCGTATGGGCACATTTTGGGCACACGGCTTTTTTCCAGCTTTTTCAATGCTGGAGGGCAGAGGTCATTCTTGCGAGGTGTTTTGGAAGGGCGAGTGAGTATTTATTTTCTGTAGCCGCCGATTTGGGCACAAGATAAGAGAGCTCGGATGCTCGTAAGCTATTGATTCTAAAGAGAAATGGCGCACCCGACAGGATTCGAACCTGTGACCCCCGCCTTCGGAGGGCGGTACTCTATCCAGCTGAGCTACGGGTGCATATAAGTAATGCGAGGTCATTTTGACCTTTAGCCGCACCGTGGCACAAGGGGCTGAGTATTGCCTTCGGAGGGCGGTACTCTATCCAGCTGAGCTACGGGTGCGTGTCTGCTGTGGCCTTGCGACCAATGGCCGCAGCCTGTTGCCTGGCGGTCGGGATCGACGCGCGTGCGGGCTGCGCTGCAGCGCGGCAATGATACGCACTGCGGGCTGTTGCGTCCATGCCTGTGAGGGGATTCGTTGGTCTGCCGCGACCGCTTGGCACTTTGTCGGGTGTGGGTTTATCGGTATACTCGCGCTCATTGTCCGGGCAATGCACTTGGGCGCAAAACATATAGCCATGATGAGGATGCACAAGGTGATGACTTTGAAAAAGATTCTGCTGGCCTCGGCGGCCATGCTGGCGGTGGTTGCCGGTAATGCTTTCGCGGCAACAGCGAACGAAGAGGCCATCGCGGAGCGTCTGAAACCTGTCGGTACCGTTTGCCTGGTTGGCGATCCTTGCGCCGACGAAGTAGCCGGTGGTGGCGGTGCAGCGTCCGGTCCGCGTTCTGGTGCCGATATTGTTGGCAAGTTCTGCTCTGCCTGTCACGGCTCCGGTGTTCTGGGTGCGCCCAAGGCCGGTGATACCGCTGCCTGGAGCGCGCGCCACGGTGGTGACCTGGACGAGCTGCTGAAAAACGCTATCGCCGGTCTGAACGCCATGCCGCCGAAAGGCACCTGTGCTGACTGCTCCGATGAAGAGCTGATGGCCGCGATCAAGGAAATGTCCGGTCTCTGATCAGACGTTCCGCGCTGTACTAGACGCCCCGCCCTGTGCGGGGCGTTTTGTTTTCAGCTGCCTTTGAGCATATCCCGCAGGTTGGACAGCGCAGCCTTGCCGCGTGCCTGTTTCTGCTCCACCGGGGCTTCTTCGCTCCCTTCCCACTCCAGATCTTCCGGGGGGATTTCATCCAGGAAGCGGCTGGGGGCGCAGTCGATGATTTCACCAAACTGCCGCCGCTTGGCGGCAAAGGTGAAGGCCAGGGTTTTGCGCGCGCGGGTGATACCTACGTAGGCGAGGCGGCGCTCTTCCTCGACGCTGTCGGCCTCGATGCTGGAGCGGTGGGGCAGGATCTCTTCTTCCATGCCCATGATGAACACGTGCGGGTACTCCAGGCCTTTGGAGGCGTGCAGGGTCATGAGCTGGACGCGGTCGGAGTCTTCTTCCTCTTCCTGGCGCTCCAGCATGTCGCGCAGCACCAGTTTGGCGATGGCGTCTTCAATGGTGCTTTCGCCGCTCTCGTCCTTCTCCAGAATGTTTTTCAGCGAGTCGATCAGAAACCAGACGTTACCCATGCGCTTGGCGGCGATGTCGTCGCTGGAGCAGTTCTGGCGAATCCAGTTCTCGTAATCCAGGTCCAGCACCATCTGCCGCAGGCCGCCAATCGGGTCGTCGCCGTAGCAATGCTTGCGGGCGCTGTCGAGCCAGGTGATAAAGCGCTGCAGGCGCTCGCTGTAGCGGGTGTCCAGGCGCTCGGCCAGGCCGGTTTCGCCGCAGGCCTGGTGCATGCTGATCTGCCGCTCGTTGGCGTAGGTGCCGAGTTTTTCCAGGGTGGCCGGGCCAATCTCGCGGCGCGGTACGTTGATCACGCGCAGCAGGGCGTTGTCGTCATCCGGGTTGACCAGCAGGCGCAGGTAGGACATCAGGTCCTTGACCTCTTGTCGGCTGAAAAAGCTGGTGCCGCCCGACAGGTGATAGGGGATCTGGTGGTGCTGCAGTTTCAGTTCGATCAACCGCGCCTGGTGGTTGCCGCGATACAGAATGGCAAACTCGCGCCAGGCACGTTTGTGCTGGTGGTGCTGATTCTGAATCTCGACCGCTACGCGCTCGGCTTCGGCCTCTTCATTGCGGCAGCGGATCACGCGCAGCGGTTCGCCGTAACCCAGCTCACTCCACAGCTGCTTTTCGAACACGTGGGGGTTGTTGGCGATCAGGGTGTTGGCCGCGCGCAGGATGCGGCTGGTGGAGCGGTAGTTCTGCTCCAGCATGACTACCTTTAGGTGCGGAAAGTCTTCCTTAAGCAGCGCCAGGTTTTCCGGGCGTGCGCCGCGCCAGGCGTAGATCGACTGGTCGTCGTCGCCCACCACGGTAAAGCGTGCCTGGGTGCCGACCAGCATTTTGACCAGCAGGTACTGGCTGGCGTTGGTGTCCTGGTATTCATCCACCAGCATGTAGCGAATGCGAAACTGCCATTTCTCCAGTACATCGGGGTTGTCGCGAAACAGCACCACCGGGATCAGGATCAGGTCGTCAAAGTCCACCGCGTTGTAGGCCTTGAGCGTGCGCTGGTAGTGCATGTAGACGCTGGCGGCGGTCTGCTCCTGCGGGGTTTTGGCCTGGGCCAAAGCTTCGTCTGGCAGGATCAGGTCGTTCTTCCAGTTGGAGATTTGCGCCTGGATGCCCTCAATGCCGTCTTCGGCGCCGTAGTCCTTGTGCATCAAATCGGTAATCAGCGCTGTGGCATCCTGCTGATCGAAAATCGAGAAGCCGGGCTTGTAGCCCAGGCGCTGATGCTCCTTGCGGATGATGTTCAGCCCCAGGTTGTGGAAGGTCGAGACGGTCAGGCCGCGGGCGTCGGGCCCGCGCAGCAATTGGCCAACCCGCTCTTTCATCTCGCGTGCGGCCTTGTTGGTAAAGGTTACGGCAATGATGTGCTGGGCGCGGATGCCACACTCTTTGACCAGATAGGCGATCTTGCGGGTGATCACGCTGGTCTTGCCGCTGCCGGCCCCGGCCAGAACCAGCAGCGGTCCGCTGATGTACTCGACGGCTTCCTGTTGGCGGGGGTTGAGGCGTGACACGGGGGTATCTCCGGAGGCTGAGGGCGGCAAATGGTAGCAGCTTCGTCGGCGGATCGGGTGCCGCCTATCAGTGAGACTTGGTTATTGGTGAGATATTCGCTATAACTTGCTTCACAAAAGTGCTGTAGATGCTTAAATTTTAAAGATTCTTTTATTGGAGATTACTCTCAGTCGACTGAATTTATCCCTGACTTGACGCCAGCCGGGCAAAAGACCCCGGCAAATCAAGCAGATAGCGGCCAGAGCCGGCATGGATACGACTGAGAGCCTTGTTCCAACCCAGGGGAGATCGCCGCTTGAGCGATGACAGACCACTACAGCGAGTTATCTTGCTGGATACCGACCACGGCGCCTATGTGCAGCTGTGCCGTCGGCTTGCTGTGGTTGGTACCCTGCCGTTCAGCCTGGAGCGCGCCGAAGACTGGCACCAGCTGCAAACCCGGATCGACCGGGGCGAGGTGCAGGCGGTGCTGGCGCGTTCAGACAGCCTGGCCATGCTGCACGACTGCGGCGTGCCGGTTATTCACCTGGCCAACGAGCCCGACTTTTCCAGCATCGGCAACGGCCTCAACGACACCCTGTGGGATCAATCCTCCGCCAGCGAAATCATCCGCTGCTGCCAGTACGCGATGGAGCGCCACCGCTTGCGCGGCGCGCTGGACCGCGCCGCCAGCTACGACCCGCTGACCGGTACCTGCAACCGTCAGATGCTGCAGGATCGCCTCAAGCAGGGCATGCGCCGGGCGCTGCGCAGCAATCAGCCGCTGGCGGTGTTCTGCGTCGATCTGGACAACTTTCGGCACGTTAACGACAGCCTAGGCCATAGCGCCGGTGATGCCATCATCTGCGAGGTGGTAGACCGCCTGCGCGCGGTGCTGCGCAACACCGATACCATCGGGCGCATGGGCAGTGACGAGTTTGCTCTGGTGATCGAGGACTACACCTCATCCAGCAACCTGTTGCAGATCGCCCAGAAAATCATCAACGAGCTGGCCGAGCCTTTTACCGTCAGCAACGAAGGCCTGCTGATGGGCTGCAGCGTCGGTATCGCGACCTATCCCGAGGGCGGTCAGACGGTCGACAGTCTGCTGCTGCACGCCAACCTGGCGATGCTGCAGGCCAAGGGGCAGCGCGGCTGCAGCTTCCACTTCTACGACGAGCGCATCAACCTGCAGGCGCACAGCCTGATCGAGTTTGAGTCTTCGCTGCGTCAGGCCCTGCGCCGTAACGAGTTTGAGCTGCACTACCAGCCGCGGGTCGATCTGGGCAGTGGCCGCATTGTTGGCCTTGAAGGGTTGATCCGCTGGCGCCACCCGGAGCGGGGGCTGCTGGGGCCGGGTGAGTTTATTCCGCTGGCCGAGGAGACCGGCCTGATCGTGCCAATGGGCTACTGGGTGATCGCCCGCGCCTGCCACGATCTGGCGCGCATGCAAAAGCGCGGTATGGCGCCGGTGCATGTGGCCGTGAACATGTCGTTCCGCCAGTTCCAGGACAGCCGGCTGCTGTCCACCGTGCGCCGGCTGCTGGAGCGCACCGGTATTGACCCGCACTGGCTGGAGTTTGAGCTGACCGAAACCGCTGTCATGCAGCAACCCGAGCAGGTGCTGATGACCATGGACGGCATGACCGGCCTGGGGCTGCGCTTTTCGCTGGATGACTTTGGTACCGGCTTCTCCTCCTTCGTTCACCTGCACAGCCTGCCCATCAACCTGCTGAAAATCGACCGCGGCTTCGTCAAGGCGATTGCCGAGCGCTCTGCCGACCGGCAACTGGTTGGCGCGATGATCGAGATGGGGCACAGCCTGGGGCTGGAGGTAGTGGCCGAGGGCGTGGAGCAGCGTGAGCAGCTGGATATTCTGCGCAGTCTGGGCTGCGATCAGGTACAGGGGTTCTTTATCAGCCCGGCCTTGCCCTTCGATGAGCTGTGCTACTTCATGGATGCCTACCAGATGGGGCGTGAGGCGTCGCCGAAGGAAAGTGGCGTTGTTCGCCTGATGTCCTGAGCGCATTGCCAAGGCCCTTGCGGGGCTTACGCGTCTGGCTGCTGTGTTCTGCCCCTCAGAAAGATACAAGGCGACTGCCGGCACCGCTGTCGCCAGCGGGTTGGCACCAGCGCCGCCCTGTGTGGTTACTCTAGTTGTCTTTCCCGTTTTTGCCCGCCTTTGCCGCGTTGTTTGTCGGTTTTACCCCGGCGTCTGGCCGTTTTGCGGCTGTCGGTCCAGCTGGCGATACTGCAATGCCTCGGCCAGGTGCGGGCGCTCCAGTGCCGGGCTGCCTGCCAGGTCTGCCAGTGTGCGCGCCACCTTGAGCACCCGGTGGCTGGCCCGTCGCGACAGCCCCAGGCGCTCTACCGCCTGCTCCAGCCAGCGGCCATCCGCTTCGGTCAACGCGCAGTGCTGTTGTATGCCGGCCAGGTCCAGGTGGGCGTTCAGGCACTGCTGGCGCTGCTGCTGGGCCTGTCTTGCCGCTGCCACCTGGGCGGCGGCGGTGGCGGTGTCCGGTTTGCTGCGTCCGGTCTCGCCGGTCAGCTTGAAGGGCTCGTTGCGCATGGCCAGGTGCAGGTCGATACGGTCGAGCAGCGGGCCGGACAGCTTGCCCCGATAGCGCTGAATCTGTTCCGGGCTGCAACGGCAGCGGCCAGAGGGGTCGCCCTGATAGCCGCAGGGGCAGGGGTTCATCGCCGCCACCAGCTGAAAGCGCGCCGGAAAGCGCAGCTGCTCGCGAGCGCGGGCAATATGGATGCTGCCCGATTCCAGCGGCTCGCGCAGCATCTCCAGTACCTTGCGATCAAACTCCGGCAGTTCATCCAGAAAAAGCACGCCGTTGTGCGCCTGGCTGACCTCGCCGGGGCGCGGGTGGCTGCCGCCGCCAACCAGCGCGGCAGCAGATGCACCATGGTGGGGCGCGCGGAATGGGCGGCCCGGCCAGGCCAGCAGTGGCGTGCGTTCGCAGACGGATTGAATGGCCGCAACTTCCAGTGCTTCCTGCTCCCGCAGGGGCGGCAGGATACCGGGCAGGCGGCTGGCCAGTAGCGTTTTGCCGGTGCCGGGCGGGCCGAACAACAACAGGTTGTGCCCGCCGGCGGCAGCCACAATCAGTGCCCGTTTGGCCTGCTCCTGGCCCTGCACTTCGGCCAGCTCGGCGACCGCTGGCGGTGGCGGCGCGGTGACCTCGGGCAGTGCTGGCAGTGATGCCTCGCCGCGCAGGTGGGCACACAGGGCCAGCAGATGCTCGGCGGCAATCAACTCTACCCCTTCAACCAGGGCGGCCTCGGTGGCGTTGGCGCGTGGCAGGATCAGCCGGCGCCCGGCTTCACGGCAGGCCAGTGCCACGGGCAGCACGCCCTGCACCGGCCGCAGTTCACCCGACAGGGCCAGCTCGCCAATGCATTCGCAGTCCTGCAGCGCCGTGGCGGGTATCTGGCCGCTGGCTGCGAGCAAGCCGAGGGCGATGGCCAGATCAAAGCGGCCACCCTCTTTGGGCAGGTCGGCAGGGGCCAGGCTGATGGTGATGCGGCGGCTACCCGGAAACTCCAGCTGGGCGTTTTGCAGGGCGCTGCGTACGCGGTCTTTGCTTTCGCGCACGGCGGTTTCCGGCAGCCCGACCAGGGTCAGGCTAGGCATGCCGTTGGCCAGGTGTACTTCTACGCTGACGGCGGGGGCGTCGATACCCAGGCGGGCGCGACTGTGAACAATAGCCAGGGACATGATCACTCCTTGATCAGTGTGGCCTGATACTGCCGAGGGTCAGGCGGTTACTGCGTTTTTGCTTCCAGCTCGCTGACGCGCTTTTCCAGCGCTTCGAGTCGTTCGCGGGTGCGCATCAGCACCGCCTGCTGGGTTTCAAATTCGTCCCGGCTGACCACATCCAGCTTGGACAGGGCGCTCTGCAGCAGGGCTTTGAGGTGTTTTTCCACCTCTGGGCCGGGCAGTCCACCTTCATTCATCAGCAGGCGCGAGGCCTGGGCGCTGAGGGTATCAATCACCAGTTTATGCAGCATGGGGCGAGTCTCTGCGGGCTGTGCATGGGACGACGGCCACGGGGCCGATGGGCGGGCAGTGTAGCACGCTCGGGTTCTCGCGCCGCACTTGTGCGTCCGCTGTGCACGCGCACCACGACTATGCACTATGCTGGTGCATGAAAAGCGTTCTGTTGTCGGGCTTTGAGCGCTTTTGTTTAGTAACTAGTTGAATTTTATGTAAAAAAATAAATTGGCAGAGTTTCTGCAAAGCATGCTGCAGCTGATTCCAACAGTGAACCCCATAACGGGGCACGCCGTTGGCGCACAGCCAGAATCGTGAGCGATCACATCGGGAGCACAATAATGAAGCGATTGACCCTGGCAGGTTTGACCCACGCCGCGCTGCTCGCCAGCGACGACACCCGGGCGCTGTCAGTGGGGGCAGGGAAGCATTTGATCTCTGCCTGTGTCGAGATGGGTGCGCCGGCATGTGCAGGGCGTGTCGGCGATTCTGACGACTGCGACAGCACTTTTGGTTTGTCCGTTTCTAAAAGCCTCTAACTCGGCATAGACTTGTGCTGTCCCCCAGGGCAGTCCATTACACGGGAGTAGCAAAATGAAACTAGTAACGGCGGTAATCAAGCCCTTCAAGCTGGACGACGTGCGTGAAGCACTGTCCGAGATCGGCGTGCAGGGCATCACCGTAACCGAGGTCAAGGGTTTTGGCCGTCAGAAGGGTCACACCGAGTTGTATCGTGGCGCTGAGTACGTTGTCGACTTCCTGCCCAAGGTCAAGATCGACGTAGCCATCGCTGATGACATGCTGGATCGCGTAATCGAGTCCATCACCAAGGCAGCCAACACCGGCAAGATCGGCGACGGCAAGATCTTCGTGGTGAGCCTGGAGCAGGCCATCCGCATCCGTACCGGCGAAACCGGCACCGACGCCATCTGACCGCAGGTCGTTTTTCAGACTGCAGTAAACAAGCCTATATGGGGGGCTTAAAATGGAAGACATCGTACAAATCAAGTACGCACTTGATACATTCTACTTTCTGATCTGTGGTGCACTGGTCATGTGGATGGCAGCAGGTTTTGCCATGCTCGAGGCCGGTCTGGTTCGCGCCAAGAACACCACTGAAATCCTCACCAAGAACGTCGCGCTGTTTGCGATTGCCTGCACCATGTACCTGCTGGTCGGCTACCACATCATGTACTCCAGCCCGGAAGGCGGCATCTTCCCGAGCTTCGGCGTACTGATCGGCGCTGAAAACACAGTTGAAGACGTGCTCGCCGGTGGCGACGATGCACCGTACTACTCGGTTGCTTCCGACTTCTTCTTCCAGGTGGTGTTTGTTGCTACTGCCATGTCCATCGTTTCCGGTGCGGTTGCCGAGCGCATGAAGCTGTTCGCGTTCCTGGTCTTCGCCGTTATCATGACTGGCTTCATCTACCCGATCCAGGGCTTCTGGAAATGGGGCGGTGGCTTCCTGAACGAAGCTGGCTTCCTGGACTTCGCCGGTTCCGGTGTGGTTCACATGACTGGTGCTACTGCTGCTCTGGCTGGTGTCCTGCTGCTGGGCGCTCGTAAGGGCAAGTACGGCTCCAACGGCCAGATCAACGCTATCCCCGGTGCCAACCTGCCGCTGGCTACTCTGGGTATGTTCATCCTGTGGCTGGGCTGGTTCGGCTTCAACGGTGGCTCGCAGCTGGTTGTGTCCAACATCTCCGACGCCAACGCTGTTGCTCAGATCTTCGTCAACACCAACGCAGCTGCTGCTGGTGGTCTGATCGCTGGTCTGGTTGTTGCCCGCATCCTGTTCGGCAAAGCTGACCTGACCATGGCTCTGAACGGCGCCCTGGCTGGCCTGGTTGCCATCACCGCTGAACCGCTGACTCCGAGCGGCCTGCAAGCCACCCTGATCGGTGCTGTTGGCGGCGTGATCGTAGTCTTCTCTGTCCTGGCTCTGGACAAGCTGAAGATCGACGATCCGGTCGGTGCCATCTCCGTTCACGGTGTAGTCGGTATCTGGGGTCTGCTGGCTGTATGCCTGACCAACAGCGACGCTAGCCTGACTGCTCAGCTGATGGGTATCGTGGTTATCTTCCTGTGGGTGTTCATCGCCAGCCTGATCGTCTGGAGCATCATCAAACTGGTGATGGGCCTGCGCGTCAGCGAAGAAGAAGAGTACGAAGGTGTGGATATTTCCGAGTGCGGTATGGAAGCCTATCCGGAGTTCACCAGCAGCAAGAAGTAATCGCTGACTGAGAACTCGCAACACCAAACGGGGCGCCCATCGGGCGCCCCGTTTTTTTGTGCATTGGGTAGCGCCGCACGCCAGGGATGGCCTGGAAGGGCCGAGCTCCAGCTCGGCCTTGGTGGTGCAGGGAGGGGACGCTGGTCGAGCGGGAGCTCGACCTTCCCGGGGGGGCCTGGGAGGGCCGAGCTCCAGCTCGGCCTTGGTGGTGCAGGGGGTGTTGCTGGTGGAGCGGGAGCTCGACCTTCCCGGGGCGTGTCTGAGAGGGCCGAGCTTCTGCTCGGCCTTGGTGGTGCAGGGAGTGATGCTGGTCGAGCGGGAGCTCGACCTTCACGGGGTGTGCCTGGGAGGGCCGAGCTCCTGCTCGGCCTTGGTGGTGCAGGGAGTGTCGCTGGTCGAGCGTGAGCTCGACCTTCCCGGGGTGTGTCTGGGAGGGCCGAGCTCCTGCTCGGCCTTGGGGATGCAGGGAGTACTGCTGGTCGAGCGGGAGCTCGACCTTCCCGGGGTGGGTCTGGGAGGGCTGAGCTCCTGCTTGGCCTTGGTGATGCAGGGAGTGATGCTGGTCGAGCGGGAGCTCGACCTTCCCGGGGGCGTCTGGGAGGGCTTAGCCCCTGCTCGGCCTTGGTGGTGCAGGGAGTGTTGCTGGTCGAGCGTGAGCTCGACCTTCCCGGGCAAGAGGCTTAGGCCTGGATCGGGATATCGACTCGCACCAGCAACCCGCCCAGTTGGCTGACGCCAAACTGCACGGTGCCCTGATAGCGCGCTGCCAAGTCGCGGACAATGGCGAGGCCCAATCCGTGGCCGGGCATCTGCTGATCCAGCCGCCAGCCGCGGGTGCCGAGCTGGTCGCGCTCCTCAATCGGTACGCCTGGGCCGTTATCTTCGATGCTCAGGGTGCGCACGTCGCCCTGCTCGCTTAGTTGAACGCGCACGTGGCTGCGAGCCCACTTGCCGGCGTTGTCGGCGAGGTTGCCCAGCAATTCGCTGAAGTCCTGCTCATCGATCGGCCAGCGCGTGTTGTCGGGTAGCGTGCAGTCCAGTTCAAACTCCACATTGGTGTGCAGGCGGCCGAGCATCCACAGCAGTTCTCGCGTCTGCTCCAGTGGCAGGCAGCTGGCTCCGGCCAGTGGGCCGCCGGATTGGCTGGCGTGCAGGCTGCTGTCGAGCTGGCGGCTGATGTCCTCCAGCCGCTGGCTGATCTGGTTGCGCGTCTCGGGTGTGATGGGCTGTGCGCTGCTGACCAACTGGTTGATCGCGGCAATCGGCGTCTTGATCCGATGCGACAGGTTGGCGTTGGCTTCGCGCACTTTCTGCAGGCGGTGCTGCAGGGTGTCGAGCAACTGGTTCAGTTGGGCGATCAGGCCGCTGAACTCCTGCGGCACCGTATCGCTCAGTCGCTGCAGTTTGCCTTGTTTGAGCGCCTTCAAGTCGTGCTGCAGCTGGCGCACCGGTCGCATCGACAGCTGCACCGCGAGCAGGATCAGCGCAAACAGCACCACCAGTAGGCCGATGGCAACCGCTGCGGTCCACAGGTGCAGCTCGTGGGTGCCGGCCTGCAGGCGGCTGTAGTCCTCGGCGGCGACGATGGTGACGGCGGTGCCGCCGATCTCGCGTTCCGCCCGCCACGCCATATAGCGATGTGCTTGCGTGTCGCCGGCGGGGGTGCCGTGCAGCTCGATCAGCCCTTGCTCGGGCAAATCGAGCCAGGGCTGCAGCATGGTGGACCACTGGGGATGCGATAGCCGTGTCTGCTCGCCAAAGCGGATGGCAAACAGGTGGTGCGACAGGGCGCCAAAGTAGTTGCTGTCCAGCGTCTGCAAGCCGCCGCCATTGGTCAGCTGCTGTTCGATCAGCGTGATTTCCTGCTGTAGCCGTTCTTCGACAAAGTCGCGGGACATGCGGTCCAGCAGCGCCCCATGCAGATACCAGGCGAGCAGCATAAACAGCGTGGCAAAGGGCAGCAGCCAGAGCAGCAGGGTGGTGCGGATCGAGCGGCTGCGCTCAGTCTTCTGCGGTAAAGACATAGCCGTGCCCTCGTTGGGTTTTGATGGCGTTGCGGCCGATCAGCAGGCGCAGCCTGCGGATGTAGGTCTCGATGGTGTTGAGCGTGGGCTCGGCATCCAGGTTGTAGAGCTGCTCCAGCAGCGCCTCTTTCGGATGCAGGCGATTGGGGCGGCTCATCAGGCAGCGCAGCAGGCGAAACTCGGTGCCGGTCAGCGGGTGCCACTCGCCGTCGGGGCTACGCACGCGCTGGCGCTCTTCGTCGAGCAGGTAGTTACCCGCCTGAATCTGTGTATGGCTGCGGCCCTCGCTGCGGCGCAGCAGCGCCTGCAAGCGCGCCAGCAGCTCTTCCGGGTGAAAGGGCTTGGTCAGGTAGTCGTCGGCCCCGGCCTTGAGGCCATTGACCTTGTCCTGCCAGCGGTCGCGGGCGGTCAGCAGCAGAATTGGCAGGTCGCGCCCGGTGTCGCGCCAGCGTGCCAGCAGCTGCAGACCGTCACCGTCGGGCAGGCCGATATCCAGCACGATCAATCGGTAGTCTTCCTGCTGTGCCAGCTGGTCTGCGGTGAGGGCCGAGCCGGTCGCATCTACGGCAAAGCCCTCCTGGCTCAGGCTGTCATGCAGGCTGTTGCGCAGCAGTTCATCGTCTTCCACCAGCAGCAGGCGCATGGGCGGTTTCTCTTTTCTTTGTGGGGTTCAGTCAGGATTCAGTTTCGCTCGGCAAGCTGCAGTCATTCCCAACGGGTGGAGCAGAGAGTGCATCGGCAACCGGGGTGGTTGTCAATTCTGCGTCCGTTGGTGGGCCTTTCAGCAACAGGAGATACACGCATGAATCGCACAGTGAACGGGGTGGTCGCAGCGCTGCTGCTCGGCGCAACAACGGCCGCGGGCGCGGTAGCGGGCGAGGGCGGTCAGCCCGGCGACGCGCAACAGGTCAGCCGTACCATCGAGATTGTCATGCACGACAACTACTTCGAGCCCGAGCAGCTGAGCTTTGCCGCGGGCGAGACGGTGCGCCTGAAGGTGCGTAACGAGGGTGCGCTGGTGCACGAGTTCAACATCGGCACCGCAGCCATGCACGAGGCCCATCAGGGGCAGATGCAGATGATGGTGGAGCATGGCGTGATTCAGGGCGATCACCTCAACCATGAGCGCATGAAGATGGACATGGGCGGCGGCCACACCATGGAGCACAACCACGCCAACAGCCTGCTGCTGGAGCCGGGGCAGGAGGCGGAACTGGTCTGGACCTTCGCCAGCGCCGACAGCCTGGAGTTCGCCTGCAACGTGCCCGGCCACTATCAGGCCGGGATGGTCGGAGGCATTCATGTTGAGTAAGGGATTTGCTGCTCTACTTGCGTTGCTGCCGCTGATCAGCTGGGCTGGCGAATACAGCCTGACCGTCGACCGGGTGACCATCGACACCGGCGATTTCCGCAAGCAGGGCATTGGTTATAACGGCGCCTCGCCCGGCCCGATTCTGCGCTTTCGCGAAGGCGAAGACGTCACTATTCACGTGACCAACAATCTGGACGAGCCTACCTCGGTGCACTGGCACGGGCTGATCTTGCCCTATCAAATGGATGGCGTACCGGGGCTGAGCTACCCCGGCATTGCGCCGGGCGAGACCTTCACCTATCGCTTCCCGATCAAGCAGTCTGGCACCTACTGGTTTCACAGCCATTCGGGTTTTCAGGAGCCGGACGGCGCTTACGGCGCCATTGTGATCGAGCCACAGGGGCGCGAGCCCTTCCGCTACGACCGCGAATACGTGGTGCAGTTGACCGACAAGCATCCGCACTCGGGCGACCGCATCATGCGCAACCTGAAAAGCTCGGCTGACTACTACAACCGCCAGCAGCAGACGGTGGGCGACTTCTGGCGCGATAGCCGCGAGCGCGGGCTGGCCGCCACGCTGAAGGATCGGCTGATGTGGGGCGACATGCGCATGATGTCGAGCGACATCGAGGATGTGCAGGGCTTCACCGGGCTGATCAACGGCAAGGGGCCGGAGCAGAACTGGACCGGATTATTCAAACCCGGTGAGCGGGTGCGGCTGCGGCTGATCAACTCGTCTGCCATGACCTACTTCGATGTGCGCCTGCCCGGTTTGAAAATGACAGCGGTGCAGGCCGACGGCAATAACGTGCAGCCGGTCACGGTCGATGAGCTGCGTATTGGCGTTGCCGAGACCTATGACGTCATTGTTCAGCCGAAGGAAGACCAGGCTTACACCCTGTTCGCCGAATCCATGGGTCGCTCGGGTTTTGCCCGCGGCACTCTGGCGCCGCGTGAGGGCATGCAGGGTGAGATTCCGGCGCTGCGTCCGGCGCCGCTGCTGACCATGGCCGATATGGGCATGGCGCATGCGGGTATGGATCATGGCGACATGGCCGGCATGGATCACAGCGGCATGAACCACGGCGATATGGCTGGCATGGATCACAGTGGCATGAACCACGGCGATATGGCTGGCATGGATCACCGCGGCACGAGCCACGGCGATATGGCTGGCATGGATCACAGCGGCATGAACCACGGCGATATGGCCGGCATGGATCACAGTGGCATGAACCACGGTGATATGGCCGGTATGGACCACGGCAGCATGAGTCACGGCGATATGGCCGGTACAGACCACGGCAGCATGAGTCATGGCGACATGGCCGGCATGGATCACAGCGGCATGAACCACGGCGACATGGCCGGCATGGATCACGGCGGCATGAACCATGGCGAGGCCGCAGCACTGCCTGCTGATCCCTTCTACGCCGAGGGCAGCGGGTTGATTCCTCAGGCCTATAACGACGGTCGCTTCCTGTCCTATGCCGACCTGCGCGCCCAAAAGCCGTTGTATGAAGATCGCGAGCCCACCCGCGAGATCGAGTTACGGCTGACCGGTAATATGGAGCGCTATATCTGGTCGATCAACGGCATCAAGGAGTCGGACGCTGAACCGATTCGTCTGCAATACGGCGAGCGGGTGCGCTTCAAGTTCGTCAACGAAACCATGATGACCCACCCCATGCATCTGCACGGCATGTGGTCGATCCTCGACGTGGGCGCTGACCAGTGGAACCCGGTCAAGCATGTGATCAGCGTGGCGCCCGGCACTACCGTTTACATGGAGACCGAGGTCGACGCACCGGGCAAGTGGGCCTTCCACTGCCACCTGTCCTACCACGCGGCGGCGGGGATGTTCCGCACCGTCATTGTCGAAGGCGGCCCTGAAGGAGATGACTCATGAAACGCCTGATGATCCCGTTGCTGCTGATGGCTTCGGCGTCGGCAGCAGCCGAGCAGATGCGTCACTCCATGCACCACGGCTATTTCTATGGCCTGCAGGCCGACGCGCTGGAATACCGCTATGGCGACAGTGGCGAGGAGCTTGGATACTGGAGCACCGAAGCCTGGTGGGGCACCGATGAGTTGAAAGCGCTTTGGCTGAGCGAGGCCGAATACAGCTTTGATCACGACAGTTGGGAGACGCTGGACAACCGTCTCGCGCTGCAAACCCCGGTCAGCGACTTTATCGATCTGCGCGGTGGCCTGCGCTTTGACACGCCGGACGGTGAGAACCGGCAGTACGCCTTTGTCGGCCTGAGCGGGCTGCTGCCTTATTGGCTGGAGATGGACAGTAATCTCTATCTGAGCGAGCACGGCGATCTGTCGCTGGATCTCGCGCTGGAGTACGAACTGCTGCTGACCAATCGCCTGCATCTGACCCCCGAGCTGGAACTGGATGCGGCGTTGTCCGACGACGAGGCGGTGGGCGTCGGCCGCGGGCTCAGCAGTATGGAGGCGGGGTTGCGGCTGAGCTACGACCTGGTTGATCGCGCCATCGTGCCCTATGTCGGTGTGCACTACGAGCGGGCCTTCGGGCGCACCGCAGACTTTGCCGCAGACGAGGGTGAGGATCGGGACGGCTGGTTTGCTGTTACAGGTGTGCGGCTGATGTTCTAGCCGCCAGTGCTGCGTTGCCGGCTGGAACCTCGCCGCCGGTAGCGCGGTCGCAAGGTCAGGATGGTTGTGTTCTGTGCTGGCTGGTGCAGGCACTGCCGCGATGACACAAACCAGACAGCAGGAGTGACCCGATGACGGATCAGCCGCGTGACGCGACACTCTACCGTATGGTGATGAAAAACCACCTCTGCCCCTTTGGGTTGAAGTCCCTCGATCTGCTCAAACGTGAGGGCTTCAGGGTGGACGACCGGCACTTGACCAGTCGTGAAGAAACCGACGCATTTAAGCGCGAACACGAGGTGGACACCACGCCGCAGACCTTTATCGACGGCCAGTGCATCGGCGGCTACGACGAGCTGCGGCGCTACTTTGGCAAGTCGGTCAGGGATGCGGATGAGGTGACCTATCAGCCAGTTATCGCGGTCTTCGCCTGCACCGCGTTGATGGCGCTGGCGGTCAGCTGGGCCGCCTTGGGCACGGTATTTACCGTGCGCACGCTGGAATGGTTTGTTGCTATCTCGATGTGTGTACTGGCGATACTCAAGCTGCGTGACCTGGAAAGCTTTTCCAACATGTTTCTTGGCTACGATCTGCTGGCGCAGCGTTGGGTGCGCTATGCCTATCTCTATCCCTTTGGTGAGGCTTTGGCCGGCATTCTCATGATTGCTGGCGCACTGCTGTGGCTGGCTATTCCGGTAGCGCTGCTGATCGGGGTCATCGGCGCAGTCTCCGTTTTCAAGGCAGTGTATGTCGACCGGCGCGAGCTGAAGTGCGCCTGCGTCGGGGGCGACAGCAACGTGCCGCTGGGTTTCATTTCGCTGACCGAGAATCTGATGATGGTCGGTATGGCTGCCTGGATGCTGATCAAGTAGCGCCAGGCAGATAGACAGACACGCAGACCCGCGCAGTGCAAACGGCGGCAACAGGAGGCTAGATGAAAGCAGAAACCTACCGTGATTTGATCGAGTGGACACAGCAACTGCACGGCCAGTTGGCCAGCCGCCTGGAGGCTGGAGCAGCTGACAGCCAGACCGGGGAGCGCATGAGTGCGCTGCTGCGGTATTTGGCCGAGCACGAGCGCCGCATGCAGCAGATGGTGCTGCGCTTTGAGCAGCAGGCCGATATCAAGGTGCTGGACAGCTGGGTCTACGACCACTTCACCGACAACCCGCGCATGCGCATGCTGGATGCAGGCCAGAGCTTCGCCGGGCTGGATCACGACGCCCTGTGCGCGCTGGTGTTTGACCTGCACAACGACGCGCTGGACCTGTATCGTTATCTGCAGGGCCGGGCAGAGACGGCGGGTGGGCGTGAGCTCATGCAGGATCTGCTGGCCATGGAAGAGCACGAAACCCTGCGTCTGGCTGAGCAGACCCAGCGTGCTCAGGACCTGTGATAGCTGCCAGCAAGAGGTGAACGCAGTATGTGGTTGCAGAAAGAGATTCGCCTCAAACCCCGCGCGCGCGGCTTTCACCTGATTGATGACGAGATTCTGCGCGCGCTGCCAGAGCTGACGGACGTACGCGTTGGCCTGCTGCATCTGTGGCTGCAACACACCTCGGCCTCGCTGACCGTCAACGAAAACGCTGACCCGCTGGTGCGCGGTGACTTCGAGGCGTTCTTTCGCCGCGCGGTGCCGGACGACGCACCCTACTTCAAGCACACCTACGAAGGCCCGGACGACATGACCGCGCACATCAAGTCGAGCCTGCTCGGTGTGCAACTGACGCTGCCGGTGACCGCTGGCAGGCTCGCGGTCGGTACCTGGCAAGGCCTCTATCTCGGGGAACACCGGGAACATGCCGGCACCCGTCGGGTGCTGGCGACGTTGCAGGGGCAGTGCGACTGAAGCGGGTGCATCACAGGGCGCTCGCCCCAAATCAGGGCGAAAGTGAGGGCACTCGTGGCAGGAAATAGCTCAGCGGCAACGCCTGCACTGCCCGCAACTGGCTGAAAAACGGGTTATTTCCGATATTTATCGAAAAGCTGGCACCAACCGTGCATTAAGTCTCAGTGAAACGGGATGAGTCGTCATTGACTCATGACGCATCACACATTGGAGCGGTACTTAGGCGAACTAGGGTTCCGGCTTGCGTAGCAAGTGTCTGGTCCGAGAGTTTTCCGGCTCTCAAGGAATGAGGGCTACACGGCGGGATAAAAGCCCGGGAGACCGTCATGACGACGTTGTCCCCGTGCGCCTTTTCTCACTGTGTAGGAGTTGTACCCATGACCGCCCCACGCTTCAGCTTTGTCCGCAAGTCCCTGGCCGGCATCAGTCTGGCTGCCGCTGCCGCCCTGTCTCCCGTTGCCGTTCAGGCTGCTGACTCCATGACCATCGGTACCGTTGTCTGGGCCGGTTACGGTCCGTTCTATGTTGCCGACAAACTCGATCTGTACGACCAGTTCGGTCTGGATGTCGAACTGCAATTCTTCAATGACCCAGCGCTGCTGCCGTCCGCCATGGCCGGCAACGCCGTGGACGGCGCCATGCTCACCTACGACCAGGTGGTCGGCTCGGTGGCCAAGGGCCTGCCGCACCGCGTGGTCATGCCCATCGACTTCTCCTACGGCGGTGATGCCATCGTCGCCGAGAAATCCATCGCCTCTGTGGCCGACTTCAAAGGCCAGCAGGTGGGCTTTAACCCGCTGTCGCCGTCTGACTTTTTGCTGGCCTACGCGCTGCAAATCAACGGCATGGGCGAGGGCGATATTCAGTCCGTCAACATGACCCCCGAAGGCATCCCCAGCGCCATGGCCTCGGGCAGCCTGCCGATTGGCGTCACCTACGAGCCGAACGTGTCGCAGATCCTCGCTATGGGCGGCGGTGACAAATTCCATGTCGTCTACTCCTCCAAGGACGCACCGGGTCTGATTACCGACGTACTGGCCTTCAGCGAAGACCAGATCAAAGAAAACCCGGAAGCCATCACCGCGATGATCAAGGGCTATCAGGCCGGTCTGGAATACATGCAGGCGCACCCGGAAGAAAGCGCCGAGATCATTGGCAAGGTGCTGGGCGTGAGCGGTGCCGAGGCGATGGAGCAAATGGAAGGCGTCTACAACATCCCGCTGTCCGAGATGGGCCAGAACTTTGTCGAGTCCAGCGAGACCACGTCGTTCTATGGCAGCGGTGCGGTGATTGCCAACCTGTTGCTGAAGAACAAGCAGATCCCGGCGATCCCGGATTTTGCCGACACCTTCGATGCCAGCTTCGTCAGCGAACTGACCAAGTAAGACCACGGGCAGGCGCGTTGCGCCTGCCCTGATCCGGACTTGCGGAGGAATCATGTCCACGTCCAAACCACTTTATCGTTATGCCGATGGCCGGGTCTGGAACAGCCTGGCGATTGGTTACAGCGTTGGCGGCTATCTGATTGGCCTCGGCCTGCTGCTGACCCCGTTCTGGTTGGCCAAGCTGGGCGGGCTGCTGTTGCTGGCGCACGCGATGATCATCGGCGCCTACCTGATTCACGAATTTGCCCATGGCACCATTTTCAGCAAGCCGGCGCACAATGCGCTGGCCGGCGAGGTGTTCAGCTGGATGACCGGCGGCTGCTACGCCGACTTTCAGGACCTGCGCCGCAAGCACATGCGTCATCACGTCGACCGTGCCGACGTCATTACCTTTGACAGCAAGGTGTTTATCAACAGCCTGCCGAACTGGGCACGTAAACTGATTCTGGCCCTTGAGTGGGCCTATATACCGGCGGTCGAGCTGATCATGCACTTCTATGTGGTGCTGCTGCCGTTCATCAGCAACAGCGAGAAACACCGTGCCCGTCGCGGCAAGGTGCTGACAGTGCTGCTGATCCGTACCGCGCTGTTTGCCCTGCTTGGCTGGTTGTCGTTCAGCGCCCTGGTGCTCTACTGCGTTGCCTGGCTGATCATGGTCACCGTGCTGCGTTTTGCCGATGCCTATCAGCACACCTACGACGCCTTCGCCGTGCTGGAAGAAGACGGCAAGATCCCGGCCGACAAGCTGCGTGACCGTGCCTACGAGCAGCTCAACACCTTCAGCAACGTGGTGTCGCTGCGCTGGCCGTCGCTCAACCTGCTGCTGCTCAACTTTGCCTATCACAACGCGCACCACGAGAAGCCGGTGGCGCCCTGGTATCGCCTGCCCAAGTTGCACGAAGAGCTGTACGGCGATGCCTACCGTCAGGTGGTGCCGATGAGTGAACTGCTCGGCAGCTTCCACCGGCATCGGGTGCGCCGTGTGCTGAGCGATGACTACGGCGTGTTCGTGGATGGCCCCAAACGTGCCGAGAACTTCTACGGCGCGGTGGGCGTGTCCTTCCTGACGGCGGTATGAGCATGCAGACACTGGATTATCAGGGCCGCACCGTGGTGATTACCGGCGCCGCCAGTGGCATCGGTCTGGGCCTGGCGCAGGCCTTTGCCGAACAGGGCGCGCGGCTGGAGCTGGTCGACCGCAATGCGCCGGCGCTGGCGGCGGTCGTTGAGCAACTGTCGGCGCTAACGCAGGTCCACGGCCGGGTGCTGGATCTGAACGACGACGACGCGGTGGCCGACTACGCCAGTCGATTGGGCCAGCGCCAGTCGCAGGTGGATGTGCTGATCAACAACGCCGGCATGGAGCAGCCGACGCCGCTGCAGGATGCTGCTGCCGATGCCAACCGGCGCTGGCAGCTGCAGCTCGATAACAACGTGGTGTCGATGCTGCGTCTGACCCGCGCGCTGCTGCCGCTGCTCGGCAACGGCAGCAGCGTGATCAATCAGTCATCGATCTGGGGGCTGAGTGCGGTGGCCGGGTTCTCGGCGTATGTCGCCAGCAAGCACGCGGTGATCGGTTTGACCCGTTCACTGGCCTGGGAGCTGGGCGCGCAGGGCATTCGCGTCAACGCGGTCTGCCCCGGCTGGGTCGGCACCGAGGCGGCGATGGCGTCTCTGCGCAACATGGCGCAGGGCAGCGGCCGCAGCGAAGCCGAGGAGCTGGAACACATCCTCGCCGCGCAGGCAATTCCCGAACTGCTTACCCCGGCCGATCTGGCCGGCACCTTTCTGTTTCTCGGCGCGCCGGCCTCGGCCGCCATTACCGGGCAGGCCATTGTGGTCAGTCGCGGGGAGGTCATGCACTGATGTTGAAGGTCGATTTGACGGGCCAGCGCATTCTGGTCACCGGCGCCGCGACTGGTATTGGCCGCGCCTGCGCGCTGATGCTGGCAGGCCAAGGCGCCGAGGTGTGGGTCAACCACCTCGGTCAGTCCGGTGCCAGCGCCGATCTGGTGGAACAGATTCGCTCGGCCGGTGGCCGTGCGGTGGCGATTGAGGCAGATGTCAGCGACCCGGACGCGGTCGAGGAAATGTTCGCCTGCATCACCGCCACCGGCCCGCTGCACGGCCTGGTCAACAACGCTGGAATTATTCAGGAGCAGAGCTTCCTGGACACCTCGGAAGAGGATTGGCGGCGGATCATGGCGGTTGATCTGGATGGCGTATATCGCTGTTGCCGCTGCGCGCTGGAAAGTATGAGCGGCGCAGGCCGTGGCGCCATCGTCAATATCGCCTCCGAGCTCGGTCAGCTGGGGCGCGAAAACTACGTGGCCTACTGCACCGCCAAGGCGGGTGTGATCGGCATGACCAAGGCGCTGGCACGCGAGTTCGCGCCGCAGATTCGCATCAACGCGGTGGCCCCCGGCCCGGTGGAAACCGCAATGGTGTCGCTGGAACACATGAGCGAAGAGTGGATTGCCAAGGAGCTGGCCATCCCGGCGGCGCGCCTCGGCCAGCCGGAAGAGATTGCGGCGGCGGTGTGCTTTTTGTTGTCGCCGGCGTCGAGCTTTTTCACCGGTCAGGTGCTTGGCGCCAACGGCGGCGCCTGGATGGGTGGCTGATGCTGAATCCTCAATGGATTCTGATCCTCGCTGCGGTGCTCTGGGGCTCCAGCTGGTTGCCGCTGCACGCCTTTGCCGCGCAGGGCATCGATGGCTTTCCGATGGTGCTGGCCAGCTACGGCATGATCGCGCTGGTCGCCGTGCCGCTGATGCTCTGGCAGAAGGCGCTCTGGTGGCCGCAGCGCTGGGGTGTGTTTGGCATTGCGCTGTTTGGCGGCTGGTCCAACGCCGCGCTGCTGTCGTCGCTGTCGCTGGCCGAAGATCCGGTGCGGGTCATGCTGCTGTTTTACCTGACGCCGGTCTGGGCGCTGTTCGGCGGCTGCTTGCTGCTGGGTGAGCGACTGACGGCACTGCGGTTGCTGTCGCTGGTCCTCGCGCTGGTTGGCATAGCGCTGACCTTGGGTGTCGACCGCAATACGCTGAGCCGAATGAGCGTGGCGGACTGGCTGGCGCTCAGTGCCAGTCTCGGGTTTGCCCTGAACAACCTGACCACCCGGGCGGCAGAGCAGGTGCCGCTGCTGACCAAGACGCTCGCAGCGTTTGTCGGCTGCAGTCTGTTTGCCGCGCTGGCGTGCTGGCAGATCGATGTCTGGTGGCCGCCGCTGCCGGCCCAGACCTGGCTCTGGATCGCCACCTTTGCTTTCGGCTGGCTGCTGCTGGCCACCCTTGGCGCGCAGTACGGCGTCAGCCACCTGGAGGCCGGACGGGCGGCTGTACTGGTGGTCTTCGAACTGATCGCTGCGGTACTGACCGTGGCCTGGTTTAACGAACAACCCATAGCTGCTGCGACCTGGTTGGGCGCTGCGTTCATCACCGCTGCAGCGGTGATGGCCGGCTGGCCCGAGCGAGCACGGCTGGACCTCAAAGGGAGTGCAATCTGATGGCAAGTGTCTACATGGACCAGATCAGCTGGGTCGAATACCAGCAGCGTGTTGAACAGGGCGCCGTGGTGTTTCTGCCCTGCGGCGCGACCGAGCAGCACGGCCCGCATTTGCCGCTGGGCACCGATGCCTTGCTGTCTACCGCGCTGAGCGCCGATGTGGCGGCGCAGATTGGTGGCATCGTCGCCCCGGCGCTGGCCTACGGCTACAAGTCGCAGCCCAAGTGCGGCGGTGGCCAGCATTTTTGCGGTACCACCAGTCTCGACGGCGCGACGCTGATTGCGCTGGTGCAGGACGCGGTACGCGAGTTTGCCCGCCACGGCGTCAAGCGTTTGGTGCTGGTGCTGGGTCACTACGAGAACACCTGGTTTGTCACCGAGGGTATTCAGCTGGCGCTGCGTGAGCTCGGGCCCGGCTGCGAGCTGGAAGTCATGCGCCTTGAGCATTGGGACTTCTGCCGTGAAGACACGCTGGAAGATATCTTCCCCGATGGCTTCCCCGGCTTTGCGCTGGAGCACGCGGCGGTGATCGAAACCTCGCTGATGCTGCATTACCTGCCGCATCTGGTCAGCCTCGACAAAATCCCCAACGACCCGCCGGCGGACTTTCCGCCCTATGACATGTACCCGACCCGCACCGAGTGGGTGCCGCCGTCCGGGGTGCTGTCCTCGGCGCTGGGCTCGACCGCCGAGAAGGGCGCGCGCATGGCGGACGACATCGCCACCGGCATCACCGCCGCGGTGCGCCACGAATTCAAGCTGGAGGCCTGAGATGCTGCCGCTGCTGCCATCGCGTACCGCGTTGCTGCTGATCGACATGCAGCGCGACTTCTGCGCCCCCGGCGGTTATGCCGATCAGGCCGGGCTGGATATCCAGTGCCTGCGCGCGCCGATCCCGGCCCAGCAGCGCCTGCTGGCCGCGGCGCGGGCGGCGGGCATGCTGGTGGTGCACACCCGTGAAGGGCACCGCACGGATTTGTCTGACCTGCCTGACTGGAAGCGCATCCGTGCCGAGCGCAGTGGCGCGCCGATTGGTGCGCCTGGCCCGCTGGGGCGCTTGCTGGTGCGTGGTGAGTACGGCCATGACCTGATCGACGAACTGCAGCCGCAGGTCGGGGAGCCGGTGATCGATAAACCCGGTTACTGCGCCTTTGCCGCCACCGATCTGGAGCTGATCCTGCGCACGCGGGGCATCGACAGCCTGATCATCACCGGCGTGACCACCGAGGTGTGCGTCAGCTCCACCTTGCGCAGCGCCATCGATCGCGGCTTCAACTGCCTGACCGTAAGTGATGCCTGCGCCTCCGCGCATCCCGAGTTGCATGCGGCGGCGCTGGCGATGATCAACGTGGAAGGCGGCATTTTTGGCGAGGTGTGCGACAGCGCAGCACTGCTCAGCGCCCTGCGGGAGGCGGCATGACCCAGGTACAGAAACTCTGGCCGTTGCTGACCGCGACGCACCATTACGACAAGTCGATCTCGACCCGTGGCCGTGGACACGGCGTGCAGATCGAGGCACCGATTCTGGCCTTTCTGATCGAAACCAAACAGGGGCGGGTGCTGTTCGACGTCGGCTGCGACTACAACAAGCTGACTGATCCTGCGCTGCGTGCGCGCTGGTATGACCCGGTGGAGTTTCCTATGGGGCCGCCGCAAATGAGCGAAGAGCAGCGGCTCGAAGCCCATCTGGCGAAGCTCGGGCTGACCTGCAAAGACATCGACATGGTGTTTCTCAGCCACCTGCACTTTGATCACGCCGGTGGCCTGTGTGACGTCTGCGGCGCCGAAGTACATGTGCACGAAGACGAACTGCAGGCCGCCCGCGAGCCGGCTGACGACGCCTACTTTGCCGATGACTTTGCCGGCAACGTGCGCTGGCGCCTGCAGCAGGACGAGTACGACCTGTTGCCGGGGCTGCGGGCCATCAACACGCCGGGTCATACCGCCGGGCACATGTCGTTGATGATCGAGTTGCCGACCGGCGCGCCGGTGATCCTCACCGGTGATGCCGCCGATCTGACTGAAAATCTCGACGACGAAATCGCCCCCGGCCTGTGCTGGCGCGACCGCGAGGACATGGCGCTGGACAGCATTCGCAAGCTCAAGCGCATTGCCGGTGAGACCGGTGCAGACCTCTGGCCGAACCACGATATGGCGTTCTGGCGCACCCTCAAACGCTTCCCGGAGTACCACGCATGAAAGCGGTCCCAGAGGTTTACCACGGCGTCTGGCAGCGCACCCTGCTGCGAATGTCGGACGGCACCGAAGACACAACCACCCGCGTGTTCTGGCTGCAGAGCGCGCATCTGCACGCGGACCTGCGCATTCCTGACCCTGCGCCAAAGCGGCCGCTCGAGCGCGCAGCCCAGGCGGGGTTTGCCGGGCTGACCGAAGCCAGCCTTGGCCGCTGTCAGTGGCACCGCATCATCGACTTTCACCCCGATAGCGGCACCGACATCGGCAATATGCAGTTTGTCAGCAGCGAAGAGGTACACGAGAGCGCGCTGGACGACAGCTATCTGGAAATCTGGCAGCGGCTGCCGGCGTCGCGTGGCCCGGTTGCCGAACTGTGGCTACAGAGCGCCGACACCTCTGGCCGTCAGGCCTGTTTGCTGCGCGCCGGTGATTACTTTTTCTTCGCCGCTGACCGCCCGCAGCGCCTGGCGCCGGGCCGTTCCCTGCTTGCCTATCTGCAGCACGAGGGCGCGCGTAATGCCGAGCATTTGCTCGGCTGCGAGCTGACCTTTGGCCGTATCAGCGGGGCTGAGCAGCCCTGGCAGATTTTGTTCAGCACCTTGCCGGCAGCCAGCGGCAGCCTGTTTTCCGTGCCCGCCGATGCGGCGCACTGGGACGCGTTGCCGGTCGCCTGGCTGGGTGTTAACCCCCCCGAACATGGCTGGCGCCCGGCGCCGTTGCCCAGCCTGCAGCCCCTGACCGAGGAGATCCCGGTATGAATGCACCCGCCCCCGTGCCTGAAGCACCCACCGCCGCCTCCGCTCGCAAACCGCGTGCGCGCTGGTGGGCTGTGCGTGGCAGCCTGTCGCCGCGCATCAGTGCGCTGCTGACCGCCTTTGGTCTGGCTGCGCCCTTTTTCATCTGGTGGCTCTACAGCGCCTTGGGCCTCAACGACCCGCTGTTCATGCCGGGCCCCGGCGCGGTGCTGGAGCGGGTGGTCAGCTGGTGGCAGGAGGAGGGCCTGTGGGATGACATCTGGATCAGCGTTTACCGGGTGATGGCGGGCTTTGTACTGTCGGCCATGATTGCCCTGCCGCTGGGGCTGTATCTGGGCACCTACAAGCCGGTACAGGCGACACTGGAGCCGCTGATCGACTTTATCCGTTACATGCCGGCGGTGGCCTTTATTCCGCTGGTCATGCTCTGGGTAGGCATTGGCGAGGGTTCCAAGATTCTGATTATCTTTATCGGCACCTTCTTCCAAATGGTGCTGATGGCGGCCGAAGACATTCGCCGGGTGCCGATGGCGCAGATCGAAGCGGCGCAGACCATGGGCGCCTCGCGCAGCGAGATTATCCGCCTGGTGGTACTGCCCTCGGCCCGTCCGGCCTTGCTCGATACCCTGCGCATCACCTGCGGCTGGGCCTGGACCTATCTGGTGGTAGCCGAACTGGTGGCCTCCAACTCAGGGCTTGGCTACGCCATTTTGCGCGCTCAGCGCTACATGCACACCGACAAGATTTTCGCCGGCATCCTGCTGATCGGCCTCATCGGTCTGTTGACCGACCAGGCGTTCCGCTGGCTCGGTCGCCGCGCCTTCCACTGGCAGAAGAGGTAAGCCCATGGACCAGTCCTGCATCAGCATCCGCAACGTGGGCAAGCAGTTTGCTGCCCGCAACCAGACCATCGAGGCGCTGCGTGACGTTAACCTTGAGGTAGAGCCTAACGAGTTCATCACCTTTGTTGGCGCCTCCGGCTGCGGCAAGTCGACCCTGCTGCGCATCATGGCCGGGTTGGAAACCCACAGCAGCGGCGACCTCCTGCTGCGCGGCGAGCCGATTGACGGCCCCGGCGTTGACCGCGCCATGGTGTTCCAGCACTACAGCCTCTACCCCTGGCTGACGGTGACCGAGAACATCAAGTTCTGCCGTCAGCTGAAGGTGATCTCCGACTCGGTACACAGCCAGGCGGACGTGGAAGCCGCCAGTGGCCGCGCCGATGCGCTGCTCAATCTGATGGGCTTGAAGAACTTTGCCGGCGCCTACCCCAGCCAGCTGTCCGGCGGCATGCAGCAGCGTGTCGCGATTGCCCGGGCGTTGATGCCACGGCCGGACTTTTTGCTGATGGATGAGCCGTTCGGCGCATTGGATGCACAGACCCGTGAGGTCATGCATGACCTGATCCTGCACGTGCACCGGCTGGAGAAGAGCACCATCCTGTTCGTCACCCACGACGTGGAGGAGGCGATTTATCTGGGCACGCGGATTGTGCTGATGGCGCCACGCCCGGGGCGGATCGACAGCATTTACGAGGTGCCGTTGCCCAAGGTGCGGCATCAGGATATGAAGCTGGAGCCGGAATTCATCGCCTTGAAACGCGAGATTCTGACCCGCATTCGGGAAACCTCCGGGGTGCAGACCGATCTGGATCAACTGGCGCGTTTGAGTGAAGGGGCCGGGTTGTAACCCGCGCCTCTAGAGCAGGCACTACAGGCGAAAAATTTTCTGCGCAAGACTAGCCAAATCCCCCCGATGAACTATATATAGCCTGTTTTCCATTGTGAGGATTCAGGCATGAGTGATGATCTGGACGACGATCTGGATGGGATGGACGATTCCGAGGTCGACGATCAGGATGATGTGACCGGCGGCAGCGACGATGGTGATGACGGCGATGATGATGGTGCCGAGGTCAGCAGCAAGTCGCGCAAGAAGAAAGCCGCAGCCAGCGACGACTTTGAAGGCGCCTCTGTGGAAGCCAAGGAGCGCGAGCGGGAGATGCTGGCTCGTCAGATCGAAGAGTTCATGGCGCGCGGTGGCAAGGTGCAACAGATCGACGACAACGTGGTCTCCGATCCGCCGAAAAAGCCTGAAAACAAGTACGGCAGCCGTCCTATCTGACGCTGCCGTACCGGCCGCTCAGCGTTTGGCGTAGCGCTGATAACGGTTCAGCCAGGGCGGAATCTCGCTCAGGCAGCGTACCTCGCCGTGGGCCCGTTGCTGGCCCGTCCAGGCATTGCCCTGTGGGTTGAACCACAGGGTATGCATGCCAACATCCAGGGCACCCTGGATGTCGTCCCCCGGATGATCCCCGATATGCAGCGCCTGCTGCGGCTCGACCCCGGCGTTGTTCAGCGCCGCCAGGAAGGGCGCCGGGTCCGGCTTGCTGATACCCACCTCATCGGCTGACACGATGATGCTGAAATAGCGGTCCAGCCCTAGCCGGCGTACATCGGCGTTGCCGTTGGAAATGCAGGCCAGCTGGTATTGCTGCGACAGCAGTTGCAGCACCAGCTCCATGTGCGGGAAGTACTCCAGCCGGTGGCGGGCATCGATGAACACCTCGAACCCGGCGCGTGCCAGCCGCTGGGCTTCTTCCGCCGGGTAGCCGGCCTTGCGCAAACCCAGTTCCAGCACGGCGATACGCAGTGGCGTCACCCGGTGGCGCAGTTCCGGGTCACCATCCAGCACCTCTGCCAGCAGCGCCTTGCGCGCGTCCTGATCGCGGGCGGCGGTGTAGTTCGGCGCCTGTTTGCCGAGCCAGTCGGCCAGCACCCGTTCGGCGTTGGCGACGACCGATTCGGTCTCCCACAGGGTGTTGTCGAGGTCAAAGGTCACCAGCTGAATCATTTGTCTGCCTTGCGTTTGGCTCTGGGGTGGGCCTGATCATACACCTGGGCCAGGTGCTGGAAATCAAGATGGGTATAGATCTGGGTGGTGCTGATATCGGCGTGGCCGAGTAGCTCCTGCACTGCCCGCAGGTCGCCGGAGGACTCCAGCATGTGGCTGGCGAAGGAGTGGCGCAGCATGTGCGGATGCAGGTGCTGGCCGATGCGCTCCACGCCATGTCGACGCAGGCGCAACTGAATGGCGCGCGGGGTGAGCGCGCTGCCACGCTGGCTGACGAACAGCGGCTGGGCGCTATCGCCGTTGGCCGGGCGTACGCTGAGCCAGTCCTGCAGGGCGCGGCGCGCCTGGCGGCCGACCGGCAGCACGCGGGTCTTGTTGCCCTTGCCGGTGACGCGCACTTCGCCCTGGCTCAGGTCGAGATCGCTGACATCCAGCCCGGCCAGCTCCGACAACCGCAGGCCGGAGGAGTAGAACAGCTCCAGCATGGCCTGATCGCGGCGGCCGAGCCAGTCGTCCTCGCCCGGGCTGTCGAGCAGCTGGGCGGCCAGGTCGGCATCCAACGTGCGCGGCAGGGGCCGTGCGGCCTTGGGGGCGCGCAGATCCACCGCGGGGTTTTGCTGTGCACGCCCCTCGCGCTGCAAAAACCGGTAGAAGCTGCGGATGGCGCTGAGCAGGCGCTGCAGGCTGCGGGGCGACAGGCCCAGCTGGTGCTGGCGGGCGATAAAGTGGCGCAGGTGCTGGGTGTCCAGCCGGTCCCAGCCCGGCAGATCGCGTGCGGCGCGGTGCTGATCCAGACTCAGCAGATCGTGGCGGTAGGCTTCCAGAGTGCGCGGCGACAACCTGCGCTCGATGCGCAGGTGATCGAGAAAGGCGCTGATATCGGGGTCGGCGACGCCGGCTGGCTCAGGGGTGGTTTTCATCGGCCAGCGGGCGTTGGCGCAACAGCACGCGGGCAAGCGCGTCGGCGACGTAGCCAAGGAACAGGGTGCCGGTGGCGCTGCGGTATTGCTGGGCGTCTTCGCTGCCCAGTGCCAGCACGCCGTGCAGGCCCTGATAGCGGATGGGTGCCAGCGCGGTGGATGCGACCTGCTCACCGTGCTCGCCAAACAGGAAGTTCAGCTCGGCGGGGCGCAGTGCGCCGGCAACCGGCTTGTCGCTGTCGAGCAGGTGGCCGATGGCTTCCTTGGCGGCGGTGTGGGTAACGCAGTGGGCGTTGCTGTAGCGGTCCGCTTCGGTAAACAGGATCAGGCTGACGAAGGGCACCTGAAAATCCGTGCGCAGGCTGTCTTCCAGCGTGGCCACCACCTGATCCGGGCTTTGCGCTTCGAGCATGCCGAGAATCAGCCGGCGGCTCTTGTCGAACAGCCGGTCGTTCTCGCGCGCAGTGTCCATCAGCTGGTTCAGCCGGTGGCGCACATCGATATTGCGCTCGCGCAGCAGTTTGACCTGCCGCTCGACCAGCGACACCGCATGGCCGGCTTCGTGCGGCACGATCAGGTCAGCCAGCAGCTCGTCGTGCTCGACGAAAAAGGCCGGGTGGCGCTGCAAAAACTCCACCACGCGGGCGGCTTCGAGTTCGTCAGGATGGGGCGGTTGTTCTTTCATACGCGAATCTGTCCCTCGTAGACGCGGGTGGCCGGGCCGGTCATCAGCACGGGTTGGCCGGGGCCTGCCCATTCGATTTGCAGGCGGCCGCCGGGCAAGTCGATCTGCACCGGCGAGTCCAGCAGGCCGAGGCGAATGCCGGCCACGGCCGCGGCGCAGGCGCCGGTGCCACAGGCCTGGGTTTCACCCACGCCACGCTCATAAACGCGCAGACGGGCGTGCTGACGGTCGACCACCTGCATAAAGCCGGCGTTGACCTTGCGCGGGAAGCGCGGGTGGGCTTCGATCAGCGCACCCAGGCGCTCCAGCGTACCGTCCTGCACGTCGGGCACCAGCGTGACGCAATGCGGGTTGCCCATGGAAACGGCGGCTACCTGCAGCTGTTCACCGGCCACCTCAAGCGTGTAGTCGATAGCTTCGGCGTCGGCCTGGAAGGGGATCTCGGCGGGCACAAAGCGCGGCGCGCCCATATCAACCGTGACCTGACGGTCGTGGTTGATGCGCAGCACGATAGGCCCACCGGCGGTTTCGACGTGGATTTCCTGCTTGGCGGTCAGGCGCTTGTCTTGCACAAAGCGGGCGAAGCAACGCGCGCCGTTGCCGCATTGCTCCACTTCGCTGCCATCGGCATTGAAGATGCGGTAGCGAAAATCGGCGTCGGGTGTGCTAGGCGGCTCGACCAGCAACAGCTGATCAAAGCCGACGCCAGTGTGGCGGTCTGCCCACTGGCGGATCTGCCGTGCCGTCAGCTGGGCGTGCTGGGTCACCAGGTCGATGACCATAAAATCGTTGCCCAGCCCGTGCATCTTGGTAAATCGCAGCAGCATCTCAGGCCTCGGGCAACAGGGACTCGCCGGCCAGCAGCTCACTGACGGTTTCGCGGCGACGCACCAGGTGAGTGGTCTCGCCGTCGACCAGCACTTCAGCCGCCCGCGGACGGGTGTTGTAGTTCGAGCTCATGACAAACCCATAGGCACCGGCAGAGCGCACGGCCAGCAGATCGCCTTCGGCCAGCGCCAGTTCGCGGTCCTTGCCGAGGAAGTCGCCAGTCTCGCAGACCGGGCCAACCAGATCCCAGGCCTGTGCGGCAACGTCGCTGCGCGGCTTGACCGCATCAATGCCCATCCAGGCGCTGTACAGGGCCGGGCGGATCAGGTCGTTCATGGCGCCGTCGATGATGGCGAAGTTCTTGTGCTCGGTCGGCTTGAGCAGGTTGACGCGGGTCAGCAGCACGCCGGCGTTGGCGACAATCGAGCGGCCCGGTTCAAACACCAGCGTCAGGTTGCGACCGGCCAGCGCTTCACGCACCTTGGCCAGATAGGTGCCGGGGCTCGGCGGTGTTTCGTCGCGATAGGTCACACCCAATCCGCCGCCCAGATCCAGGTGGCGAATGGTGATGCCCTCGGCTGCCAGGCCGTCGATCAGCTGCAGCAGGCGTTGCAGCGCGTCGATAAAGGGCGTGTCGTCGGTCAGCTGTGAGCCGATGTGGCAATCCACACCGCAGATGTCGATATGGCTCAGCTCGGCGGCGCGGCGATAGACGGCGAGCGCCTGGGCGATGTCGATGCCGAACTTGTTCTCTTTCAGGCCGGTGGAGATGTAGGGGTGGGTCTTGGCATCTACATCCGGGTTCACCCGCAGGGAGATCGGCGCCTTGATGTCCATCTCGGCGGCAACCTGTTGCAGGCGCTCCAGCTCGGCGGCGGATTCAACGTTGAAGCAGTGGATGCCGACTTCCAGCGCGCGGCGCATTTCGGCCGCCGTCTTGCCCAGACCGGAGAAAACGATGCGCGAGGGCTCGCCACCGGCGGCCAGTACGCGCTCCAGCTCACCACCGGAAACAATGTCAAAGCCGGCGCCACGGCGGGCCAGCAGGTTCAGCACGCCCAGGTTGGAGTTGGCCTTTACAGCAAAGCAGACTAGGTGGGGCACGCCGTCCAGGGCGCTGTCCCAGGCGTCATAGGCCTGCTCGATGGCAGCGCGGGAATAGACGAAACAGGGCGTATCGTATTGTTCGGCAATCGACGACAGGGCAACGCCTTCGGCGTGCAGCTCGCCGTTGCGGTATTCAAACGCGGTCATTGGGGCATCACTTCTGGGTCGATTGCTCGGCGTTCTCGGTCTGGGCAGGCACGCTGGCCGTGTCCTCGGGGATATACAGGGGGCCTTTCTGCCCGCAGCCGGTCAGAACCAGCAACGTGAACAGGGCCGCAGCGAATGGCTTCATGTTGAAATCCTTACAGGTAGAATACCCGGCAGTATACCCAGCCACCCGGTCGGACGCATCAGCCAGCGGCCCGGCGGCCAGAAAACGGCGCGTAGACGCCCGAGTCAGATGAGAGACAAACAATGCAGGATATGAGCGAAGCAAGCTTTCACCAGGCGGTAGACCGTGTACAGGACCTGATTGAGCACGCCCTGGATGATGGCGACCTGGATCTGGAGATGGAGCATATCGACGGCTCGCTGGTGCTGGTCCTGGCCGAAGGGCAGCGTCTGGCCATCGGTCGCCAGCCCGCCTCGCGCGAGCTGTGGCTGGCCACGCCCGATCGTACCCTGCACTTCAACTTTGATGCCGAGCGGGGCTGGTTGCACGACAGCGGCGAGGGCACCCTGGGCGAGGTGCTGGCGTCCGTGCTGGAAGACCTCAGCGGCGAGGAGCTGGAGCTGGATATCGACGCGGACTCGCTATGACCGCCAGCGGCCGCCAGCCATCCCCCTGTCTGCGCAAGTGCTGCCTGGACGGCGAGCTGTGCATGGGCTGCGGCCGCGTAATGAGCGAGATTCTGGAGTGGGGGCGTGCCTCGGATGCGCGCCAGCGCGAGATCATTGCGGCTGCTGCCAGGCGACTGACTCAGCGCGGACAGGCACAGGTGGGCGGCTAGCTGCCCGCTGCGAGCTGCTCGAATGCGCAGTCCGTCGTTTTGTGGTCGATTCCGGAGGTAGCTCGGGGGTATAAAGGCAGAAAGCCATCTTTCTGAATTGAATCATCATGAGTACCCCTATTGATGCCGCTGCGGTTGCCAGTCATTTATCGCGCCTGACGCGCGCCCTGTCGGTGGAGGAAGACGACCAGCGCATTCTGGAGCAGGTGGTCGATTCGGCCATGGCGCTGCTGAACAGCGATGGCGGCACGCTCTACACCTACCAGGGCGGCTGTCTGCACTTCAACGTACTGCGCAATCGCAGCCTGCAGCTGCGCGACACCCCGGATGTGGCGCCGATTCCGCTGTATGACGACAGCGGCAGGCTGTCTGATCTGGTGGTGGCGCATGCCCTGGCGGGAGAATGCAGCATTCGTGTGGACGACGCCTATCAGGACACGCGCTTCGACTTTTCCGGCACGCGGCGCTTTGATGCGCGTTTGGGTTACAAGTCCCACTCGTTTCTCTGTGTACCGCTCAAGGACCATGAAAACCAGAACATCGGCGTGTTGCAGCTGATCAACGCGCAGGATGCCGAGGGGCGGGTCATTCCCTTTGCCGAGGAGCACCAGTTGCTGGCGGAGTCGCTGGGCGCGATTGCCGCCATTACCCTGACCCAACGCGAACTGATTGCCGCGCAGAAGGGCCTGTTCGAGTCCTTTATCAAGCTGATTGCCGAGGCCATTGACCACAAGTCGCCGGTGACCGGGCGGCACTGCCAGAAGGTGCCGGAAATTGCCATGCTGATCGCCGATGCCCTGTGCACGGCGGCGGACGGTGAGTACGCCGATTTCAGCTTCAGCGAGCAGGAGCTGTACGAGCTGAAGATTGCCGCCTGGTTGCACGACTGCGGCAAGATCACCACGCCGGAGTCGATCATCGAGAAAGCGTCCAAGCTGGAGCGTATTGTTGATGGCATCGAGCTGATTGCCGGCCGCGCGCGGGAGTGGCAGCAGGCGTTGTTGATCGAGGTCTTGCAGCGTGCGCCCGGTGACGCGCAGGCGCTGGCCGAATGTCGGGCGCAGCAGCAGCAGGTTGACGATGATATGGCGTTTCTGCGTAGGGTCAATCAGGGCAGCGAGTTCCTGGCAGAGGAGGATATCCAGCGTATCGAGCACATCGGCCAGCAGTGCTGGACTGGCTCGGACGGCGCGCAGCGGCACCTGCTCAGTGCCGACGAGGTGCGCAGCCTGTCGATCAGCCGTGGCACGCTGCTGCCCGAGGAAATCCAGGTCATGCGCGACCATATTGTGGTGACCAACCGCATGCTGCGCTCGCTGCATTACCCGCGCTACTTGCAGAACGTGCCGGATATTGCGGGTAACCATCATGAGCATCTGGATGGCAGCGGCTATCCGCGCGGGCTGGATGCGCAGCAGATGGCGGTGCGTGATCGCATCATGTGTATTGCCGATATCTTCGAGGCGCTGACTGCGCCGGACCGTCCCTACAAGCAGGGTATGAAGCTGTCGCAGGCGCTGACCATCATCGGGCGCAACGTGGTTGCGGGCCGGTTGGATGCGGAGATTTTCACCCAGTTTGTGCGCCAGGGTGTGTACCGCACTTACGCTGAGCGCTTTATGCCGGCGCACCAGATTGACGAGCCAGACCTGCAGGCGTTGCCGGGGTTGTTGCGCTAGCGGTAGCGCCTGTCGGGGTTACTTGCTCTGGTGATCAAACACGCCGTCCCAGTCATCGGGCAGGCGGCTGTTGGCCAGTTGCTGAATGCGCTGCAGGTAGAGCTCGCTGACGCGGTCGCTGGGGTCTTGCTGCTGCAGTGCGCCAAAGGCGGCTTGGGCGGCTTGCCAGTCCTGTGCGCGGTAGGCCGCTAGCGCCTGCTCGCAGGCGTGCAGCCAATGGGCGTCGGCCTCGCTCAGGGTGCTATGCAGGCCCAGCGGCTGGTAGATGGCGACCGGCTGCGACTTACCCTTGACCCGTACCAAGTCAACTTGCCGGCAGGCGTATTCGGGTGCCTGCTCGCGTACCGATTCGCTGATCAACAAGGCGACGCCGTAGTACTTGGTCAGCCCCTCCAGACGCGCGCCCAGGTTGACCGCGTCGCCCAGCACCGTATAGGCCACGCGAAAGCTTGAGCCCATGTTGCCGACACTCATCTCGCCGCTGTTCAGGCCGATGCCAATGGCCACCGGCGGCAGGCTTTCACGCTGCAGGGTCTGGTTGATCTCGGGCAGGGCCTGCAGCATGGTCAGCGCCGTTTGCAGCCCGTGGCGGGCGTGCTGTGGGTCGTCCAGCGGGGCGCCCCAGAAGGCCATGACCGCGTCGCCGATGTACTTGTCCACGGTGCCGTGGTGCTGGTGAATGGCCTGGGTCATGCGGCTGAGATAGAGGTTGATCAGGCGCGCCAGCTGGGCCGGGCTCAGGTGCTCGGAGATGGAGGTAAAGCTGCGGATATCGGAGAACAGCACGGTCATATTGCGGCTCTCGCCAGCCAGCTGGATCTGTTGCCGGCGGCCCTGCAACTGCCTGACGATCTCCGGCGGGACGTATTGGCCGAACACCGAGGCCAGATACTGGCGGTTGCGCACCTCGATAAACAGCCCGGCGGTTTGCAGCAGGGTAAACAGCACTGCGATCAACAGCAGCCAGGACGCCAGTGGCAGCACCCAGGACCACTGCACCAGGGCGTACAGGTTGAAGGCCACCAGGCCGCCGGCCAGCAGCAGCGCTAGCGCGCTACCTGCCAGCACCGACAGCCGGGGCAGCAGCAATGACAGCAGCAGGCCGCAGAGCGCCAGGCCGAGTAGCTCCAGCACAGCGACAAAGTCCGGCTGGTAAAAAAAGCGCTGATCGAGCATGGCCGAGAGCAGGTTGGCGTGGATCTCGACACCGGGATAGACCGCGCCGACCGGCGTGGCGCGCAGATCCATCAGGCCGCCCGCCGAGGTGCCGAGAATGGCGACCGCGCCGGCCAGCAGCTGCGGGTCTATCTGGCCCTGCAGCACGTCGGCTACCGATACATAGGTGAAGCTGCCGGCCTTGCCACGGTAGGGGATTAGCATGGCGCCTTGCGGGTCGACGGGGATGCGCAGGCCGCCGGTGTGCAGTGCGGTCAGCACCGGCTGCTGGCCGCGAATGTCGGCTTCAACTTCAAGACGGACTTCCCGCTCCAGCACCAGCGCCTGCCACATGGCCAGCGCCAGCGCCGGATAGTAGTCGCCCTGGTAGTGCTGCAGCAGGGGCGTGCGTCGGTACACGCCGTCGGAGTCGACCAGCGGGTTGTCAAAGAAGCCCACCGCCGCCGCAGCGTTGTTCAGTTCGGGGATATTGGCGATATAGCCCCGCGGTGCGGGGAGCGGCGCCGTGGCCGGCAGGGCATCGCCGACCAGCTGCACCGGCGGGCCAAGTGCACCGAGCTGCAGGCGCGCGTCCTGCTGGTCAAACATCAGGCTGAGTACCACCGGGTAGCGCTGCAGGCGCTGCGCCAGCGCCGCGTCGCCCGAACGTTCGGCCAGGGCTGCCAGGCCCTGCAGGCCAGCGCCCTCGCGCAGCAGTTGCTCCACCTCGGCCAGCTCGATGCGCGCGTAGGGCTCGGAAAACAGCACGTCCATTCCCAGCAGGGCGATGCCGTAGTCGTCAAACAGCACATCCAGCAGCGCGGCCAATTGGCCTCGGGGCCATGGCCAGCGCCCCAGGAGCGCGAGGGCCGGCTCGTCGATATCGATGATGACAATGCGCGGGTCAGGTGCCGGTTGCAGGGTCAGGTTGAGGCGCTGGTCGTAAATTGCCCGTTCCACTGCCTGCAGCAGAGCCGGCCGCATGCCTTGGGCCAGTAGTACCAGCAGCAATAGGGTAATCAGCAGCCCCAGCAACACGCGTGACCAGTATTGGTTAGGCATCATGCGTGAGGCCTGGGCACCCTGCGAGCGGACGGCGGGTAGTGGGGCTGGCGCTTAGATGGAGCCAACACCGGTCCCGCCTGTTGTCCCGGTTCCAGTGCCGGTCCCAGTTCCAGTTCCAGTTCCAGTTCCAGTTCCAGTCCCCGTACCCGTACCTGGTGTGGTGGTGCCTGTCCCTGGGGTGGTGCCGGCGCCGGACGGCAGTCGGTCCAGCGCTGGGCGGTTGGCCGGGTCGAACAGCTTGTCCAGCGGCAGCGCGCTGCCGGCCTGTCCACGGTTCAGGAAGGTCAGCTCGGCTGAGGGTCGGGTATCGGTGCTGATGTCGCCGCTGGCCCGTTCGACAAAGAAATAGCGACCGGCCGGCACGTCCTGCTCGCCTGCTGCGCTGCTGACCACAATGGTGCCCTCCAGCACCAGGCCGGCCAGGCCCTCGCGCCGGCCGGCGGTGCCGGCACAGCCTTCCTGGCACAACTGGAGGGCGTAGTGGGTGCCGCGAATACCGATGGTGGCCACCACGGTGCGTATTTCGTATTCGCCGCCGGAGGCCGGACTGATCTTGCCGCTCAGGGTGCGCAGCCCGCCACGCATTAATTCGAAGATGGCGCGGTCTCCGGCAGAATCGCTGAACACGTAGTCGGCAACGCGGAAGCGCGAATCCGGGTTCATCGCGACCAGCGCATCGTCGGCCATACGCAGTTGCAGACGTCCGCTGGCGTCGGTCACCAGGGTGTCGCCGCTGAAAAAGGATGCGCTGCGAGCCAGCGAACGGCTGGCCCCCTGTTGATCGATGGCGCTGTTGTTGCCGAGGCTCAACAGTACGCTGCCAGCCGGGTCGGCGGCCAGCGCGCTCAGCGGCGCCAGGCTGAGCAAAAGGGTGAGAAGTCGTTTCATGGCATGCACTCCATTGTCTGTCGTGGTTGCGGCTCAGAATTCGCGGCGCAGGGTGAGTTCGGCCTGTTGCCGCTGGTACTTCAACAGATCGGTGTTGGAGTCGTTGTCGTGAAACAGGTAGCTGAGCTGGGTCGACCAGCGCTGATCCAGGCGCCAGCCGACATCCAGTCGCAGCTCGCTAAAGTCGTCCCGGCGGTCATTGGCGGTGGCCGGAACAACCAGTTGCAGCGGGCCGGCAAAGCGGCTCTGCACCCGTGTTGCCTCGGCGTTCAGCCACACCCGCTCGCTTGGCTCCAGACGCAGGCCGAGAAAACCCGCGCGCAGATCACGGTCGGAGCGTCCTGCCGAGGCCGCTGTCGCATCGCGCGGGTTCTCGTTGCCGCCGTACAGCCCGGCGTAGAAGGTGGGCGCCAGTTGGTGCTGCACACGCCAGTTGAGCTGCACGCCGGCCAGCCAGAGGCGGCTGTCGAACTCGTCCAGGGTGTGGTTCTGCTGGCTGACGCTGGCAAAGGGGCCGATGCTCAGCTGTTCGCTGATCGCATGCAGGTAATCGACACTGAGCACGGCAGCATCCAGCCAGCGCTGATCGTCCAGCCGGTACTGCTGGCCTTGCACCGCCAGCTCCAGACGTCCGCGCGTGGTTTCGCGAATGCCACCAGCTCGCAGTGCCGCATTCAGGCTGTCGAGGTCGTCTGCGTCCTGATGCCAGCGCGCGGCGGCATTGCCTTCGGCGTAGCCGCGCCAATGTTCGGCCAGCGGGAATTGGTAGCGCAGGCCGGCGCGCAGCGAGCCAAAGGCGTCATCACGCTGCGACAGGCCGGGCACTTGCACCTGGCCAGAGGGGGTCAGCATCTGGTTCTGATCGGGGCCGGCATCCAGGTTCTCGCCATAGCCGGCACCCATTGCCAGATAGCCGCTGAAGCCGGCCTGCAGGTGGGCTGCGGCGGCGGGTGGCGTGGTCAGATCGGCCTGCAGCAGCGGCTGGCTGCCCAGCAGGGCATAGGCGCGGGCCAGCTCGGCACGGGTTGCGCTGTCCTGCGGATCCATTAGCAGTAGGCGTTCCAGCGCAAAGATGGCTTCGCCTGGCCGGCCGGCGGCCAGTGCTGCCTGCGCGTATTGGCGGTCAAACTGCGGGTCGGCCTCCCAGTTGGCCAGCATGCTGCTGGCCAACTGGTAAGCCTGGGCTGACTGGCCGCTGCGGTTAAGCTCGGTTAGTCGGGTGATATCGCCATCGGCGGCAAAGGCCAGCGTACTGCCAAGTGCCCAGCCCGATAGCAACAGGTTGCACAGCGTTTTCATCTCCTTGATCTCCTGCCCTGTGACCTGCTGACCAACCCCACAGCATGAGTAAGCTGGCAACAATCAGTGAATATGGTGTTTTGATATCAAAAATGCGGACTTTTTGCCAATTGTGAAACACCCCTGTTTAAGGGGTATCAGACGAACAGTCGGCGGCAGTGACGAAAATAGGCACGCAGACAGCGGTGCGGCAATGGTCAGCCTTTCCCCAGCGTCTGCATGGCCTCGTTCAGCGCGGTTTCCAACTGCTGGCGGTAGCGCAGGTACTGGACGGTCTGCATGCGGCCACCGGGGTCCACGGCAGAGAGATCCAGGTCCGTGATGTAGCAGGGGTAGGGCTCGCGGTCGCGGCGGCGGCTGAGAATATGGCGGGCCACCTCGGTGTAGAGCTGGGCGCCGTACTCCAGTTCGGAAAACTCGCGGTGATCGCAGAAGATGGTTATCCGCAGGCTGCGCCCTGCGCCGGGCTCGGCAATCGCCTGCACGGCGTAGATGTCGGCATCCAGGCCACCACGTGGCAGTGCGCGCTGCTCCAGGCGTAGCGGGTGGCCGTCCTGGGCGGGCTGGATGCAGTACAACTCGGGTTCGCCTTCATCGATGCTGCGATCCAGGCTTTCACCCGCCTGACGGCGCAGTTGAATACTGCGCAAAAAACGCAACAGCGGCAGCAGTAGGGTTTGTTCGTCGCGATAGCTCTGCTGGCTTGTCCACAGCGCGCCGCGCTCATCCAGCAGGCTGATGTCGGCCTGCCAGTTGGCGCGCAGACGGTAGAACAGCTGGACGCGGCCCGGCCGGTCCTGCTGCAGAATCAGGCCCAGATCCTGGCCCTGCAACGCGTAGTTGTCGAGCACCAGAGGCTGGTGGCGCGGGCGTGAACGCGCCAGGTAGCGCAGCAACTGGTCGCGGTCTTCGAGCATTTGCATGCCGATCTGCTCATCCTGCCACTCCAGTACCCTGAAGGCATTTTGCAGTTGCAGGATGAAGCGCGCCGGCGGGGTGCCCAGCAGGTGCTGGGCGGCGCTGCCAAACAGCTGCTCGACCCGCTCGGCGATGGCGCTGGCGCGGTTGCGGCAGAAGCAGCGCACCGCCAGCTCGGGCAGGCGCTGATGCTCGCGGCCACCGTTGAGATAGTCGCGCAGGGCCTGCATGCAGGCTTCCTCCCCCTGATACTGGGTGACCAGCAACTCGTTCCAGCTGTTCAGGGTGACCAGATCGATGCGCTGAATCAGGTTGTCACGCAGGCCGGAGTAGCCAAGGGCGTCGGTATGGCTGCTGATCAGGTGCAGGTTTTTCTGGCTGCTGCCGGGCAGCGGGTCCAGGCCGATATTGACCAGCAGCAGGACGCGGCAAGGCTCGCTGGCGCGCGACAGGGCGACTTCGGTGAGGGCTGGCAGGGGCAACGGAAACTGCTGCTGCAGGCTGTTTACCACGCTGCTGAGTTCGTACTCGCTGAGCGCGCTTTCCCCCGGGTGCAGGACAAAGCGTGTGGCGCTGTCGATCAGACCGTTACGGTGCCCCCAGGCGAGCAGCTCAAGCAGGTTGAGGCTGCGTTTGAGAGGCGGATGATCGCCTAGCTCTGCGGCGCCAAGGCCTTCGCGATACAGGCTCCAGGTCGGTGGGTTGTCGTCACGGCCCGCACTCCAGGCCAGCGTCAGCAGGGCCTCGCTGAGGTCCGGGCTGATGCCCGGATTGATGAATTCGATCTTGCCCGCCTTGCGTTCGAACGCCGCGTACAGGCGTCGCCCCAGCAGTGACAGGTCACGCGCGCTGACGGCGTTGATCACGCCCTGACTGCGGCCAAACTGCGACAGCAGGCGATAGCTGTGGGTCAGCTCGTTGACCAGCTGGCGGCGCTCGGTTGCCACTTCGCGGATGCGCCATCGGCGGCGGTCGTCCATCTGCTGCAGCTGGCGGGTGCCCCAGTGCCATTCGCGCACCAGTTTTTCCATCATTTGCCGCTTCCAGTCCAGCAGTCCGCTGCGCCGGCTCAGGCGCACGTTGGCCTTGATGTACAGGCAACGGCGTATCAGCTCCAGGCGTTCGGTCTCCTGCCGGCTGAGCAGGTAGCGCTCCAGCCGGCGGTACAGCATGACGTAGGGGTCCAGTTCATCCTCGTCCGGCTTGCCGGCAAACACCGCCTGCTTGAAGTCCAGGCTGAGGCAGCGCACGCGCGGGTGTTCGCTGGAGTAGACCTCGGTCAGCAGCAGCTTGAGCACTGACTTGTAGGGCGATTCGATGCCCTTGAACAGCTGCCACAGGCCGGCACCGACAAATTCGCCGGCGGGAATGGCCGCCACATGGCCCAGGTCAAGGTAGTCGTCGGCGCGGATAAAACGTTTGCTGATCAGTTGATGGGTGTAGTCGCGGTAGCGTTGCTCTTCGTAAACCGGCACCAGCCACCACAGCGGAAAACGGCCGCCCAGGCGAATCGCGGTGCGGTAGAACTCGTCCAGCAGCAGATAGTGCTGGGTGCTGCCGCAGTCCTCGATGCCCAGTTCGTTATCACGCTCGCCCTGGGCAAAGCTGGCCGGGTTGATCAGGTGAAAGTGGACTTCGCTGTTCTGGCCGGCGGCCCAGTCGCTGATCAACTGGCATTTGCGGCTCAGCTCTTCAACCTGTCGGCTATCGAGTTCGGGTGCGTGGCAGACCCAGATATCCAGATCGCTCTGCTCGGACTGGCCGATGGTGCCGCCGCTGCCCATCAGATACAGGCCGTGGATCTGGCCGCTGAAGCCGGCGGGGTGGCGGCGATACTGAAAGCTGCGGGTCAGGCTTTGAGCGATTTGCAGGCAACTGCTGTCCGGCTCAAAGCCGTGCAGGCCGCAAGGGGTCTCGCGTGAGACAAAACCGGGCAGCAGCGGGTAGTTGACGTCAAACAGCAGTGGCAGCAGTTGCAGCACGTTGTACTGACGGCTTGGCAGCGCTTGCAGCACCCGGCGCAGGCGCGTGGCGTTGACCGCCATAAAGCGCTTGCGCAGGGTGTTCAGGGTCTTGCGGTCAATACCCTCGTCAATCCGTGGCTGGATTTCACCGTGCTGCTGCATGGCCCGTGTCAGGACCTCGGCGTACGCAGGATGGTGAGCAGTGTCTGGCTGTGCTCGGCGGCGTCCAGACCAAGGCTGGTCAGGTAGCCGCCGTCGGGCTGGGTGAGCAGGCCCTTGGCGTGCAGGCGCTCGGCTGCGGCCACGGTGGCCGGGTCGGCATCGTGGCTATGGATCTTGAGTCCGGCCTGTGAGTTGGACAGGTCGAACTGGCTGAGTAGATTGATTTCGGTAATGTCGTCGGGTGTCAGCATTGCTGGAGCCTCTTTTCGGGTGTGCAATCAGTCTAGTCGGGTGGCATTGTCAGCGCATTCAGATGACTGATGACGCTGGTGCATTATTGCCTGCGCGGGTACAAGATGGGGCCGCGTCACGGTGTCGCCACTTCGATCCAACAATGGAGAACAACAGGATGATCAGACTACACGGCTTTGCGGCCAGCAACTACTTCAACATGGCCAAGCTGGCGCTGCTGGAAAAGGGTGTCGATTTCGAGATCAACAACGTGCACGGCAGCCAGGATCCGGCCTTTCTGGCCATGAGCCCGCGCGGCAAGGTGCCGGTGCTGGAGACCGACAAGGGCTTTCTCAACGAGACCAACGTGATCCTCGAATACATCGAGGAAACCCAGGGCGGCAAGCCGCTGCTGCCGAGCGATCCGTATGAGCGCGGCGTGGTGCGGGCGCTGACCAAAGAGATCGAGCTGTACATCGAACTGCCAGCGCGTTCCTGCTTTATGGAAGTGTTCTTCGGCGGCAAGGTAGATCAGGCAATCAAGGACAAGGCCCGTACCGAGCTGCTGGCCGGCGTTGCCACCCTGGCGCGCCACGGCCGCTTTACGCCCTATGTGGCTGGCAGCGAGATGACCATTGCCGACATCTTGTTCCTCTATAGCTTTGATCTGGCCTGCACGGTGGCGCAGAAGCTGTTCGATATCGACCTGAAAGCCGAGCTGCCGCAGGGCGCCGCGCTGCTGGAGCTGCTGGCACAGAACCCCAACGTGCAGAAAGTGGCCGCCGACCGCGATGCGGAAATGGCTGCGTTTATGGCGGCGATTCGGGCTCGTAAGTAAGTAGGCGGGTTTGTTGCGGAGCGGCGAACATTGGTTAGGCATTTTTCGCATCGCGCCGCGGTTAGATCAGCCTTTCGCCTTTCACGGCGAGCCAAGGGGGGCCGCTTGCCCGGCCCCCCTTAGCGATCCC
>CEVI01016654.1_pt1 | contig 60142 bp, 64 predicted proteins | sample 531471 | NCBI WGS metagenome assembly CEVI01 (sample SAMEA2623513, study PRJEB7988) | marine metagenome | isolation source: saline water (ENVO:00002010), including
CTCGTCGCTACGCTCCTCAGACATCCTATGACTCTTTTTCCCGTCAGGCCTGCGCTACTCGCCCGCGTAAACGGGACGAACCCCGGTGCCCACTCCACCACTTGAGCATCTGGCAAATCGCCCCGGATTTTTACCCCTGCGTCTCTCACGGACTTGATCGAGTAATCAAAAAACCCGCATTTCTGCGGGTTTTTTATTGGCTCAACTCAGACTGGTCTTACTGCCCGGTCTTGATCTTGTTCCAGGCGCGGGTGCGCACGCGCTCGGCAGCCATTGGCAGCGGTTTGAGGGTGAACAGGCGGGCCTGTACCTCTGCTGGTGGATAGGCGCCGGGGTTGTTGCGCAGGCTTTCGTTAACCAGCTCAGTCGCCGCAGCGTTCGGGTTGGCGTAGCCCACCAGATTGCTGATCTCGGCAACCACCTCAGGTTTGAGCAGGTAGTTGATGAAGGCGTGGGCGGCTGCCGGGTTCGGGGCGTCTTTCGGGACGGCCATCAGGTCGAACCAGACCTGTGCGCCTTCCTTCGGAATGCGGTACTCGACGTGCACGCCGTTGTTGGCTTCCTGCGCGCGCGCATCAGCCTGCAGGATGCTGCCGGACCAGGCCACCGCGACGCAGATCTCGCCGTTGGCCAAGTCGTTGAGAAAGCGCGAGGAGTTGAAGTAGCGCACGTAGGGCTGGATTTTGCTCATCATGGCGACGGCTGCGTCGTAGTCTTCGCTCTTGGTGCTGTTCGGGTCCAGACCCAGGTAGTGCAGTGCGCCCGGCAGGATTTCCGACGGCGAGTCGAGGAAGGCGACGCCGCACTCGGCCAGTTTCTCCATGTTCGCCGGATCAAAGACCAATGCCCAGGAGTCGACCGGGGCGTCGTCACCCAAAACGGCGCGGACTTTCTCCGGGTTGTAGCCGATGCCGTTGGTGCCCCACATGTAGGGCACGGCGTACTGGTTGCCCGGGTCGCTGCCTTCGAGCACTTTCATCAGCTCTTGATTGAGGTTGCCGAGGTTCGGCAGCAGGCTCTTGTCCAGCGGCTGAAAGGCACCGGCCTGACGCTGCTTGGCGAGGAAGCTGTCGCTGGGCACGACCACGTCATAGCCGGACTGGCCTGACAGCAGCTTGGCTTCCAGTACCTCGTTGGAGTCAAAGGTGTCCAGTGTTGGCGCGATGCCGGTTTCGGCCTGAAAACCGTCCAGCGTGGTTTGTGGGGTGTAGTCGAACCAGTTGTAGATCTTCACCTGGTCGGCGGCCAGAGCACTGAACGACAGTGCGGCCAGCGGGGCGATCAGCCCCAATTTGCTTGCCAGTTTCATTGGGCTTCTCCCTGAGTGGTGACGGTCGCGTCAAAAGCGGTGAGGACGTTGACGGCGTTGATGCCGATTTCTTCCACGGCGTAGCCGCCCTCCATGACAAAGAGCGTGGGCAGCCCGAGTCCGGCGATCAATTCGCCCATCTTCAGGTAGTCGGGGCTGTCGAGCTTGAAGCTGGAAATCGGGTCGGCCATGTAGGTATCTACGCCGAGCGAGACGATCAGATAGTCCGCGCCAAAACCGGCGATCTGCCGCAGCGCATCGCGCAGCGCCTGCGACCAGACGCTCCAGTCGCTGCCGGCGGGCAATGGGTAGTTGTGGTTGTAGCCAAGGCCTGTGCCTTCGCCGCACTCGTCGGCGTAGCCGGCAAAGCACGGGTACTCGTTGCGCGGGTCGCCGTGAATAGAGGTGAACAGCACATCCGGGCGCTGGTAGAAAATGTCCTGGGTGCCGTTGCCGTGATGGAAGTCCACATCGAGGATGGCGACCTTGCTGGCGCCTTGATCCAGCATGGCCTGCGCGGCGATGGCGGCGTTGTTCAGGTAGCAGTAGCCGCCCATGTAGTCGATACCGGCGTGGTGTCCGGGCGGGCGGCACAGGGCGAAGGCGCTCTTGGCACCGGCACACAGATGCGCCTGGGCACTGAGCGCGACCTGCGCACTGCTGTAGATCGCCTGCCAGCTGCCGGCGGTCAGCGGCGCACCGGCATCAAAGCTGTAGTAGCCGAGCTGGCCGTCGATGTCTTCTGGGCAGCGCGGCGGCATGCGGCGCGGCGGCCAGGCCAGTGGCAGCATGTCGTGCTCACGACCGAGCGCGCTCCAGCGCTCCCAGGCCTGCTGGATGAAGTCGACAAAGTCCGGGCTGTGGACGCGCTTGATCGGCGCCAGGCCGAAGTCCTGCGGCCCGCTGATCGGCCCCAATCCGGTTCGTTTCACCTGCTCCAGCACCATATCGGCGCGTGACGGTTTCTCGAAGCAGGGCATGAGCTGGCCGTTGTTCAGTTCGGCGTTGGCGTGGTGCAGGCGGTGGTCTTCGCTGTAGAACGTCTGCATGGAAAATCCTGTGGTTGGTGACTCGGTTGCCATTGATCATGGCGCGCACCGGAACCGCAGGAAATGCTGCAGAGGGACAGAAAAGGGATCGAAACGGACAGGCGTTTGGCCGCCGAAATTCGCTTTTTTGCCAGCTCAGAATGGGGCGTGGTGGTGTTGCTGGCTCTGGCGCCAGGCGCGTGGTGTGGTGCCGGACCAGCGCTGGAATGCGTGACGGAAGCTGGCCGTCTCGCTGAAGCCCAACTGCTCGGCGATGGCGTAGATCGGCAGTTGTTCGCTGTTGAGCAGCAGCTTGGCGCGCTGAAAGCGCAGCCGGTCCAGCAGTTGCTGGTAACCGCAGCCGGAGCGCTGCAGGTGCCGACGCAGGGTGCGGGTGGTGCAGTGCAGCTGCGATGCCAGTTGCTCCAGCGTGGGGGGCGACTCCAACTGCTGTTCCAGTTGGGCGCTGAGCTGGCTGACCAGAGGCGATGGCTCCGGGCGGAAGCTGTCTTGCACGCTCTGGCAGTAGCGCTTGGCCTCAAGGTGGGTGACCGGTTCGGCGAGCGGTAACGTTGCGTTCAGGGTGCCAGGTGCGAATACCAGACGCTCGGCGTCCGCGTTGCTCACCAAGGGACAATCGCCAAAGTAGCGTGTGTACTCGACGCTGTGTTCTGGCTCTTTGCTGCTCAGATGCACTGCGCTGAGTTGCAAGTGGCTGCCCAGTGCGTCATCCAGCATGGCCTTGATCGATGACAGGCACAGCTCGACGTTGAATGGCTGCAGCGCCGGAGAGGCGTGATAGTCGTCAGCGCGCAGCGCCAATTGGCCATCAGGCAGCGTTTCCAGCTGCAGGCGAAAGTAGCTGCCGAGCAATACCGGGAAGGCCAGCATCACCTGCAGCGCATCGAATAGCGTGGGCGCCGAGAGCATGGCGTAGCCCAGCTGACCATACGCCGACACCCGCATGCGCTGGCCGAGTTTGAGGCCGATGGCCGGGTCGCCTGTCAGCGTCACGGTGTTGGCAAATACCTGTTGCTCCTGCTCCGGAGTAATCAGCCGTGCCGGTGTCTGCAGCTCGTGCAGGCTCAGGCCGCTACCTTCAAGCACCGGCTCGACAGGCAGGTGGTGTTCCTCCAGCCAACAGGCAATGAGGCAGGTGCTCTGCAGGCTGATCAGGCGCAGGTCGGGTGCCTGGCAGGGAGTGTCTGGATGCATCGTGGCTATTCTCGTCCTCAGCGGCTTTGTTCAGTGAAGCACAAAGGATGCCAGTCGTGAGTCAAGCGCCGGCCGACACTGTGTCGCGGACACTGACCGTGCAGCGGCGCGGGGGATATGGTATCTATCGTCGGGCCTGATGTACTGACAACAAGGACGGCTGCATGCGCCCGACTGTAATTCCCCTGCGTTTTCTGACCTGGCTGTTGTGTGTGCTGGGTGCCCTGGTTGGCCTGACGCTGACGCTGCTTTCTCCGCTCTGGTGGCTGCTGGCCGCGCCGTTGCTGGCGCTGGCGCTGCTTGGCTTGTGGGACGTTTGCCAGCGTCGCCATACCATCAGTCGCAACTACCCGGTGCTGGCGCATTTTCGCTACATGCTCGAATCCATTGGCCCGGAGCTGCGTCAGTATTTCATTCAGTCCGATACCGACGAGCTGCCGTTCTCGCGCGAGCAGCGCAGTGTGATTTACCAGCGCGCCAAAAATGTGCTCGACAAGAAGCCCTTCGGCTCGCTCAATCGCATGAATGAAGAGGGCTACGAGTGGCTCAACCACTCGCTGGCGCCGGTGCATATTGCTGACAGCAACTTCCGCGTGCGGGTGGGCAGCCACCCCGATACGACTCAGCCCTACGATGTCAGCGTGTTCAATATCTCCGCCATGAGCTTCGGCTCGCTGTCGGCCAATGCCATTCTGGCGCTCAATACCGGGGCGAAGAAGGGCGGCTTTTATCACGACACCGGCGAAGGCTCGATCTCGCGCTACCACCTGCGCCCCGGCGGCGATCTGGTCTGGGAGATCGGTTCTGGCTACTTTGGTTGCCGCAGCGCCGAGGGCGGTTTTGATGCCGCGCTGTTCGAGCGCAACGCGCGCCTGCCGCAGGTCAAGATGATCGAGATCAAGCTGTCGCAGGGCGCCAAGCCCGGCCACGGCGGTATTCTGCCGGGGGCCAAGGTGTCGCCGGAGATTGCCGAGGCGCGTGGTGTGCCTGTGGGCGAGGATGTGGTGTCGCCGGCCAGCCACTCGGCATTTTCCACACCGCTGGAGTTGATGGACTTTATCGGCCAGTTGCGTGCTCTGTCTGGTGGCAAGCCGGTGGGCTTCAAGCTGGCGATAGGTCATCCGTGGGAATGGTTTGGCATCGTCAAGGCCATGCTGGAAACCGGTCAGCATCCGGACTTTATCGTGGTCGATGGCGGGGAAGGCGGCACTGGCGCGGCGCCGTTGGAGTTCATCAACCGCCTGGGTACGCCGATGACCGACGGCCTGCTGCTGGTGCACAACACCCTGGTTGGCGCCAACCTGCGCGAGAAGATTCACCTGGGCGCCGCCGGCAAGATCACCAGCGCCTTCAATATCGCCCGCACCCTGGCGGTCGGCGCGGACTGGTGCAACGCGGCGCGCGGCTACATGTTTGCGCTTGGCTGCATCCAGAGCCTGAGCTGCCACAGCGACAAGTGCCCGAGCGGGGTTGCCACCCAGGACCCAAGCCGCAGCGCGCGGCTGGATGTGGCCGACAAGAGCGAGCGGGTCTATCACTTCCACCGCAATACGGTGCTGGCACTGTCGCACATGCTGGAGGCGGCCGGCCTGAAGCATCCGAGCGAGCTGGGCCCGGAACATGTTATTCGCCGGGTCTCACGCTATGAGGTACGCCCCTACAGCGAGCTGTTCGAGTTTCTTGAGCCGGGTGTGCTGCTCGATGGCCGCGCTGAATTGCATTTGTTCAAGAAGTACTGGGCGCAGGCGCGCGCCGACACCTTTGCGCCGCCGGACTACATGCTCAGGCTGCGCGAAACCAAGCTGCGCTGAGCCTGCTGCGCCAGCAGGGCGAAAGTCGCCAGCCAGTGGCTGCCCATGTAGTCGTCCTGCAGGTGATCAAGGGCCGCGTGCAGGTGCGCATCTGCCGTGGCCTGCAGGCGAGGGTCGCACACGGCCAGCTGGAACCAGCACCAGGCGCGGCTGAGGTTGAGGCCGTCCAGGTGCGCCAGCTTGCCGTCGCTGCGCTCAACCACACTGACCGGGTGAAACAGCGTGGCGGGCTGTTCGCTCGCCAGCTGCGGAAAAAACGCCGCCAGCCAGGGGCCGAAGGTCTCGGGCGCCATCAGCCGCTGCATCAGTACCGCCTGCTGCAGGCTGGGGGAGAGAAAGTCTTCACCACCGGGTTCACCCCAGGCCGGGCAGGCCACGTCCTCGGCAAACCAGTCCAGACTGCGCTGGCGGAGCAGCTCCACCAGCGTCTGGTCCTGTGCGCTGTTGGCGTAGTCGAGTGTAAGCAGCAGGGCGAAGGCGGTGTTGTTGTGCTGGCCGCTGCGAATCGGATAAGGCAGGCGCGGCAGGTAGGCCATCAGCCGTTCCCGCAGCAGCTGCGCCAGCGGCTGCAGGACGTGCGCCGCGTGCTTTGCTGCGGGCTCGCTACTGGATAGCAGCTCTGCCTGCAGCTTCAGCAACCAGGCCCAGCCGTAGGGCCGTTCAAAGCCTGCGCCCTGGCGTTCAAAGGTCGCCATCTCGGCCGCGACGGCGGCCTCGTTGAACTGCAGAAGGCGCTGACGGATGTCCGCTGCTTCCGTCAGCTGTGGCGCGGTATTGAGCACGTGCACCAGCTGCCAGTGGCTGTGCACGCAGGAGTGCCAGTCGTAGCTGCCGCAAAATAGCGGATGAGCCTGTTCCGGCGGCAGCCAGTCGCTGGCGCTGCTGAGCCTTTGCGGGCCGCTGTGAGGATAAACTTGGGTGATGTGGCCCAGGGCGATGCGCGCCAGCGCAGCGTAATCGGGCGTGAGCATCTCAGCGTACCGGCTGCCAGTTGAGGCTGCGCAGCAGCCACTCGCCGTCGTCGTCCAGCCACACCAGGGTGAGGTCGTACTGGCCTGCGCTGTTGGGGATAAAACGCTCGGCACCGGTCAGGGTGACACGGGCGCTACTGTCGGCCCGCTCGGGGTAGCCAGGGTCAATGTCGGTTTGCTGGCTGGTGACCAGCACGCCGATGCGCTGGTTGCGCAAAAACATCAGCTGCAGGGTGCGCCCGGCCCATTCGCCGTCGTATTCGTCCTGGGCAGTGAATTCGGGGTGCAGCAGTGCCAGCACGGCGCTGCGGTCGCGCTTTTCAATGGCGCTCTGGAAGTCTTCAATGGCCTGGTTCAGGCGGGCATCCGGGCTGGATGGGCCGCAGCCGGCGAGGCCGAGCAGCAGGGTCAGGGCAAGCAGCAAACGCATAGGTGACAGCAGCCTCGTGGGTCAGTAATGTGGGGCTTTCCAACGTGAGGTGAGCGGCGCCGGCGCCTGCTCAGGCCAGGGAGCCCCATCATGCAGCTGTTGTACCCGGAGATCAAACCCTTCGCCCGCCACGAGCTGGCGGTGTCACCACCCCATGTTTTGTATGCCGATGAGAGCGGTCAGCCCGATGGCCTGCCGGTAGTGTTCATCCACGGTGGACCGGGCGCCGGCTGTGATGCGCTCAGCCGCCGCTTCTTCGATCCCTCGGTTTACCGCATTGTCACTTTCGATCAGCGTGGCTGTGGTCGTTCTACGCCACACGGCAGTCTGGAGAACAACACCACAGCCGAGCTGGTCGCCGACATGGAAGCGCTGCGCGAACATCTGGGTATCGACAAGTGGGTACTGTTTGGCGGCTCCTGGGGCTCCACTTTGGCGCTGGCCTACGCCCAGGCGCATCCCGATCGCGTCATGGGTATGGTGCTGCGTGGCATCTTCCTGTGCCGTGCGCAGGATATTCACTGGTTCTACCAGGAAGGTGCCAGTCACGTGTTCCCAGATTACTGGGAAGACTATCTGAGTTTGATTCCCGAGGAAGAGCGCGCCGACATGGTCGCGGCTTATTACCGTCGGCTTTCCGGTGACGACGAGATCTGCCGCATGCACGCGGCCAAGGCCTGGTCGATCTGGGAGGGCCGCTGCGCCACCCTGCGGCCCAGTCCACAGGTGATCGAGCGCTTCAGCGATGCTCGCAGGGCTTACGCTATCGCACGGATCGAGTGTCACTACTTCGCCAACAAGACCTTCCTTGAGCCAGACCAGTTGCTGAACAACATGGATCGCATTGCGCACATTCCCGGCATCATTGTGCATGGGCGCTACGACATGGTCTGCCCGCTGGATAATGCCCATGCGTTGCACCAGCGCTGGCCCGGCAGTGAGCTGAACATCATCCGCGATGCCGGCCACGCCGCCTCCGAACCCGGCATTGCCGATGCGCTGGTGCGGGCCACCGGCGATATGGCGCGCCAGTTGCTCAATCTGACCCCGCAGGCCGAGTGACATGAAGGGATTGCTGCAACGGGTCAGCCAGGCCCGGGTTGAGGTCGAAGGGGAGATTGTCGGCTCGATTGATCAGGGTCTGTTGGTGCTGGTCGGCATCGAGCCGCAGGACGCCGAGGCCAGTGCCGACAAGCTGCTCAAGCGGCTGCTGGAATACCGAGTCTTCACCGACGCTGACGGGCGTATGAACGATTCGCTGACCGACGTGCAGGGCGGCCTGCTGCTGGTGTCTCAGTTCACCTTGGCCGCCGACACCCGCAAGGGGCGTCGCCCCGGCTTCTCCACCGCCGCACCGCCGGATCGCGCTGAGGCGCTGTTCGACTATCTGGTGGCGCAGGCGCGGGCGCTGCACCCGCAGGTCGCAACCGGCCGCTTTGGCGCCGATATGCAGGTGCATCTGGTCAACGATGGTCCGGTAACCTTTCTGCTCGAAGGCTGAATTGCCAAAGTGGCGGTAGGGTGGGCAAAGCCAAAGGCGTGCCCACCAACTGCTGCCGCGCTGGCTCCACTTGCTCAGACAGCCGGATACACCCGTGTCCAGACGGTCAGCAGCAGCCCCGCTGCAACCGCCCAGGCCAGCGCCCCCACCGTTAGCGTTACCACTAGGGTGAAGCGCTCGCTCAACAACACAATCGAAAGCAGGTAGGCCGCGTAGGGCAGCAGTGACCACAGGCCGAAGATGGCGGTGCTGCGCAGGTCACTGGCCAGTCGCTCGCTGCCGACGATGTAGTGGGCAATGATGGCGAAGGTCGGGAACAGCGGCACCAGGCCTGCGATGTAAAAACTCTTGGTCTTGGCCAGCAGTGCAATCATCAGCACGGCAAGCGCACCCAGCACACATTTGAGCGCAAGGGACAGCATTCGAGTATCCAGAGGAAAGGGTGGGACAGGGAATCCCTGAGCAGGGGCAGGACGCCAAAACGCTGCTCATCGATGGCGAATGTAGGCTTCGCCGGTTTGCTCGTCAATGGCTTTAAGTGGGCCTGTTCGGGCCAGACGACCGACGGCAGAGGCCGGCTGCCGTCGGCCTTGTTTCTTCACCCGCGCGCGGCTGCCTCGACCCAGTCCAGGCGGTCCTGGCCGAAGAACATGTCACCGTCGATAAAGCAGGTTGGTGCACCAAAAACACCGCGGCCGATAGCCTCTTCGGTGGCACTCTTGAGCTTCTCTTTCACCGCCGGATCACTCGCCTTGGCCATGACCTCTGAGGGGGCAAAGCCCGCCTCAACCAGCACCTTGCCGACGACCTCGGGCTCGCCCATGTTCAGTTCGCTGATCCACATCGCCTCAAAGATGGCCGTCAGCAGCTGGTCGAACTCGGGGGTGTCCTGATAGGCAACAACGGCGCGCATCAGTTGCAGGGTGTTGATTGGAAAGAAGGGGTTCTGATTCAGGGTGACGCCGTAGCGGTTGGCAAAGCGCTGCATGTCGATACGGGTGTACGCGCCCTTGGCCGGTACGGTCGCCGGGGAGCTGTTGCCGGTGGCCATAAATACGCCGCCCAGCAGCATGGGCTTGTAAACCAGCGTTGCGCCAGTGCGCTCGGCGATGGCTGGCAGCTGGGTCCAGGCCAGATAGCTTGCCGGGCTGCCGACGTCGAAGTAGAACTCGATAGTCTTGCTCATGACTCTTTCTCCAGAAAGGGTTTAAAAGGTTTCCATCCAGGGGCGCAGATCCAGCTCATGGGTCCAGCTGTCACGCGGCTGTGCGTGAATCGCCCAGTACTGGTCGGCAATATGGTCGGGGTTGAGGATGCCATCCTGATCTTTCAGGGCATAGCGCTCGGGGAAGTTGTCGCGGATGAAGGCGGTATCGATGGCGCCGTCGATGATCGGATGGGCGACATGGATACCCTGCGGCCCCAGCTCACGGGCCATGCTCTGGGCCAGCGCGCGCAGTGCGAACTTGGCACCGGCGAACGCGGAGAAACCCGACCCGCCGCGCAGTGAGGCGGTGGCGCCGGTAAAGATGATGGTGCCCTTGCCGCGCGGCAGCATGACCTTGGCGGCTTCACGGCCGGTAAGGAAACCGGCGAAGCCGGCCATTTCCCACACCTTGCGGTACACCCGCGCAGTGGTCTCGGTGATACCGAAACGCACGTTCGCGCCAATATTGAAGATCGCCACTTCAACCGGGCCGATCTCGCGCTCGATATGCTCGAACAAGCCAACCATTTCTTCTTCCCTGCGGGCGTCGCAACCGAAGGCGTGCGCCTTGCCACCGTCTGATTCGATCTGGGCAACCAGCTCGCTCAGGCTGTCGGCGTTGCGGCGGGTCACGCAAAGGGTGAAACCTTCGCGGGCAAAGCGGCGGGCAATGGCGCCGCCGGTGGCGTCGCCAGCGCCGATGACAACGGCGACAGGGGCGGGTGTGCTCATGGCAAAGTCCTCAGTTATCTATGGTTCTTTTTTGGAACTGACTCGATAGTGGGTTTCATTTTGGAACTTGTCAAGCTACCCTGAGCTCATCAATCGGAGGGTTTACACATGCGCTGGGAAGAATTGGGTGACCAACCCTGCTCGATGTCCCGCACGCTGGCCGTGGTTGGCGACCGCTGGACGCTGCTGATTCTGCGCGACTGCTTTCTCGGCGTACGCCGCTTTGATGCCTTTGAGCGGCGGATCGGCCTGACCCGCCACCTGTTGGCTGATCGTTTAAAAAAACTGGTCGAACATGAGGTGCTGGTCAAGGTGCCCTACCAGCAAAAACCACTGCGTGAAGAATACCGGTTGACCGACAAGGGCTTGGCTCTGCACCCGGTGATTCTGTCGCTGGTCAGCTGGGGCGACACCTGGATGGCGGATGAACGCGGCGCGCCGATCGAGCATTACCACAAGGGCTGTGGCCAGCGGATGAAACCGGTGATGGTCTGTTCCGAATGTGCCGAGCCGGTTGGGCCGCGGGACATCGATGCGCGTCCCGGCTCGGCATTTGGTGAAGAAGCGGAAAAGTTGCTGGCGGGCTGAGCGCGGCCGACGCTAATGTCCGGCTGTTTTGGAAAACAGATTGATGACCATCACGCCGCTGATGATCAGCCCCATGCCGATCAGCGCCGGCAGATCGAGCTTTTGGCCGTACAGTAGCCAAGCCACCACTGAAATGAGCACAACGCCAACCCCGGACCAGATGGCGTAGGCAATGCCCACCGGAATGGTCTTCAGCGTCAGCGACAGAAAGTAGAACGACACCAGATAGCCAATGACGACAACGGCCGATGGCAGCGGTTTGGTGAAGCCGGTGCTGGCTTTTAGAGCGGAAGTGGCAATCACTTCGGACACAATGGCGGTGATCAGGTAGACCCAATGGTTCATGCGTATCGCCTCGGTTGGTCAGGCGATGTTACGCAGGCTGCTGGCGCAGAAACAGACTGTTTTTTTGCGGCGGGTTGTGCGCAATCCGGCGGCTGCGAGAGCCGCCGAACTGCTCAAGGGAGGGGCTACCCTCAGGGCATGCGGTACATCGCGCAGAGCTTGTTGCCGGATGGGTCGCGCAGGTAAGCCAGATACAGCTTCATGCCGTTGCCCTCACGGACACCCGGCGGATCTTCACAGGCGGTGCCGCCGTTGGCCAGGCCGGCTGCGTGCCAGGCGTCGGCCTGTTCCGGGCTTTCCATGGCAAAGCCGATGGTGCTGCCGTTGCCGCAGGAGGCGGGCTGGCCGTCGATTGGCTTGGTGATGGCAAAAACGCCGGTGGGCGTCATGTAGAAGATGCGGCCCTTGGGGTCGCTGAAGCCGGGCTTGCAGCCGGTAACGCCCAGGGTCGCGTCGTAGAAGGCTTTGGACTTTTCCAGATCGTCGGCGCCAAGCATGATGTGACTGAACATCGCATGATCCTTTTGTTGCTGTTGTTGGGAAGCGCAGTGGACAGACTCCGCGCAGGCGCCTGAACCGTCAATGCTTCCAATGGGGGAGATTGTCGGCCCATAAGGATGGTTTATGGTCAGCTGGCGCCGTGCAGCGCGAACAGCTCCTCGCCGGTCAGCTGCAGGGTGGTTTGGGCAAAGCAGTAGTAGGCGGGCTTCTGGTCGATGAAGACCTCGCGGTTAAGCTGCCAACCCGCCTGCTCATCAAACAATCCGACCGGAATCGCATAGAAGGGCTGCTCGCGCAGGCGGTAGAACAGGTGGGTGCCGCATTGCTTGCAGAAGCCGCGCTCGGCCCAGTCGGATGACGCATACACGCCGATATGCGCCTCGCCGCTGAATGTCACCTGATCCTCGCACTCCACCGCCAGCAGCGGCCCGCCACCCCAGCGCCGGCAGGTGTCGCAGTGGCAGGCGCCGAGGTCGCGGTGTGACACGCTGGCGCTGACGCTGACGGCGCCGCACAGGCAACGACCGTCAAGAGGATTGGTGAGTGTCATGGCATGGCTCCGACTGTTGGGGTTGCCTTCACCTTAGGTCAGGCAGGCGCCCTTGTCATGGTGGCGCATGAGTAGCCAGATCAGGACCAGAATCGGCGCGTTCTTGCTCAATGGGCCAAAGGGATGCAGCCAGAATGCGGGGGCCATCAGGCTGAGCAGCAGCGAATAGCCGACAATGACCATCAGCTGCAGTGTGCAGCACCACCGCAGCGCCCGGCCGCTGAGCAGCCACAGGCCAATCCCCAGATCCAGCAGGCTGCCCGCCCAGATCAGCGGGTCGATCAGTGGCTCAGGGATGCTGGCGCTGTGCAGCACCTCAACGCCAATCCCTTTGCCAGCGGTGAGTGAGACGACTGCGGTGAGCAGCCAGAGCAGCGCCAGGCTGAGGCGGGCAAGCAGTTGCTCGATTCTGCTCATCGGCTCAGACCAGCGGCAGCGGCTTGAATACCATCAGCCAGAACAGCAGCAGGATGGATGCGAATGCGGGTATGCCCAGCGCTGTCCACCAGCGCATCTGCTGATGAAAGGCGGCTGACAGCACGCCGGTGTTCAGCGCCTCATTGGCCAGTTTGCGCAGGCGATACTGAATCGCAACCACCGGCAACCAGCACAGCCCGATAAAGACGAACAGGCCGATTACGCTGAGAAACCAGGGCGAGGTCAGGCTGAACCCCAGCCGATGGGTCAGCAGCAGGCCGGTGACAAACTGCAGCACTACGGCGGGCGCGGTGAACAGCCAGTCGGCCAGCACCACGTGGCGGGTGGTTACCGCTATCGCCTGCACGTTGCCGCTGCGGTGGGCCATGAACATGAAAAAGGCAATGCCGCTGCCGGTGCCGGCCAGCACCACGGCGCCCAGGATGTGCAGCAGCTTGAGCAGCAGGTAGTTATCCACGGTGGGTTTCCAGCTGGTGATAAATGGCCAACCCTTGGGCCTCCTGCTCGAAGGCGCTCAGCGGGAACAGGTTCATGCAGGGCATGGCGCCGCGCTCGCCCAGCTCGCCGCTGACCAGCCGACGGGCGAGGATCAGGGCTGACAGCGTCGGAATATACGGCCCGATCCCCTCAGTGGCGCCCAGTACCCATTTCAGATGCAGCGGCTGTTGCTGTTGGTCCAGCCCACGCAGGTTGATCTGCATGCCGCCGGTATCGGTACCCCAGCGGATGAACCATTCGCTGGCGCGGACGATAGGTTTACTCCAGCGCGACCAGTCACGGACCAGGCCAATACGTGCGAGCCCGGCCATCAACCACATGCCGTAGTGCAGCAGGCCCAGTTCCAGTCCGGCCTGAAAGCGCACACTGCGCACGGTCGGATAGGCGGCGGGCAGCAGTTCCAGATCAGGAATATCGACGTTGGCCAGTGGGCGGCGGCCGATGGTGGCGTCGAAGTACAGGCGCCGGAGTGACATCCAGCCGTAAACCTGCTGCCAGCGGCCCTCTCGCCAGACCCGAATCGGGTGGCCCGTGTAGGAGAGAATGCCGCGCACCGTTGCCTCGCCGCGCTCGGCCTGATTACCCGGCGCAATCGCAAAGTCGATATCGTCGAGCCGGCTGAACTGGTCGGCATAGTGAGCGATGACACAGGATGACAGCCCCGGCACCGAGCTGGCGCCGCTGACCAGTAGTACTCCCGCCGCACGTGCTTGGGCGTCCAGCTGGCTGATATCGCAGACAAAGCGGCGGTCGTCGGCCAGATCAATATAATGGCAGCCGGCGGCGATACAGGCGCGCGGGACGCGGTAGTCCTGGCCCTGGAAGGGGCCGCCGGTATGAATCACCAGGTCGGGTTTAAGCGCTGCCAGCCTGGTCTCAAAGTCGGCGGCGTGCAGGTCCAGCGTTGCTGTTTCCAGGCAGGCGCGCGCCGTGCTTTGCAATTGGGCCTGCAGTTGCTGCGCTGGCGCGCTGCGCCGCCCGGCGATGATCAGCGTGATATCGGCGGTGTCTGCCAGCGTCTCGGTGATGCGCTTACCAAAGTTGCCGTAGCCGCCAAGAATCAGAATGCGCTGACAGCTCATGGCTCCTCACGAAACAGCGCTCGGCTGCGCACGTAAGACACGATGGCAAAGATGATAAAGGCCAGGCCCATCAGGAAGGGCAACTGGGTAATGCCGCCCGCCCTGAAGTACCCAAAGCCGGCAAACAGCAACCCCAGCAGCAGGAAAAAGACCGGGCCAATGAGGATGTTCTTTGGCGCCGCCGCGTAGATGCGGGCGTTCTTCTCGATGATCATGTTCATCGCCTCGACCTGCGCTTCATGGCGGTCGCGGCAGGCCAGCCCGTGTCCCAGGTCGCTGACGCAATCGGTGCACAACCCGCGGTTGCAGCATTTGCAGGTGCCGATGGCGTCGGTTTGCGGATGGTTGAAGCAGTGCATGCGAATCCTCCCTGAAGTGACGGTGCAGGTCGGGCAGCATGCTGGCAGCCGAGCGGCGACCAGCACGGCCTCTGCCTGCTGGTTGCCGAGTATGCCAGAGCGCCGCGGCAGGGTCGCGGGTGGCAGCGCTCTGGGCGGGCTCAGGCGATCAGATCAGCGAACGGCGTCGCACCTTGATACAGCTCGTAGACCGCGTTCTTGCTTTGCCCGCTCTTGAGCACATGGGCAATGATGCGCGCGGTATCGGCGCGGGTGATGTGCTGCTGCTCCGGGTTTTCCGGGCGGCGGGTGGTGATGCAGCCGGAAGCGGCGTCATCGGTCAGGCGCCCCGGACGCAGGATGGTGTAGGGCACACAGGAGCGCTGCAGGTACTCATCGGCGAAGCACTTGGCGACCAGGTAGGGTTTGATCGGCGAGTTGCCACGGTCCGGGTTGTCGGCGCCGCGTGCGCTGACCATGACAAAGTGCTTCACGTGGTGCTTGAGGGCGTAGTCGACCGCCTTGCGCGCAGCCCAGAGGTCGATCAGCAGGGTTTTGTCCGGGCCGGTGCTGGCGCCTGAGCCGGCGGTAAATACCACCCGGTCGCAGCCGGCAAAGGCGTGCTCGAAGTTGCCTTCCAGGTCGCCCTCAATGATCTCGATACCGTCGATACCCGCCAGCTTGGCCGGGTTGCGTGCCAGGGCTGCAACCTCCAGCCCGGTTTGTTGCAGCAGGGGAAGCAATTGGCGGCCAATCTGGCCGGTGCTGCCGATTACCAGTGTCTTGCCCATAGGGGTGTATCCTCGCCTGTTATTGCGCGTGTCTCTTGTGGAGTGCGCTTGTTGTTATTGAGTTCACTGCTCAGCGAATGCGGGTGATGCGCTGCAAGCGGTTGCCCTCGAATTCCAGACTGTAGTGATTACGGTTGATCTTGTAGATCCACTCTTCAATGTTCATGACCCGAATGCGGTCGCCGTAGACCAGGCTGTCTACGTAGCCGATGACCTGACGCGATAACGGCGGGCCGCAGGCCTGTTCAACTTCGAACATCAGGTCGTCTTCATCGACAATATCGGTGCCGCAGCGCAAGGCGTGGGCCGGCAGGCTGACGAGCATCAGTGTGCCGGCGATGGCCAGGGCACGGCTGGTAGAGGCAGTGGGCATGCGGCGGTCCTCCGCGGCGGTGGAGCATTGATAGTCCCACCGCCTTCGGTGCGCGCGCAATACCCGGCGACGATCTGCCTCAGAGGGCGGCGGCCTCTGCTTCGTAGTCGGCGTAGGAGTGCTTGAGGGTGGCGTGATTCAGCAGCATCTCCGCCTTGAGTACCTCGCCGCTGGCGTCGTAGATGCGCGACAGCACCCAGTAGGATTCGGTGCGCTTGCTCTCGGACAGGGCGACCACTTCGCGGCGGATCAGGTAGTCCTCACCGACCAGCAGCGGGCCGTCGATCATGCGGATTTCCTGGTCTGCGAACAGGCCGATCACCGGCTGCTTGACCGGGAATTCGGCGTCTTTGCTGGTGTACTCGGCCAGTACGCTGACCATCTCGGTCGGAATCACTGCGCGGCCCCAGGGTGTGCTGCTGCCATCGGAGTACCAGCTGGAGTTTTCGGTGATGCCGGCCAGCTTCTGGTTCAGCGAGAACGGGTAGAGCTTGCCCATGTTCTGGTCCGGGTCCATGCGTACTTTCTCGTCTACCGCGCCCTTCATGCCTACGTGCAGGTCAGAGAGGATCACCAGTTTTTCCGGCGCACGCAGCTTGGCCATACGCTCGTACAGCAGGCTCTCGCCCGGTGCAGCACCAATGCTGGCGCTGGCTTCCAGCACGGGCGTGCCATCGGCTTTCTCGGCCCAGCAGCGCACGCGAGTCTGGCCCGGCGCCGGGCGCTCGACAAAGGCGCGTACCTGTTCGCCTTCGACCACCATGTTCTGGAAGTGAGACGAGAAGCAGCCCTTCTCGAACCATTGCTGGCCCCAGATCTCGACCAGCAGCGGCGTGAACTGGCTGAAGTGGGTCGGGCCTTCGATCGGGCCGGCGCGAAAGCCCAGCTTCTCGGCCATGCTGTCGTCGTGGATCGAGGAGTGACCGCTGTATTCCTGATCGGCCAGCATTTGTTTCGGCTCGCGCAGCGGGCCGCAAAGATAGAGGGGGGTATCAAAGCTCATAGTGGTGTCCCTGCTCAGTAGTAGTCGCGCAATGGTGCAGTGTAGGCAGGAGGGGGGAGCGCGGCAAACCCACTTTGGGCCGCTATTCATGGGGGTTATGGACGAGGCAAGCGAGTGAACTGCTGTGCGCCTGGAGGCCGGCCGACCCGTGTGTTGCTCCGCGCTACCGGGGCGCAGATACCTTGCGCGTAGCGCCAACGTGTCCAGGCATTGAAACATTCTGCCGTTTGCGAGTCGGAAGAATATCAAGACGCATGACAACTATCGGCGGCCTGTCGTCGCCGGTGCTGGCGGAGCAAGGAATGACCTGTACTTTCCCCATCAAGCGCGGCCTGTGGTCTGCGCTGCTGTTATTGACGCTGCCCGTTACCGCTGCGGAGCCGGAGCCGATTCGTATCCAACAGTTGCAGCGCTGCGGTGATTTGCTGCAGACGCAAACGCAGACATTCTGTTTGCAGGTAAAAGGTCTGCAGTCCGGCCAATGGCAAGCGCGGCTGAACGGCGAGCGGCTGGCCCAGCAGCAGGTTGGTCGCGACGGCGCATCGCTGCAGCTGCAGCTGGATACTGATGGCAAGCGCAGCGGGCCGCTGGTGCTGGAGCAACAGGGGCGGCAGAGCAATCCGGTCTGGCTGTCGCTTGGCTCCAGCCACGTGCTGGCGGCGACGGAAGATGAAGTGGCCGAGAACATGGATGGACTCACCTCCTATGTCGATCTGGTCAGCGTGGTCATTGAAGAAGAGTACGACGGGCTGGAAGAGGCCAGGCGGCTGGCAGAGAAGTACGATGCCAGTGTGGTCGGCATGATTCCGCCGCTCAACACCTACCAGTTGCGCCTGGCCGCGAAGAACCTGGACGAGCGCGATGCAACGGTATTGCGGCTGGGCGGCGAGGTTAGTGTGGACGCGGTGGTAATCGAGGAGTCGGGCGCAGAAGACAGCATTGAAGCGGACGCCGCCAGTGCCCCGCCGGCCGACAATGAGGAGTGGACCTCTAACCGTTTTCTCGATGCGGTGAATTTTTATCAACGCCGGCTGCAGCAGGACAGCGGCGGCGTTGAGACGCATCCGATACGTATCGGCGTAATCGAGCGTGACGTCGACTTTGACGCGCCGGATTTTGGCGATTACACCGGTGGTGACTGCCGCGCCGACAGCCGGCGTTTGTGCCTGTATGCGCGCGATGCCGATAAGCCCGACGGCCATGGCAGCACCGTCAGCGGCATATTCGCGGCAGCCTGGGACAAGGGCGGCAATAGCGGGTTTTTGCGCGGGCTGGACGATGTTGGCCCCGGCTTTGACGTGATAGTCGGGCGCGATTCCGACGCCGGTATTACGGCCAATATCGCGGCCTCGGTGAATATGGTGGAAGACGGCGTTCGTGTGCTGAACTGGAGTTGGGGTATTCACCGCGTTGGCGCGATTGATGTCAACGGCGACCCTATCGACTCGCTGGTGCGTTCAGGCATTGCCATGAGTGGCTATGAAGAGTTGCTGGAGGAGTTCTTCCTCTGGCTGCGTGAAGAGCATCCGAACGTCGTTGTGGTCAATTCTGCGGGCAACGGTTCCTCGTTCTCAGGCCGCGATGAATACCGCTTACCGTCCTCCTTTGTTACCGATCAGCTGTTTGTGGTGGGTGGCCATCAGCGTAGTGAGAAAGACGTGCCGGTTGACGACGCGCAGTACGCCGTCAAGCGCAAGGCCTCGAATATCGACATGCGCGTGGATATCACTGCCGCAGCCTGCGTGCGCTCCTCAACGGCCAAGGCTGATGAAGAAGGCGACGTGCATTGCGGCACGTCCTACGCCACGCCGCTGGTAGCGGGCTTGCTGGCCGCGATGTTGTCGATCAACCCTGAGCTGGAGCCGGATCAGCTGCGCATGCTGCTGCGCCGCAGCGCGATGACCATTGGTGAGGAATACGATTTTGAGCCCACCGAGGGCGACGATCTGACCGCGCCGATTCTGCCGTCCGAGCGTGCCAACGACCTGAACAACCCGGACGTTGGGCATTCCGCGCGGCTGGATATGTACAAGGCGCTGGATTTGACGGTGCAGAGTCTGGACCGCGTGCGTTAACAGCCAGACAGCCACGGCAGATCAGCTAACTGCGCACGGCCTTTTAATGCTCAGTTGAAGCGCGTGATCGTATAGGTGTTGCCTGGCCCCCACTGGTTGTCTTCGCGCCAGGTGATGTCGACGCTGGCTGGCGCGTTCTCGGCGTACTCGGTGTCGCCGCAGGCGTCGGCATCAATCCAGAGCTCGACCTCCTGACCGCCGGTGAGCAGGCTGCCGTAGCAGCCGGCGTCGCCTTCGTACATCCAGAACGTCATCTTGCCGCTGACGGTGATGGTTTCATGCGGGCCGGTCGGCAAGGCCAGACCATTGGCGCGACTGTTCAGCGGCTCTTGGGGTGCGTCGCCGCAGGCGCTGAGGGACAGGCAGAGCAGGCCAGCAAGGCCGAGTTTGTGTTGCATCCTTGCACTCCTTCAATCAGTGGCTTACAGCGCGACCTCAAAACACTCCAGCTGCGGCGGACCCAGGTAGATCTCGCGGCGGCTGCCGGCATTGGCGTGGGCGGCGCGAAAGGCCTCGGAGTGGGTCCAGTCCTCAAAGGCGCTGCGCGACTCCCAGGTCGCGTGGGAGGCAAACAGCGTGTATTCCTCGGTGGTCGGGCCCTGCAGCAGATTGAAGTTCTTGAAGCCCGGCACGCTGGTAAGCAGGCTGTCGCGGTTCTTCCAGATGTCGATAAAGTCCTGCTCGTGACCGGGCTTGATCTTGAAACGGTTCATGGCAATGAACATGGGCTGGCTCCAGCGTGGGTAAATGAGACCCATTATGTGGAGGGGCAGGGTTGTTGGGTCAACCGCAGGCTGCTGGTTGATGTCCGGATTGCGCTCTGCAGCGGGCATTACCGGCGAATTCCGCACACCCGAATTCTGAATTTGTGAGCCAGGTCGCACTTTTTCTGAAAATAGCACGGGCATTTTCCGCGCCGGAGGATCAGTATGCGCGGTGAGTTTCAAGCACGTGTGTGCCTGCGCTAGTCGCCTCGATGCGGCGTTACCCAGCGGCCGGCGGCAAGCTCATCAGCCCCAGGAAGCACGACCGACATGATGTCACTGGCAGTACCGTTGTTTGCCATGTGTTGTTGCAGGTGTTCCGGGAATACAGGAACCCCGGTACCCGGCAGGGGCCGGAACAGCAGGCAAGGAGCACTGCCCTATGACCCTCTGCAAACCCAAATTGCTCGCTGCGCTGATTGGTGCAGCCATCAGCGGCGGCACTCTGCACGCCGCCTCCTCGCTCGACATGGTTGTCGCTATCGATGAGTCCGGCTCCATGGCTGGTGAGCACAATGCTTTTATCGGCACCTACGTAAAAAACCTCGACAGCCTGCTCAACGACCAGAATGTCACCCTCAACCAGTATGGCCTGATGGGTTTTGGCGGCAGTTCAGGCCAGACAATATCTGCAGGTGAGGCCGGGCGCGAAGAAGGCTACGCACTGTATCGTCACCTCAACCTCGATAGTGACAGTACCCCGCTGTGGGGCTCCGCCGAGGCATTTGATGGCGTGACTCCGGAGCTGGAAACCAGCGGTGGCACCGAAGATGGCTACCGCGCGATCGACTATATCTACCGCTATTTCGAGTTTCGTCCCAGCGCCGGTTCGTCGATCATGCTGATCACTGACGAAGACCGCGATGACGACTTTTACCAGCTGGATACCAGCCATCTGCCTGCGGGTATGACGGCGCTGGAGAAGAGCTACATTCAAGGTCAGCTGGCTCAGTACAACACCGTGGTACACGCGGTGGTCAGCCAGCGTTTTACCGACAAGAACGGCAACCCGGCAATTGCCATCGTCGGCAGCGACCCAGATACCGGCTACGCCTACGTCAAGGATGCCAATGGCGTCATTACCAAGGTGCAGGGCTACCTGCTGACCTCGGCCTACGGCACCACCGAAGCCGATTACACCGAGCTGGCGCTGGCCAGCGGTGGTACCGCGATGGACATCGACGGGCTGCGCAGCGTGTACACCGATGCGGCCGCCCTGGCTGCACTCAGTGGCGAATTGGCCAAGCTGGTCGCCGATATCGCAGTAGGTCAGGTGCCGGTAGTGGGTATTGACTGCGCCTCCGCCAGTGGCGTTGCCGCCCAGATATGTGGTGCCATCGCCAGCACCAGCAACCAGCAGCTGCAGACCCTGGGCCAGCAGATTACTGCTCCAGAGCAGTACCGCAAGCTGAGTCAGTATCAGGTTAACCAGATGCTGCATACCGCCATTTCCAACACCCGCAACGTGCGCCGGACGTTGACCAGTCGCCTGGCCGACATGCGTCGCACCGGCTACGCCAGCCGTGACATTGATGTCATGGACTACAGCAACGGCAATGTTGCGCTGTCGTCCGACCTGATCAACAGCCTGCAGCAGGCACGTGGCGGCGCAGCGTCGGCTGACCAGGGCGAGGTGGGTTACTTCATTCGTGGCATCTACACCCGTGGCGACTACGACAGCTCGGCCACAGCCGCCGGCTTTGACAGCAAAACCTACACCTTCCTGGCCGGGGTAGACCGCTACCTCAGTGACGACACCCAGGTGGGCGTGGCGCTGTCCTATTCCGCTTCTGACGCCAACTACAGTGGCGCTTCTGGTGGCTCCGAGGCTGACACCTACGGCATCACGGCCTATGCCTCCCAGGCACTGGGCGGTGATGTTTTTCTGGAAGGGAACCTGGGCTTCAGCCGCGCGCACTTCGAGACGGACCGTGATACCGGCTTTGGTCTGGTCAAGGGCAAGACCCGCGGTGACATCTGGAGCGCCTCGCTTGGCCTCACCAAGGCCTACGCGCTTACCGGTGTGACGCTTGAGCCCTTCGCCTATCTGCATTACACCGACGTATCGGTAGACGGCTTTACCGAGAAAGGCGGCCCAGCTGCACTGCGGGTTGGCAGTACCGATATCGACTCGCTGGTGTCCGAGCTGGGTTTCAGCACGGTTTATGCGTTTTCCGACAGTCTGCAAGGCGACCTGCGTCTGGCCTGGGAGCACGAGTTTGAAAACGATGGCACGGCCGTGCCGATGTCCTTCGTGACCGCGCCGGGCAGCGTGTTTGTCAGTCAAACGCCGTCGCAAAGTTCAAACTACGGGCGCATTGGCCTGGGGCTGACCAAAACCCTGAGTGACGCACGCAGCCTGTCGCTGCAGGGCAATACTCTGGTTGGCTATGACGACTATGACGAGTACTCATTTGAAGTGCGCTTCCGCCAGCGTTTCTGATCTGACAGTGCACAAACAGGGGCCCCGGCCCCTGGTTAACCGGCCGTTCGCCCTGTGGCGTGCGGCCGGACTTCTTATGCTGCCGGCCATTCTGGCTGGCTGCGCAGCGTCGCCCGTCGAGCGGCTGGCATCGCAGGCACGGCTTGCCGGCCTGCAACCGGTCAGCCTGCCCGCAGCCGATTTCATGCTGCAGGGATTTGAGCGAGCGACTGCAGGCCGACACGCGCGAATTTACATCGAGGGCGACGGGCGACCCTGGCGCGCTGGCGGTCGGGTCATCGCCGATGACCCATCGCCTCGCAACCTGCCAGCGCTGACCTGGATGGCCTCACTGCCAGGCCCGTCCCTGTACTTGGGGCGCCCCTGCTATTTTCAGGCGTCAGCTCAGCCCGCCTGCAACGCCATGCTTTGGACCTATGGGCGCTACTCCGATCAGGTGGTAGCGGCCATGGCGCAGGGCCTGCAGAGCTGGTTGCAGCGTCAGCCGCAGATCGACTCGCTGACGTTGGTTGGCCACTCCGGCGGGGGTGTGCTGGCGCTGCTGCTGGCCGAGCGGGTTCCTGTGGTCGTCGAGGTGGTGACCTTGGCAGCGCCGACCGACGTGGCTCTCTGGGCAGACCTGCACGACTACACACCGCTGTTTGCATCGCTCAACCCGGCTGATATCGAGCACTGGCGCCCGCAGGTCAGGCGCCGGCTGTTCTTTGGCGAACAGGACCGGCAGGTCCCGCCTGCCAGCTTTGCGCCCAGCGCGCAGTCCATTCCCGGCGCACAGATCGCCGTGGTACCAGACATCGGCCATGACTGCTGCGCGCCTGCGCTGTGGGCTGATGATTAATCCTGGTTCATAGGTTGTGTGCTGGCTGCACCGTGGCCGTTTGGTGCAGTGGCAAATTGCCTGAGCCTGGAAAGTGTCTAGGGAATCCGGGGCGATTCACCTCCTAGTGGGCCGTATTATGAGGCCAGGAGGTGTCTACGAAACTAGGGGCGATTCAAGGCGACGTTTAACAGTCACTATCCACCTGACTCAGGATTTGGCTCGTCTGAGATAGAGGTTCGGCATATAGCTGAGGGGCGACAGTTGGCCAAAAAAATGCAGGAAGAGCTAGGGGAAGGTTATAAGGTCGATTACTGCACATAGCCGATAATTCGGCCGCCTCAAACTCTAAGTACAAGATCAGTGAATTGAACCCAACTGGTTAGTGGCCCGCGGAAGCCGCGCAGCAAGCCTTTCTGGACGCTGGCAGCCAGTTGGCGCTAGTGTCGGCGGAAAACCTCGACCACTACTTCAACGAGAAAACGTCCGGAGGGCTTCTCTGGGCGAAAACCCTTCTTCCCGCATGTAGCACTGCGAGCAAAGCTAACCGCTTTGATGCATGCCAACGGCGTTACGGATTCTCTGGGTACTCGAGCAGTATCTCGCTGCTTTGCAGCTCTGCCGCCGTGGCCGGGCGCTGCATGGACGGGTTCAGCGGGTAGCCGCTGTCGGTGGCGCGCAAGACGACGGCGCCTGCGCCTCTGGCATGTACGATCAGGTCGCGCCAGCCATCAGTGCTGTGCGCGGACACCCACAGGGGAAGCTGAGCGATGGTGGTTCTGGAGCGCAGGGTGAAAGCGTGCTCGCTGCCTTGCAGCACAAACAGGGTGCAGCCGGCGCTACCACACCAGTCGGGGCCCTGGGCGTAGATCAGTGCGTCGTCAACGCCGTCATCGTCGAGGTCGTACAGGGCGCTCTGGTAGCCGGGCAGCTCCGAGCCGAACTGTTCGCTTAGTGCGTCATCGAGCCGTGTGTCGTGGCTGAGGCTGGCGTAGCCGGTCAGCAGGCCGGCAAGGATAAGCGGGTAGGGGCGCATTGGCGGGTCTTCTCGGGTAGCGCTGTTGATCATAGCAAGCACGGGCTGAGCTGCGAGTGCTTAATGCTCAACTTGCCGGAGCAGCGGTGTCGCGGGGCGGGAAGTCGACATCGAAGCCCCGTGCATCCAGCTGCCTCACGTTTTCCGGGCGGCCCTGTTCATCCAGCTCAACCAGACCGATGCCGCTGCCGTTCCACAGGCGCTCGCCGGCACTGGCGCGGTCTGGATCGCGCGGGCTGACGCGCATGCGCCGGCGTTTGGTCAGCCAGTTGAGCGGGGAGGCCGGGGCGTAAAGCCAGCGATTAAGCCGGTCAAACCAGTCCAGCAGACGCGGTGGGAAGGCATTTTTCAGGCCGCTGCTGGTGATCTGCCAAAGCTGCGGGCCGTGCTCGCGGTGACGGATGACGATGTCGTAGACGAAGGAGTAGTGCACATCGCCCGAGAGGATGACGTAGTTGCCCGGGGTGCGGCCATGGCGAAAGATGTTCAGCAGCACCTTGGCGGCGCCGCGGTGAGCCATCCAGTTTTCGGCGTCGACTACCAGCGGGTGGCCGGCGAGGGAGAACAGCTTCTGGATGCCTTCAATGAGTTTGACGCCGAACATCGGTGCGGGCGAGACGATGACCACCTCGGTCTGGTCCAGCAGGCGTTGCTGCAGCTCGGTCAGCGCCTCCCAGTCCATCAGGCCAGACGGGCGGAAGGGGCTGCGCTCGCTGCGCCAGCGGCGGGTGCGGGTATCCAGCACGACCAGGCTGGGCGTGCCGGCAATCTGGTACTCCCAGCCGTGAAAGCGCAGCACCGCGTCGATGCAGGCGTCCTGCTCGCTGACATCCAGACTGCCGCTGCGCTTTGCGTTCTCCAGCAATTGGGCCAGCGCATCCAGCGGTTCTGCCACGGCGTCTGGATCGTTGCCCCAGCCCTGGCACAGCAGATAGGCCAGCACCGCGTTGCCGATGATCTGGCGTGAGAAGGGGTGGCCGTAGGCGGTGCGCTCCCAGTCGGCGGTAAGGTTCCAGTCGTCGGTGACGTCGTGGTCGTCAAAGATCATCAGGCTGGGCTGATGGGCGAGCAGGCGGGCGACCTGCGGCAGGCCCTCGACAAAGGCATCAATCTGCTGCTGTTCGTTCTGGTAACGCTGGCGCTCTTCATCGTTCAGCCCGTCTGGCATCGCCGGCTGAATCAGGCGCCAGGGAACCGGCGACCACACCAGCAGGTACATGGCCAGCATCTCGGCCAGGCTGATCAGGTGGTTGTGGGCGTTGGCCGAGGTAAACACTGGCTTGCGCACGCCGCCAAAGAAACGGTCGCGCACCGCCATATTCGAGGGCACATCCGGCAGCAGTTGCTCGCGGCGATAGTAGGTGTCGTCGGACTGATACAGGGCCTGACTGTCGGCGACGGTGGCGCCTTCCAATGCTTCGTCGAACAGCCCGAGTCGGGCAATCAACTGATGCACAGCAACCAGCAGCGGGCCACTGACGTCGTCGACATACACCTGATCACCGGTCATCAGCAGCCAGGCAGGGCGCTGCTCTGGCTGGTCACGGCGTTCGGCGAGCCAGCTGTCGGTGCGCACCAGTGCATCCTCGCCGGCAAAGTGCGGCTTGCGGCAGGAGCCGTGCAGCAGACGGCGGTTGTCGCTGGCAATCATCAGCGAGGGCAGCTCGTCACCATGACACAGATGCGCGGCGGTGCTGCGTAGCCCGTTGCCCTGCTCGCTATCCCACTGCAGGTCGTAGTGAATGATTTGGTCCTGCGGCAGCGGGCTGGTTGGGGTAATGGTCAGCAGATGGACGTAGGCGTGTCGGCCGATGGGGATAACCCGCACGTCGCTCAGGCCCAACTGCTGTGCGGCTTGGCCAACGGGCTGCAGGCTGGCGTGCAACTGTTGCAGTGGCCTGCTGGCGACCAGCCAGAGCAAGACGCGCTCGGGTTCTACGCGGCGAACCAGCGGGCCGGCCAGCAGGTCGGGGAGGTCTGAGGTGGTATGCATGTTGATTCAGACCGGGTGGCGCGGCGCCGGTTCATTGGGCTGCTTCAGAACAACCGCGCCAGCAGCGCCGTGACGGCGGTTTCCACGCGCAGGATACGTTCGCCGAGCTGTACCGGCTGCATGCCGGCCTCGACCAGCTTGTCGACCTCATAGGGAATCCAGCCGCCCTCCGGACCGATGGCCAGCGTCAGCGGCTGATCGATACCGCGGGGGCAGGCGGGGTAGTCGCCGGGGTGGGCAACCAGCGCCAGTTGGTCGTTGATGATGGCGGGTAGCTGATCTTCGACAAAGGGCTTGAAGCGCTTTTCGATCCGCACGGTCGGCAGCACGGTGTCGCGGGCCTGCTCCAGGCCCAACAGCAGGTTCTCGCGGATTACCTCGGGCTGCAGAAAGGGCGTCTGCCAGAAGCTCTTTTCTACCCGGTAGCTGTTGAGCAGGATGATCTCGGGTACGCCCAGGGTGGCGCAGTGCTGCAGGATGCGGCGAAACATCTTGGGCCGGGGCATGGCCAGCAGCAGGGTGAGGGGCAGTTTGGCCGGGGGCGCTTCGCTCAGCTCGATGCGCAGTAGAGCGCTGCGCGAGTCCAGCTCCAGCACGCTGCCACTGCCCATCAGGCCGTTGATACGGCCAACGCGCAGGGTGTCGCCGGCGCTGACCTGCTGGATGTCCTGCATGTGCGCCAGCCTGCGGCCACTCAGGCGTACATGCTGCGGATCGGTGAAGTCGCTGTCTTCGAGCAGCAGCAGGTTCATGCCTGCGGGCTATCCTGCTGCTCTTCTGGAGTGCGTGGGCGAACCAGTCGACTGAACAGGATGCCGACTTCATACAGCAGCCACATGGGCAGTGCGAGCAGGGTCTGGGAGATCACGTCCGGTGGGGTCAGGACCATACCGACGGTAAAGCAGCCGACCACCACGTAGGGGCGCGCTTTGCTCAGGCTCTGCACATCGACGATGCCGACCAGTACCAGCAGCACGGTGGCCACTGGAATTTCGAAGGACAGACCAAAGGCCATGAACAGCGTCAGGACAAAGTCCAGGTAGCTGTTGATGTCGGTCATCACTGCCACGCCATCGGGCGCCGCGCTGGTGAAAAAGCCGAACACCAGCGGAAAAACCACAAAGTAGGCAAAGGCCATGCCGCCGTAGAACAGCAGGATGCTGGAGGCCAGCAGTGGCACTGCCAGGCGCTTCTCGTGCTTGTACAGCCCGGGTGCGATAAAGCCCCAGACCTGATGCAGTACAAAGGGCATGGCGATAAACAGCGCACTGATCAGTGTCAGCTTGAAGGGGGTCAGGAACGGCGATGCGACATCGGTGGCGATCATGCTGGTGCCTTCGGGCAGCAGCGCGCGCAGTGGCTCGGAGATGAACGCGTAGATATCGTTGGCAAAGTAGAACAGGCCGGCAAAGATCACCAGCCAGATCAGCACAATGCGCAGCAGGCGCGAGCGCAGCTCGGTCAGGTGGGCGACCAGCGGCATGTCGCCGCCGCTCTTGACGGGCGGCAGATCAGGGTTGCTCATGGCGGGTGTCTTGCTGCTCATTGGCGGACTCGGCACGGGGTTGCTCTGCGGTCGCGCCAGTGTGCGTCGGTTGTGTGACGCTCTGGTTACCGCCCGGTCGGGCGTTGGTCTGATTGCTCGGGCTGCCGGCGTGCAGCCCCTGCTTTTCCAGTTCGGCGAGGATGCGCTCGTTGTTCAACTGCTGGCGGATCTCGTCGGCGCCCAGTTCGCGCTCAACCTGCGAGCGCACGTCCGAGAAGCCGCGCTTGATGCGGCCAATGGTCAGACTGACGGTGCGTATGGCGCCGGGCAAACGCTCCGGGCCGAGAACCAGCAGGGCGATGATCGCCACCACCAGCATTTCCATAAAGCCGATGTCGAACATGGGGCGGGACCTGGCAGATTACGGCTTGGACTGGGAGTCCTGCTTGTGCTCTTCGGCCTTGGCATCCAGCGTCTCGCCCGGCTTGTTCTCGACCGAGGGTTTTTCCTCGTCGTTCATTGCCTTGCGAAAGCCCTTGATTGCGCCGCCCAGATCACCGCCGATGTTCTTCAACCGCTTGGTGCCGAACAGCAGTACCACGATGACCAGCACGATCAGCAGTTGCCACAGACTAATGCCACCAAAACCCATTTTTGCCTCCGGGGCCTATTGCCCAGTTTATTTGCTGCGGGACGCCTTTTCTTCAAGACCGGACAGGTCGAAGCGGCGTGCCAATTCTTTCAGGATGTCATCGGGACCAAGGCCGAGATGGCTAAGCATGACCAGTGAGTGGAACCACAGGTCAGCGGTCTCGTAGATCAGGTCCGATTTGTCCTCGCTGTGCTGACAGTCCTTGGCGGCTAGCAGTGTCTCTGTGCACTCTTCACCGACCTTTTCGAGAATCTTGTTCAGGCCCTTTGCGTGCAGGCTGGCAACGTAGGAGGTGTCGGCAGACGCCTGCTTGCGTTGCTCCAGCACGGCGGCCAGTTGGCTCAGGGTGTCAGACATGTTTTGGGTGCTCGTATAACTCTTTGGGGTCCTTGATGACGGCGTCGACGGTCTGCCATTGGCCATCTTTCAGAACCCGATAAAAACAGCTCTGCCGGCCGGTGTGGCAGGCGATGCCGCCAATCTGTTCGACCTGCAGGATGACGACGTCGGCGTCGCAGTCCAGCCGCAGTTCGTGCAGCTGTTGCACGTTGCCCGACTCCTCGCCCTTGCGCCACAGGCGCTGGCGCGAGCGCGACCAGTAGATGCCGCGGCCTTCCTGTACGGTCAGTTGCAGGGCTTCGCGGTTCATCCAGGCCATCATCAGAATGCGCTGGGTGTGTACATCCTGGGCGATGGCAGGAACCAGGCCGTCGGCATCCCAGTTGATGCTGTCGAGCCAGTCGTTGGCGGCGGTTGAATCAGTCATTGAGGGTCGTCGTTCGTTCAGTGGTGCAAGTGTGCCAGTTATGCGCCCGGCTGACTATCTGCGGCGCAGAATCAGCCAGCCGCCCAGGGCGATCAGCGCCCACTGGGTGGGCGCGGCGTGCAGCCAGAGCTGCGGATCGTCGCCGCCCAGCGCGCTGGCGCCAAACACCACCAGCGCGATACCGGCCAGTTGCAGTGGCCAGCGCGGGTGCTGCGGTGTCTGCTCGCGCAGCGGCGCATCGGCCAGATTGTCGAGGGCGCGGTGGGCGCTGTCGATCAGCGCGGGCACGCGCTCCAGATGCTGCTGCCAGTGCTTGACCTGATTCTGCGGCAGCATGCGCTCGCGCATCCAGCGCTCCAGATAGGGTTGGCCGGTGCTCCAGAGGTCCAGATCCGGGTACAGCTGGCGGCCCAGCCCTTCGATGTTCAGCAGGGTCTTTTGCAGCAGCACTAGCTGCGGCTGGACTTCCATGTTGAAGCGGCGGGCGGTCTGGAACAGGCGCAGCAGCAGTTGGCCGAAGGAGATGTCTTTCAGCGGGCGCTCGAAGATCGGCTCGCAGACGCTGCGAATCGCCGCTTCAAATTCGTTCACGCGGGTGTCAGCCGGTACCCAGCCGGAGTCGATGTGCAGTTGGGCGACGCGGCGGTAGTCGCGCTTGAAGAAGGCCATCAGGTTGCGTGCCAGGTAGCTCTGGTCCTCGGGCGTCAGGCTGCCGACGATGCCAAAGTCGATGGCGATGTATTGCGGCTCCCAAGGGTGCTTGCGCGAGATGAAGATGTTGCCCGGGTGCATGTCGGCGTGGAAGAAGCTGTCGCGGAATACCTGGGTAAAGAAGATTTCCACGCCGCGTTCGGCAAGCTTCTTCATATCGGTACGCTGGTCGGCCAGCGCCGGCAGGTCGGTCACCGGGATGCCCTCGATGCGCTCCATCACCAGTACCTTGTGACGGCACCAGTCCCAGTAGATCTTGGGAATGTAGATCAGCTCCGAATCTTCAAAGTTGCGGCGCAGCTGGGAGGCGTTGGCGGCTTCGCGGTACAGGTCCAGCTCGTCGAAAATGGTGCTTTCGTAGTCCTCGACCACCTCGACCGGGCGCAGGCGGCGACCTTCGGTGGACAGCTTTTCCAGCAGGCGTGCGGCGACGAACAACCATTGGATGTCCTGGTCGATGGTCTCGCCGATGCCTGGGCGCACCACCTTGACCACCACCTCGCTGCCGTCTTTCAGGCGTGCGGCGTGTACCTGGGCGACCGAGGCGGAGGCTAGCGGCTCGTCGCTGAAACTGGCAAATACATCCTCGATGCGCTCGCCCAGCTGTTCCTCGATGCGCGCGCGGGCTTTCGGCCCCGGGAAGGGGGGCACCTTATCCTGCAGACGGGCCAGCTCCAGCGCGATGTCGTCGGGCATCAGGTCACGGCGGGTGGAGAGAATCTGGCCAAACTTGATAAACACCGGGCCCAGATCTTCACAGGCCTTGCGCAGGCGCGCGCCTCGGCTCAGGTCTTTCGGGGCCGGGCGCAGGCGCCATGGGCCCAGTTGCAGCAGCAGGCGGCCCAGCAGCGGCAGCGGCAGGTCCAGCAGAATCTGGTCAAGACGATAACGGGTAAAGATGTGCAGGATGCGCAGCAGGCGCACGAAGGCGGTGAGTCTCATGCGTCGGGCGAGTCCGGATCGGTGGGAGAGAGCAGGGCGACGCGCGCTTCCAGGCGGTCGAGTTGCAGGCGCAGGTCATGCAGTTGTTCGGCGCGGGCGCGGGCTTCAGCCTGGCCGACCAGTTGGCGGCTTTCTTCGGTCAGGTATTCGGCCAGCGTCTGGCGCAGGCTGGCGCGGCTGTCACGGCCCCACTGGTGGCTGCGGCGCAGGGCGCTGCTGATGGCATGACCGGCGACCGGGCCGAGCCAGCGCGCCAGTTCGGCCTCGCCGTCGAGCTGCAGGTCGGCCAGCGCATTTTGCAGCGCGATCAGCACCTGGCTGTCGCCCAGCAGCTCGACGTCCGGGTCCTGCAGTACGGCCTTGCGGTCGCTGCTGACCAGCAGCCGGGCGAGCAGGCTGGCGGGGGCGTGCAGTTCGACATCGGCCGGTGCGTCGCTGCTGGTGCTCAGGTTGATGGTGCCTGGCGCGGGCGTCAGCCACAGCTGCCAGTCAGGCTGACGGCTACTGATCAAAATGCGCTTGCCGGCCAGCGCGCTGATGCGCCGGGCTGTGACCGTGTCGCGAGCCAGGGCCGCAGCGATGCTGCGCTCAGCTGCGCGGAGCAGCGCGCCGGAGAGCATCAGGGTTTGACGCCCCGGTGCAGGGCGACGATGCCGCCGGTCATGTTGTGGTAGGTCACCCGCGCAAAGCCGACTTCTTCCATCATGGCCTTGAGGGTTTCCTGGTCCGGGTGCATGCGGATGGACTCGGCCAGGTAACGGTAGCTATCGGCGTCGTCGGCCACCAGCTTGCCCATCATCGGCAGCAGCTTGAAGCTGTACTGGTCGTAGACCTTGGACAGCAGCTCGCTCTTGGGCTTGGAAAACTCCAGCACCAGCAGACGGCCGCCCGGCTTGAGCACGCGCAGCATGGAGGCGATGGCGGCGTCCTTGTGGGTCACGTTACGCAGGCCAAAGGCGATGGTGATGCAGTCGAAATAATTGTCCGGGAAGGGCAGTGCTTCGGCGTCGGCCTGGACAAAACGTACGTTGCCGGCCACGCCCAGGTCCAGCAGGCGGTCACGGCCAACCTTGAGCATGGAGGCGTTGATGTCGGCCAGGACGACTTCGCCGGTCGGGCCCACGCGTTTGGCGAAGCGGCGGGTCAGGTCGCCGGTGCCGCCGGCGATGTCCAGTACCCGGTTGCCGGTGCGCACGCCGGACAGCTCGATGGTGAAGCGCTTCCAGAGGCGGTGGATGCCGCCGGACATCAGGTCGTTCATGATGTCGTACTTGGCGGCTACCGAGTGGAAGACCTCGGCGACGCGCTGAGCCTTTTCGGACTCGGCAACGGTCTGGTAACCAAAGTGGGTGGTTTTTTCGTGCTCGTGCTGATCGCTCATGACTTGGCTCTGCGCTGGCAAATTCCGCTCCATTCTAACCATTTTTTGCCGCCAGAAGCGCTGCCCAAATGCCGCGCCTTGCACGGCGTCTGCTTTGGTGGTGACGCGCTGCGCGGTTTGCGGCATGCTGGCGAGCTTTGACACCACCGTGAGGATGAGCCGATGGCCACCGTAGATATCACCCGTGAACACGATCTTGGTAAGGAACAGGCCAAGGAGCGCGCTCAGAAGTTGGCCGACAAGCTGGCCCAGAAGCTGGACGCCAAGTGCAGCTGGGAAGGCGACCAACTGCACTTCAAGCGCAGCGGTGCCGATGGTTGCATCACCGTAACCGATGCCGATGTGCGAGTGCAGGTCAAGCTGGGGATGATGCTCACGCCCATGGCCGGCATGGTTAAGAGCGAAGTGCAGAAGGCGCTGGACAAGTATCTGGCCTGACGCAGCAGCGCGAACCAGTCAGGTGTGCAGACGCCGTTGCGATGTTTTTTGCCGATTAGTATGTGTTTTCTAATTTTGCCGCGTAGCTTTGGCTGCAAGGATCGCCAATCGGTCCATTGCAGTACCTCAATCTACTGATTAACGGAGATACGAACATGGCCAAGAACACCGCAAAGAAAATCGAAGACAACGCCGCTGGTTTTGCCACTGACGTGAAGAAATACGCTCATCAGATCTGGCTGGCAGGCCTGGGTGCCTATGCCAAGGCCGGCAAGGAAGGCGCCGATTACTTCAAGTCGCTGGTCAGCGAAGGTGAAGAAGTCGAGAAGCAGGGCAAGGAGCTGGTTGCCAGCCAGGTTGAAGCTGCCAACAGCCGCATCGAATCCTTCAAGGAAAAAGTGCACGAGAAAACCGGCGGCCGTTTCAGCAAGGTAGAAGAAGTATTCGACGAGCGCGTTGCTTCTACCCTGGGTCGTATGGGTATTCCGAGCAAGAAGGATATTGATCAGCTGTCTGCTAAGCTGGATGATCTGAGTGCTGCACTCAAGTCACTGCAAAGCAAGTAAGGTCACAGAGGAGTTGCTCCATGGCGGGTAAGAAGAAGGACAAGGATCCGGGTTGGGTCGCTGATATCGAAAACTATTCGCGTCAGATCTGGCTGGCAGGTCTGGGCGCCTACGCCAAGGTTGGGAAGGAGGGCGTCAAGCTCTTCGAAAACCTGATCAAGGATGGTGAGGCTGCCGAGAAGAAAGCCAAGGCCGAGATCGACAAGCAGGTCGACACCCTCAAGGGTAAGGCCAAGTCCGGTAAGAACCCGCTGGAAAAAGCGAAGACCGGGGCCGACAAGGCCAAGGGCAAGCTGACCGGCAAGTGGAACGAGCTGGAAGATGCGTTCGACAAGCGTCTCAACAGTGCTGTCTCCCGCCTTGGAGTGCCCTCGCAGGCTGAAGTTAAGGCGTTGAACGCCAAGGTTGACGAGCTGACCAAGCTGATTGAAGGCCTGGCCAGCGGCAAGACCGCTGCACCCAAGGTCGCGGCCAAGGCTAGCCCGGCAGCGAGCAAACCGGCTGCCAAGCCGCGCACCACGCGCAAGCCGGCAGCCAAGCCCGCCGCCAGCACCGCCGCCAAGCCGGCAGCTAAACCTGCTGCAGCGAAGCCGGCGGCCAAGTCCGCGGCAAAACCCGCCGCCAAGCCTGCTGCCAAGACCACTGCCAGCAAACCGGCAGCGGCCAAGGCAAGCACAGCAGCCGCCAAGCCCAAGGCTCCGGCCAAGCCGCGTGCGGCCGCCAAGCCCAAGGCGCCTGCCAAGCCCAAGGCGACACCGGCTGTGAAGGCTCCGGCAGCAACGCCCACCGCTTCCTCACCGGCTCCGGCCAGTGCACCGGCTCCGGCCAGTGCACCGGCGGCGGACAAGCCCGCCGAGTCCTGAGTTACCTTGCAGCACCAGAACCCCGCCCTGCTTCGCCAGCGCGGGGTTTTTTATGGTTCTTCAGCAAGCTCGGTGTAACGCATTACATCTAATCGAATAGGCAAATGGTGGAGCGTGCACGGGCTCTATTCCCGTTTTCGCGGGCGACTAGCGCCGATTTTGATGGCGCCGGCGCGCACGCTACGATGCTGATCGTTCCCGCGCTCTGCGTGGGAATGTCTGTGGGACGCTCTGCGTCCGTGGCGCGGCGCCGCATCCTTGCGGCGGGGCTTTGGGGGCCTTGAGAAGAGCCTCCGGCGAGTTGGTCCGCGTAGCCTGCGCGGACACGCCTCTGGCTTTGTCCGTCCAACCGCATGACGCACTTGCCGCCGAGTCAGAGTGGTGTGAATTAACCGTAGCGTGCAATCAACCCCTGCACCCAATCCTGTCCCTCGGCATCCAGCCAGGGCTGCAGCAGACCGAGCATTTGTTGCACGCCGCTGGCCGGGTCCAGATCGTTGGGGTGGCAGACGCGCTGGTAGTCCAGCCAGAACAGGCAGGTTTGGCACAGGGCGTCGAGCAGGCGGTTGCGTTCGCCATCGTCTGCGTGCAGGTGTTCGCTGGCGTGCAGGGCCTGCAGCACCTGCTCAAGGCGCTGGCGCAGGGCCGTGATCCAGGGCTGCATCTGCTGGCGCAGGGCCGGGTAGCGGCTCATCAGGTTGGACAGGTCCTGGAACAGAAAACGGTGCGTGGCGATAGCTTCAAACAGCAGATGCAGCAGCAGCCAGAGGTCTTCCGGTTCGACGTCGTCCGGGTTGTCGTCGCTCAGCAGCAGGCTGCGGGTGCTGAGCACAAAGTCATCGACCAGTGCGTCGAGCAGCGCTTCCTTGCCCTTGAAGTGGTAGTAGAGATTACCGGGGCTGATCTCCAGCTCGTTGGCAATCTCCAGCGTGGTGACGTTGGACTCGCCGTGCTCGTTGAACAGCTCAAGGGTGCACAGCAGGATTCGGTCGCGGGTTTTCATCATGCTCCTCAATGCTGTTGAACGTAGCGGCCGGGTGCCGGACCCAAGCCGCCATCTTCGTTGGCCGGGGCCGGGGCCGTGACCAAGGGGCCACTGTGGCCTTTTAGCCAGTCGCTCCAGGCGGGCCACCAACTGCCTTCTTGTACCTCCGCCGAGGCCAGCCAGGCGTCGGCGTTACCGGCATTGGCAGGGCCGCAGTGATAGTGCGCACGGGGGTGACCCGGCGGGCATAGCAGGCCCTGGATGTGCCCACTGTGACACAGGGTGAAGTGCTTTTCGCCGCCCATTCGGGTGCCGGGATAGGCGTTGTGCCAGGGCACGATATGGTCGCGGCGGGCGGCCAGATGCCAGCTTGGCAGGGTGATGCTGGTGAGGTCGATCGCCTCGCTGTTGAGCTGCAGGCTGCCCGGCTGGCCCAGCGGGTCGCGGTCAAACAGGTCGAGCAGGTCGTCTACCAGTTGCGCCGGCAGGCGGGTGTGATCGTGCCCCCAGTACACCACCGGGTTGCAGGGTAGCTCGCGCCCCAGCCCGTAGCGGGTAACGGCGGGTGTCCAGACCAGCTGCTCCGGGCGCATCCAGCCAAAGGCGGCGCCACTGCTGCGCTCATCCAGATAACCCTGTTGCCAGGCCTGGCGGCGCAGGCGTTGGCGTGTGGCAGGGCCGTTCAGACGCATGAGATCGGTGTCCAGTCGCGTGTCGAGCGGGGTGACCAGCAGGCTCAGGGCGCTGAGCTGCTGCGCGTAGCCGGCGGCTTGCTGCCAGGCGCACAGCAGTGCCGCAATCAGACCACCGCTGCAGATGCCGGTCAGGGTTGCCTGAGCACTGCCGCTGTGCAGGCGGGTTTCATTCAGGGCGCGTTGGCAGGCACTGACATAACGCCCCAGGCCCCAGTTGCAGTGGCTGGGGTTGGGGTTGCGCCAACTGATCAGGTAAACCTGCAGCCCCTGTTCCAGCGCGTGCTCGACCAGGCTGTTGCCGGGGCTGAGGTCAAGCAGGTAGAAGCGGTTGATCGGCGGCGGCACCAGCAGCAGCGGGCGCTCATGCACTTGCGGCTGCTGCGGGGTGTAGCAAATCAGCTCGAACTCGGCGTGGCGTGCGATCACCTGACCCGGCGTACAGGCCAGATCAGTGCCGAGGCGGTACTGGGTGTCCAGGTTGGGCTGCGCGAAGGGGCGCCCGCTGGCCAGATCCTGCCACAGGTGATGCGCTCCGCGGCACAGGCTGTGTCCACCGCTGGCGCGGGCTTCAGCCAGAATCGCCGGGTTGAGCAGGCTGTTGCTGGGGGCTGCGGCGGCGGCCAGCTGGTCGAGCAGCCAGCGCAGTTGAGCGCGCTCATGGTCGGCCAGCTGCAGGCCCTGCAGCCACTGCGCCAGCGGCTGTTGCCAGGCCTGCCAGAGTTGCAGCAGGCGCTGGGCGGCGGGCCGCTGCCAGCCGGGGTGAGTAAAACGTGGGTCGTCGTTCAGCGGGCTCAGGTCCAGCCTGCCTTGCACGGCGAGCAGCACCTGCTCAAGGGTCTGGCGCAGGTAACCGGCGTGGTGACAGGGTTGGGTTGCCAGGCTGCGTAGCAGGGCAAGCAAGGTGGCGGATATATCCCCCCGGATAGCGGTGGTGTGCAGTCGTCCTTGGGGGTGGTCGGGCATCCAGTTGTCCTGATCCGCGCGAGAAGAGTAGCTGGCAGTCTAACGCAGGGCGGACGGCCAGCAACGGCTGCCGTGCGGAGGTTGTGGCCGAGGTCTCGCTCGGCCAGCCGGCCCCGGCCGGGTCACGCCCGGGGCGCCTTCAGGGCCGCTGTGTGGCGGATGACGGCTGGTTGCCGTTCCTCGGCCAGAAAGCCCATGATCAGCGGCGCTACGCTCTGCGCGCGGGTCACCAGAAACAGGTGACCATCGTCGATCACGTGCAGCTCGGAGTTGGGGATACGCCAGGCCAGCAGCTTCATGTTGACCAGCGGGATGATCGGATCATCATCGCCGGCCAGAATCAGCGTGGGTTGGCGGATCTTGTGCAGCCAGTGCACGCTGGTCCAGCCCAAACCGGCAAACAGCTGCCAGTAGTAGCCGAGCTTGCCGGAGGAGCGCACCTTGGCGGCGTGTTTCTCGGCCAGATGCGGGTCGCGGCGGAAAGCGCCGCCGTAAACGTCCGGCGCGATGTTCACCCCGTGCGAGGGCTGGATATAGCGCCGCGGGCTGGCCATTTTCAGCAACACCGAGGGGCGGCCGGGCACCATGACGGCGCCGGCCGAGGTGGCCGCCAGAATCAGCTTCTTGCAGCGCTCCGGGTGGCTGTAGGCAAACTGCTGTGCCAGAGCGCCGCCCCAGGACACGCCGATGACGTTGACCTGGGAGTAGTCCAGATAGTCCAGCATGCGCGCCGCCAGCTTGGCCAGGCCCGGAAAGCGGAAGGGCGTGGCCGGGGTGGATGAGCCACCCACGCCGGGTACGTCAAAGGCAATGACTTCCAGGTCCGGGTCCAGTGCCTCGACAAAGGGGAACACCAGCTCCAGGTTGGCGCCGATACCGTTGAAGACCAGCAGCGGCGGCAGGGCGCTGTTGCCCGGGCGCACGGCCGTACGCAGGTACTGGCCGTCCAGCTCGATGGTGCGAAAGACAAAGGACTGCGGCATGGGCGGGTCTCTGTTGGGCGCCGATCAGCGCTCGTGGACGTAGGTACCCGGCGCCGGTTCGAGCGCAGGATGGTTGTCGTTGCCCAGCTCGGATGGCGCTGCCTTGCGCTTGCCGCCGCGGGCATGCAGCCAGTCGCGCCAGTACTGCCACCAGGAGTCGGACTGCTTGGTGGCGGTTTCCAGCCAGTGCTTGGCGTCGCCGGTCATCTCGCCGCTGGTAAAGAAGCGTGCCTTGGGGTTGCCCGGCGGGTTGAGGATGCTCTGGATGTGGCCGCTTGAAGACAGCACAAACTCGCACTTGCCGCCGAGCAGCTGCGCCGAGCTGTAGCACGCCTCCCAGGGGGTGATGTGGTCGTTCAGGCCGGCGATGACAAAATAGTCGCTCTTGACCTGTTTGAGGTCGATCGGCGTGCCGCAGACTTCCAGCGCGCCGGGGCGGGTCAGCGGGTTGTTCTTGAACAGCTCCAGGAACTCGCCGTGCAGTGCGGCCGGCAGGCGGGTGGTGTCGTTGTTCCAGAACAGGATATCGAAGACCGGTGGCTCGTTGCCAAGCAGGTAGTTGTTGACCCAGTAGTTCCAGATCAGGTCATTGGGTCGCATCCAGGCAAAGATGCGCGCCATGTCGCGGCCTTCCAGCACGCCGCTCTGATAGGACATGCGCCGTGCGGCCTCAATCGAGCGCTCGTCGGCAAATAGCGCCACCTGGGTTTTCAGCTCGGTGTCCAGCACGCTGACCAGCAGGGTGAAGGAGTGTACTTTTTTCTCCTTCAGCGCGGCGTAGTGGCCCAGCAGCGATACCGTGGTGATGCCGCCGGAGCAGGCACCGAGCATGCTCAGGTCCTTGCTGCCGGTCACTTCCAGCACCACGTCGATGGCTTCCTTGAGGGCTTCGATGTAGGTGCTCAGGCCCCACTCGCGGTGGCTCTTGGTCGGGTTGCGCCAGCTGATCACAAAGGTCTGCATGTGGCTGTTGACCAGATAGCGGGCCAGGCTTTTCTCCGGCGACAGGTCGAAGACATAGAACTTGTTGATCTGCGGCGGTACTACCAGCACCGGGCGCTCGAACACTTCTTCGGTGAGCGGCTTGTACTGGATCAGCTCCAGCACCTCGTTGCGGAAGATCACCGAGCCCTTGGTGGTCGCCAGGTTGCCGCCCACTTCAAAGGCATTCATGTTCACCTGGCTGGGCGTGCCGCCATTGTGGGCGATGTCCTTGGCCAGGTGGGTCAGGCCGTCCATCAGGCTTTTGCCGCCAGTCTCGAAGAAGCGCTTGAGGGCGGCCGGGTTGAGGGCGGTGTTGGTTGGCGACATCGCCTCGGTCATCAGTGCGATGACAAACTGGGCGCGGCTGACATCCTGAGCGGGCAGGTTGGAGCTGGTGATCCAGCTGTTGAGTTCCTTGCGCCAGGCAAGATAGGTCTGCATGTAGCGGCGATACAGCGGGTTCTGGCTCCAGGTGGGGTCGACAAAGCGCTTGTCGTCAGCGCTTGGACCCAGCTCGGAACGACCGAGCATGACATCGGTGATGGCCATACCAAGGCGGCCGACATGACGCATGCTGTGGACCGGTTGCTTGATGGTCTGGCGCATGACCATGCGGGCGGTACTGATAAGGTCGCGCGCAGGCACGCCAACGACCGGATTGGGACCCAGAATGTGTTCGCTGGCCTTGTGGCCCAAGTCTTCGTTATTGGATTTATTACCCATTTTCAACGCTCCAGTCTGAGGCAGGGAAGCCGCTCTGAATGCAGTCCAGCAAGATTCGAACCAGCTTCCCGGTGTCGCATTCTTGAGACAAGTTAGCACGCAGTTTCGGCGCTGTTAACGCCTTTTTAGCTAGCTGGCACTAAATCAGATGTTTATGGCAAAGCCATGTAGGAGCGTAGGAAACTCAGGGGATAAAGCGAACAGCGCTGACCTCCGGGTCACGCGATGCACCAGCTTGGTGCAGCTGCTCAAGGTAGGCGTCCCAGCGTTGAGACTGCTGCGTCGCCAGTTGGTAGAGGTAATCCCAGGTGTACAGACCGCTGTCATGACCATCGTCGAAGATCAGCTTGATCGCATAGCGCCCGGCGGTTTCCACCCCGCTCAGGCCCACGTTCTGCTTGCCGGTTTGCAGCACCGGCTTGCCATGCCTACGCACCTCGGCCGAGGGAGACAGCACGCGCAGGTATTCGGCCGGCAATTGATAGGTGCTGCCGTCGGCGTAACCCAACTCCAGCGTGCGAGACGCTTTGTGTAGTTGGATGCGGGTCGGGATCGGTGCGGCCATGGGGGTATCCTGAGCTTCAAGCTTCAAGCTTCAAGCTTCAAGCTTCAAGCTTCAAGCTGCCAGTGCACGACCGGCTTGCAGCTTGCCGCTTGAAGCTTGTGGCTTGGGTTTAAAGAATATACCGCGACAGGTCTTCGTTGACCGCCAGCTCACCCAGGTGGCTGTCGACGTACGCGGCGTCGATGACCAGCGGCTGAGTTTCGTGCTTGGCGGCCAGATCGCCGGCGCTGAAGGAGATTTCTTCCAGCAGGCGTTCGAGCACCGTGTGCAGGCGACGGGCGCCGATGTTTTCGGTCTTCTCGTTCACTTGCCAGGCGATCTCGGCCAGGCGGCTGATGGCATCGGGGGCAAACTCGATGTTCAGCTCCTCGGTCGCCATCAGGGCGCGGTACTGTTCGCTCAGTGACGCATCGGGCTCGGTCAGAATGCGTTCGAAATCGCTAGGGGTCAGCGACTGCAGCTCAACGCGAATCGGCAAACGGCCCTGCAGCTCCGGAATCAGATCCGACGGCTTGGTCAGGTGGAAGGCGCCGGAGGCGATGAACAGGATGTGGTCGGTCTTGACCATGCCAAACTTGGTGTTGACCGTGCAGCCTTCGATCAGCGGCAGCAGGTCGCGCTGCACACCCTCGCGGGACACGTCGGCACCGCCGCCACTGTCGGCGCGCTTGCTGACCTTGTCGATCTCATCAAGGAAGACAATGCCGTTCTGCTCAACCGCAGCAATGGCGCGGGTTTTCAGGTCGTCTTCGTTGACCAGGCGTGCGGCTTCTTCGTCGCGGACCAGCTTGAGTGCGTCGCGGACCTTGAGCGTGCGGGTTTTCTTCTTGCCCTTGCCCAGGTTGGAGAACATGTTCTGCAACTGGCTGGTCATCTCTTCCATGCCCGGCGGGGTCATGATTTCAATGCCGGCCGGGGCGTCGGCCACTTCAATGTCGATATCCTTGTCGTCCAGCTCACCCTCGCGCAGACGCTTGCGGAACAGCTGACGGGTGCTGCTGTCGGTGCGTTCGGGCTGATCGCCGGTCGCCGGGCGGGCGCCGGGCAGCAGGGCGTCGAGGATGCGTTCCTCGGCGGCATCTTCGGCGCGGTAGCGCACCTTGGTCATTTCCTGCTCACGCAGCAGCTTGATCGCAGCGTCGACCAGATCGCGCACGATGGACTCGACATCGCGCCCAACGTAGCCAACTTCGGTGAACTTGGTCGCTTCAACCTTGATGAAGGGCGCCTGCGCCAGCTTGGCCAGGCGACGGGCGATTTCGGTCTTGCCGACGCCGGTCGGGCCGATCATCAGAATGTTCTTGGGGGTTACTTCATTGCGCAGTGCCTCGGGCAGCTGCTGGCGGCGCCAGCGGTTACGCAGGGCGATGGCGACGGCGCGCTTGGCATCCTGCTGGCCGATGATGTGGCGGTCCAGCTCGTGCACGATCTCGCGGGGTGTCATGGACATGGGTATCTCTGAACGCCTCAGGTATTGGCGTCCAGCTCCTCGATGGTCAGGTTGCGATTGGTATAGATGCAGATGTCGCCAGCGATATTCAGGCTGGTCTCGACGATCTCGCGAGCCGACAGCTCGGTGTGCATCAGCAGGGCGCGCGCGGCGGATTGCGCGTAAGGACCGCCGGAACCAATGGCGATCAGGCCCTCTTCGGGTTCGATAACGTCACCGTTGCCGGTGATGATCAGCGAGGCGTCCTTGTTGGCGACAGCCAGCAGGGCCTCAAGCTTGCGCAGGGCGCGGTCGGTACGCCAGTCCTTGGCCAGCTCGACGGCGGCGCGCACGAGGTTGCCCTGGTGTTTTTCCAGCTGTGCCTCAAAACGTTCAAACAGGGTGAAGGCATCGGCGGTACCACCGGCGAAACCGGCAATGACCTGATCCTTGTAGAGGCGGCGTACCTTGCGGGCGTTGCCCTTCATCACGGTGTTGCCGAGGGAAACCTGGCCGTCGCCACCGATCACGACCTTGCCGTGCCGGCGTACGGATACGATTGTAGTCACGCGCAACTCCTGGTTGGCTGTGGGAAAAAAGGCGGCAGGATCGCTGCCGAGTTTCTGATCTGGGGGCGTGAATCAGAAATTCAAGGCGCGAGAACGGCGGGCGGCAAACGCCCGCCGTGTGTGGGGCATGCTCAGCGCTGCTGCGGCAGCAGGTTGTTGAAGCCGTTGCCCGAGAGGGTGCGCTGGGCCTGATCAAGGCTGTCGCGGGTGTCGAAGGGGCCAACCTGCACGCGGTACCACTGGTTGCCGTTGATGGTGGCGTTTTCCAGTTTGACGTCCATGCCCAGCAGCAGAATCTGCGCGCGCACCTGATCGGCATCGCTGCGCTGACGGAAGGAGCCGGCCTGCAGGTAGTAGTTCACGCTGGTCGCCGGCTTGGTTTCGGGCGCCGCAGTGGTCGGCGCCTCGGGCGCAGGCTGCTGGGGCACGACCACCTCGGACTCGGGCAGCAGGGTGTAGAAGTCGTAGCGCGGCTTCGGGTCAGCCGGCGGCTGCGCGGGCGCAGTGGCTGGCTTGGGCGGCTCGGGGCTGCGCCGGACGCTGTCGCGGCCCGGCTCCAGTTGCAGCAAAAACGCAACGAACAGGCCGATGACCAGGCCGCTGACCAGCCACAGCCAGCCGGGAATCCCTTTGCGGCGTGGTGCTGATTGCGCGCGGCTGGCGCCGCGGCGAGGGGCTTTGCGTCCTTTTGCCATCCCGGTTACATGCGCTCCAGAGTGTTGATGCCCAGCAGGTTCAGGCCCTGCTTGAGGGTACGACCGGTCAGCGCCGCCAGACGCAGACGGCTGTCGCGCTGGGCCTCGCTGTCGGCAGCAAGGATCGGGCACTGCTCATAGAAGCTGGAGAAACGACCGGCCAGCTCGTACAGATAGGTGCAGAGTACGTGCGGGGTGCCCTCGCGAGCAACGTAATTCAGCGTGGCGTTGAACTGCGCCAGGTGCGCGCCCAACTCAGTCTCGGCGGGCTCGACCAGTGCCAGCGGGGCCAGGTCGTCCAGCTGGGTCATGCTGCGCTCCAGCTTGCGGAACACACTGGCGACGCGGGTGTAGGCGTACATCATGTAGGGCGCGGTGTTGCCCTCGAAGCTCAGCATCAGGTCAAAGTTGAAGCTGTAGTCGCTGCTGCGGTGTTTGCTGAGGTCGGCGTATTTGACCGCACCGATACCCACTGCCGAGCCGATGCTGCGCAGCTCGTCGGCGGGCAGCTCCGGGTTTTTCTCCTCGACCAGGCGCAGGGCGCGCTGTTCTGCTTCATCCAGCAGGTCGGCCAGCTTCACGGTACCGCCGTCGCGGGTCTTGAACGGCTTGCCATCGGCACCGTTCATGGTGCCAAAGCCCATGTGTTCCAGCTGCATGTCGGCAGAGACAAAGCCGGCCTTGCGGGCGACCGCGAACACCTGCTGGAAGTGCAGGGCCTGACGCTGGTCGACGAAGTAGAGTACGCGGTTGGCCTGCAGCTCGGCCTGGCGATAGCGCATGGCGGCCAGATCCGTGGTGGCGTACAGGTAGCCGCCACCGGCCTTTTGCACGATAACCGGCAGCGGGTTGCCTTCGGCGTTCTTGAACTGCTCAAGGAAGACGCACTGGGCGCCTTCGCTTTCAGTCAGCAGGCCAGCGCTGCGCAGATCGGCAACGATGCCCGGTAGATCGGCGTTGTAAGCGCTTTCGCCGCGCACATCGGCGGGTGTCAGGCTGACGCCCAGACGATCGTAGACGGCCTGGCAGTGGCCCAGCGAGATGCTGTTGAAGCGCTCCCACAGAGCAAGGCAGCTCGGCTCGCCGGCCTGCAGGTCAACTACACGCTGGCGCGCGCGATTAGCGAAATCTTCGCTCTCGTCAAAGCGCTTTTTGGCCTGACGGTAGAAGTTTTCCAGATCGCCCAGCTCGGCTTCGGCGTCGACGCTGTGTTCTTCCATGTAGGCCAGCAGCATGCCGAACTGGGTGCCCCAGTCGCCCACGTGGTTCTGGCGGATCACCGTGTGACCGAGGGCTTCAAGCACCCGGGCCACAGCGTCGCCGATGATGGACGAACGCAGGTGGCCCACGTGCATTTCTTTCGCGAGGTTGGGCGAGGAGTAGTCGACCACCACGCGCTGAGCGGCGACGTCGGCGCGCACGTTCAGCTGCGGATCGGCCAGCGCGGCCTCCAGCTGCGATGCCAGCCAGCCGGCATCCTGAAAGAAGTTGATAAAGCCGGGGCCGGCAATGTTGACCGAGGCCACCGCCTGATGAGCGGGCAGCGCGGCAATCAGCTTCTCAGCCAGGTCGCGCGGCTTCATACCTGCCGGTTTGGCGAGCATCATCGCCAGGTTGCTGGCGAAGTCGCCATGGGCCTTGTCGCGCGCGTTCTCGACCTGAATGGAGGGCGAAATATCGGTCGGCAGCACGCCGTCGGCCTTGAGGCGGTCTACGGCGTCGGCAAGCAGTTGGCTGATCAGGTTCTTCATTTAAAGGAGTATCCGGCAGGTGCCCAGTGAAAACCCGACATTATCCGTTTTATGGGGCGGCTTGCCAAACCCTGTGGTCGGGTGGGGTGGTTTGCGCTGGCTGATAGCTCTCAGGCTGAGCTTGGGAATCATCTAAGGCTGTTTATAGAAAGCTCGGATAGTGGAGTGTGCACCGGGGGTAGTCCCGTTTACGCGGGCAAGCAGCCCCCCTTGGCTCGCCGTAAAAGGCGAAAGACGGACTCAACCACTGTGCGATGCAAATACCGGGCGATGCTTTTAGCCGCCAGCCTGTCTGGCATCATCCCTCTAGAACATATCCAACGGATCAATATCAATCGACCAGCGCACCTTACGCGCCAGCGGGTGTTGCTCCAGCCCCGGCAGCAGCATGTGCACGAGTTGATGGAGTGCTGAGCGCTGGGCGGCTTGCAGCAACAGTTGGGCGCGGTGGCGGCCGGCGCGGCGTTCCATGGGGGAGGGCACGGGGCCGAGCAGGTCGATGTCTGCCAGTTGGTGCTGGGCAACCAGTGCTTCGGCCTGCTCCAGCGCGGCTTCCAGAAAGTCCTCGGCGGCGCGGGCGTGGTTGGCCTCGGCGCGCAGCAGCGCCATAAAACGGTACGGAGGCAGCTGCGCGATCGCGCGCTCGGCCAGCTCGCGCTCGGCAATGGCCGGATAGCCGCGCTCGGTCAGCTCGATCAGCAGCGGGTGCTCGGCCATATGCGTCTGGATGATTACCTGGCCCGGCTTTTCGGCGCGTCCGGCGCGGCCTGCAACCTGCGTAATCATCTGTGCCATACGTTCGGGGCCACGAAAGTCGGCGGAAAACAGCCCGCCATCGGCATCCAGAATGGCCACCAGCGTGACGTTGGGGAAGTGATGCCCCTTGGCGAGCATCTGCGTGCCGACCAGGATGCACGGCTGGGCGCTGTGAATAACCTCCATCATCTCCTGCATGGCGCGTTTGCGGCTCATGCTCTCGCGGTCGATACGCAGCACTGTGGTATCGGCAAAGCGCTCTTTGAGAAATTCTTCGGTGCGTTCGGTACCGGCCCCTAGCGGGCGCAGGTCTTCGCTCTGGCATTTCGGGCAGCAGCGATCCAGTGGCCGCTGGCTGTTGCAGTGGTGGCAATGCAGGTGGGGCGGTGACTGGTGCACGGTCATGCGCGCGTCGCAGCGGCGGCACTCGGCAATCCAGCCGCAGTCGTGGCACATCAGGGTGGGCGCAAAGCCGCGTCGGTTGATAAACACCAGTACCTGATTGCCGCGCCCAAGGTGCTGGCTGACCAGATCGGTCAGCGGGCGCGACAGCCCGCCTTCCAGCGGCCGGCTGCGGATATCCAGGCACTGGAATGAGGGCGCCTTGGCGTTGCCCGCGCGAATGGTCAGGCGCAGGTGCTGATAGCGGCCCTGCTGCACATTGTGCAGGCTCTCCAGCGAGGGCGTGGCCGAGCCCAGAATCACCGGCACCTGATCCAGATGCCCGCGGTACACCGCCAGGTCGCGTGCGTTGTAGCGCAGGCCGTCCTGCTGTTTATAGGAGAGGTCGTGTTCTTCATCGACGATGATCAGGCCGGGGCGCGCGAGTGGCGTAAAAATGGCCGAGCGCGTGCCGATGATAATTGCCGCCTCGCCATCGCGGGCGGCAATCCAGGCGTCCAGCCGCTCGCGGTCATTCAGACCGGAATGCAGAATCACCACCGGCGCGCTGAAGCGCTGTTGGAAGCGGTTTAGGGTCTGAGGCGTCAGGCCAATCTCGGGGATCAGCACCAACGCTTGATGCCCGCTCAGCAGGCAGCGCTCAATGGCCTGCAGGTAGACCTCGGTCTTGCCGCTGCCGGTCACGCCCTCAAGCAGCCAGGTATGAAAGCCCTCGGCACTCAGAATGGCATCCAGCGCCGCCCGCTGTTCGGCATTGGCGGTGAGGTGCGCCTCCCTTAATAAAGGAAGCGGCTCGGCAATGTGGTGCGGAGACTGCTCAATGCGTTGCACCAGCCCCTTGCTTTCCAGCGTGCTCAGGGTGTCGCGGCTCAGGCCCCATTGGCTGATCAGGGCATGGGACAGCCCGTGTGGATGTTGCGCCAGCACCTGCACCGCCTGCTTCTGTTTGGGCGCGCGGGCGATGGCCGGGTGCTCCGGGTAGGCGCCGGGCAGCAGTTGCCAGAGCTGATCCTGGCGCGCCAGCGCCGGCTCGCCCTGGCGCAGCAGCACCGGCAACGCCACGCTCAGGGTGTCGCCCAGGCCGTGCTGGTAATAGCGCGCGGTCCACTGGCACAGGCGCCAGAGACTGTCGGGCAGCACAGGGGTGGCGTCGAGCAGGGCTTCGGCGGGCTTCAAGCGGTTGTCCGGCACCTCGGAGTGGTCGCTGATGGCGGCAATCAGGCCGACCATCGCGCGCTTGCCAAATGGCACGCGAACCCGCTGCCCGATGTGCAGATCAGCCGCACCCACGCCCCGCGGTGCGCGGTAGTCGAACAGCCGGCGCAGGGGAGAGGGCAGGGCTACTTGCAGAATGGGTCCGGTCACACAAAACACTCCATGGGGCGTGGCGCCGATGGTAACACCGACGGGCGGAAAACAGCGGTGCTTGCGTCGTGGGCGGATTCTGTTATTATCGCCGGCCTATTTTCCGGTCAGTCTGTTTGCGCTCTTTGCGTCAGACAGGTACGGTCCGGTAGACAGCTACTGCGTGCGGTGCCCGATCAGGTTGATCCGGTGGCGGCACAAACCAACCGAGGACTTTCTCATGAAAGCTGATGTGCATCCGAACTACGAAACAATCGAAGCGACCTGCAGCTGCGGCGCGGTAATCACTACCCGTTCCACCCTGTGCGCCCCGATCCACCTGGACGTTTGCTCCTCCTGCCACCCGTTCTACACCGGTAAGCAGAAGGTTCTGGACACTGGCGGACGTATCGAGCGCTTCAAGGCGCGTTTCGGCGCAGTCAGCAGCAAGTAATCGGTTTCCGCGAGCCATATGGCTCTGGCGAAACACAAAAAGGCGTCCCTCTGGGGCGCCTTTTTTGTTGTCTGTTCGCTGCTGGGTTGCGGGCCGGCGCAGGGCGAAGATCCCGTCGCGTTGCCGGCTACCTGCAGCATGCCCGCCCAGGCGCAGCCGGTGCGCAGTCGCAGCGTGACCGACGGCGATACCCTGCGCCTGAGCGATGGGCGCCGGTTGCGCCTGATCGGCATCAACACGTCGGAAATCGGCCGTGACGGCGCGCCCTCCGAACCCTACGCCCAGGCCGCGCGCCGGGCGCTGCAGACGCTGGTGGAACATCAGCCGCTGCAGTTGGCGTTGGGAGAAGACGGCCGTGATCACTATGGCCGCACGCTTGGCTACCTGTTTGACGAGCAGGGCCGCAGTATCGAAGCGCTGCTGCTCAGCGAAGGGCTGGGTTATGCGGTGGTCATTCCGCCGAATGACCTGCTTGCCGAGTGCCATCAGGCTGCCGAGCAATTGGCCCGCGGCGCCCGGCGTGGGCTGTGGCAGAACCCGCCGGTTCTCTCGCTGGACGAGCTTGATAGCGGCGGCTTTCATTTACTGCAAGGGCGGGTAGCGGCGGTAACCAGCTCGCGCCATGCCCTGTGGATCGATCTGGACGGGCCCCTGACCCTGAGGCTGGAGCGGCGCGACCTGGATTACTTTGATCACGCACCTGATGCCAGCCTGGTGGGCCAGCAGCTGGAAGTGCGAGGCTGGGTGGTCGACCGCCAGGGGCGTGAGGGCATGCGCGACGGTTTTCGGCGCTACATGATCAGCCTGCGCCACCCGGCGCAGTGGCAGCTGAGCAGCAAGTAATCACCCCGTCAACATGGCTCAAAGTTGTAAGGTTTTGTCCTTGACATTGATCTGGTGAATGACCTTGCGGGTGGAAGTGCTTTTATGTACTCTCCGTCGTCCGCATGAGCAACCTGACCGGAAGTTATTGACCATGTCTGATTTGAGAACTGATGCACTCGACTATCACGCCAACCCGCGCCCCGGCAAACTGAGCGTTGAACTGACCAAGCCGACCGCGACCGCGCGTGACCTGGCTCTGGCCTACAGCCCGGGTGTAGCAGAACCGGTGCGTGAAATCGCCAAGGATCTGGAAAACGCCTACAAATACACCGGTAAGGGCAACCTGGTTGCCGTTATCTCTGATGGCACTGCCATTCTCGGTCTGGGTAACCTGGGCCCGCTGGCGAGCAAGCCGGTTATGGAAGGCAAGGGTGTTCTGTTCAAGCGCTTCGCTGGCGTTGATGTCTTCGACATCGAAGTTGAAGCCGAAAGCCCGCAGGCCTTCATCGATACCGTCAAGCGTATCTCCTGCACCTTTGGTGGCATTAACCTGGAAGACATCAAGGCGCCCGAGTGCTTTGAAATCGAACGTGCTCTGATCGAGCAGTGCGACATTCCGGTATTCCACGATGACCAGCACGGTACTGCGATTGTGACCGCTGCCGCGATGATCAACGCGCTGGAGTTGGCCGACAAGGTCATCGAAGACGCCAAGATCGTCTGCCTGGGCGCTGGCGCTGCCGCCATTGCCTGCATGAAGCTGCTGGTCAGCATGGGTGCCAAGGCTGAAAACATTTACATGCTCGACCGTAAAGGCGTTATCCATGCCGGTCGTGATGATCTGAACGAATACAAGGCGATCTTCGCCACCGAGACCGACAAGCGCACGCTGACTGACGCCCTGAAAGGCGCTGACGTGTTCGTTGGTCTGTCCGGTCCGAACCTGCTGCCGCCCGCTGACCTGAAGCTGATGGCCGAGAACCCGATCGTATTCGCCTGCTCGAACCCCGATCCGGAAATCGACCCCGCTGCGGCTCACGCTTCGCGTCCCGACGTGATCATGGCCACTGGCCGTTCCGACTACCCGAACCAGGTCAACAACGTTCTGGGCTTCCCCTTCATCTTCCGTGGCGCGCTGGATGTTCGTGCGACCGCCATCAACGAAGAAATGAAGATTGCTGCTGTACACGCGATCCGCGAGCTGGCCAAAGAGCCGGTGCCGGAGTACATCTCCCAGGCGTACGGCGGCATCAAGCTGGAGTTTGGTCGTGAGTACATCATTCCCAAGCCGATGGACGTTCGTCTGATCGAGAAGGTGCCGGCTGCTGTAGCCCAGGCTGCCATCGACTCTGGCGTAGCGACCCTGCCCTACCCGGCGCATTACCCGCTCAAGTCGGTCGAAGACTGCATCTGAACGGCGCTGTGCTGAACCAGAAAACCCGCTTCGGCGGGTTTTTTGTTGCCTTCATTTTATTCCCCTGAAATGGTCACCTGCCCCCGCTGCAGATCGGCGCGCAGCAGCGAACCGGCGCTGGGCGAGTGCTGCAACAGGCTGCGCGCCAGCGCCGGCTCCAGCTCCTGGCGAAAGGTGCGGGCCATGGCGCGGGCGCCAAAGCGGCGGTCGTAGCCTTTGCTGGCCAGATGCTGACGCAGTGCCGGGCTGAGTATCAGCTGAACCTGGTGGCGTGCCAGTCGCAGGTTGAGCTGCTCCAGCGACAGTGAGACCAGTTGATCGAGCTGGTCACCGCCCAATGGCTGATAGCTGATGCGGTGGTCCAGGCGGTTGATGAATTCCGGGTCAAAGCGGCTGTGCAGCGCGCGGGTTTGCCTGCGTTGCTGTAGCTGCTGGCGCCAGCCTTGTGGTAGCAGCCGCCCCCAGCCCTGCTCCAGCCGCTGGGCCGCCTGGGCGCCCAGGTTACTGGTGAGAAAGATCAGGCTGTTGCGAAAATCCAGCGTGCTGTTGCCGGCGCTCAGACGCAGTTGGCCGTTGTCGAGAATGTTCATCAGCGCGCGAATGACCGGGTCGCTGGCCTTTTCCAGCTCATCGAACAGGACGATGCCGGGTTGGCCAAAGCGGCCCTCTATGGCTTCGCGGTCAAACAGGGTAGTGCCCTCCTTGCTGCCGACATAGCCGGGCGGGGCACCGGTCAGCGAGGCGGCGTAGTGCTCCTGTGCCAGGGTGTTCATGTCGATGCGGCACAGGGCGTCGGCGCGCCCGTGGATGGCTTCGGCGATCAGCCGCACGGTCTCGGTCTTGCCAACACCGGTCGGCCCCAGCAGCAGAAAAACCCCCAGCGGCCGGCGTGGATCGCCCAGCTCCGCCTTGACCACGGCCAGGCTGCCGACAATCTCGGCCAGCGCCTGCGGCTGGCCGAGAATGCGCTGCTGCAGGCGCTGGGCAATGGCCTCGGGTTCGAAGTCGAAGCGCGAGGTGCGGGTACGCGGCGTCTCGCGCAGGTTTTGCTGCTGGTTGTCGGCCAGCAGCTCGTTGATGAATGGCATGGCCTCAGGCGCCGGCTTCGCGTTCGCGGCCGGGGTGAGGCAGCTCGCCTACCGGGCAGTCGGCGACACCAATGGTTTTGCGGGTCATGGCCTCAACGTTGTCGCGCGCCTTCTCGGCATCCATCACCCAGGTGCGATAGAAGTCGAAGGGGCAGTCTGCGACGCCACGGTCGCCGTCGCCGGAGTTGTACATGCCGGTGTAGCCGCGGTGCAGCAGCTTGAACAGGTGGTTCTGCGACTGGTCATTGGCGCGCGCATCGCGGATCTGCGAGACCGACAGCTGCGCGTATTGCACGCCCATGTCTTCCTCGCCACATTCACCCAGGGTGCGGCCATCAAAGCCGATGATCGCGGAGTGGCCAAAGTAGCTGTAAACCCCATCAAAGCCGGTAGCGTTGGCCACGGCCACATAGCAGTTGTTGGCCCAGGCCATGGTCTTGGCCATCATCACTTGCTGGTCTTTGGCCGGGTACATGTAGCCCTGGCAGCGGACGATCAGCTCGGCGCCTTTCATTGCGCAGTCACGCCAGATTTCCGGGTAGTTACCGTCGTCGCAGATGATCAGGCTGATCTTCATGCCCTTGGGCCCTTCGCTGACGTAGGTGCGATCACCCGGATACCAGCCCTCAATCGGGCACCAGGGGATGCACTTGCGATACTTCTGCACGATCTCGCCCTGGTCGTTGATCAGTATCAGGGTGTTGTAGGGCGCCTTGTTCGGGTGCTCCTCGTGGCGTTCGCCGGTCAGCGAGAAGATGCCCCAGGTGTTGGCCTTCTTGCAGGCCTCGCTGAAAATGCGGGTTTCATCGCCGGGTACGGTGGTAGCGGTGGCCATCATCTCGTCGCCGTCGTACATGATGCCCATGGTGCTGTACTCGGGGAACACCACCAGGTCCATGCCGGGCAGGCCCTGTTTCATACCGATGATCATGTCGGCAATTTTTTGCGCGTTATCGAGCACCTCCTCGCGGGTGTGCAGGCGCGGCATCTTGTAGTTGACGACGGCGACACCGACGGTATCGGGACTGCTGGAAATATCTCCGTGACGCATGGGTAACTCCTTCGCTTGGGTTGAGTGGCGGGTCAGTTACGGCTGATGCCGAGCTTGTCGACCCGGTAGCGCAATTGCCGCAGGCTGATGTTCAGGCGCCGGGCGGCTTCAGACTGGTTGTTGTTGGTCTGCGAGAGCATGGCGCGGATGCGGTCGGCCTCGTCCTCCTGGACCCAGTTGTAGGCGCGGCCGTACTGGCGCGGTGGCTCGCTGTCGGCAGCTTCCTCGGCCACGGCCGGCGCTGGCTGGCGGTTGCCGGGAATGGTGATGGCGCTTTCCGAGGCCAGCGCCTGACGTAGCTTGTCGGCCTCCAGCAGCTCCTGTTCGCTGGTCAGCGCGGCGCGTTCCAACACGTTTTGCAACTGGCGGATGTTGCCCGGCCAGGCAAAGTTCTCGAGCACCGAGAAGGCCTCGGGCGCCAGGCTCCAGTTGCGCTCGTAGTGATGGTTCAGTTCGTTGAGAAAATGCAGCGCCAGTTGGCGAATATCCTCTTGCCGTTCACGCAGCGGCGGCAGGTGCACCGGTACCACATGCAGGCGATAGAACAGGTCGAGGCGGAACGCGCCCTGGTTGACCGAAGCCTGCAGGTTGACGTGGGTGGCGGTGATCACGCGAAAGTCCACCGAGATGGAGTCGTGGCTGCCGATGGGGTCGACCTTCTTCTCCTGCAGCACGCGCAGGAGCTTGGCTTGCAGCGACAGGGGCATGTCACCGATTTCGTCGAGGAACAGCGTGCCGCCGTCGGCCTGGACGATCTTGCCCTGCTTGTTCTGCGACGCGCCGGTAAAGGCGCCCTTGGTGTGGCCGAACAATTCGGATTCCAGCAGGTCGGCCGGGATGGCCGCACAGTTGATGCAAATGAACGGCTTCTCGCGTCGGTCGCTTTGCTGGTGGATCATCCGCGCGAACTTTTCTTTGCCGGTGCCCGACTCGCCAAGCAGCATCACCGGCGCGTCGCTGTGGGCGACCTGAATGGTCGAGCGCACGGCATCCATCAGTGCCGGGCTGCTGCCTAGAATGCCGTGGGCGAGGCTTTGCTTGACCATGCCCTCAATGGCAATGCTGTGGCGCAGGCTTTGGTTTTCCTTGACCAGATGCTCGGTCTGGTCGACCACAAACTGGTGAATGCGCAGTACCTGGCCGATCATCGACGCGGCGACCCGCAGCAGGCTGATGTCTTCATCGAAGGGGCGTTCGTGCATGCCTTCGCGCTGGATCGAGAGCACGCCGATGGGGGTGCCCGATTCCAGAATCGGCACGGCGATAAAGGCCATGCGGCCGCCGCTGTGGTGTGAGAGTTCGGTGATGCGGCGCACAAACAGCGGCTCGTTGTTGACGTCGGGCACCAGGCCAATGGAGCCGGTACGCATGACGTAACCGGTCACGCCCTGGTTGATGTCCAGATTGAAGCGCCCGGCCTTGAGGTCCTCTGGTGCCAGACCGTAGGCGTATTTCACCTGCAGCGTCTTGGAGCCGGGGTCGGGCAGGCTTACCCGTCCGCAGTTCAGACCATACAGCTGGGACAGCAGACGCAGGATGCCCTGAATGGTGCGCGGGGCATCGAGTGGCTTTTCCAGCAGTTTGGCCATCTCCAGAATGACGATCAGTTCGCGCTTCATCATCTGTTGGGCCGTCCGTTCCTGAGTGACGTTCAAGATGAGCAGGTCCTCCGCGTTGGCCAAAATCCACGCGACCTGTCACCGCTGTACTGGATACCTGGGCGGTATTAGTGGCTGATCATCCAGGGTCGTCGTGGACCAGACTGTTGTTTGAGGGCAGGAGGTTCTCCCTCCTTGCGTTTGGTGTGCTGGCAGCTTCCGGAGCTGCAACAACTGTGCCCGTGGTTGACACGCGGCGCGTGCGCGCTGCGCTCGTTGGTCTCATGGGCCTTGCGCTGATGGGCGCTGAGAGTCTGCAGGCGCGGGGCGCTGAGCCGGCGCTGCATGGGTTGTTCGCATACCGGGCAAGCCCGTGGCAGGTTGCGTTCGCTGCTGGGTAGCAGGGCCTCAAAAGGCCCGCAGGCGTCACATTCAAAATCGTATAGAGGCATTTTTTGCTCCCGAAAAGGGCGGAACAGGGTAAGTGGCCCGCCCATGCTGGTGCGGGCCACTGATGTGCTATCAACCTTTCCAGAGGGCAGTCGGAACCTCGGGACTGTCGACAGCGATGGTCGGACCATCGGCGCTGGGCATGATGTCGAAGTCGAAGATCTCGGTCGGAATCCAGATGGTGGCGCACACATTGGGCACATCGACGATGCCGCTGATATGGCCCTGAACCGGCGCCGTACCCAGCAGCGAGTAAGCCTGGGCGCCGCTATAGCCAAACTTCTTCAGATACTCGATGGCGTTCAGGCAGGCCTGGCGGTAGGCGACGTGGGCGTCTAGGTAGTGCTGCTTGCCGCTCTCGTCGACCGAGATGCCTTCGAAGATCAGGTGCTTCTTATAGCTCGGCGCCATGTCGCTGGGCTGGAAGATCGGGTTCTTCACGCCGTACTTCTTGCAGCCGTCCTTGATGATATTGACGCGGATGTGAATCCAGCCGGCCATCTCGATGGCGCCGCAGAAGGTGATTTCGCCGTCGCCCTGGGAGAAGTGCAGGTCGCCCATCGACAGCCCGCCGCCCTTGACGTAGACCGGGAAGAACACACGCGAGCCCTTGGTCAGGTCCTTGATGTCACAGTTACCGCCGTGTTCGCGCGGCGGAACGGTGCGGGCGCCTTCGCTGGCGACCTTGGTCGCTGCATCGCCGGTAGCGCGGCCAACGTGCGCAGTCGGTGCGTAGGGCGGATTGGCCAGCCCCGGCACGCGATTGGGGTCGGTGTCGATCAGCGCCTGCTCGCGGGTGTTCCACTCGTCCAGCAGTTCCTGCGACGGCAGGCAGCCGATCAGGCCCGGGTGCATCAGGCCGATGAACTCGACGCCCGGAATATGACGTGACTTGGTATAGATGCCGTTGAAGTCCCAGATGGTCTTGCGTGCTTCCGGGTAGTGTTCGGTGAGGAAGCCGCCGCCATTTTCCTTGGCGAACACGCCGTTGAAGCCCCACATCTGATCGGCAAAGGCGCCGATGTCGAGAATGTCCACGACCAGCAGGTCGCCCGGCTCGGCGCCCTCGACGGCAATCGGGCCGCTGAGGTAATGCACCTTGCTCAGGTCAACATCGCGCACGTCTTCGGCACTGTCGTTATTGCCGATCTGGCCGCCCGTCCAGTCCATGCACTCGACAATAAAGTCCGAGCCGGGCTTGACCGTTGCCACCATGGGCACGTCCGGGTGCCAGCGGTTATGGATGTTGTCGTGCTCCTGAGGGCTCTTGCTCAGGTCGATCTTGATCAGTGTTTCTGCCATGACAGCGAATCCTCTGCTTGGGTGATGAGTCGGGTCCGTGGGTGACCCGTGCAGTTCTCTTGAGCAGAAGCCGTGCCAGCTTTGTTTTGTTTTTATTAATCTTTTTATATCAATGGCTTATCGATATTTTGCTGCGCATTGTCAGGCGCTGAGACGGGCGAGTTTGACAATGTCACGGGGTGCGACTGGACATTGTCATGACAATGTCAGGTGCAGATTGTCATTGTGCTCTCGCGCCGTTTGACATTGGCCGCCGGTCAGCGCCTGGAAGATTTTGATACAGCTACGCAGTGGTTTGATCTGCAAGGCTTTTTTGCATGCGATGGCGGTTTGACAGTGCGCAGCCTGAGACGCTGGCACAGTGGTTGCTGTAGGGCTTGATGACAGGCAAGGCAGGCCGGGGAGAGAGGCTTGCCAGCCAGTTCTACCCACATCAAGGAGATTCACCCTATGCAAGACTCAAAACGCAGCAAGCCGGCCTGGAAGCGCGGCCTGATCGGTCTGGCTCTGGGCACAGGCCTGGGCCTGGCCAGCATGGCCGGCGCCGCAGACATGCCGACGGCTGAGGTCAATACCACTGGGCTGGCCGTGACTGATGACACAGTTAAGGTAGGTATTCTCCACTCGATTACCGGCACCATGGCGATCAGTGAGACCGGCTCGGTAGAAGCGGAGATGCTCGCCATTGAGCAGATCAACGCGATGGGTGGTGTACTGGGTCGTCAGATCGAGATCATTCAGGAAGACGGCGCCAGTGACTGGCCGACCTTCGCCGAGAAAGCCCGCAAGCTGCTGGTGCAGGACAGCGTAGCGGCCGTATTCGGCTGCTGGACCTCTGCCTCGCGCAAAGCCGTACTGCCGGTCTTCGAGAAAGAAAACGGCATGCTCTACTACCCGACTTTCTATGAAGGGCTGGAGCAGTCCAAGAACGTAATCTACACCGGCCAGGAAGCCACCCAGCAGATCATCGCCGGCCTGGACTGGATTGCTGAAGAGAAGGACGCCAAAACCTTCTACCTGGTTGGTTCCGACTACATCTGGCCACGTACCTCCAACAAGATCGCGCGCAAGCACATTGAAGACGTACTCGGTGGCGAAGTAGTGGGCGAAGAGTACTACCCGCTGGGCAACACCAACTTCGGTTCGCTGATCAACAAGATCCGCCTGAAAAAGCCTGACGTCGTTTACTCCAGCATTGTTGGTGGCTCCAACGTCGCCTGGTGGAAACAGCTCAACGCAGCCGGCATCACCGCCGACCGCCAGACCATCATGACCATCTCCGTGACCGAAGACGAAGTGCTGGGTATCGGTGGCGAGAACATGGAAGGTTTCTACTCCGCGATGAAGTACTTCCAGTCGCTGGACAACGAAAACAACCAGGCCTTCGTCGAAGCGTTCAAAGAGCGCTGGGGTGAAGACAGCGTCATCGGTGACGTAACTCAGGCTGCCTACCTCGGTCCGTGGCTGTGGAAAGCCGCTGTCGAGAAAGCCGGTAGCTTCGACGTTGATGCCGTGGCTGAAGCCTCTGCTGAAATCGAGCTGACCACTGCACCGGAAGGCTACGTGCGCATTCACCCGAACCATCACCTGTGGAGCAAGCTGCGGGTTGGTCAATGGGGCGCTGACGGCCAGGCCACTGTGGTTTACGAGTCCGACCTGATCGAGCCGAACCCCTTCCCGGAAGGTTACCAGTAAGACGTCCGTTTGAAGTGATGCAACAGGGTGCGGTCCGCTGGGCCGCACCCGTCCGAAGTCGAGGAGAGCAATTATGGGCGGATATTCTAGTCAGGAGCTCATGGCCATTTTCGTGATGCAGGGATTCAGTGGCCTGAGTCTGTTCTGCGTCTTTCTGCTGATGGCCCTCGGGCTGGCGATCATCTTCGGGCAGATGGGCGTCATCAATATGGCCCATGGTGAGTTTCTTACGCTGGGCGCCTACATCACCTGGATGGTATCCAAGGTGGCCACGGAAACCTGGCCATGGATGCAGCAATTTTATTTTCCGCTGGCCGTCGTGCTGGCGTTTCTCGGGACTTTTATCCTCGGCTATCTGGTCGAGATGCTGTTGATCAGGCGGCTTTATTCGCGCCCGCTGGATACACTGCTGGCCACCTGGGGGCTGGGGCTGATCATGCAGCAGATCTATCGTTCTACCTTTGGTCCGCGTGAAGTCAGCGTTGTCATGCCAGATTGGCTGATGGGCTCTTGGGCGCCGACCGACATCATCGATATTCCACTCAACGGCCTGTTTGTCATGGGCATCACGGCGTTGATGACGGTACTGGTGGTCATTCTGCTTTACCGCTCGCGCTGGGGCATCAAGGTACGCGCCACCACCCAGAACCGCATGATGGCAAACGCCGCCGGCATCAACACCCAGCGGGTTGACCGTTTCACCTTTGCGTTGGGTTGCGGCATTGCCGGTGTTGCCGGTGCGGCCTTTACCACCATCGCTTCGACCGGCCCGACTACCGGCTCCCTGTACATCGTCGACACCTTCCTGGTGGTGGTCTTCGGCGGTGCAGCCAGTCTGTTCGGTACCGTGGTTTCGGCCTTCGGTATTGCCCAGTCGCAGTCGATTCTCGAGTTCTTCTTAAGTGGTTCCATGGCCAAGGTGATCACCTTGCTGACTGTGGTAGCCATTCTGATGTTCCGTCCCCAGGGGCTCTTTGCAAGCAAGGTGCGCCGCTGAGCGGCGCGCTGGCTGGAGGTTATTGATATGGAAAAATGGATAGCAGCATTTGGGGGACGGCAGCGCTTGCTGCAGTTGCTGGCGCTGGCCGTCCTGCTCATGGTGATCCTGCCGCTGGCGCTGGATATCTTCCGCCTGAATCTGGTGGGCAAATACCTGACCTACGCCTTTGTTGCGGTTGGTCTGGTGCTCTGTTGGGGCTACGGCGGCATTCTCAGTCTGGGGCAAGGGGTGTTTTTCGGGATTGGCGGCTACTGCATGGCCATGTTCCTCAAGCTGGAGGCATCCAGCCCCGAGAACACATCCATTCAAAGTACGCCTGGTATTCCGGACTTCATGGACTGGAACCAGATCACCGAGCTGCCGCTGGGCTGGATGCCCTTCCACAGTCTGACGCTGACCATTCTGCTGATCATGACGGTGCCGGCGCTGTTCGCCTTCCTGATTGGCGCGGCGATGTTCAAACGCCGGGTGGGCGGGGTGTACTTTGCGATTATCACCCAGGCCATTGCCTCCATCGCCACCATTCTGATCATCGGCCAGCAGGGTTATACCGGCGGTATCAACGGCATTACTGACCTGCGTACCTTGCTGGGTTGGGACATCCGCCCAGACAGTGCCAAGTACCTGCTGTATTTCCTCTGCTGCATCCTGCTGATCGCCTGCCTGCTGGTTGGGCAGTTTGTGCTCAACAGCCGTTACGGCAAGCTGCTGATCGCCATGCGCGACCAGGAAGACCGGGTGCGTTTTTCTGGCTACGACGTCGCCAACATCAAGATCTTCGTGTTTGCTCTGGCCGGGGTGTTCTCCGCAATCGGCGGTGCGATGTTTGCGCTGCAGGTCGGCTTTATGTCGCCGTCCTTTGTCGGCACCGTCGCATCCATCGAGATGGTGATCTTCTGCGCGGTTGGTGGGCGCCTGTCGCTGATCGGCGCGGTGTACGGTGCGTTGCTGGTCAACCTGGCCAAGACACTGTTGTCGGAAAGCTTCCCGCAGCTGTGGATTGTCTTCATGGGGGCGCTGTTCATCGGCGTGGTGCTGCTGTTCCCGCAGGGCCTGGCCGGTATCTACGAAGACTATGTTCGCCCGCAGGTCGCCAAGCTGTTCTCGCGCAAGCAGGCGGCGGCTGACCAAGACAAGTCGGTTGCACAGGAGGCGCGCTCATGACTTCTCCCATTCTGCTGGCCATCGAAGATCTGACTGTCTCCTTTGATGGTTTCAAGGCGGTCGACGGCCTGAACCTCTATGTCGAACGTAATGAGGTGCGCGTTGTGATCGGCCCGAACGGTGCGGGCAAGACCACGCTGCTGGATCTGATCTGCGGCAAGACCAAAGCCTCCGCCGGCTCGATCAAGTTCAAGGATACCGAGCTGACCAAGCTGGTTGAGCACGACATCGTTAAGGCTGGGGTCGGGCGCAAGTTCCAGACGCCGTCCATCTACGAGAACCTGACGGTGCGCGAGAACCTGGAGTTGTCGTACCCAAAAGGGCGCAACGTGTTCGGCAGTCTGTTCTTCAAGGTGACCGATGAGGTGAATGCGCGGGTGATGGCGGTCGCCGAGGATATCTTCTTGAGTGATCGACTGGACACCAGCGCAGGCTTGCTCAGTCACGGCCAGAAGCAGTGGCTGGAAATCGGCATGCTGCTGATTCAGGACCCGGAGCTGCTGATGCTGGACGAGCCGGTGGCGGGAATGAGCGTCTCTGAGCGCGAGGCTACCGCAGAGCTGCTCGGGCGCATCAGCCAGAACCGCTCGGTGATTGTGATTGAGCACGATATGGACTTCGTAAAAGACATCGCCCACCGGGTGACTGTTCTCCATCAGGGCAAGTTGCTGGCTGAAGGCAAGATGGACGAGGTTCAGGCAAACGAAAAGGTCATCGAGGTTTACCTCGGCCACTAACTGCAAAGGAGCATGAACATGCTGAATGTACGCGATCTGCGAGTCAGTTATGGCATGAGTGAGGTCATCCACGGTATCGACCTGGATGTCGGCGAAAACGAAACGGTTGCCATCATGGGCCGCAACGGCATGGGCAAGACCACGCTGTTCAAGTCTCTGATCGGCATGATCCCCTGCAGTGGCGGGGAGATCACCTTCAACAGCAAGGAGTTGTCGAAGCTGCAGTCCTATCAGCGGGTGGCCAGTGGCGTTGCTTATGTACCGCAAGGGCGAATGGTGTTTCCGACCCTGACGGTAGAGGAGAACATCATGGCTGGCCTGGAGGTCACCGGGCGGCGCAAGGTGCCGGATGACATCTATGAGCTGTTTCCGGTGCTACTGGAAATGCGCCACCGCAAGGCGGGTAACCTGTCCGGCGGACAGCAACAGCAGCTGGCAATTGGTCGCGCGCTGGCGGCAGATCCGAAGATCCTGTTGCTGGATGAGCCAACAGAGGGGATTCAGCCGTCGATCATCAAGCAGTTGGCAACCACGCTGAATGAGATCAAGCAGCTGCGCAAGATCAGCATTGTCGTCTCCGAGCAGGTATTGAGCTTTGCTCTGGCGGTGGCTGATCGCATGCTGGTGATTGATAAGGGCAAGATTGTCCATGAGGCGGTAGGTGAGCAGATCGACAAGGACCATATCAGTCGTTATCTGTCAGTCTGATTGCCTGCCCCTTGCAGGGCAAACCCCGGCTTTGCTTAAGCAAAGCCGGGGTTTTTTATGCTCGGCTGAAAATAGCGCTTGACGGCAAAACTCACGGGCCTATAATTCGCCTCCTTGTCGCGCAGGACGCCTCAGGTAAAGCGCTTATTAATCAATAAGTTAGCTTAA
>CEVI01067994.1_pt1 | contig 58012 bp, 47 predicted proteins | sample 531471 | NCBI WGS metagenome assembly CEVI01 (sample SAMEA2623513, study PRJEB7988) | marine metagenome | isolation source: saline water (ENVO:00002010), including
TCAACCAAAGCACAGTATCCACTTGACACTTAGAAGGGCGTCCAGGGCGCCAGCTACCGGCAACTCATGCGCGCCCTGCGCCAAAGCCTTTCCATGGTGCTAGAACAACATGCCCTCGAGTTGCCGCTGCAGCAACGGCAGTACGGCATTCGGGTGGCGCCCATCAGCGACCCGGCCCTGCTTGATGGCGCACTCTTCGTGCTGGCGGCCAAGGCTGATTGCGACGGCGATGCCCTACGCAAGCGCCTGCCCACCCACCTGAAAATCGGTGCTGTGGAGCAGATTCGCCAACTGGTCAACCTGCACCTGCCCGGCATCCGCGTTCGCGCGTTGCCGGTTGCCCCCAGGCAACTGCCCTTTCACAACGATCGCATCTACTTCGCCCTGGAACTCAGCGCCGATGAACGCGCACAGCTGGCCAGTTCTGGCGGCTTCGCTTTTCACGCTGCGGGCGAGCTGAGCAATCTGCAACTGGCCTTCTGGGCCATCAGGAGCTGACGCATGCACGCCATGGCATCCCGAGATGACGACCGGACCGTGATCCTCGCCCAGGACGACGCCTGGTCAGCCGATAGCCCGCTCACAGACTATGACCCCGCGTTGCGCCCGCCGCCACTGGCACAACGCCTGTCACTGCCACCGGGCAATAGCTCGCTGCTGATCGACGCCCACGGCCCCAACACGCTGCTGGCCCTGGCTGCGCCCCTGTTCAGTGAACTGGTGCACCTCAAATCCGACGCTGCGCAGGAACGGCCGGAACTGCTACGTGAGTCGCTGCGCGCGGGCATTCAACACTTTGACTTGCAGTGCCAGGACCACAACATTGAGCAAACCAGCCGCCACGCTGCCCGCTACGTGCTTTGCACCGTTCTCGACGAGGCGATTCTCGCTACGCGCTGGGGCAACGACAGTGACTGGTCACAACACAGCCTGCTCGCCCTCTTTCACCAGGAAACCTTTGGCGGCGAAAAGTTTTTTGTCCTGCTGGAGCGCCTGCACCGCGACCCGGGCAGACATCTGGACGTACTGGAGTTGATGTACGTGTGCATTGCCCTTGGCTTTCAGGGGCGCTATCGCCTGCAACCCCGAGGCGAAACAGCCCTGGCCGAGATCAGTGAGCGCCTGTACCGGGAGCTCCGACGCTACCGCGAGGTGCCCGATACGCGACTGTCCGAGCCAGCGGTCACTAATGCAAACGACCAGTCGCTGCGACGCCCCTTGCCAGCCTGGTTGCTAATTAGCGTCACACTCGCTGGCATGACGCTGCTGCATGTCGCCTTCAGCAGCTCGCTGGATCAGCAACGCCAAAGCACCCTGCAGCAATACAGTACCCAGGAGACGCATCAATGAACCCCGTTTTTTCGCGCCTGCTGGGCGTGCTTCGCTCTCCTGCTGGCTGGTCTGCCCTGGTGTTGATGCTGCTCGGCTTGCTGGTCTGGACGCTTGGCCCGATGATCTCGGTCAACGGCCACGCGATCTGGAGCACTCGCTGGAGCCGTGCCGGCACCATCGCTCTGCTGGCAACCCCATGGCTGCTCTGGCGTGCAATCAGCTATTGGCGCAAGCGTCCCAAGCCCGTGCCGCCGACAGCCGAGCAGCAGCAACAGCGCGAGCAGCAGGTGGACGTACACCTGGCACTGCACCAACGCGCGATCCTCGCCCAGCAGCAGTTGCAACAGGCTGGCGTGAGCGCCAGCCAGCGTCGCAAGCAACCCTGGTACCTGCTCATTGGCCCACAGGGCGCAGGGAAAAGCAGCCTGCTCGCGCAACCTGACTTACAGCTGCTCTGCAGCACCGCAGAAGCCCCACACGGCAGCGCAGGCATCAGTCCGGCCGAATGGCATTGCCACCGCGCAGGCGCGCTGATCGACTGCAGTGGCCACTGCCTGCCCGAGGCCGACAGCGACCAGCCGGCGCCGCAGTGGCAGGCCCTGATATCCCTGCTGCGCCAACGCCGCCAGCCGGCACTGACAGGCGTCATCATCACCTTGCCGGTGGACCTGCTGCAGCAAGGACACGATCTGGAGCTGGACAATCTCGCGCGGCGCCTGCGCCAGGCCCTCAGCGAGCTGCGCAGTCAACTTGGTCTGGACTTGCCGGTCTATCTGCTTATCAGCAAGAGCGACCTGATTGCGGGGTTACCCGAGCTGCTGGAGCAGCTCCCGGCCGAGCAGCGTCAGCAGCATTTCGGCCTGCGCTTGGACAATGACTCGCAGGCCGATTCAGACCAGCGCACGCAGGCCTACGCCGCGCTGCTGGGCCGCCTGAACGCGCAGATGCTCCCCCGCCTGCATCAGGAACGCGACCCCTCACGCCGCGGGCGACTGCTCGACTTACCCTGGCAGTTGGCGCGCCTTGAAGGCCCCGTGCAGCGTTTTATCGAACAAACCTTCAGCGCCAGTCGCTATCAAACAGGCTCGCGTCTGCAGGGAATGTACTTCACCTGCAGCGGCCAGTCGGAGCAGGATAGTCTGATATATGCACCCGGCCCGACCAGGCAAGCGGGTTTTGTCACCGAGCTGTTCGAACAGATCATCTTGGGCAACCCGCACCAGGTAACACTCGATGCCAGCCGCGAGCAACGCCAGCGTCGCCGCCAGCGCATCGGGCTTGGCCTGGCCGCTGCCGGGCTTGCCTGCTGCGCCGTGGGCTGGAGCTGGGCGTATCATCAGCAAAGCGAACGACTGTCGCAGCTGGCCAACCTGGCAGAGCATTTTCTGCCGAGCACGCCGCAAATACAGGCGCACAGCCGCATCACCGCCTTGCTGCAGCAGCTCGATACCCGCTATGCGGCCACCTTGGTACACCCTCAAACCAGCGACCGCGCCCTCACTCGAAGCCTGACGTTAGAACAGGCGCCTGAGGTTCTGCCGCAAGTACAACGCCACTACCAGCAAGCGTTACGCGATTATCTGCTGCCGCTGATGACCCGGCAGCTGGAGGCGCGCCTGCGCAGCGCCCACGCCGACCGTCAGCAACTGATTGGTCATTTGCGCGCCTACCTCATGCTCAGCCAGCCAGAGCGCCTGGATACGGATTATCTGCAGCAGTGGATGAGCGAAGAATGGCAACATCGCTACCCCGAACAGAGCGATGTCCAAGCACAACTAAACGCACACCTTGAACGTCTGCTGGCACTACCCTGGCAACCCGCTGCCGCCGACCAGGAACTGATAGCCAGGGTGCGTGACCAGTTGCAACAGGAGTCGCTTGCGCAGCTGACCTACCGTCTGCTGCGCGAACAGGCTCGCGCGCTGCCAAACTATCGTCTGGACAACCAGCTGGGCACCGATCATCAGCTACTCGCCAGCCGCCCAACCAGCATCCCCGGTTTTTACACCCGGCCCGGCTATCAGAGCCTGTTTCAACAGCAGGGGCCTGCGCTGATCGAGCGCCTGCTGGAAGACAACTGGGTGCTGGGCAATCGCAGCCAGCTGACGCCGAGCGAGCAACGCCAGCTGCTGGTCGAGGTGGAGGCCCTGTACTTTCAGGACTACACCGACCAGTGGGTACGCGCACTGGCCTCACTGCGCATGGCGGCGTTGCGCAACGGCCGAGCGGTTAGCGATCTGTCGGCCCTGAGTGCCAGCAGCGCGCCACAGCTGCTCTTGCTGCAACAGCTGCGCGAACACACACGGCTGATAGGCCCTCAGCTTGACCACGCAGCGCCGGCCAGCCCCGCCAAGCAGGCCCTGCAGCAACAGTTCGCCGACCTGCATGGCCTGATCGACAACGACGGCAACCCCACTGCGGTACTGCTGCAAAGCCAGCAAGCGCTGACTCAACTGCAATTGCAGCTGGCGCAGCTCTACAACAGCGGCGACAGCGGTCAGCTGGCCTTTGAGATGGCACGCAAGCGCATGCAGCATCAGGCCGATGCGATCAGCGCCACACGTGACGCCGCCGCTGCCCTGCCAGCGCCCCTCAATGGCTGGATCAACCAACTCGCGTCAGATGCCTGGGGCCAGGTGCTGGCCGACGCCGGGCGCTACTTGAATCAGCGTTACCGCACCGACCTGTACAGCGTCTACCGCAGCGCGTTCGCCCAGCGCTATCCGTTCAGCGCCGACAGCAGTCGAGACGTTGAGCTGAACGACTTTCGTCGGTTTTTCCAACAGGAAGGTATCGTCGAGCAGTTTGTCGCCGGCTACCTGGAGCCGTTCGTGATTCAGCGCGACGGCCGCTACCGCCTGCGCTCACTGGACGGACGCAGCCTGCCGCTCTCCTCCGCACTGCTGACCCAGCTGGGGCGAGCCCAGGCCATCCGTGCCGGGTTCTTTGCCGATGACCCCTTCGAACCCGGCGTGCAGTTCCGGCTGGAGCCCTACGCGCTGGACGCCAGCCTGGGCCGTGCGAGCTTCCACTATGGGCCCCAGCAACTTGAATATCGTCACGGCCCCATCGTCGCCAGTGCCTTTCGCTGGCCCGCTGCCGAAGGCAGCGAACGTATCAGCCTGACACTGGAAGACTTGGGCGGTCGACGCCTGGGGCTGCAGCAGGAGGCCGGCACCTGGTCACTGTTCCGCCTGCTGGACCGCATAGACATCCAGCGCCAGGAAGAGCGCGACGCCCTGTTGCTGCGGGCCAGCATCGGCGGCATGCGGGCACAGTACCTGCTGCACAGCCAGCGAGCGCCCAACCCCTTTGACCCGGACCTGCTGCGCAGCTTCGCCCTGCCCGCGCACCTATGATCCACTGGGACAGCGCAAGTCAAACCCACGTCGGCAAGGTGCGCAAACGTAATGAAGACGCGTTGCTTGACCGGCGCCCGGGCAGCCTTTGGGCTGTTGCCGACGGTATGGGAGGCCATCAGAACGGCGCCCTGGCCAGCAGGCTGATCGTGGAACAACTGGCGGACCTGCCGCTGGGGAGCAATCTTGACCAGAACCAGCGGCGGGTTCGTCAGGCCCTGCACCAGGTAAACCATCGTCTGACGCAGGACATGACAGTGTGTGCTGGCGGCCCCGCCCCCTTGAGCGGCAGCACCGTGGTGGCCGTTCTCGCCCAGGGACGGCGTGCGCTCTGCCTGTGGGCCGGCGACAGCCGCTGTTACCTGTGGCGTCAGAAAAAGCTATACCTGCTGTCGCGTGATCACACCCTTGCCCAGCAATTGATCAGCAATAGCAACATCAGCGCCAGCCAGGCAGCACGTCACCCCAACGCACAGGCACTTACCCGCGCGGTTGGCGCGCACGAGGTACTGCGCCTGGATGTCAGCGAATTTACGCTACAGCCTCATGACCGCCTGTTACTCTGCAGCGACGGCCTGTATCGCAGCCTGAGCATCAGGCAACTCGCCCAGTCATTGCAGCTGCCGACAGCGCAAGCCAGCGTCGAACAGCTATTTACCCTTGCCCTGCAAGGCCCCGCCAGCGACAACCTCAGCGCTATTGTCATCCGTCCCACAGCCGCGACGAGCCCAACGTGAACCAGACAACTGCGCCGGCAGGCGCCCCCTTACAGACCCCGAGTGACCTACCAGAGCTGATGGGCAAGCGGTATCGCATCGAACGCCTGCTCGGCGTCGGCGGCATGGGCGCGGTTTATCGGGCACGTGATCTGGTGCGCGAACAATTTGGCGACCCGGAACCCTGGGTTGCGCTGAAAACACTGAACGACACCTTCTCCCGCCACCCCGACGCCAACGCCCTGCTCTACAGCGAGTTTGCTCTGACCAGCCGCCTGCACCACCGCCATATCGTGCGCCCTCACAGTTTCCACGTAGATGCGCATAGCCAGCGCGCGTTCCTGACCCTGGAGCTGCTGGCCGGACCAACGCTGGACCAGATCATGGCCGCCCAGCCTCAGGGGCTGCCCTGGAATGACTTGCAACCCCTGGCGCTTGCGCTGCTTGACGCACTGCAGCACGCGCACCAGCGCGGCGTGCTGCATGGCGATATCAAGCCTACCAACGTAATGCTCTGCGACAGTGACGTGCGCTTGTTCGACTTTGGCCTCGGCCAGGGCAACGAGGGGCTGTTAAGCCGCCTGCCACGGCTCTCGCGCCGGCGCCTGGCGGCCTGGACCCCGCGCTACGCGGCGCTCGAGCTACTTGATGGTGGCGACCTCAGCCCTGCCACTGACCTCTATGCGCTGGCCTGCGTACTCTACGAGCTTGCCAGCGGTCATCACCCATTCAGCCGCCTGACGGCGCGCCAGGCAATGCGCATGGATCAGTACAGCAGCCTGCAAAAGCCGGCAAACCTGCCCGCCCATTGCTGGCCAGCACTGCGGCGGGCACTCGCGTTCGAGCCGGCACAGCGAACCAGCAGCGTGAGCGAATTAAGAGGGGTATTCGGCCAGCCGCTACGGCGCTGGTGGCCCTGGCCGCGATGGGCCGCAGGATGCTTGCCCCTGAGGCGGACAAGCCAATGAAAAAAGCCTGTTAATGCTGGGGAGCATCAACAGGCTCTGACTCGGCGCAGACCACCACCGAGCACGCGGATCAGCGCGTTGTTACAGCGACAATTCGCGGTTGGAGGCAGCAATAAAGGCCTTTTTCAGGTCTTCATAGGTATGCACTGCCGGGAACTGCGGGAACTCGCGGATCACATTGTCCGGCGCGTGGAACAGGATACCGGCATGCGCTTCAGACAGCATGGTGGTGTCGTTGTAGGAGTCACCGGCGGCGATAATGCGGTAGTAAATGCTCTTCAGGGCGATAACCGACTGACGCTTCGGGTCTTTCTGACGCAGCTGATAGTCGACAACGCGGTCGTTCTCATCGGTGATCAGGCGGTGGCACAGCAGCGTCGGGAAACCGAGCTGACGCATCAGCGGCTGAGAGAACTCGTAGAAGGTGTCAGACAGAATCACGACCTGAAAGCGCTCACGCAGCCAGTCAACAAACTCGACGGCACCTTCGAGCGGCTTCAGGGTGGCGATCACTTCCTGGATATCCGACAGCTTGAGGCCATGCTTGTCCAGAATGGACAGCCGCTGCTTCATCAGCACGTCGTAATCCGGAATATCACGGGTGGTTGCCTTCAGTTCCTCGATGCCGGTCTTCTCGGCAAAGGCAATCCAGATTTCCGGGACCAGTACGCCCTCCAGGTCAAGGCAAGCAATTTCCACGCGACACTCCTGAGTTTCAATAGTTGAGGCTGGCGCACAATCTACCGGCAAGCGCTGTCAGGCGCAACGAGAAGGACACGAGAAGCGCCGAGCAACCTGGTAAAAAGGCATAAAAATATAACCAAATAAAAGAGGATGGACTAAGACGCCCTTTGTTAGACTGCCCGCCTGAAACCAGAAACGGTGGCACACCGATCCACCGCCGGATTGAGAGCCTGATGCAATGAGTAATTTCGACATCGACCAACTGGCCAGCGAGTACGCCAGCAAGTCTCCCCAGCAGATCCTGGAACTGGCAATCGGCCAGTTCGACAATCTCTGGCTGTCATTCAGTGGTGCCGACGATATCGTCGCGCTGGATATGGCCTGGAAAATCAACCCCGAGATCAAGGTGTTCACCCTGGACACCGGCCGCCTGCACGCCGAGACCTACCGGTTCCTGGAGCAGGTACGCAAGCACTACGGTATTCAGCTTGAAGTGCTGTCCCCCGATCACCAGGAGCTGGAAGCCTACGTCCGTGAAAACGGACTGTTCGACTTCTACGAAAATGGTCACGGTGGCTGCTGCGGCGTGCGCAAGATTGCCCCACTGCGCCGCAAACTCGGCACAGTCGACGCCTGGATTACCGGCCAGCGCAAAGATCAAAGCCCCACCCGCGCCGACGTACCGGTGATTCAGCTGGACACCGCGTTCTCGACGCCGGAGCACCAACTGGTCAAGTTCAACCCGTTGGCCGACTACAGCAGCGAGGACATCTGGAACTACATCCGCATGCTGGAGATTCCCTACAACCCGCTGCACGAGAAAGGTTTCATCAGCATTGGCTGCGAGCCTTGCACCCGCCCCGTGCTGCCTAACCAGCACGAGCGCGAAGGCCGCTGGTGGTGGGAAGAGTCCACCAAGAAGGAATGCGGTCTGCACGCCGGCAACCTGATTGCCCGCAGCTGACGCCGCGCCGGCCCTGTGTTACAGGGTCGGCAGCTCTACCCCGTCGAACAACGCCTCCAGCTCCACCTTGTTGCTGCACAGCAGCGCCTGGTCAATCATCTCGCGCGTCAGATGTGGCGCGAATGCCTCGATAAACTCGTACATGTAGCCACGCAGAAAGGTGCCACGGCGAAAGCCGATCTTGGTCACGCTGGACTCGAACAGCTGGCTGGCATCAATCACCACCAGGTCCGGGTCTGTCACCGGGTCGACTGCCATGTGCGCCACAATGCCAACCCCCAGCCCCAACCGCACGTAGGTTTTGATCACGTCGGCGTCTGCGGCGGTAAATACCACCTTGGGCGACAGCCCGCGATTGCTGAAAGCCTCATCGAGCTTGGAGCGCCCGGTAAACCCGAACACGTAAGTCACCAGCGGCCACTCTGCCAGCGTCTCCAGGGTTAAAGACGAAAGCTGTGTCAGCGGGTGCCCCTTGGGCACGATAACGCAGCGATTCCAGCGGTAGCACGGCATCATCACCAGATCAGCGAACAGCTCCAGCGCCTCGGTGGCGATGGCAAAATCGGCGGTGCCGTCCACGGTCATTTCACAAATCTGCATCGGCGAGCCCTGATGCATGTGCAGCGAGACATCCGGGTAGTTCTTGATGAATTTCTGAATGATCGGCGGCAAGGCATAACGCGCCTGCGTGTGCGTGGTTGCCAGGGTCAGCGTGCCCTTGCGCTCGTTACTGAACTCCTGGGCAATCTGCTTGATGCTGTCCACCTTGCGCAGAATCTCGCCCGCGGTCGCGATGATGCGCTCACCGGCCGGGGTGATGCGAGTCAGGTGCTTGCCGCTGCGAGAAAACACTTCCACGCCCAGTTCGTCCTCAAGCAGACGTATCTGTTTGCTGATGCCGGGCTGGGAGGTATACAGGCTCTGGGCGGTGGCGGACACGTTCAGGTCATGGTGGGCCACTTCCCAGATATAGCGCAGCTGCTGCAGCTTCATGGATGCTTCCTCTATCGATCCAAGCCCGGTGGCGGCTTGGCTGGCGCGGCAGCGCGATAAGCGCTTATAACCAGATCGCCTGTTCTGACAGTTAGGTTAGTCCATAAATTCCAGCAACGGAACGAAATAGTGCACTGTGTCGCACAGCTGCGACATTATCAGGCAGAAGAGGACGATTTGAGGTTGCTGATGCCGTGTGGAACATGGCCGGTGGGCACCACACCCACCGCCCTCTGACAGTGCCCTTCCTGGTCATCAAAGAACAGGTCCGCGCCAAAGGCCTGCAGAAATTCGGACTTGTCCAGACCGCCCAAAAACAAAGACTCGTCCAGACGAATATCCCACTCACGCAGGGTGCGAATTACCCGTTCATGGGCCGGCGCGCTGCGGGCTGTTACCAGTGCCGTGCGGATCGGACATTGCTCGTTGGGGAACTCGGTCTGAATACGGTTGAGCGCTGCAAGAAACGCCTTGAACGGACCACCGCGCAGCGGCTGATGAGCCGATGCCTGCTCGCTGGCCTGGAAAGCCGCCAGCCCATCACGTTGGAACACCTGCTCGGACTCGTCGGAGAACAGCACTGCATCACCATCAAAGGCGATACGCAGTTCGTCGCGCTGCTCCGGACGGCGCTTGGCCGGCAAAATGGTTGCGGCAGCAAAGCCCGCATCCAGCGTGGCGCGCACATCTTCGGCGTGGGTCGAGAGGAATAACTGACAGCCAAAGGCCGGGATATAGGTAAAGGGGCTGCGCCCCCCGGCAAAGGCGGCCCGGGTGATACCCAGGCCGTAGTGCTGAATCGAGTTGAATACGCGCAGGCCGGTATCGGCGCTATTGCGCGAGATCAGTACCACCTCAACCCGGCTGTCACCTTCCAGCAGACTGTTGATGCGCAGCAGCTTTTGCACCAACGGAAAGGCTTCACCCGGCTCCAGCGGCTCGTCTTCGTGCGCTATCTGATACAGCCGGTAGGCTTCCAGCCCCTCGCGCTCGAAGACAGCGTGGCTATCATCCAGATCAAACAAGGCTCTGGAAGAAATGGCGATAACCAGTTTGTCGCCGAGCTGGCTGGGCATGCGGACTTCCTATTGATTGGACAGATATCGGTTCTGAATGAACGTCAGCTGATCCAACATTGCCTCGATTTTCGGCAGGCTGCAACCCGCCTCACGGCCCTGACGCAGCAGCTCGCCATACAGGCTGTCGAGCTCCATGGGGCGCTTGTGCAGCCAGTCGTGGTACATGCTTGGCTGGTAGTCGGGCATGGCGCCAGTGCCCATCAGCAACTTGTCTGCCAGACCATCTGGCATGCTGACGCCTTTGGCCCTGGCAGTGCTGATAACCTCTTCCATCATTTCCTTGATCAGCTTGTTGCTTGCCGGGTCTTTCAGCAGCGCCTGGGTACCGGAGTTCAGCACCACGGAAATACCATTGAAGGGTGCGTTCCAGACCAGCTTCTGCCAGCGCGCCTCGTCTACCCCGGGCAGCAGGCGCGTGGGAATCTTGCCGGAAGCAAGCAGCTCGGCACCTTCTTTCAGCAGCGCCTGCTGCGCCTCGACGGTGGTTGCCGGGCCAGAGTGATAACCGAGATCGACCATGCCATTGGCCTGGTGCTTGACCAGGCCCGGGCCTTCGCGGAACAGGCAGACGTAGCACAGACCGCCAATCAGATGCATGGTGTCGGGCAAATAGGGGCGCAGCTGGTCTTCGTTGCTCAGGCCGTTTTGCAGCAACACCACCTTGGCATCGGGCTTGCCGGCGCGGGTGATGATGTCGCCCAGGTTGCCTGCGGTCGACTTGGCGCCGATAAACAGCCAGTCGCAGGGCGGCATGTCAGCGGCATCCTTGTACGCCTGCACCGGGTGCAAATGCAGCTGCTCGTTGACCAGGCTGTTGATGGTAATGCCCTTCTCCACCACAGCGTCGTATTCACTGCGCAGCAAAAAGTGCACATCATTCCCGCCCTGGGCCAGCATGGCGCCGTAAAAGCCGCCGATTGCGCCCGTGCCGATGATGCCGATTTGCAGTTTGTTCTGGTCCATACAACCCTCATTTCGATGATCTGTTATTGGTATCTGGCCATGGTAAGGGGCTGACGCCCGGCAAGACAGTCAACAACACGACAAAATAGCCCTGCGAGCGCACTTTAGCGCGCCAATTAATTTTGTTTTTCAGGGCGATAGCGGCCTGCGGGGTAGCCTAAGCGGCCAACCTTGATTAAGCTGTGACGCACTCAAAATAGTGCCGCACCGCGCGGCCGGTACCACTTCCGGGAAGACTGATGGCCGATTTACCTATTGATGACCTGAACATTACCTCCAACGAGATTCTGATTACCCCCGAGCAGCTAAAAGCCAAGATTCCGCTCAGTGAAGCTGCCCAGGCGACCGTCGTCGAAAGCCGCCAGGTTATTCGTGACATTCTCGATGGCAAGGACCACCGCCTGTTCATCGTCATCGGCCCCTGCTCGATCCACGATATCGAGGCTGCCAAGGACTACGCCGCGCGCCTCAAGCAGCTCGCTGCAGAAGTCAGCGACACCCTCTATCTGGTCATGCGCGTCTACTTCGAAAAGCCGCGTACCACCGTCGGCTGGAAAGGTCTGATCAACGACCCCTACCTGGATGACTCGTTCAAGATTGAAGACGGCCTGCACATCGGCCGCCAGTTGCTCTGCGATCTGTCGGAGATGGGCCTGCCCACCGCCACTGAAGCGCTGGACCCGATTTCGCCGCAGTACCTGCAGGACCTGATCTCCTGGTCGGCCATCGGTGCGCGTACCACCGAGTCGCAGACTCACCGCGAAATGTCGTCCGGCCTGTCCTCGGCTGTCGGCTTCAAGAACGGCACCGATGGCAGCCTCTCGGTTGCCATCAACGCCCTGCAGTCGGTATCCAGCCCGCACCGCTTCCTGGGTATCAACCAGCAAGGCCAGGTTTCTATCGTCACCACCAAAGGCAACCCCTACGGCCACGTAGTGCTGCGCGGCGGTAACGGCAAGCCCAACTACGACTCGGTCAGCGTCGCCCTGTGCGAAAAGGATCTGGAAAAGGCCGGCATCGCCAGCAACATCATGGTCGACTGCAGCCACGCCAACTCCAACAAGGACCCGGGCCTGCAGCCTCTGGTCATGGACAACGTTGCCAACCAGATTCTCGAAGGCAACGACTCCATCATCGGCCTGATGGTCGAGAGCCACATCGGCTGGGGCAACCAGTCTATTCCCAAGGACCTGTCCCAGCTGCAGTACGGCGTTTCGGTGACCGATGCCTGTATCGACTGGGCAACCACTGAACAGAGCGTGCGCAGCATGCGTGACAAGCTCAAGGACGTGCTGCCCCGCCGCCCGCGCCTGCAACGCTGATCAGCAGACAACAAAAAACCCGCCAATCGGCGGGTTTTTTGTTGGTTCTGGCAAACTATTCAACGTTTGCAGCGTGACGATCCATATAACGCTCAACGTACGAGCAGGAAGGGATGACGGTGTAACCCTGCTCACGGGCAAAGCTCAATGCGTGTGCCGTCAGTTTTGCCGCCAGCCCCTTGCCGCGCAGGGCATTGGGTACGAAGGTGCGGTAGATATCCAGTGTCTTCTTGCCAAGATCCATGTAGGCGAGATAAGCCCGTGCACCTTCCAATGCGATATAGAACTGCTTGCCTTCCTGATCGTGCTGGACGGTGGCGTTCATATTCATTGTCAGTCTCCCAGGCAGATATAACTCCGAGCGAGGAGTCATCCACTATAGACCCATATCAGCCGGAATGTTCCCCAACTGACGAAATTTTGTGCACTGGAGCACGCAGCGCCTATTCGATGCCGCGTGCTCCACGGGCCTCAGGAGACCATGCCCATGCCCAGCGACATCAGCAGGGCAATGGAGGCCAGACAGGCGATGACAGGCACGGCGACCGTGACAACAAAGATGTCCCGATAGGCTTCCTTGTGGGTAATACCCATGATCATGAAGGTCGCAATCACCGCGCCGCAATGCGGCAGCGAATCCAGACCACCGGCAGCGATCGCCGCGATACGGTGCAGAATTTCCGGATCAACACCCATCTCGATGTAATGCGGGCCCAGCGACTGCATGAAGATCTGCAGACCACCGGAAGAAGAGCCGACAATCGCCGAGACCACGCTGACCGACGCAAACACCGATAGCAGCGGCGGCAGATCAACGTTGAGAATCCAGTCGGCAAACTGGGCAAAACCGGCGGTCTGGGTCACCACACCACCAAAACCGATGACGGCAGCCGTGTTCAGCAGCGGCATGATCGAGTCATCAGCGCCCTGCCCAAAGGCTTGAGCCGCTTTACGGCGCAGCGCAGGAAACAGCACTACGCAGGTCAGTGAGCCAAGAATCAGCGAAATGCTGGGCCAGATGATCGGCTGCGACGCACTGAACAACAGCACGCGGGCCACAATACCGTCGCTCTCGGACCAATCTGCCATGCCCAGAATAGCGCGAGGCAGCATGATAGACCCCAGCACCACCACCATCGGAATCAACGCCATCCACCACACCGGGGCGTCATTCGGGTCACCGATAAGCTGCTCCATGCGACGATCCTGGGCATTCTCGACAAAGCCTTCGCCACGCGCCTGGGCGCGCTTCCACTGGCTTTCCACGTACCACATACCCAGGCCGGCCATCAGCAGAGCAGCAAAAATGCCGATCCAGCCGCCTGCGAACAGGTCGGTACCCAGCGAGCTGGCAGAAATCACGTTATGGATAGACGGCGTACCCGGCAGCGCCGTCATGGTGAAGGTGCCAGCCCCCACAGAGGTGGCTGCAGCCCACAGACGCTTGGGCAGGTTGGCCTCACGCATCAACGTGATACCCAGCGGATACATAGTGAAGACCACGACAAACACCACTACGCCGCCATAGGTGAGCAAGGCGCAAACGACCATGCCAACCAGCAGCGTGTGACGCACGCCAAGGGCGCGGGTGATGGATAGCGCAATACTCTTGGCCGCCTGACTGGTCGCCATTACCTTGCCGAAAATGGCGCCACAGAGGAACAGCAGGAAGAACTTGCCGGCAAAGGTGAAGGCACCCAGCGGGCCGAACGGAAAGAACTCGAGAAAGGTTTGCGAGATAAGCATACCGTTGGTCAGGGCGACCACCAGCGCGCAGACCAGCGCAGCAATAAAGATGTTGATACCACGCAACGCCAGGTAGATAAGTAGCGTCACGCCGGCAATGAGACCCAGATTTCCAAGCATTATTTTTATCCTTGTAATGAACAGCGCAGGCTACATTAGCGCAGCGCCGAACACTGACAAAGGCCTGAACCGCTCAATCAGGGCAGTTTATTGTTGTTCATTGGTAACAGAATTAGCACTACTCCCCTTTTCAGCACGCAAGCAACTGCTACTATTAACAGCGCTGCCGGGAAAGCCCATCAGAACATCCAGGGAACTCATGTAGCCACCTCGGGTCTTTTGCTGTGCGTTCTTGAAGCAAGGACTTTTACACAAGGGGAAAGTTATGAAAACTGCACTGAAAGTATCCGCCGTAGCACTGGCAGCTCTGGTTGCCGCTGGCTGCAGCAACAGCATGGAAAAGGAACTGAGCGCTCGCGTTGCCGCCAACGAAAACGCTACCGCCAGCGCCCAGGCCCGTGCAGACGAAGCCTACCGCAAGGCTGATGAAGCTCTGGCTGCCGCTCAACGCGCCCAGCAGACTGCTGATGAAGCCAACGAGCGCGCCCTGCGCATGCTCGAAAAGGCTAGCCAGAAGTAATAAGGCTGCCTGCAACCTATCCGGATCACATGGTCCGGATAGGCTGTCCAATCACACCGGGAATGCCACTCTCGGCATACACCAGATCTCTGATCGCCTTCCAGTCCAACCTGAACCCCTGCACCTTGTCCTGCTGCTCTGCCAGCAAGCGCTGAATAGCCGCCTGCTTGTCCAGGGTTGATGGCATGCCGTGCTCATCCAGTGCAGTGTGCACCTCCAGATACAGCAAACCGTCTTTGATGCCGAGCTTATAAGGCTGGTTGACGATGGTCACCGGCGTGCCGACCGGCACCTGCGGAAACAGCTCGGTAATGTCCTCGTTGCGCATGCGGAAGCAGCCATGGCTAACCCGCGTGCCGATGCCAAACTTTTTGTTGGTGCCATGGATCACGTAACCGCTCATTGCCAGGTTCATCTTGAACGGCCCCATGGGGTTATCCGGGCCCGGCGGCACCACCGAGGGCAACGGGTCGCCGTTGGCGGCGTGCTCTTCCAGAATGGACTTGGGCGGATACCAGGAGGGGTTGGCTTCCTTGCGCAAAATGCGCGTTTCACCAATGGGCGAGGACCAGCCCTCGCGGCCGATACCCACCGGGTAACTGGACACCAGCTGCGCATCTTTGTGGTAGTAGTACATGCGAAACTCGGGCAGGTTGATCACCACGCCTTCTCGCACACCCTCGGGCAGTACATGCTCACCCGGCAGAATGATCTCGACACCCGCGCCCGGCAACCATGGGTCGACGCCGGGGTTGGCCGCCGTCATCTCCAGATAGCCAAAACCACGCACGCTGCCGAGATCAGCGAAGGTGTCTTCATACGCGGCCTGATAACGCTCGACCTCGCCGATCATATTCTGCTCGGGAGACAGTAACGGGTAATCATTGGCCGTCGCCGCTGTCGCCAGCCCCGCCATCAGTGCCGCCAGCAAACCCTTTAACAGCATCGGACGTTTCATCCGCATCAGCTCCCACTCAGCATCATGTTTAAATCAAATTGCTGCACCGGCGCAGCCTCGCCCCGCGAGCGCGACACCGTACGTCGCTGCCCGGCTGCGCGCGCCTGGTCAGCCAACCTTACACAGGCCGGGCACAGCGTGCGCAAATCGGCTCGCGTCAGCTCCCGGTAGATCGGTCGAGACGGCAGCAAGTCCGCGCACAGGGTCCGCTCACGCGGCACATCCAGACGCAGGTTGATGTCCACCAGATGAACATGCCTGGAGTCTTCGACAAAAAGATCCAACTGCTCATCCTGCTCCACCAGACACCAGCGCCTGGCCATCCAGGATAGGCTCAATTGTCGACCTCATCGGCCGACGGTGGCGACTGGGCCCAGTCACGAATCACCGGCCATGCATTATCCAGAATGCCCGGCTGCCCCTCTACATTGGGGTGCACACCGTCAGCCTGCATCAGCTCTGGCTTGCCCGCCACACCCTCCAGTACAAAGGGCACCAGCGGCACCTGCTGCTGCTCGGCAACATCGCGGAAGACCTGTTCAAAGGCACTGGTATAACGCACGCCGTAGTTGGGCGGAATGCGCATGCCAAGCAACACCACCTCTGCCCCGGCCTCGCGTGAGCGTTCGACCATGGCCGCAAGATTCTGTTGCATTTTATCGGTGGGTAGCCCGCGCAGGCCGTCATTACCGCCCAGCTCAATCACCACCAGGTTGGGCTCATGCCGCGCCAGCAGGGCCGGCAGGCGTGCCAGACCACCTGCGGTGGTGTCGCCGCTGACCGAGGCATTGTGCACCTCAAACGGCAGGTTTTGCGCCTCCAGGCGGCGCTCCAGCAGGTTTACCCAGCCGTCACTGATTTCCAGACCGAAAGCGGCGCTGATACTATCACCGAGGATCAAAATCCCCTGTGCTGCTGCGGGCAGGGAGAGCAGACACAGCAACAGCCCTCCCAGCCAGTTTCTCAAGACGTTCATCAGGCCCGTTACCATGTCAGACGCTGTCGTAATTGCCCGCCACCTTAACAAAGTCGTCACCACCTCGGAAGCGCCACTGCAGATACTCTCGGACGTAAACCTGAGCATTCAGCGCGGCAGCAGTGTTGCCATCGTCGGCGCCTCGGGCTCCGGCAAGTCCACCCTGCTCAGCCTGCTCGCCGGGCTGGATCTGCCCAGCAGTGGCGAGGTGCTGCTGGCCGGACAATCCCTGACCACGCTGGATGAAGACCAGCGCGCCGCCCTGCGCGGTCTGGAAGTGGGTTTCGTGTTCCAGTCCTTTCAGCTGCTGGACAGTCTCAACGCAGTTGAAAACGTGATGCTGCCGCTTGAACTGGCCGGCCGCCGCGATGCCCGTCAGCACGCTACCGAGCTACTTGAGCGCGTCGGCCTCAAGGCGCGTATCAGCCATTATCCGCAGCAACTGTCTGGCGGCGAACAGCAGCGGGTTGCCATTGCCCGTGCCTTTGCCAGTGAGCCGGCCATTCTGTTTGCCGACGAGCCGACCGGTAACCTGGACGCCGCCACCGGCCAGAAGATCACCGATCTGCTGTTTGACCTTAACCGCGAACACGGCACCACGCTGATTCTGGTCACCCACGACGAGCGTCTGGCCGCCCGCTGCGAGCGCGCCCTGCACATGCAGGCAGGCCAACTGCAGGCGGAGCAGACTGTATGAGCAGTGCGCCGCTGGCCGGCCTCGCCTGGCGCCTGTTACGCCGGGAATGGCGCGCGGGGGAGCTGCGCGTGCTGCTCGGCGCACTGCTCATTGCAGTCACCATCAGCACCGCAATCAGTTTTTTTACCGAGCGACTTGAACGCAGTATGACCGGTCAGGCCGCCGAGTTTCTCGGTGCCGACCTGGTGATTTCCTCGGGCAGCCCGCTGCCGCCCCTGTATGCCGAACAGGCCCAGAGTCAGGGGCTGCAGATCAGCCAGCAGGTTGGCTTCAACAGTGTCATGGCCAGCGATGCAGCCATGCAGCTGTCCAGCGTCAAGGCGGTCGATGCAGCCTATCCGTTACGCGGCCAGATGCGCATTGCCGAGCAAGCCTTTGCGGCTGAGCAGCCGGTCAGCACCGGCCCGGCAGCCGGCGTGCTGTGGATCGAGCCGCGCCTGCTGACCCAGCTCGAGCTGGAGGTGGGTGATGCGCTGGAGGTTGGCTACGCCAGCCTGACCATCGGCGCGCTGTTGACCCATGAGCCAGACCGCGCCGGCGACTTTTACAGCCTGACGCCGCGGGTGTTGATGAACCTGCAGGATCTGGACGCCACCGGCATCGTGCAGCCCGGCAGCCGCGTGCGTTATCGCCTGCTGCTGGCTGGCAGCGATGAGCAGCTGAGCACCTATCAGCAGTGGCTGGAGGATCGCCTGGAGCCCAACCAGCGGGTCACCTCGGTCAAGGACGGCAACCGTCAGGTGGGCCGCGCACTGGGCCGAGCGGATCAGTTCCTGGGGCTGGCCAGTATCGCTGCGGTGGTGCTGGCCGGCGTTGCCGTGGCCCTGTCGGCTGGCCGCTTTGCCCTGCGCCATTTCGATACCAGCGCCATGCTGCGCTGCCTTGGGCTGTCACGCCGGCAGGTGATGCGGCTGTTTCTGTTTCAGCTGCTGTACCTGGGCGCGCTCGCCACTGCACTGGGTTTGGCCTTTGGCTGGTTTGCCCAATGGGGGCTGCTGCAGTTGCTGCGTGAGCTGCTACCCAGCAGCCTGCCCGAGCCAGGGCTGACGCCCTTGCTGGTGGGCGGCGCAACCGGGCTCTGTGCGCTGCTCGGCTTTGCCCTGCCGCCACTGCTGCGCCTGGGCCAGGTCGCCCCGCTGCGCGTCTTGCGCCGGGACCTGGCACCCATGCCGAGCAGCAGTTGGCTGATCTATGGCCTGGCGCTGGCAGTGCTCAGCCTGCTGATGTGGCAGTTTACCGGTGACCTGCAGATCACCCTGGCGATGATCTTTGGCGGCGCGGCGGCGGCGCTGGTGCTGGGCCTGCTGGCCTGGCTGCTGCTGCGCAGCGTTGCCGGCAAACTGCACAACCTTAGCCTCGCCTGGCGCCTGGGCAGTGGTGAGCTGCTCAAACGCCCGGCCGCAGCGGCAACGCAGATCCTCGCCTTTGGCCTGATCTTCATGAGCATGCTGGTGGTACTGATTCTGCGCACGGAGCTACTTAGCGACTGGCAGGATCAACTGCCGGCCGATGCGCCCAACCACTTTGCACTGAATATCCTGCCGAGTGAGCAGCAGGCCTTTGCTGAGCAGCTGGAGCAGATAGGTGCGCGCAGCGCGCCCCTCTACCCCGTTACGCCGGGGCGCCTGGTCAGCATCAATGGTGAGCCGGTGCGCCAGGAAGTAAGCAAGGAAGCAGAGGCTGACGGCCAGCGCGGCGAACAGGACCGCGGCACCCGCGCCATCAACCGCGACCTCAGCCTGACCTGGTCTGCCACACTGCCGCCCGACAACCAGTTGACCGCCGGCCAGTGGTGGAACGACAGCACGCCGGACAATGCCGTGTCGATCGAATCCGAGTTGGCGGAGAGTCTGGGCGTTGGCCTGGGCGATGAGCTGGGTTTTGTTATCGAGGGCCAAGCCCTGAGCGCTACCATTACCAGCACTCGCCAGGTCGAGTGGGACAACTTCACGCCCAACTTCTATATGGTATTTGCCCCGGGCGTGCTGGATGGGCTGCCCGCCACCCTGCTCACCAGCTTCCATCTGCCCACCAGCGAGCGTGCATCGCTGCGCGGGCTTACCCGCCAGTTTCCGGCGATGACATTGCTTGAGGTGGAGCCGGTGCTGGAGCAGATTCGCGGTATCCTCAAACAGGTCACCCTGGCAGTGGAGTACGTGCTGGTCTTTGTCCTGCTGGCCGGCCTGGCTGTGCTGTTTGCCGCGCTGCAGGCAACGCTGGATCAGCGCTTGTACCAGGGCGCACTACTGCGCACCCTGGGCGCGGAACGGGCGCTGCTGCGCCGGGCTACAAGGCTGGAGTTTTTGCTGCTGGGGCTGCTGGCAGGTGTCATGGCCGTGGTGGCAGCCGAGCTGGCTACCTGGGCGCTCTACCGCTTTGCACTTGAGCTGGACTGGTCGCCACACCTGCTGTTCTGGCTGCTCACACCACTGGTGGCTGCACTGCTGATAGGCTGCGCTGGCGTCTGGGGTACCCGTGCCGTAGTGCGCCAGAGCCCCATGCGTCTGATCAGCAGGGGCGCCTGAGCTATGAGCCGTTACCGTCCACCACGCCGCGCCGGCACCCCGCTTATCACCGCAGCGGGCGCCGCGCGGCTACGCGAAGAACTTGATGAGCTGTGGCTGCGCAAGCGCCCAGCCGTTACCCAGGCCGTCAGCGAGGCCGCTGCGCTGGGCGACCGCTCGGAGAACGCCGAGTACATATATGGCAAGAAGATGCTGCGTGAGATCGACAGCCGCGTGCGCTTTTTGCGCAAACGCCTGGAAGCACTCAAGGTAGTGGACCAGCCTCCGAGCGACCCCAGCCGCATCTACTTCAGCGCTCATATCGAACTGGAAGACGAAGACGGCAAGATACTGAAGCTGCGCATCGTCGGCCCTGACGAGATCGACCCCAAGCAGCAACACATCAGCATCGACAGCCCCATGGCTCGCGCCCTGCTAGGCAAGCAGCTGGACGACGAAGTCTGCGTTATGGCACCTGGCGGTGAGCGCCTTTATTGGGTCACCGACATCCGTTACTGACGGTCAGTGGATAGCGCGCCGGTGACGCGGCGCACAACCCGGCGCGGGCCATCTCTGGCATACTGCCGTCCTGTTTCGCAGTCAGGGCCGGCTCTTCATGAAAGGATTCAACCCGTTCTCCCGTATCTCGGCGTCGCCCACCCGCCCCGCCGCGCAATCGACATCGAGCGCCAGCTTTGATGTAGCAGCCTTGGTCAACGGCCCCTTTGGTGACCCGGATCAGGCTGTGCAGCCGGCATCCGTTGCGCTCGCTGAAAAACTGCGGCAAGCCTACTTCTGGATCGTCAATCACGCGGTCATCAGCCCGCACTACGATGTGGAGTACAACCTCTCGCCGCCGCAGCCGATCCAGTTTGGGGACAGCCAGACACCGCTCTACCTGCCGACCGATCAGAGCTATTCCAGCTTTATCCTGCTGCCGATTCTGACCTTTGCCGCGCGGCGAAAATGCCTGTTCATCGGCGGCCCCGGCCGCGGCAAAACCGCCTCGGCGTTGCTCATGGGCCTGCTGGCCGGATACAGCCCCAAGCAAGTACGCCGGGCGATGCAGCACGGCCACCCGCAGATGACCGTGGCGGATCTGCTGGGCAACCCGATGCCCATGGATATCATGAAGGCAGAGGAGCAATCGGATATCCGCATCAGTTGGCGCAGCTGGCTGGACATGCGGGTCAAGATTGTCGACGAGTACAACCGCATCCCCACCCGCACCCAGAGCGCCCTGCTGACCGTGATGGGCGACAACTACGCCGAGATGTTCAACCAGATCCACGAGTGCCCGCCCGCGGCCTGGTACCTGACCGCCAACGATGATCAGGGCGGCGGCACGTATCCGGTGATTGAGGCCCTCAAAGACCGTATCGACGTCGTGGTGCAGGCGCTGCCGTTCAACCCGCGCTTTCTCGACGAGCTGCTGATCCGTATCGAAGAAGGCGTTGATCCGGCGGACTGCCTGCCGGAAGTACTGCAGTTCAGCGAAGCGGACATGGCACAGATGGAGGCCGACATCCGCGCGGTCAACCTGCCGCCAGCCCTGCGCCAGCGCCTGGAATTCTTCGCCAGCCAGTTCGAATTCAGCGAATACTCAGGGCAGCAGTTCGAGTACAAGAGCAAAGACACCTCACGCCTGGCCGGCGTGGCCCGGCACCAGTTGGCGATGCTCGAAAACGGCCGCGACCGTCTCGCCGATCTGGGTTGCCAGACCCGCAACGGGCTGTCGGTGCGCAGTCTGATGTCGTTGATCGTCTACGCCAAAGCCATGGCGTATTTCCGCGGCAATAGCGAGGTCGAGCTGAATGACCTGACCCAGATGCTGCCGTTCGTGCTGCACTCTCACCTGTTTGCCGATGAAGACGCGCCGTTCTTCCAGCAACCGGAGAATGCCGCCTTCCTGAGCGACAAGATCGGCTGGTTGCGTCATCTGTTTCAGCTCAGCTGTCGCGAGTTCGAGCGTCAGGGCCGCCACCGCAACGACGAGGTCGCCGCGCTCAAGGCCGAGCTGGATGAAGGGCTTGAGGGGCTGTCACTCAAGGAGTGCCGCAAACGCCTGCAACGCATCGAGCGCACACTGCAACAACTGGCCACCGGCAACAAACTGTCCGGCGCAGTGCACGACGACGCCATGACGCTGAAATACCTGCACCAGCGCTACAGCAACTACCAGCGCTGGCTGACCAGTCAGAGCTGACATGCGCTCCGATTGGCTCGCACAGTATCTGGTCCAGCAGGCAGATACGCTCAATCATGCCTATCGCCTGGCGCGCCAGGGCGATCAGGCCGAGTTCGCCCGCAGTTTCAGCGGCTTTGTGCTGGATGCGCTCGACCCGCTGCTGCTGGCTCTGGAACCCTGGCCGGCAGCCAACAAGGCCGCGCTGGCCGAGACAGCCTATCAGGTGGGCCTGACGCTGGTGCGCCGCGGCTGGCTGGCCGCAGAGCAACGCGCCTTGACGGTCGAGTTGTTTACCACGGTCCTGCCCCGCTGGCTCGCGCCTTATCCGGCCGACGCCCCCAGGCTGCTGGTGCAACTGCTCAATACCCTTTCTCACCTGCCATCAGCCGCGCAGCGCGGCTCACTGCTGGAGCAATGGCAACGCTGCAACCCTGCGCCGGATGCCACGCCGGACCACCTGCTGATACTTGGCTGGATGGCAGGCCTCCCGGAGTTTCGCAGCGCCGCCGTGACAGCACTCGGCCGTCAGACCGCGCTGGCCGAACACCTTCATTTGGGCGAACCTGAACAACTTGCCCACCCCTGGTGGCAAGGCACGACGGCCGGCTGGCGGACAGCGCCGCTAGAGTTGGGCGCATCAACCTGGTTGGGGGGTGAGTTTGCGGCGCTGCCGGTATTGCTGGTCGCAGCAGATCAGACGCTGATTCAGGCCGGCGATGACTGCTGGCAGCTGCACGCCGACGCCTGGGGACACAAATTACTTGCCCACACGCCGGAGCACGCAGACCCCGTCTCAATTCAGGACTTGCAGCAATTGCCGCCCGGCCTGAACGACAACTGGCGCAGTTTCGACTTGGCGCGCCAATGCCTTGAGCGCCGGTACGACTGGGTCGTCAGCTTCCACAACAGTTTCCGCATCATGATCATCCCCAAAGTCGGGGGCCAGCCATGAGCGCAGATCCGCAGCTGGATCATTGGCAAGCTCAATGGCAACGCGCCTTGCAACTCTGGAGCGATCACCTGCAACTGCAGGAGCCGCTCTGGCTGTTTGACGTGCAGGCCGCCACCCAAGCCGGGCTGACCGACAGCTTTGCCGCCATTCGCCTGACCTCGCAACGCGTCATGGTGAACCTGCAGGACATCACCCAGCGCGGGCTGGACGACTATGCGCTTGAGGTCCTGGCCCACGAAATCGGTCACCACGTCTATGCACCTGCCAACATGACCCAGCATCTGCAACTGCTGGCGGTCATTCGCCAAGCGCTGCCGGGCAGTGAGCAGCTGGCGCCCTTGGTCGCCAATCTCTATACCGACCTGCTGATCAACCAGCACCTGCAGCGCAATACGCCCTGCCAAATGGATGCGATTTACCAGCGGCTTAAACCTGCCACCGCCACTCCTCTGTGGCAGCTGTACATGCGCATCTATGAGCGTCTCTGGCAACTGCCGCCAGAAACCCTGACCTCTGCCCCGCTCGGCAGCTCGGAGGAAGGCGACGCCTGGCTTGGCAGCCGCATCATCAAGGTCTACGGCAAAGATTGGCTGACCGGCGCCAGCCGCTTCGCCACCCTGTTGCTGCGTTATCTGCAAAATGACGAACAAGCAGCCAACGACGCATTCGGCGTGCTGGCCGATACCGCCGACGCCGGCAACGGCCACACCGGCACAGGCGTGCCCGCTCTGCCAGCAATCGACGTACTGCACCCCAGTCTCGACCCGGAGCTGAGCGAACAGACGCCGGGCACAGCTGACGCTGACGGCGATTGCAGTGCAGCTAGCGCCGCGCGCTCAGCTGGCCAGGCGCTTGAGCCGCAGGAGTACTACGAGGTGATGCGCGCCGCTGGCGTCGACATCTCTCGCCACGATGCCACGGTCAACTATTACCGCGACGCCGTGCGCCCCTACCTGCTGCCGTTCCCTGCCAAGTCGACACCCGCCCCCAGCGAGCCCGAACGCGAAGGCACTGCCCTGTGGGAACCAGGCGATGACCCGGCCGAGATCGACTGGTTTGCAACCCTGTTGGCCGGCGGTGACCCTATTCCCGGCATCACCACCCACAAGGCGGTATTCAGCCGCGACGGCACCGAGCAACCTCGCCATCAGGTCTGCGATCTGGACCTGTACGTGGACAGCTCCGGCTCCATGCCCAATCCGCAGTATCAACTGTCCTATCCGGCGCTCGCCGGCGTGTTGCTCTGCATGTCGGCGCTGCGGGCCGGAGCGCAGGTGCAGGTCACGCTCTGGAGCGGCGCACGCCAATGCCTGACAACCGACGGTTTCATTCGCGACGAGGCCGGCGCGCTGCGCATACTGACCGGCTTCTTTGGCGGCAGCACCAGCTTCCCGTTGAAATTGCTGCGCGATACCTACGCACAGCCGCGCCGCACGCCAACACAGGTGGTCGTGCTCTCAGATGACGGCGTCAGCTCGATGTTCGCTGATGACGAAGAAGGCACACCGGGTGCCGAGATCAGTGCACGCACCTTACGTCACTGCGGCGGCGCAGGTCATTGGGTACTGGATTTGCCGATGGAGCTGGACAGCCAAACCGGGCACCCCTGGCTGCAAGGCGCTTATGAAAAGATGCGCGTGGGCAGAGATCAGGGCTGGCAGGTACATCGCGTCAACGGGCTGGAGCCGATGCTCACCTTCGCGCGCCACTTTTCGCGGCAGTACTACCAAGCCAACGACGCCACCGCCCAGCGAGCGACCCGCCCATGAGCCACCTGCAATCCGGCCCGTCCATGCTCCACCTGCATCAGCGCCTGCTGGCCTACCCCGGCGGCCCGGTGCCGATCGGCCAGGAATTGATAGCACTGCTGCATGACCTTATCGCGCGGTTGGCACCGGCTGTCACGGCGCCAACCCTGCTGCCGATTTACGACCTGCCTGAATGGGAAGAGCCCGAAGAGAGGGAGCGACCGGACACATTACTGCTGATGATCTGGCTGCTGGCGGATGACGCTTTCTGTGGCCTGACCCTTTATTCCGATGAAGTCGTCGCTCTGCTGGCATCCAGCAACACGCTGATGGACACCGCTCACCCCAATCTGAGCGATGAAGATCAGCGCGAGGAGCTGATCCGCCTGACGCTCAGCGGCCTGCGCCTCAAGCCGCAGAACGAAACCGATCAGCAAGCGCAGGATCGCTTGCTGATGGTCAGCTCCAGCGAACGGGCTCGGGTCGTCGCGGCTTCCAGAGCCGCCGAACAGCGCGCCGAATCCATTCGCAAGGCGCTGGCAGAAAAGCGTGCCCGCGAAGCCGCCGACAAGTACACCCGCGAATGACCACACACGCTGCGGAACCCGCTCCCTGGCTCGACTCCCGGCGCCTGCCCGAACTGAGCCCACGCGCCGCACAGCGGCTGCAACGTTGTCTGCAGCACCCGGACGCGCCCACGCTGAGCGGCCGTAGCGGCCATCATCTGGACGCAGCGGCGCTGTCCCAGTTGCAGATCGACAAACAGCTGCTGCAATACCCCGACTCCCAGTGGCTGACCACCTTTCTCGACCACTGCCGGCGACAGGTTCCGCGCTATCGCGGCTATCCCTGGCACCTTGGCTTTGACGCCCTGCCCTGTACTTCCCGACAAGATCTGAGCAGTGACGTGGCAGCCTTTGTGCCGACAGACATTGATCCGCAGCGGTTGATCGTGTTCGAGACCAGCGGCACCACCGGCCACCCCCTGCGCGTGCCGTCACTGCCATTGGTCGCCGCACGCTACCACTGTTTTCACGAACGCATCGTCGGCTGGCACGGCATCGATCTGCAAACCCTGCCAGGCGACACCGGCGTCATGCTGGTTGGTGATCAACAGCGTTGTTTCACCTATGCGTCGGTGCTGCCCTACTGGGATGACAAGGTACTGCTCAAGCTCAACATGAATCCGGCCGACTGGCCCAGCGCCGCCGCGCGTGGGCGCTATCTGGATACGGTCAAACCGCTGCTGATGACCGGCGACCCGCGCAGCCTGAGCACGCTGCTGACGATTGAATTCGACCACCAGCCTGCCGCCATTTTGTCGACATCCATGACCCTGCTGGACGGCCTCAAGGCGCGCTTGAGCAAACGCTTTGCCTGCCCGGTCATCAACCTCTATTCAATGAACGAAGCGGGTCCCATTGCCGCCTGCGACGGCAGCGGCAACGGGCTGCGTCTGGTGCAAAGCACGCTCAAGGTCGAGCTGCTCGACCGTCAAGGCCGCGCCGTACCCGCAGGCGAGCGCGGGGAAATCACCATCACCGGCGGCTTCAACCCCTGCATGCCGCTGCTGCGCTATCGCACCGGTGACTATGCCTGCCTGTACCAAAGCCCCGAAGGGCACGAGTACCTGCAGCAACTGGACGGTCGCCCGCCGGTGCGCTTTCACGCCGCTGGCCGCTGGCTCAACAACGTCGACATCACCCATCTGATGCAGCCGTTTGAACTGGCCCAGTATCAGCTGCACCAACAAGCCAATGGCAATCTGCTACTGCGCCTGCAAGGCCGAACCGACGAGCAGGCCCTGCGCCGTGCAATTGCCAGCACCTTTGGTCAGGATTGCGGCCTCAGCATCGAGCCCTTCCCGCTCGGCATCGATAAACTCATTCAATACACCAGCGACTACCCCGGAGCCCACGACGGATGAGCAGTCTTACCCTGCTGGAATACAGCGCCAACGCCTTCTTTCTGATCAGCGTCTTCCTCGCCGCCCGCAATCATCGCCACACCTGGACGCTGGGCATCGTGGGCTGCGTGCTGTTTGCCGTTTTGTTCTTTCAGGTGCAACTGTACGCGGACGCCACACTGATGCTGTTCTACATCGGCACCAGTGTCATCGGCTGGCGGCAATGGCAGCGCGGCGCCAGCGCCGAGGCGATCAGCCGCAGCTCCTGGTCGCAGCTCGCACTCTACCTGTTGATTGCAGTAGCAACGCTGCTGGGTTACGGCGCGCTGCTGCACCTGCACACCGATGCCTACGCGCCCTTCGTCGACTCCGCAGTCCTGACCTTCAGCGTGACCGCCCAACTGCTGCTGATGAAACGACGCATCGAAACCTGGTGGTTCTGGCTGATCGTCAACACCATCGCAGTACCGCTGTATGCCTCGCGCGAGCTGATGCTGACCTCCATGGTGTATGTCGGCTTCTGGATCAACGCCTGCTATGGGCTGTGGCGCTGGCACCGAGAACTGAGCAAAGCATGTCAAAGCACTACCGAACCGGCTTAGTCGTCGGCAAGTTTTCGCCGCTGCACAGCGGCCACAGGAACCTGATCGACACCGCGACCGCGGCCTGCGATCAGTTACTCATCCTGAGCTATTCACGGCCGGAGTTTGCCGGCTGCACCAGTGCCTTGCGCCAGCAATGGCTCAATAACGGCTGGCCGCAGCATCAATGCGTGGTGCTCGACGCCGCGCAGGCCTGCCGGCTTGGGCTGGTAATGCCTGATAACAATGCCAGCGATCTGCAGCAGCGGCAGTTCTGTGCAGAGCTGATTGATCGCACGTTTGGCCAGCCCATAGACGTCGTGTTCAGCAGCGAAGACTACGGACAAGGGTTTGCCGACCACCTTGCCAAGCACTGGCAACGGCCGGTCGCGTCAGTGCTGCTCGACCGCGACCGTATTCGCCACCCCGTCAGCGGTACCGCCTTGCGTGCGGCCCCCAGCGCCCGCTGGCAAACCGCTGACGTCTTGACCACCCAACGCTGCCAACGCATCGCCCTGATCGGCGCAGAGTCCACGGGCAAGACCAGCCTCGGCCAATGGCTGGCGCAGCAGCGCGGCTGGCACTGGGTCGCCGAATTCGGCCGCCAGCATTGGGAAGATTGCGGCGGCGTGCTCAGCTCTGAGGATCTGCTGACCATTGCCCGCACCCAGGTTGAACTGGAAGACCAAGCCGTTGCCCTCGCATCCAGCGAGGAGCACAGCGCGGTGATCTGCGATACCACCCCGCTGACCACGCTGATCTACCACCAACTGATATTCCCTGAGCCACCTCCAGCCGAGCTGATCGCATTGGCCGAGCGCCCTTATCATCAGCTCTGGCTGTGTGCGGCTGACTTTCCACTGGTGCAGGACGGCACCCGCAGCCCCGAGGCATTCCGTCAGCAGCAACACGCGCTGTACGAGTCAGAACTGGCCAACAGGCAGCTCGGCACATTGCGGTTATCCGGGCCGCTTGAGCAGAGACGCGCACAGCTACTGGGTAGCGTCTCGGCCAACTGACGGCAGTCAACCGTAAGAGCAGGTCACAAAACGCCGATCTAGACGGCCCCAAGGCTTGAATACCCGTTACAGATCGCGCTAACTTGACTCAAAAGCGAGACGGCACCTGAGCACATTGACCAGCATCAACACCCTTGGCCTCGCCATTTTCTAGAATGGATTTCGTAGCAGCGATCATCCGTGATCTGCCCGCATACAGGAAAAGGAATCATCGTGCAGAAACCTCCCCGCAAGCTCGTCCGTGGCCTGGTGGCCGCCGCCATCCTCATTGCCCTTGCCGTTGTCGCCTGGATTGAGCTCAAACCCTCCGGGTATGGCGACGGATTCGTCAGCGGCAATGGCCGCATCGAAGCAACCGAAATCAACGTCGCCACCAAGCTCGGCGGTCGCGTCGCCCGCATCCTGGTGGACGAAGGCGACTTTGTGGATACCGGCGACGTACTCGCCGAGATGGACACCACCACCCTGCAGGCGCAGTTGCAGCAGGCCCAGGCCCAGTCCAGACAGGCAGAAAACGCCATTCAAACCGCGCAGGCGCTGGTCAGCCAGCGCGAAAGCGAACACGCCACCGCCGAGGCGCTGTTGCTGCAACGCCAGGCTGAATCCAATGCCGCGCAAAAACGCTATGACCGCATCAAGGTACTGGTTCAGCGCAATGCGATGTCGCGCCAGCAGCTGGACGACGCAGAGGCCGCGCTGCAAAGTGCGCAAGCGGCCGTTGCGTCCGCACGGGCGCAAATCCTGTCGGCCGAGGCCGGTATCGCCGCTGCGCGCTCACAGGTGATTGGTGCCGAATCGGCGCTGGACGCCGCCCGCGCCGCCGTCGACCGCATCGCCGCCGATATCACCGACAGCACCCTGAGCGCCGACCGTCATGCCCGCGTGCAATTCCGCACTGTCGAGCCGGGTGAAGTGCTCGGCGCCGGAGGACGCGTGCTCAACCTGGTTGACCTGACCGATGTCTACATGACCTTCTTCCTGCCCGAACGGCTGGCTGGCCGGGTTGCCATGGGTTCTGATGCTCGCATCATCATCGATGCTGCGCCTGAGTACGTCATCCCCGCCACCGTCAGCTATGTGTCTAGCGTCGCCCAGTTCACGCCCAAGTCGGTCGAGACCGAACAGGAACGCGAGAAGATGATGTTCCGCATCCGTGCGCGCATCGACCCAGCCCTGCTGGAGGAGCACATCGAACAGGTCAAGACCGGCCTGCCCGGCGTCGCCTGGCTGAAGCTGGACGCCGACGCCGACTGGCCGGCGGAACTTGAAGTCAACGTCGGACGCTGAGCATGGACGCGCACGATCCGGTCGCCAGACTGGACGGTATCAGCCTGCAATACGGCAAGGTAACCGCCCTTGATGCCCTGACGCTGGAGTTACCGGCCGGCTGCATGGTCGGCCTGATCGGCCCCGATGGCGTGGGCAAATCCAGCCTGCTGTCACTGGTGGCTGGCGCGCGACGCCTGCAGCAGGGGCAACTTCAGGTATTGGGCGGCGATATGCACAGCGCCGGCCATCGCCGCCGTGTCTGCCCGCGCATTGCCTTTATGCCACAGGGGCTTGGTAAAAACCTCTACCCCACCCTGAGCGTCGCGGAGAACCTGGAGTTCTTCGGTCGTTTGTTCAACCAGGACCGGCAGGAGCGCCAGGCCAGGATCAGCGATCTGCTCGCCAGCACCGGCATGAGCCGTTTTATTGATCGCCCGGCAGGCAAGCTGTCGGGCGGCATGAAGCAAAAGTTGGGGCTGTGCTGCGCACTGATTCACGACCCGGACCTGTTGATTCTGGATGAACCCACGACCGGCGTCGACCCGCTGTCACGCAGCCAATTCTGGGATCTGATTCAGCGCATTCGTGCCAGTCGGCCGCAGATGAGCGTGCTGATTGCCAGCGCCTATATGGATGAAGCCCAAAATTTTGACTGGCTGATCGCGATGGACGCCGGCAAGGTACTGGCTACCGGCACGCCGCAGCAGATCCTTGAGCGAACCGAGTCCAGTAGCCTTGAACAGGCCTTTGTCGCCCTGCTGCCCGAGGAAAAACGCAGTCAGCACCAGCAACTGATCATTCCGCCGCGCGGCGAGCATAGCGGCATCGCCATCGAAGCCCACGACCTCACCCGCCGCTTTGGCGACTTTGTAGCGGTAGACAAGGTCAACTTCCGCATCGAACGCGGCGAGATCTTTGGCTTCCTCGGCTCCAACGGCTGCGGCAAGTCGACCACCATGAAGATGCTCACCGGCCTGCTGCCCTTCAGCGAAGGCCAGGCCTCGGTGCTCGGCAAGCCTGTCGATCCAAACGACATGGGCGTGCGTATGCGTGTGGGCTATATGTCCCAAGCCTTCTCGCTGTACAGCGAACTGACGGTGCGCCAGAACCTGGCGCTGCATGCAAAGCTGTACCACCTGCCCGCAGAGCGAGGCCCGCAGCGCATTCTTGAACTGCTGGACCAATTCAACCTGCATGAGGTGGCCGACAGCCTGCCTATGGCGTTGCCGCTGGGCGTGCGCCAACGGCTGTCACTGGCGGTTGCGGTCATTCACAAGCCGGAAATCCTCATTCTCGATGAGCCGACTTCCGGCGTCGACCCGGTTGCCCGCGACATGTTCTGGGCATTGCTGGTCAAACTCTCGCGCGAAGACGGCGTGACCATCTTTATCTCTACCCACTTCATGAACGAAGCAGAACGCTGCGACCGCATGTCGTTGATGCACGCCGGCAAGGTCCTCGTCAGCGGCGCGCCGCAGGCGCTGCGCCAGCAGCGCGGCAAAGCCACGCTGGAAGAGGCGTTCATCGACTGTCTGCGTGAGGCCAGCGGCCCGGATGACAGTGCGCCCGAGGTGGACACAGCCCCCGCGCCCACAACCACCGCAAACGCACCCGTCAAGGTGCCACGCTTCAGCCTGCGCCGTTTGCTGAGCTACACCCGACGCGAAACCATGGAGCTGCGCCGTGACCCGGTGCGCGGTTTGCTCGCGCTGGTCGGCACGGTGTTCCTGATGCTGATCATGGGGTACGGCATCAACATGGATGTCGAGAACCTGACCTTTGCGGTGCTGGATCGCGACCAGACAACCTACAGCCAAAACTATGCGCTGGAGCTGTCAGGCTCGCGCTACTTTATCGAAAAGCCGCCACTGTACAGCCATGCTGAACTCGATGAACGCATGCGCGCCGGTGACATCAGCCTGGCACTGGAAATCCCGCCCGGATTCGGCCGCGACCTGCTGCGCGGCGACGCTCCCCAGGTGGCCTATTGGGTCGATGGCGCCATGCCCATGCGCGCAGATACGCTGCGCGGTTATGCCCAGGGCATTCACCTGAACTACCTGCTGACCCTGGCCGCCCATCAGCCCACCACCTATACAACCAGCCTGGTAAACGTGGAAACGCGCTACCGCTACAACCCCGACGTTAAAAGCCTGCCAGCCATGGTACCGGCCGTGATCCCGATTCTGCTGATGATGATCCCGGCCATGCTCACGGCGCTGGCGGTGGTCAGGGAAAAGGAGCTGGGCTCAATTACCAACTTCTACGTCACGCCGGTCAGCAAGCTGGAGTTTCTGCTCGGCAAGCAGCTGCCGTATGTCGCGCTGGGCTTCATCAACCTGCTCGCGCTGCTGGTGTTGGCGGTGTTTGTCTTTGATGTGCCAATCAAGGGTAGCTTGCCCACCCTGCTGCTTGGCGGGCTGCTCTATCTGATTTGCGCGACCGGGCTCGGGCTACTGGTGTCGTCGCTGCTGAAAAGCCAGATTGCGGCGATTTTTGGCACCGCTATCGCCACGCTGATTCCCGCAATCCAGTTTTCCGGGATGATGCACCCGGTCTCTGCCATGGAAGGGGCCGGCGCGTTCATCGGTCAGCTCTACCCCACCACCCACTTTCTGATCATTACCCGTGGGGTGTTCTCCAAGGCGCTCGACTTTGCTGAGCTGCAAGGCTATTTCCTGCCGCTGCTGCTGGCGGTTCCGCTGCTCACACTCGCCAGCGTGCTTGGCCTGAGCAAGCAGGAGAAATGACATGACACGCGCACTCGGCAATATTCTCCAACTCGGCATCAAAGAGCTACGCAGCCTGGCCCGTGACCCAGCCCTGGTTGTGCTGATCATCTATGCCTTCAGCCTGAGCATCTATTCTTCTGCCACCGCGATGCCGGAAACACCTCACCGCGCGACCATCGCTGTGGTCGATGAAGATCGCTCGCAGGTATCAGCCAGGTTGATCGACGCTTTTCAGCTACCTTACTTTCTGCCGCCCACTCGCATCGATCATCAGCAAATGGATCGGGGCATGGACAGTGGCCTGTACACCTTTACGCTGAACATCCCGCCGGACTTTCAGCGCGACCTGCTGGCCGGCGAGCAGCCGGCCATTCAACTGAACGTTGATGCCACCCAGGTCAGCCAGGCCTTCAGCGGTGCCGGCCATATCCAGCAAATCATCCAGAGCGAAACAGCCGCATTTGTGCAGCGGTATCAAGGCAGCGCAAACCAGCCGGTCGAGGCGGTCGTGCGCATTGCCTATAACCCCAACCTGGATGCCAGCTGGTTTGGCGCCATCACCGAGGTGATCAACCAGATCACCATGCTGTCGATCATCCTGACCGGCGCAGCGCTGATTCGCGAGCGCGAGCACGGCACCATCGAGCACCTGCTGGTCATGCCGGTGACGCCGCTGGAAATCATGCTGGCCAAGGTCTGGGCCATGGGGCTGGTGGTGCTGGTTGCGTCTGGCTTTGCCCTGCGCTTTATCGTCGAAGGCTGGCTGCAGGTACCGATTCAAGGGACGATGGCGCTATTTTTGGCGGGTACGGCATTGCACCTGTTTGCCACCACCTCAATGGGAATATTTCTTGGCACGGTGGCCCGCTCAATGCCGCAGCTGGGCCTATTGATCATGCTGGTGCTGATCCCGCTGCAGATTCTGTCCGGCGCGGTAACGCCGCGCGAGAGCATGCCCCTGCCAGTGCAGCTGGTCATGTCGCTGGCACCGACCACGCACTTTGTTGAACTGGCGCAGAGCGTGCTGCTGCGCGGTGCCGGCCTGGGCATCGTATGGCCGAAGCTGCTGGCCTTGATAACCATCGGTGCGGTGTTCTTCTACGCGGCGCTGCGCCGGCTGCGCAGCACCCTGCAGTAACGGCGACCGATCAGGCCGCCGCTGCGGTCAATCAGGCAACTGAGTCGCCGGCTCGCCGCTCTCGGCCTCACGGGCGATTTTGGCAGCCTCCGGCGATAGTTCCAGATAGATCACCGTCCAGTCCGCCACCGGCTCCAGCTTCTGCGCAGGCGAGAACACGCGAACGCGCCGCTCCGGCGTCAGCGCCAGCATCGGTACGCGGTTCTTGCCCGCCTCCTGCTGCCACTGCTCAAAACCAAAGCCCTCGCTCAGGGTGGTGGCCTTGAAGCGCGCGCCCTGGCTGATCAGACTCGACAGCTTGCTGAAGGTCATGCCCTCCGCGCCCATCAACAAGCCCTCATGGGCACTGGAAATCTGCAGGCGCTCGTTTGCTCCGCTACGCTCGTTGCGCACGCTGAAGATACGGTGCGCCGGAAAATCACGCTGAAAGTGTTTGTTGAGCAAGGCGTTGCGTTCACGCTCAGGCGTCAGGGTCACCAGCGTGCCAAGACCGGCGAGGTCCAGATTGTCATCAAAGTGCGTCGACAAGGGGTTGCCGCGCAGGGTGCGCAGGCCTTTCATGCGCGCCTGGCGGATCGAGTCCCAATGGGTATCAACGATCAGCAGCGGCACTTCCAGCTTCTGCAGCACTTCGGCGAGCGAACGCGCCACCGCGTTGGCACCAATCAGCAGCACCCCGCGTCGCTCCGGCTCGGTCACGCCCAACAGCTGCGCCATGCGCCGCGCCGTGGCGCTTTGAAACACCACGGTGCCAATGATCACCGCAAAGGTCAGTGCGCTGACCAGCGCTGCGTCCTCGTAGCCGGCCTTCTCCAGACGCAGGGCGAACAGTGCCGAGACGGCGGCGGCAACGATACCGCGCGGCCCGATCCAGGCGACCAGCGCGCGCTCATTCCAGGTCAGCTCACTACCGATACTGCTGACCCACACCGCCAGCGGCCGGGCGACAAACTGGATAACCGCCAGCAGCGCCAACGCAGGCCAGCCGAGTGCCAGCAAGGCGCCCAGGTCTACCCGCGCCGCCAGCAAAATAAACAGGCCGGAAATCAGCAATACCGAGAGGTGCTCCTTAAACACCAGAATTTCCTCGATATCCACGCCCTTGGCGTTCGCCAGCCAGATACCCATAACAGTCACGGTCAGCAGGCCGGACTCGTGTACCAGCTCGTTGGACACGGTAAAGGCAACCAGCACCAGCGCCAGCGAGGCGAGCACCTCAAGGTATTCCGGAATCCAGTGACGGCGCAGCGCCGTGGCCATCAACGCACCACCAGCCACACCGGCAATGGCGCCGACCGCGATCACCTCGACAAAGATCCATAGCCCCGCGCTAAAGCCATTTCCGCCGGCGCTCTGGGCCACGATCCATTCATAGACCAGTACTGCCAGCAAGGCGCCAATCGGATCGATCAGAATGCCCTCCCAGCGCAGCACCTTGGAGATCCGCTGGGTCGCCCGCAGGGTACGTAGCATAGGCACCACCACGGTCGGGCCGGTTACCACCACTAGCGCACCAAAGAGCGCCGACAGCGCCAGGTCCAGCTCGATCAGCCAGTGACAGGCTGCGGTAATCACGCCCCAGGTCACCAGCGCACCGACGGTGACCAGCCGGCGCACCACGCTGCCGGTTTCCTTGAGCTGTTCAAACTTGAGCGTCAGGCTGCCCTCAAACAGGATCAGCGCTACGCACACCGACACCAGCGGGAACAGCAGATCGCCCAAAAACGCATCCGGCTGCAGCAGGCCAAATACCGGCCCCAGCAGAATGCCGGCCAGCAACAAAAACAGAATCGCCGGCAGGCGCAGGCGCCAGGCTGTCAGCTGGCAGACCAGGCTGACCAGGGCAACCCCGGACAAGGTCAGCGCCGGGGTAATCATCTGGTGCATCTCGCTCAATGTCATCTCCCTGTAAGCGAAGGAATAGCAGACGCGTTAGCGCGTCTCACGGCGGTGGGGCAGGGTCAGATCCGGGCCCATGCCAAGCGGCACGATACGCGTCGGATTGATGGTGTCGTGACTGTAATAGTAGTGCTGCTTTATGTGCTGAAAGTTCACCGTATCGGCTACGCCCGGCCATTGATACAGCTCGCGCAGATAACCAAGCAGGCTGGGATAGTCTTCCAGACGCTTGAGGTTGCACTTGAAGTGGCCGTGGTAAACCGGGTCGAAGCGCACCAGGGTGGTAAACAGGCGCCAATCGGCCAGGGTTACCTGCTCGCCCAGCAGATACCGGCGCTGCGTGAGCAGATCTTCAAGCCAGTCAAGGGCCTCGAACAAGCTACGACAGGCCTGCTCGTATACGGACTGCTCGGTGGCAAAGCCCGCTTTGTAAACGCCGTTGTTTACATCGTCGTAGACACGCTGGTTGATTTCGGCCATCGCATCGCGCAGGTGGTCCGGGGCAAAATCGCTGGTGTTGCCGGTCAAGCCATCAAAGGCGCTGTTGAACAGCTCGATGATCTCCGCCGACTCGTTGTTGACGATGGTCTGCTCCTGGCTATCCCAAAGCACCGGCACGGTAACCCTGCCGGTGTAGTCGGCACGGGCATGGGTATAAAGCTGGTGCATGTGCTGATAGCCATAAAGCGGTTCGGGCTCGGCAAAGGTCCAGCCCTGATCCAGCATATGTGGATGCACCACAGTCACTGCGATATGCGACGCCAGCCCCTTGAGCTCGCGCAGAATCAGCGTGCGGTGCGCCCACGGGCACGCCAGCGATACATACAGGTGGTAGCGACCGCTGTCCGGCGCAAAGCGTCCGCCCGCCTCGATCCGGTCGCGAAAACCGGCATCTTCCCGCTTGAAAGCACCGCCGGTGCTCTTGGTGTCATACCACTGGTCAACCCAGCGCCCTTCTACAAGACGTCCCATCTGGCTGTTTCCTGTTGTCTGGCCCAAGTTTTGGCAAGAAATACGCTGCCACAAGCTCTCTAGACTGACATTTTGCCCTGATATTGCAACGCTCAGACAAAAGGCTGCGGTAATTTGTTGGCAAAGTCCGTATAATGCGCGCCCATCCTATCCCCCAAGGTTTACTCCCTCTATGTCCGACACCTCTCCGGCGGCTCCGCAGTTTGCCGATCTTGGCCTGCCCGCCCCCCTTCTTGAGGCGCTCAACAGCCTCGGCTATGAAACACCGTCCCCGATTCAGGCCGAGGCCATCCCGACCCTGCTGTCCGGCAAGGACCTGCTGGGTCTGGCACAGACCGGTACCGGCAAGACCGCAGCCTTTGCGCTGCCTGTCCTGGCCGGCATGGATATCAGCCTGCGTGCTACCCAGGCTCTGATCCTCACCCCGACTCGCGAACTGGCCCTGCAGGTTGCCGAAGCCTTCCAGCGCTACGCCCAGAACATGCGCGGCTTTTCTGTGCTGGCCCTGTACGGCGGCTCGGCCTTTGCTCCCCAGTTCAAGGCGCTGGAGCGCGGCGCCCAGGTTGTTGTGGCAACCCCGGGCCGTCTGACCGACCACCTGCGTCGTGGCAGCCTGAAGCTGCAGGACCTGCGCTTCCTGGTCCTGGACGAAGCCGACGAAATGCTCAAGATGGGCTTTGCCGACGACCTTGAAGCGGTCTTTGAAGAAGTGCCGGAGCAGACCCAGAAGGCGCTGTTCTCCGCCACCATGCCGCCCGGCGTGCGTAACGTTGCGCGCAACCACATGAAGGAGCCGGCCGAGATCCGCCTGCACAGTGGTTCGAGCAGCAGCCTGGAGACCATTACCCAGAAGGTCTGGGAAGTCTCCAACCACCATAAGCTGGATGCCATGACGCGCCTGCTCGAAGTCGAGCCGGTCGAGGCCATGATCGTTTTCGTGCGCACCAAAACCGCCAGCCTGGAGCTGTCCGAGCGTCTGGAAGCCCGCGGCTTTGCCGCCGCCGCGCTGAACGGTGACCTCAGCCAGCAACTGCGTGAGCAGGTAGTTGACCGCCTCAAGCGCGGCCTGCTGGACATTGTGGTTGCGACTGACGTTGCCGCCCGTGGTCTCGACGTGGAACGCATTACCCACGTACTCAACTACGACCTGCCGCACGACAGCGAAAGCTACGTACACCGCATCGGCCGTACCGGGCGCGCCGGCCGCCAGGGCACCGCGATTCTGTTCGCCACCCCGCGCGAGCGCCGCCTGCTGCACGTACTGGAGCGCGCGACCGGTCAGAAGATCGAGCCGCAAGCCCTGCCCACCGCCGACGCCGTACGCAGTGGCCGTCTGAACAAGCTGGCTGGCCGCCTGAACGATGCCCGCGAGCAGTCCACTGCCCTGCATCAGCAACTGGTCAGCGACCTGCAGGAACTCACCAGCCTGGACGCCACCGAACTGGCCGCCGCGCTGCTGAGCATCCTGCCAAGCGCCAAAACCCTGCTGGAGCCGGTCTCCGACCTGCCCGCCCAGCCGCCGCGCAAGGATCGTCAGTTTGATCGTGACAGCGGCCTGACCCGCTACAAGGTGCAGGGTGGTCGCAAGAGCGGCCTGATGCCCAAGCCGCTGGTCGATGTACTGGTCAAGGTTGGCGGCATCCAGCGTCAGCAGATTGGTCACATCAAGCTGTTCAACGAGCACACCGGCGTGTTCCTGCCGCAGCTCGACCAGCAGGCACTCAACCGTCTGGCTGGCGCCGAGATCAATGGCATTGCGCTGCAGATCAAGGCCTGGCCGCTGCCCGAAGGTGAGCTGCCACCGCGTGATCACGCCCCGCGCAAGCCGCGCCGTGACTTTGCCAAGGGCAAAGGCAAGCCGCCGCGCAAGGCCTGATCACGGAGTCGGCGGCAGATGGAATGGATTGATATCGGCGTCAACCTGACCGACAAGGCCTTTGCCCAGGACCGCGAAGCGGTGCTGGAGCGGGCCTGGCAGGCCGATGTCAGCCAGATGCTGCTGACCATGACCTCCCTTGAGCAGGCCGACAGCCTGCTCGCCCTGTGCGCCGAGCAGCCGCAACGGTTGTTCACCACTGCCGGCGTACACCCCCACGAAGCTCGCCACTGGACCACTGACAGCAGTCGGCAACTCGCCGCCCTGTGTGCGGAGCCTGCGGTACGCGCGGTGGGTGAATGCGGGCTGGACTTCAACCGCGACTTTTCTCCACGACCGGCGCAGATCCGGGCGCTGGAGGAACAACTGGCGGTCGCCGTTGACACGCAGCTGCCGGTCTTTCTGCACGAGCGCGACGCCAGCGATACCCTGCTGGCCGTACTGCGCGACTATCGCGATCAGCTCAGCGGCGCGGTGGTGCACTGCTTCACTGCCGAGCGCGACGCGCTTTACGCCTACCTCGACCTGGATCTGCACATCGGCATAACCGGCTGGATCTGCGACGAGCGCCGCGGCACTCATCTGCATTCGCTAGTGCGTGACATACCCGCCAACCGCCTGCTGCTGGAAACCGACGCCCCCTGGCTGCTGCCGCGTACCCTGTCGCCCAAGCCCAAGAATCGTCGCAATGAACCGGCCTTTATCGCCGAGGTCGCCAGCATGGTCGCCCAGTGCCGCAACGAATCGCTGCAGACCCTGAGTGACAACAGTTGCCGGGCCGCGCGCGCCCTGTTCGCGCTGCCGTAAGAAAACACCGCTTTCTTAGGCTATATTGGCTGAGTCTTCGCACGGATGCAGTCAAAGGCCAACCATGCCCAACACCCCCGGTTTACCGCAGTACAGGCCCATCCTCGCCCTGGTTCTGGGCGTCGTAGCCGTTCTTTTGCTTGGCTTGCTGCTGAGCCTGTTTCACTACGAGCAACTGAGCAAGGTGATGCGCAACGACGGCTCCAAACTGTTCGAGCGGGTCGTGCAGCAGGTTGGTCGCGAACTGGACAACGTGTATCGCCCGCCCATGCAGGCACTCAACCTGCTCAGCTTGAGCCCGCTGATTCAGACCGACAGCCTGGCCGAACGGCTCAACTACTTCCCCCTGCTGGCGCAGGTACTGCGCGACAACCCGCAGCTCAACTCGGTCTACATCGGCTGGCAAGACGGCGACTACCTGATGCTGCGCCCGCTGATCAACTCAGGCAGCCAGCAGCGCTTTGCCGCACCCGAGCGCGCCGTCTGGATGGCCTGGCACATTGGCAACGATGACGGCCTCCGGCACAACAGCTACCTCTTCCTCAATGCCGATCTGAAGGTAATCGAGGCCCGCATGGCTGCCGACGAGGGCTTCGATCCGCGCCAGCGGCCCTGGTACGCCGCCGCCCACCGGGCTGACCAGCAACTGGTCACCACGCCCTACGTATTCTTTTCTACCCGGGAATTTGGCACTACCCTGGCACGCGGAGCCAGCGACCGCGCGGTACTGGGCGCAGACCTCACCCTTGAGCGGCTATCGCATACCCTGAGCGAGCAGCGTGTGACACCGTCCTCGGAGCTGATCCTCTACACCGGTGATGGTGTTGTCATTGCCTATCATGACCCGCAGAGGCTGCAGCATACAGCCCAGGGCAGCAATACTCTGGAGCCGCGCCGCTTTCAGGAGCTGGGCAGCACCCTGCTGGCGACCATCGCCCAGGAGGGCTATCAGTTGCAGCGCCAGACCATCCGCGAACTGGAGGGCCAGCGCTGGATCATTCAGCAACAGCGCATCGGCATACCCGGCTCACCCGACAGCTATCTGGCCGTGCTGGTGCCCGAAGCCGAACTGCTGAGCGACGCCTATCGCCTGCGCCGCCAGAGTTCCTGGCTGTCGATGGCTGCGTGCCTCAGCCTGCTGGGCGTCACCTGGCTGTTCTGCTGGCGGCTACGCCGTGACCGCTAATCCGAGAATTTACTTTAAGCTCTCGACCCAACCCTCTATTTAAGTGATGATGCGTAAAAATAAGGACTGACAGGAAAGCGGTTCTACCTCCAGCCAACTTGCTCAGGGAGCTGCCCCACCATGCCCAATGCCGTTGCACGCGCCCTTCTGTGCCTGATGCCCATGCTGGCCGTGTCTGCTTTCAGTACCCCATTGCACGCCGCCGACAGCGGCACTCTGCCCGCCCGCGTAGAGAGTGCCCTGCAGTCCGCCAAGATCCCGTCTGACGCCGTCGCCCTGGCAGTCATTCCGCTGGAAGGCCAGGGCATGGCCCAGTTCATTAACGCCGACACCCCGGTCAACCCCGCCTCTACCATGAAGCTGGTAACCACCTATGCGGCGCTGGAAATTCTCGGCCCTACCCACCAATGGCGCAGCGACCTTTTTGTTGACGGCCCGGTGGTCAATGGCACCCTGCAGGGTGATCTGATCTTCCGCAGCGGCGGCGACCCCAAGCTGACCCTGGAGCGCATGTGGCTGATGCTGCGCGATCTCAAGGCGGCCGGCATTCGCGACATTACCGGCGATCTGGTGCTGCAACCGGCGGACCTGCGTCTGCCTAACGATATCCCGCCGTTTATCGACGACAGCGGCAACCAGAACCGTCCTTTTCTGGTTGAGCCCGATCCGCTGCTGACCAACCTCAAGGTGCTGGTAGTCAGCAGCTACGGTGAACAGAACGGCATCCGCGTGAACGTTGAACCGGCACTGCCGGAGGTCAAGGTGGTCAATCAACTGACCCTGCTGCCGGCCACCAGCAACTGCCCGCGCCCCAACGTAGCCTACGACATTCAGGATGAGGGCTATCAGGCCACCATTACCCTGACCGGCAACCTGCATGAGAACTGCATTGCCCAACGCTACCTGACGGCACTCACCGCCACTACCTACACCGCCAGCACCCTGCGCACGCTGTGGCAGGAGATGGGCGGCACTATCCAGGGCGGCACCCAGATTGGCCGCGCTCCGGCCAGCTCGCGACTGGTGGCGCAAAGCTGGTCGCCTGATCTGGTTGATGTGGTACGCGACATCAACAAGTGGAGCAACAACACCATGGCCCGGCAGCTGTTTCTGACCATTGGCCGTGAAAACCGCATCGCCACCGACCGCGACGACCACAAGGCTGCCGTGCGAGTAATCAATGAATGGCTGCGCGGCAAGGGTATCCAGGCCAACGCACTGGTGATGGAGAACGGTTCAGGGCTGTCACGCATGGAGCGTCTGACTGCGCGTGATATGGCACAACTGCTGGCCCAGGCCTGGCAAAGCCCGTATCGCGCCGAATTCATTGCCTCCATGCCGCTGGCGGCCATGGACGGCACCATGCGCCGGCGCCTGCGCAACACACCAGTGGCAGGTCAGGCACATATCAAGACAGGGTCACTGCGTAACGTGAAGGCCATCGCCGGCATCACCCGTGACGCCAACGGCCAGAGCTGGGCGGTGACCGCCATCGTCAACCACGTCAGTGCCGGGGCCAGCGGCCAGGCGCTGGATCTGGTTTTACAGGACGTCTACCGGCGCGTACCAACGGATATCGCGACCGCCCAGTAAGCCCAAAAAAAACGCCCCATTCAGGGGCGTTTTTAATTCCTCGTCGCGCCGGGCAAATCAATCAGCGGTTACTGATCTGCCAGGTGCGGTGGATACGGCTGTTGCGCTGAAAATCACGATCCAGCGTCTGCGCCGAGATGTCCTCTACCAGATAGCGCGCTTCCACCGCCGGGTCCATGCGGAAACGCCGGAAGTTATTGGAGAAGTACAAAACGCCACCCGGCGCCAGCAGCTTCATTGCCAATTCGAGCAGGCGCGGGTGATCACGCTGCACATCGAACACCCCTTCGAGCTTCTTCGAGTTGGAGAAGGTCGGCGGGTCAATGAAGATCAGATCAAACTGCTGCCCGCGCGCCGACTCCAGCCACGCCATCACATCCGCACGTTCCAGCCGATGCAGATCAGACAGGCCGTTCAACGACAGGTTACGACGCGCCCAGTCCAGGTAGGTGTTGGACAGGTCCACACTGGTGGTTGAGCGCGCCCCGGCAGCGGCGGCATGTACCGTCGCCGTGGCGGTGTAGCAAAACAGATTGAGAAAGCGTTTACCCTTGGCTTCGGCCGCGATGCGCAGGCGCATCGGGCGATGATCCAGAAACAGGCCGGTGTCCAGATAATCGGTCAGATTGACCAGCAGCCGCACCTGCCCTTCCCGCACCTCGAAGAACTCGCCCTGCTGGGCCATGCGCTGATACTGCTGCTTGCCTGACTGACGCTGGCGCTGCTTGAGCGCGATGTGCTCAGGCGCGACGCCCAGCACCTGCGGCAACGCGGCCATCACGTCCTGCAGGCGGGCCTCGGCCTTTTCCTCGCTCACCGACGCCGGCGGCGCGTACTCCTGCACATGCACCCGGTCACCGTACAGATCGACCGCCACTGCAAACTCCGGCATATCCGCGTCATACACGCGATAACACTCGATGCCCTGCTGCCGCGCCCATTTACCCAGGGTTTTCAGGTTCTTCTTCAGGCGGTTGGCAAACATCTGCGCCGACTCGCTGAGACGCGCCGTTTCTACCGGCGCCTGTCCTGCTGCCGAGGGCTCTGCGGCCTTGGTGACAAAGCGCTCGCTCTCCAGGTTCATCAACAGCAGCTTGCATGGCAAAGCGCCGTTAAACAGGTTGTACTGCTTGTGACTGCGGATGCCCATGCGCTTGCCGAGCTCGGCGTTGCCGGTGAAGATCGCCGCCTGCCAGCCCTGACATTGCTGACGCAGCACCTCACCCAGCTTTTGATAGAGGTACACCAAACTGGCAGTGGTACCCAGGCGCTCGCCATAGGGCGGGTTACAGACCACCAGGCCCTGCTGACCGCGATCCGGGTTGGGCGCAAAGGTGGCCAGTTCGCCCTGATACACCTTGACCCACTCGCCCACACCCGCGCGCTGGATGTTATTGCGCACCGGCTGCAGCAAACGCGGATCAGCCTCATAGCCACGAATCCACAGCGGTGGCCGCGCCAGGCCGCGCTCGGCGCGCTCACGCGCCTCGGTCAGCACCTTCTGCCACAGCACCGGCACATGCTGCTGCCAACGGCTGAAGCCCCAGTGCTCACGCTGCAGGTTCGGCGCCACATCGGCGGCCATCAAAGCGGCCTCGACCAGGAAGGTACCGGAGCCGCACATCGGGTCGGTCAGGGCACCACCGGCCTCAGCCAGCGCCGGCCAGCCGGAACGAATCAGAATCGCTGCCGCCAGGTTTTCCTTCAGTGGCGCCGCGCCTTGCTGCAGGCGATAACCCCGCTGATGCAGGCTGGCCCCGGACAGGTCCAGCGCCAGCTGCACCTCACCACGATGACAATGCACGTTGATGCGCAGGTCCGGGCGCACCTTGTCGACGCCAGGGCGACTGCCATCCGGGCGGCGCAATTGATCAACCACCGCATCCTTGACCTTGAGTGCGCCAAAGTGGGTGTTATCGACGCCAGCCAGGCTGCCGGTGAAATCGATGGCCAGGGTACCGTCGACAGCCAGGTGGTCACGCCAGTCGATCATCTGCACGCCGGCGTACAGGTCCTCGGCAGTACCGGCAAGAAAACGCTTGAGCACCAGCAACACACGGTTACCCAGACGCGACCAGAGACACAGCCGGTAACCCAGCTCGACATCCCCCTGTACCGACACGCCGGCGACGGTCTCCTTGGCAGACTCGGCGCCCAAAGCGAGCACTTCGTCACGCAATAGACCCTCCACGCCTTTTGGACAGGTAACAAAAAATTCAAGGATCTCGCGCATGTCGTTGATTTCCGGATAACGATGACGTTTATATTTCAGTGGCAACTAACCAATGCCTAAGGGTATGCCAAATCGGTCTTTGAAGTGCCCGCCTGCGATAGGGTACAACAGGGTATGACGTTAGCGGTGAGACAGTATTCGGAGCCGGGCCAGACAACCCTTTTTCCCGGTCTCCATGCAGCGTAGCCGATCCATGGCTGCGCATCCGATGGCGGAGCAACTCTGATTGTTCCGATCCTGTCATAGCAAGCGAGGACGCCAACTTATGAGAAGACTCAAGCGTGATCCGATGGAACGAGCATTTCAACGCGGTTACCAGCATGGAGTGAGTGGCAAATCTCAGGACACCTGCCCTTTTAACAACCCCTCTACCCGCCAGAATTGGATCAATGGTTGGCGTGAAGGTCGCGCGGACCGTTGGGATGGATATACCGGCATCTCGGGAGTACATCGCCTGAACGAGATGCACGCCGTCGGCTAAGGCCGCTACCACAGAGTTTACTTTTTCCCCAAGGCGCTCGCCCACAGCGCCGGGCCCAAGAGGGCCCACCCCAGCCCCCGCTCTGCGGGGGCTTCCATTTTCAGGGCTGCGGCATCACTGCAATCGCATCAGCACACTCGCGCACCAGCTCCGGCCCGCGGTAGATAAAGCCACTGTACAGCTGTACCAGGCTGGCACCGGCGGCAATCTTGTCCGCCGCATCGGCGCCACTGAAGATACCGCCCACACCGATAATCGGCATGCGCCCTTTCAGCTCATCGGCCAGCAGCCGGATGACCTCGGTGGACATATCGGTCAGCGGTGCCCCCGAGAGCCCACCCGCCTCATTGGCGTAGGGCGAGTCTGCTACGGCGCTGCGATCAAGGGTGGTATTGGTGGCAATCACCGCATCCATGCCCTCTTCCAGCAAGGTTGCGCCAACCAGCGTGACTTCTTCTGCGGTCATATCCGGGGCGATCTTGATGGCGATAGGCACGTAGCGCCCACGCTCGGCAGCCAGTTGCTGCTGACACTGCTTGATCTGGCCCAGCAGCACCTTCAGCGCCTCGCCGTATTGCAGCGTGCGCAGACCGGGGGTGTTGGGCGAAGACAGGTTGACGGTGACGTAGCTGGCGCGGTCGTAGACCTTGCGCAGGCAGTACAGGTAATCATCCACGGCGTTCTCTACCGGGGTTACCGCGTTCTTGCCGATATTGATGCCCAGTACGCCCTGGTAGCGCACGCCATCGAGACGCTCCAGCATGGCATCCACGCCCTGGTTGTTGAAACCGAAGCGGTTAATGATGGCCAGCTGCTCGGTCAAACGAAACAGACGCGGTTTGGGGTTGCCCGGCTGCGGGCGCGGGGTGACGGTACCCACTTCAATGGAGCCGAACCCCATGGCGGCCAGGCCATCCACGGCAACCGCATTCTTGTCCAGACCTGCCGCCAGCCCCACCGGGTTGTCGAAGGTCAGCCCCATGACCTGCACCGGTTGCGACGGCACCGGGCGCACCAGCTTGTCGGCAAGGCGCAGGCGGCCTGCAGCACCAATCATGTCCAGAGCGAGGTCGTGGGAGGTTTCTGCGGGCAGGCGAAACATCAGCGAGCGAAGCAAATCGTACATGGCGGCATCCGGAGCAGAAAAATCAGGCTGCAGAGTATACCTGATCAGTCCGCCAGACGTTCGAGCTTGATCAGCTTGCCCTCGTCAGTGAACTGCAGCACAAAGCTGCCGTATACACCCTGATGGGTAAGAAAGGGTCGCAGGTGATGCGCCGGCAGGCTGACCCGTCGACCATCACGACTGACCATGCTGACCCGTTCGGCGCGGCCCTGATACCAGGCCAGATAACGCTCTGCGGGCAGCGCGAGGTCGAGAATAAGTTGTTGCATGCTGCCTTCTGTCACAGTGAATGAAGCGAGACACCGGCCGGCGCCTACCGCCCGGTGCCATATTGCTGAGCTGGACAGGAAGCAGCGTACTCAGTCGCCGCCGCCCTCGCCACCGTGGTGCCGCGCGTGCTGCGCCAGATCCAGCAGCTCACGCATGGCCACAGCCACAATGGCGTAGTCACCGGCACCAACACTGCGCAGCTCAGCCAGCATGGCCTGCCAACGCTGCACCAGCGCCTGATTGCGGCTGATCCACTCGGCAACCAGGGCGTCTACGGGCTGCTTGTCATCGCCACCCTGCAGCGCGGCCACGGTCATGCTGCGCACCTGCCAGTCCAGGTCGTCCCGGTAGCTTTCACGGGCCAGAGCCTGCCAATGGTTGTCGACCGGCAGGCTGTTGACCTGCTGGCTGAACCACGGCAAGTGCAGCTGACTGCCCAGGGCAAAGAACACCTGTGCCACGCGCTCGGCATTCTGCCCGGTTGCATCGGCCGCTTCAACGATACCGAGCAGTGTGTAGGCATGTCCGGTGCCTGCCACCACGCGGGCGATGGCTTCCGGCACTCCGGCCTCAACATAGCGATTGAAGCGCGCCTCCCACAGCTCGCGCACCTCGCCCTCAAGGAGCTGATCAAAGCGTTTGGCCAGGGTCTCGATACAGGGCGCAAAGTGCTCCACCTCGCGCTCCGGCAACAGCTGGGATCGGCGGTTGCGAATAAACCAGCGGCTGGCCCGACGCCCCAGGCGCATCAACTCGTCCATCAGCTCCAGCTGCACCTCGGCGGCGACCTGATGATCCAGCGCTTCGATGCCGGCGAAGTGGGTCTGCAGATGAAACACGTCCCGCGCGACAACCCAGGCGCGGGCGACGTCGCTGATGCTGGCTCCGGTCGATTGCACCAGCCTGCGCAGGAAGGTAATCCCCATGTGGTTGACCAGGTTGTTGGCCAACTGGGTCGACACAATCTCCCGGTGCAAGCGGTGGCTGGCCAGCGCCTTGGCATGCCGTTTTAGCAGCACCTGCGGAAAGGCCGTCTCCAGCTCCCGCGCCAGGTACGGGTCCTCGGGCACGTCGGAGGCGACCAGCGCTTCTTTCAGATCCGCCTTGGAGTAGGAAATCAGCACCGACAGCTCGGCGCGGGTCAGCCCCTTGCCGTTGGCCTTGCGCTCTGCCAGTTGCTCATCATCGGGGATGAACTCCAGCGCGCGATTGAGCTTGCCGCTGCTCTCCATGGCGCTGATAAAGCGCTGATACTCGCCCATGGTCTGCGCTGCCTGACGCTGCGCCAGGCTGATTGCCTGGGTCTGCTTGTAGTTGTTGGCCAGCACCAGATCGGCAACCGCGTCGGTCATGCTGGCCAGCAGCGTATTGCGCTGCTTGGCGGTCATGTCCTGGGCAGCGACCACCTCGTTCAGCAGAATCTTGATATTGACCTCATGGTCGGAGCAGTCAACGCCACCGGCATTGTCGATAAAGTCGGTATTGAGCGCTCCGCCGGCCAGACAAAACTCGATACGGCCCAGCTGCGTCAGCCCCAGGTTGCCGCCCTCACCTACCACACGGCAGCGCAGGTCGCGGCCGTTGACGCGCAGGGCGTCGTTGGCCTTGTCACCCACATCGGCGTGGGTCTCCATGCTGCCCTTGACGTAGGTACCAATGCCGCCGTTCCAGATCAGGTCTACCGGCGCCTTGAGCAACTGATGAATCAGCTCGGTTGGCGTCAGGCGCTCGGCCTCGATACCAAAGCAGGCGCGCATCTGTGGGGTCAGCGTGATCTGCTTGAGACTGCGAGCGAACACCCCGCCGCCTTCGGAGATCAGGCTGCTGTCGTAGTCGGTCCAGCTGGAGCGCGGCAGCGCAAACAGGCGCTCACGTTCCTGATAACTGGTTTCCGGGTCCGGATCGGGGTCGATAAAGATATGCTGGTGGTTGAATGCCGCCACCAGCTTGAGGCTGCGCGATTGCAGCAGGCCATTGCCGAACACGTCGCCGGCCATGTCGCCGATCCCGATCACGCTGATCGGATCGGTCTGCACATTCAGCCCCAGCTCGCGGAAGTGCCGCTGCACCGAGACCCAGGCGCCGCGCGCTGTAATGCCCATTTTCTTGTGGTCGTACCCGGCAGAGCCGCCAGAGGCGAACGCATCGCCCAGCCAGAAACCGTAACCTGCGGCAATTTCGTTGGCGATATCGGAGAAGGTAGCGGTGCCCTTGTCGGCCGCCACCACCAGGTACGGGTCGTCGCCGTCATGGCGCACCACGTTGGCTGGCGGCACCACCTTGCCGTCGACCAGGTTGTCGGTGATATCCAGCAAGCCCTGGATAAACAGGCGGTAGCAGGCAATCGCCTCCTGCTGCACCTCATCGCGGCTGCCACCCAGCGGCAGCCGGCGCGGAACAAAGCCGCCCTTGGCGCCAACGGGCACGATCACCGCATTCTTCACCTGCTGGGCCTTGACCAGCCCCAGCACCTCGGTGCGGTAATCCTCTTCGCGGTCGGACCAGCGCAGCCCGCCACGGGCCACCTTGCCACCGCGCAGGTGCACACCCTCAACACGCGGTGAATGCACGAATATCTCGAACATCGGACGCGGCAGCGGCAGTTCCGGAATCTGCGTCGGGTCAAATTTGAGGCTCAGGTACTCGCGCGCGTCGCCTTCGTCATCGTTTTGATAGAAGTTGGTACGTAACGTCGCCTTGATCAGGTCCAGATAGCGGCGCAGGATGCGGTCTTCGTTGAGCACCGCCACGTCATCCAGCGCGCCCAAAATCGCCCTTTCCAGCTTGCCTTGCATCTCCGCCAGATCATCGGCGCTGAGCTTGCGCGCCAGATAGAAACGGGTACGAAACAGCCGCACCAGCTCGCGGGCGATATCCGCGTGCGCCACCAGGGTGCTGGCTATGTACGGCAGCTCAAAGCCCAGGCGAATCTGTTTGAGATAACGCGCGTAGGCGCGCAGAAGGGCCACATCACGCCAGGGGAGCCCTGCCAGCAGCACCAGCCGGTTGAAGGCGTCGTTCTCTGCCTGCCCGGACCAGACCGCGGCAAAGGCATCGCGGAACAACGCGTTGGTCTCCTGAATATCCAGCGAGGCGCCAGCGCCAAAGGTGAACTCAAAATCATGAATCCAGAACTGCGTGCCGTCTGCCTGCACCACGCGGAACGGAAACTCGCCCAGCACACGCAGGCCAAGGTTTTCCAGCACCGGGATCACATCCGACAGCGGCAGTGATTCATTCAGGTGGTAGAGCTTGCAATGCAACACACCCGGCTTTTGCGCCAGCGGCTGGTAAAAGCTCATGGCCAGCGGCTCGGCCTCGGTCAGCCCCAGCAGGGTCTGTAAATCAACTACCCCGGTGGCTGGGGTAAAGCGGTCGCTGTAACCCGGCGGAAAGCCATCACCCAGGTGCGCCAACACGTCGGTCGCACGCGCCTCGCCCAGGCTTTCGAGCAGACGATCACGAAACTCGTCCTGCCAGTTACGGCAGGCGCGCACCACTTCCTGTTCAATTTTCACGGGGTCGATATCCAGCGGCTTGGTCGGGTCAACGCGCAAAATGAACTGGGTGCGCGCCAGGGTGGATTCGGAAAAATAAGTCCAGAACTCGCTTTCGCTGGCTTCTACGCGGCGCGTCAGCACCTCCTGAATGGTGCGACGAATATCGGTGGAGTAGACATCCCGCGGCACAAAGGCCAGGCAATAGTAAAAGCGTCCATAGTTGCCGCGCCGCAGGAACACGCGAATCTGGTTACGCTCCTGCATCTGCACGATGGCAATTGCGGTCTGCGCCAGCTCGTCAACCGGGGTCTGGAACAGGTCATCACGGGGCAGCACCTGCAGCACCTGCTCCAGCTCCTTGGCCAGGTGGCTGCGCGGGATAAAGCCGGACACTTCACGCACATAGGCGACCTTGCGCCGCACATGCGGAATATGGTCAACCAGCGCGGAATACACCCGCGAGGTGTAAAGCCCCATAAAGCGGTGTTCCAGCAGCACGTTGCCGTCGGCGTCTACCTCCCGCACCGAGACATAGTCCGGGTACGCCGGCCGATGCACACGGCTCAATTGAGAGGCCTTGGCAAACGACAGCAACAGCGGAGCCTGCAGATAGGCCGTAACCGTATCCGGCAGGCCTTCAAGATTCTCGTCACGGGGGTTCAGTGCCAGCGCACCCAGGCTGGCGTCGGTGCGCAGGCCCAGGCGCTGTTCGGGCAGGCCCTCGTTGATGGCAAAGCACTCGTAGCCCAGAAAGGTGAAATGGTCATCCAGCAGCCATTCGAGAAAGGCCACCGCCTCGGCCCGCTCGTCACGCGAGAAATATTGCTTGCGGCGACTGTTGAGCTGGCTGATCAGCGCCTGCACCCGCTCACGCATGGCGCTAAAGTCCTGTACGGTGGCGCGCACCGTATCCAGCGCGGCCAGCAGGCCATTCTGCAGGGCGCTGAGATCAGACGCGTTGGTGGCCCGGTCAATCTCGATGTACATGACCGATTCGGCGCGGGCATCGGCGGCCTGCGCCCCCGGCGCAAGCAGCTTCTTGAGATTGCCGCTCTGGTCGCGCTCGACATGCACGATGCTGTTGTACAGGTTGTGAATGGCATAGCCCTGGCGGGTCAGCTCCATGCGCACCGAATCGACCAGAAACGGGAGATCACGATGCAGCACCTCGACAATGCTGTGGGTGCTTTGCCAGCCATGCTGCTCGGTGTCGGGGTTGAACACCCGCAGCTTCACATCGCCCCCCGGCATCTGTTGCACAAAGCGCCAGGCCGACAGAGTGCAGCCCAGCAAATCCGCATCCTGGCGCACCTCCAGCTCTGCGAGCGTGGCAATGCCAAAGAACTGGCTGCAAAACTGCGCTACAGCACTGTGGTCACCACGCGGAACCAGATCCTGCAAACGGACCTGCAATTGCTCGATAAACGCCTGCTTGGAATTGGCCGTGATCAGCGCCATCTTGCCTCCCTCCTGGGGATTGGGTGTATTGGGTCGGCGGCTTGGGCCCTTACGGGCACACTGTTTTTTGTCTGTGAGGATAGTCTAGACCAAGGGCTTTTCGTTACAGTGACACCCACTGATTCCAGCCCGTGCCTCAGAACAACGGACACCACATGACCCATCGGGATTCCCTGCTGCAGTTGAAGGCCTTCATGGGCCAACACATTTTCGGTCAGGAACATCTGATCGACCGTATACTCATCAGCTTGCTGGCTGGCGGTCACGTACTGGTCGAGGGCGCTCCCGGGCTGGCCAAGACCAAGGCCATCAAAGCCCTGTCCGAGGGTATCGAGGCGGACTTCCACCGCATTCAGTTCACCCCCGACCTGCTGCCCGCCGACATCACCGGCACTGAGGTCTACCACCCGGAAACCGCCACCTTCAGCTTTCAGCAGGGCCCCATCTTTCATCATCTGGTGCTGGCTGATGAAATCAACCGGGCACCGGCCAAGGTGCAATCAGCCCTGCTGGAGGCCATGGCCGAACGCCAGGTGAGTATCGGCCGCGAAACCTACGGCCTGCCCGAGCTGTTTATGGTGATGGCGACGCAAAACCCGATCGAGCAGGAAGGCACCTATCCGCTGCCAGAGGCGCAGCTGGACCGCTTCTTGATGCACGTGCGCATTGGCTTTCCGGATGCGGCCCTTGAGCGGCAGATTCTGCAACTGGCTCGGGGCGAAGCCCGGGGCGAGGAACCGCGCATTGCCGAGCGCATCAGCCAGGAGTGCATTCTCGCCGCCCGCCAGGAAGTGCTTGAGCTGTTCATGGCCGATGCGGTAGAGGAGTATCTGATCCAGCTGGTCATGGCCACCCGCAGACCCGACCAGTACAACCCGCAACTGGCCGAATGGCTGGAGATGGGCGCCAGCCCGCGCGGCACCATTGCGCTGGATCGCTGCGCACGCGCCCACGCCTGGCTGGCCGGGCGCGACTTTGTCAGCCCCGAAGACGTGCAGGCCATCGCCCACGACGTGCTGCGTCACCGCGTACTGCTGAGCTTTGAGGCCGAGGCTGCAGGTATCGACAGCGATCAGGCGATCAACCTGCTGATCGACTCGGTGCCGGTGGTCTGAGCGCCATGAGTGCTGCCGTCGACCCGGCCATCCACAGCACGCTGGAGAGTCTGCTCGCCACCCGCAGACACTGCCATGAACTGCCGTTGTTCAGCCGCCCGGTGCGCAACAGCCGGCAGACCGGCCAGCAGAACTCTCGCCTGCGCGGCCGCGGCGTGGACTTTGATCAGGTGCGTGCCTACCTGCCCGGTGACGACATCCGCAACATCGACTGGCGCGTTACCGCACGCAGCCAGAAGGTACATACCAAGGTCTTCAACGAGGAGCGCGAGCGCCCGGTATTTCTGATTGGCGAGCAGAGCCCGAGGCTGTTTTTTGGCAGCCAGCGCTGCTTCAAATCGGTGCTAGCGGCAGAGACCTGCGCACTCATCGCCTGGACCGCGCTGGCGCATCACGACCGGGTGGGCGGCATGGTGTTCGGCCATCGCGAGTGCCACGAAGTGCGGCCCCGGCGCGATCGTCAGGCGCTACTCAAACTGCTGCAGCTACTGGTGGACGCCAACCAGGCGCTGACGCCCGAATCCCAGGACCCGTACGAGCCGGCCAACGAGCCGCTGAATATGGCGCTACGCCACAGCCGCGAGATTATCCGCCCGGGCAGCATTCTCTATATCGTCTGTGATCACGCCGCTATCGAGGGGCTCAATCAGAGCCTGCTGGTGCCGTTGGCCGGCCACAACGACCTGATTCTGCTGCCGGTGTTTGACCCGCTGGATGTCGAGCTGCCCCGATTTGGTCCGCTGGATTTTGTCCAGGGCGAGCGCCACCTGACTCTGGACACCCAGCAAGACAGCGTGCGCGAGGATTACGCTGCCCAATTCAGCGCCCAGCGCCAGGCCTGGCTGCGGCTGGCGCGGCGTCTGCGTTGCAGCCTGTTGCCGCTGGACACGCGGCAACCCGCCCACGAGCAGCTGCGCGACACCCTGAGCGGCTCATCACGCGCGGGCGGCGCATGAGCAGCCCGTTGCAGGGCAGCCTGCTGATGCCCGGCGCGCCACCACCGATCAGCTGGTGGCCACCGGCTCCCGGCTGGCTGTTGCTGGCTGCCGTACTGCTCACCCTAGCGGTGCTGATGCCACTGTTGCTGGTGCTCAACCGCAAACGCCAGCGCCGTCGTCTCAAGGCGCAGCGCATCATCTGGGAGGTAAGCGACAGCCTGCCGGATCAGGATTGGCTGGCCGCACTCAACACACAACTGAAACGGCACCTCAAAGCCCACGGCGAGGCGTCCGCCACCCGTCTGTACGGACAGGCCTGGGTCGATTATCTCTGCCGCCATTATCCCCGCCCCCGCAGCGACCTGCTGGCACCGCTCGGCCATGCCCTGTACCAGGCCGAGCTACAGTTGAGCGCCCAGCAACGACGCAGCCTGCAGCGCGAGCTGCTGCGCTGGATCAGGTACAACCATGCTTGAGTTCGCCTGGCCTGCCGCGCTGCTGCTTGCACCGCTGCCCTGGATAGTGCGCTGGCTGCTGCCACCGGCCGAGCGCCCGGCCCGTGCGTTGCACATCGGCTTTATGCCCAGGCTCAAGCGACTGCAGGCCGAGCAAGAACCGCTGGGACGCACAACGCGCAACGCCGCGTCGCTGATCCTGATCTGGTTGCTGCTGCTCTGCGCCCTGGCCCGCCCCCAGCTATTGGGCGCCCCGCTGCCGCCGCTGAGCAGCGGTCGTGACATGATGCTGGCCATCGACCTCTCCGCCAGCATGGACACCCGCGACCTGCAGCTCGAAGGCACCGCCAGTGACCGTCTCAGCGTGGTCAAGCACTGGCTGAGCGAGTTCGTCGCCCAGCGCAGCGGTGACCGGCTGGGGCTGATTCTGTTTGGCAGCAAGGCTTACGTGCAGTCGCCACTGACCTATGACCTGGACAGCGTCAGCCTGTGGTTGAATGAAGCCTTTATTGGCCTGGCAGGCCGCGACACCGCCATCGGTGACGCCATTGGCCTGGCGATCAAACGCCTCAGCGCCCAGCCGGCCAACAGCCGAGTGCTGCTGCTGGTCACCGACGGCGCCAACACAGCCGGCGGCATGTCACCGATCCAGGCCGCCAGAGTCGCTGCCAAGGAGCACATCCGCATATTTACCGTGGGTGTTGGCGCTCAGGCCAGTGGCCAGAGCGACCTGCTGAGCATACTGGAGGGCGATGCCGACCCGGCCAGCGACCTGGACGAGGCCAGCCTGCAGGAAATCGCCCAGCTGACCGGCGGCGCCTACTTCCGGGTCAGTGATGAGGCATCGCTGGCGCAGATGCTCGAGCGTATCGAGCAGCTCGAGCCCAGTCAGCGAGCTGATCGCAGCAGCCGTGAGGCGCAGCCACTGTATCCCTGGCCACTCGCTGCCGCCCTGCTGCTCAGCGCCCTGTGGAGCAGTCGCCCGATGCGCCGGAGGCTGCATGCCTGACTCGCTGCTGCCCTTTACCTTTCTGCGTCCGCTCTGGTTGCTCGGCATCGCGCCAGCGCTGCTGCTGTGCTGGTACCTGTACCGCCACCGGCGTCAGCACTCTGGCTGGGATGCGCTGCTGCCGGCCAACCTGCGCCGCGCACTGCTGCAGCAGCACAGCGGGCGCCACTACCTTGGCCGTTACCTGCTGTTGGCCAGCGTCTGGACACTGGCTCTGCTGATTCTCGCCGGGCCGGCCTGGGAGTCAGATAACACCCAGCGACGCGAAGACAGCGGCAGCCTGATCATCGTGCTGCAGGTGTCGCGCAGCATGCTCTCCAATGACCTGCCACCGACGCGCCTGGAACAAGCCAAGCGCAAGATTCGCGACCTGCTGCACGACTACCCGGACCGCCGCGTAGCGCTGATTGCCTACGCCGGCAGCGCACACCTGGTTGCCCCGCTCACCCGCGACCACGACACCCTGCGCAACCTGCTCGATGCACTGCACCCGGACATCATGCCGGTGCGTGGCCAGCAACTTGATCAGGCCCTGCAGCTGGCCGCCGACATGCGCGCCTCGCGGGGCGACAGCCGTACACAGGTGCTGCTGCTGACCAGCGGCATTGAAGACGCAGACAACACCACGGCCTCCTCTGCCCGCCGCGAGCTGGGCAGTGCACTGCGGGTAATCGGCATCGGCACCGCCGACGGTGCACCTATTCCGCTAGCCGAGGGCGGCTTTATGCGCGACGAACAAGGCCGCATCATGCTGCCTCGCCTTGATGAGCAGGCCATGCTCGCCTTTGCCCGCGCCAACGGCGGCGACTACCGCCGCCTGAGCACCGACGAGAGCGACCTGCAGCAATTGCTCGCTGCGCCTGACAGCCAGTCCACCCATGGCCCGGCAGCTGTGCAGCGGCAGGATCAGGGGCATTGGTTGCTGTTATTGCTATTGCCGCTGGCCGCTCTGGGCGCGCGCCGTGGTTGGTTGCTGGTGCTGTTGGTCGCACTATGGTTGCCGCCGCCGGCCAGCGCCATGACCTGGCAGGATTTGTGGCAGCGCCCGGATCAACAGGCCAGCCAACTGCTGCAGGAAGGCAAAAGCGCTGAGGCCGCCAGCCGCTTTGAAGACCCGCAGTGGCGCGCCTGGGCGTTAATGCAAAGCGGCGATTACCAGGCTGCCGCCGACACCTGGTGTGCGCTGGCCAGCGCCGAGCCGAGCAACGCCAACTACCACTTCAGCCAGGGCACGGCGTTGGCTCTTGCAGAGGACTACCGGGGCGCGCTGCTGGCCTTTGAGGCCGCCCTCACCCAGGCGCCCGACCACACCGCCGCCCGTCACAACCGCCAGTTGGTCGAAGCCTATCTGGCGAGTCTCGAAGAACAGTCCGATACCCCAGACGCCACAGACAGCGACCAGCCAGGCCCCGGGACTGGCGACCCGTCAGAGCAGGCCGGTGCCACCGACGACGCTCAGGCGGAGTCCCAGAGCAATAACGCCAACGCGCAGAACGCCACCCCGGAGGCCGGTGACAACAGCAGCGCGGCCAGCAGCAACACTGCAGGACAAGGCAGCAGCGACAGCGGCCAGGCGGGCGAGCAAGGCGCGGCTCTGACGGGTGAGCTGGTCGACAGCCCGGATGACAGCAACGCTGGCAGCAGCGAGAGCGGCGTCGGTGGTGGCGGCAGCAGCCGACATGAGATAGAACAGCAACAGGCTGTGCAACAATGGTTGCGCGATATTCATGACAATCCGGCAGAATTGCTACGCCGCAAGTTTCTCTATCAGCACCTGCAACAACCGGACGGACGCCCACGATAATGCGCCAGCTGTTTCTTATCCTTGTGCTGTTATGCACCAGCGCGCCGCTGCAGGCGGCGCTGCAGGCTAGCGTCAACCGCACCCAGCTGGAGCCGGAACAGACCCTTGAGCTGACGCTGGAAAGCACCCTCGCCAGCCGCGACGATCAGCTCGACCTGACGCCGCTGCAGGAGCACTTCGAGGTGCTCGACGACCGCCGCCTGAGTCTGGTCAGCCAAATTAACGGGCGTACCGTTCCGGTCACCCGTTGGGTCATCGAGCTGCGCCCGTTACGCAGCGGCTTTGTGGTCATCCCGCCGCTGACCCTGCGCGGCGACCATAGCGAGCCCGTCAGCCTGCGCGTGCTCACCGCCGAGCAACTGGCCAACGCCGACCCGGCCAATCAGGCGCCAGTATTCATCAATGCCGAGGTTGATACCCGTAATCCGTATGTGCAGGCGCAGGTGCTGCTGACCCTGCGTATCTTCCATTCAGTCTCGCTGTACGACGACTCCACCCTGAGCGGACTGGATATCCCCGATGCCCGGGTAGAGGCGTTGAGCGCGCCGAAAACCTACGAACGCACGCTGGACGGTGTAGTACACGGCGTCATCGAAATTCGCTACGCCATCTACCCGCAACGCAGCGGCCCACTGGAAATCCCCTCACAGCTGTTCAGCGCCACCGCCCTGCAACCCCGCGAGGCAGGCAGCAACAGCGGGCACAACGCGCGGTTTGTGCAGCTGCGCTCACCCAGTCTGCAGCTGGAGGTACGCCCCGTGCCGGACAGTTATCCGGCCGACACGCCATGGCTGCCGGCGCGTCAGGTGCGCCTGAGCCAGAACTGGCAGCCCGACCCCAATCAGGAGCTGCAACGGGGTGAGCCGCTGACCCGCACCCTGTCGATCCAGGCCGATGGCCTCACCGCCAGCCAGCTGCCGGAACTGAGCGCCCTGAGTGACAGCGACGACGACCTGCGACAGTACAGCGACCAGCCCCAGCTGGAGAACCAGTTGTCTGATTCCGGCATTCTTGGCCTGCGTCAGGAGAGCTCTGCGGTGGTCACCCGCCATGCCGGCCGCTTCGAGATCCCGGCGATTCGCGTTCAGTGGTGGAACACCCAGACCGATCAACTGGAAACCTCGGAGCTGGCCGCAGTGCAATTGAACGTGCGCGGCAACGGCAACACCCCGCCACCACCGCCGGACTGGAACCTACCGCCGGGCGCCGATGCCTCACCAAACTGGCCGTGGCAACTGCTCAGCGCGGCGCTGTTCTGCGCCCTGCTCGCCGCACTGCACCTGTTGCGCACCGCGCGCCGCGAACTCAACGCTCTGCAGCAACTGGACGAAGACAGCGTCAGCCTTGAGACCGACCAGCCCGACAACCCGCTCGCCGACCTGCAGACCGCCTGCCGCCACAACCGCCCGGCCGAAGCCCGCAAGGCGCTGGAACACTGGGCCAAGCGCCAAGACAGCGACCTGATCTCCCTCAGCCACACCTACCCGGTGCTGGCCGACGCACTGGACGAACTCAACGCCTGCCTGTTCGGCCAGATCGACAGCACCTGGCGCGGCAAACCCCTCTGGCGCGCCGTACGCAAGGTCACCCAGACCCGCCAGCGCGAAGCCGAAGCCCTCGGCGAGGGCGGCATTGAGCCGTTGTATCCGGATGTGTGAGCAACACTGGCGGCGAATCGTTACGCTCGCGCCTTATAGCTGACCTCTTGCTGCGTTAGTCAAACCCGGTTTCGCCGCCCGGCGAGCCAAGGGGGACTGTTTGCCCAGTCCCCCTTAGCGATCCCCCTGGGCACCCGACTACGCGGCCCTGCAGGTTCGCTGCGTTGCTCGGTTGGACGGGGGTGGCCGGCGAGGTAG